>Ga0209540_10001323_pt1 | contig 19170 bp, 18 predicted proteins | sample BarGraIncu01121A_FD_184501 | JGI IMG/M metagenome (GOLD analysis project Ga0209540, IMG submission 184501) | Arctic peat soil microbial communities from Barrow, Alaska - Barrow Graham LP Incubations 011-21A (SPAdes) (version 2) | ecosystem: Environmental > Terrestrial > Soil > Wetlands > Peat... | reverse complement strand
CACCTTACGTCGTCACAGTTACTGACCTAATGCCCCGCAAGGCCACATTTAGGCAGGCCAACCACCTCTCTCCGACAGACTGCTAGCCATGATTGGTGTCGGCCAGCAGGAAGAAGAGCAGGCCGGCAGCGCCCGGCTGGCTGTGGGCAGCTTCCTCGTCAAGGGACTGATAAAGGGCGGTCCGCTCATCGGTGGCCCGGCCGTCCCATACGCTATCGGCCAGCCACTCCAGGAAGGTGCCGACCGCCCCCAGGCTGACGATGGCTTCCCAGCACCCCGCTACCGCATGCCGGCTGATGACAAGCCCGCTCCGCAAGCCGGTCGGCAGATCCGGTGCGACCGCCAGAGTCAACCAGGCCGTGCCGCAGGAAAGCAGCAGGCGGCCCGGCATAGTGACCCCGGTCGCGACGGCGGCGCAGTACTGGTCGTGTGCCCCGTTGATCGCCAGCGTGCCGATCGGCAGACTGGTCGCCTCGCTGGCGGCCCGGTGTAGGCTGCCGATGACCGTGCCCGAAGGTTGCAGGGGAGAGAGCCGGTCGCGCCGGATGCCGGCGAAGCCGAGCAGGCGCGCGTCCCAATCCCCGGTCGCCAGGACCATCGAATGCGTGATACTGGTATTTAAGGGGTCCATGCAGGGTTGCCCGGTCAGGCGCTGGCCGATGAAATCGTTGACGAAGAGAAAGCGGTGGGTAGCGGCGAACTCGGCCGGGCAGTGCTGTTTGAGCCAACGGATGTGCAAGCGCGGCAATCCTGGCCCAAGCGGCCAGCCCGTGGTCTGGCGGATAGACTCGGCGCCTGCCTCTCGACTGACCTCGGTAAGCTCCTGGACTGCCCACTGGTCCATCCAGCTCAGCGCATGGTAGGTGGGGCGGCCGCCGGCATCCACCGGTATGGTCGTGCCACCCTCCGATGACTGGCTGACAGCCACGATACGCTGCCCTGGGCCGCACCGGCTCGTGACGGCACGCAGCGTCTCAACCACGGCCTGCCATAGCTCCTCGGCGTCCTGCTCGACCCAGCCCTGGCCAGGCCCGGTGATCAGGCCATAACCGCGCGTAGCCGAGGCCACGACGTGGCCTTCCATGTCGAGCAGCAGAGCCTTGGTCGCCGTCGTGCCAACGTCAAGACCGATCAGCAGGTCGCTCATGGGTCAGCTCTTCGCCCACATTTTTGCGATACGGTTGGCAAACAGGCGGCGGGGCCGCAACCGTCTCACCCCCCCCCTGGCCGTGCCCATCGCCGGACGAGCCAGCAGCGCCCCATAAATGGGGCTTGACGAAGACGGCAAGCCGGATTCATCCGGCGTTGCTGGCTAACCCGGACACTTCTGTCCGGGCGGCGGGGTTCGCCCAAGTGACATGCGTGGCCCCGGTCCCGCCCGGCGCTGGGGCTCGGCGCAACGGGAGATGGATGGTCGAGATAAGCGCCGGGAATCGTCAGAGCGGCTGCTGGCTGTGTGTGATACCCAACATGCGCGCGGCGTTGCCGTAGAGCACGTCCGCCACATCTTCGGCGGAGAGGCCCACTGCTTCTGCCGCCTGGCGGAAGGCCAGCAACTCCTCGTAGAGGAAGAAAGTCAGGCGCTCGCCTTCCGCCTGGCTCACCTCGCGCATGTGCGAGTCGTTGCTGACATCGCCGTACAAGCCGGGTGGTACCAGATTCACGTAGCTACCGTTCTCGCAGATGCGGCGCATGCGCATGCGCACGATCGGCAGATCGCTGCCGAACAGAACCCGCTGTGGGCCGACGGCCCGCAGCAACTGCTCCATCACCCACGGGTTGGTGTTGGCGCAGATGTCGAAACACATGCGGCGGGTCTCTCCCACCACCGCGAAGGCATCCCCGACGTCTTCCGGACAGTAAGCGCGGCCGATGTGGGCGATGATCAATCGCACGCGTGGATAGTTGCGCTCGATTTCCAGCATCTGGGCCAGGTTCACCGGGTCTTTCAGGCGTCTGGGGCGCGGAATGTGCAGCACCACCAGCCAGCCATGGTGATTGGCCACCTCGAGATGCTGCCGCGGCAGGAAGTCGAAGATCTCCACGTCGGCTGAGGCGATGTGGGCGGGAGCTAACTCGAGGTAAGGTTTCAGCCCTCGGAAACCACCCGCCTGCGCCCGGCGCTCCAGCTCTTCGGCCGGCCATTCTGGCGTGCTGACTAGCAGCGCGGGGTAGCCGGAGCGAGCCGCGCACTCGGCGACGTAGGCGTTGGTCAGCTCCAGATCGATGTCGCGCGTTGGCATGCCGAGCAGGAGCGAGGTGACCGACGAAGCGGGGAACATGGCGCGATAGGTGGCTGCCAGGTCTTCGACCGTCTGCTGCGACGCGACCCGGTTGGGCCAGGTGGGGCCGCGCGGCGCGGTATCGGTCGCTTTGCGGAAAGCATCCAGCCAGACGTGGGTATGGGTGTCGATCATGCGGGGCGGCAGAAAGCCGGTCAGATGCTGTTCGTAGAAGGCACGGTCGGTGTCGGTTATCTCTAAGAGCATATTAATCTCCTGCCAAGACGCCGTCGAGTTCGTCGCGGCATCTTCTGAGTACGCCGGTCAGGGCGAAGTCGCCGCCCGATGGCACCAGCTGGGCGCCCATCTTGCGGTAACCGGCCAGGATCGCTACGCTGCGGGCGGTAGTGCCCCACGCTTTGCCGTGTCGCGCGGCGGCTGCCGCCACGCGCTCGATGGCCTGCGCCACGGTCGGCCTGGCCGGGTCGTCGGAGAATGACAGCCGCAGGCCCAGGTCGGCGGGCCCCACGAACAGGCAATCGATACCCTCCACCGCGCCGATGTCCTCGATGTTTGCGACGGCTTCGGGTGTCTCGTTCTGCGCCAGGATGAAGGCCTCCTGATTGGCGGCGGCGCAGTACGCGCCGACCGAGCAGGCGGAGGCAAGGGCGTAGTCGGCATCGAGCCCGGCCCCGTCGAGGCCTCGGTTGCCGAGCGGCCGGAAGCGCACTGCATTCACCAGCAGGCGCGCCTCTTCCGCCGTCGAGACGATGGGGAACATGAAGCCGGTCGCTCCTTCCTCCAGGTGGTGATAGAGATGGGTGCGACCGCGCGTCGCAGGCCGCACCATGCAGTCGATGTCGTTGTAGTAACGGGCCGCGATGATGGCCTGTGCCTCGCGATCGTCCATCGTGCGGTGTTCCAGGTCGAGCCAGATGCCATCGTGCCCGTACTCGGCCGCGTAGCGCACGAAGAAGGGCAAGTAATGCCCGACACTACACATCCGGGCGAAGGCACCGCTGCGGAACTTGGCCAGAACTTTGCTCTTTTTCACGGCTGACTCCTTCAGGCCAGGGGATACTGTCCGTACTCGTGCCCGGCGTGTACCAGGGCGCGCACGTTGTCCGGCGGGGTGTCACGCGGCACCATGCAGCCGGCGGCCAGGACGTAGCCGCCAGTGCGGCCGGCTTTGCCAATACAGGCGCGCGCTTCGGCTGCGACCTCTGCCGGGGTGCCCTGCAGCAGGGTCAGGGTCGACACCCCCGAGTGGGTCCATGGTGTCCAGGCAATCGATCCCTGCGTCCACCAGCATATCCGCCAGCGGCGTCGCATTGCCACAGACGTGCACGTAGGTCACGCCACCCATGCGGTGGACTTCCTTAGCGTAGGTCTGGTAGTACGGATACACGAATTCTCGGAAGTGGCGCGGGGAGATGACGCTAGCCGAAGCGCTGGCATCGCCCATATAGAAGACCTCGACGCCGGCCCTCCGCATGGCAATGGTCTGTTCCAGCGCCACCTGGAGTCCCTTCTCGATCAGCGCATGCACCAGTTGCGGGCGGTCGTACAGGTCGATCAGCGCCTGTTCGCCGCCGCGCTGGTCGATCATCCAGTTGATGGTGAACCCGATCGGCCGCCCTACCACGGCAAAGTCGTCGCCAGCCTCACGCACGGTCTGCGCCAGGGCCGGGCCGCGGCCATCGTCCCAGTAGCTTTGAGCGGTTGGCACCGTGACGGAAGCCACCTCGGCCAGTTCTTCCACTGGCCGAGGCCGCGCAAACGGTATGACCTGCCAGCCGCCGTCCATGTCCACGATGCCAATTCGCATACCGGTGGCAGGATCGATCTGGTACACGACGCCGGCCTGACGCACCACCGAGCGCGGCGGGTAGATCATGAACGTGCGGAAACCGTCCAGCCCGTAGTAGCGGGCCGTCAGCAGCATGGCACGAAAGCCCTGTGCGGGATGGGCGATGATATCCAGCGGATCGATCCCCGAGATGCGAGCAGCGTGGTCGAGCCAGATCTGCGGCAAAACCGGCACGCAGTCGGCTTGGCCACCGCGCAGGGCGCATAACAAGCGTTCTTTACCCTTCATCAATACCTCTCGCAGATGCGCGGTTCGGGGCCCAGGCCAGCGGACGCCGCGTAGGTGGCAGCCTGCTCGAGCAAGGCCGCCGGCGAGAACCAGGTGCCGCCCCGGATCACGGCGGCAGGGCTGCGCAGAGCCTGCAGGTTGGTCAGCGGATCGCCGTCGATGACCACGAAATCGGCTGCCTTGCCCGCCTCGAGGCTGCCAACCTGGTCCGCAATCTGCAGGGCCTCGGCGGCCCGCTGCGTGGCGCAAACCAGCGCCTGGGCCGGGCTCATCCCGCACTCCACGAGCAGATCGAGCTCGTCCAGCAAGCCAAAGCCCGGCACGATGTTCACAAAAGGTGTATCGCTGCCCGCCAGCAGGCGGGCGCCGCGCTCGATCAGGGTCGCGGTGAAGATCTGCATGCCGGCCAGGGCACGCACCCACTCCAGGCGTTCGGCAGCGGGCATGCTGGGGGGGTACTGCCAGTCCCACCAGGCACGTAGGGGTGCGGGGACGTAACGTTGTGCGGGCCAGTTGAGATAGCGTGGGTCCCAGGCGGTGGCGATACGCGTCCAGACGACGCGCGTGGGCGGCAACCAGGTGCCATGCTCCAGCACCAGGTCGACCAGTTGGCCAGCGCGGCCGCGATCCATGTCGGCCCACAGTGGGCGCCACTTCTCGGCGAGCGCCCGGCGCTCGGGCCAGAGCGCTTCCGCGAAGCCCGCCAGGTGCTCGATCTCGTCTACGCCGGCCTCGATGGCGCCGCGCGCGTCAAAGTAGTCCTGTGGATGGGCCAAAACAAACTTGTGGTGTTCGTGGGCGCGCTCCAGGGCGGCGCGAAAACAAGGCTCGCTGAGCCGGGCGTACAACTTGATCTGATCGACCCCACTAGCCACCAACTGGTCGATCAGGGCGGCGGCCTCGGTGGGCGTGCCGGCGAAGACCGTCATCGGCGACCAGGATGGACCGGGTCCGTCGATCAGCGGACCGCAGCAGACGAGTCGCGGTGCGGCGGCACCAGGTGCGTTCCAGCGCCGCCGGCGCTCCAGCACCGGGTCGAGGGCGCAGCCGGTATCGCGAACGGTCGTGACCCCATTGGCCAGGAACAGCGGCGCGTGCCAGTCCTCGCTGTGCACGTGCACGTCGATCAGGCCGGGCAGCAGGGTGTAGCCGGCCAGATCGACGACGGGTATGTCGGGTGGCAGGTCACCCAGCGCATACACGGCCGCAATCCGGCCATCCTGGACTGCGACTGCCAGCCCCGCGCACAGGCCTTCGGTGGAGCCCTCGAAGAGCTGCGCGCCGGTCAGCGCATAGTGCTGGGTATCCGGTGGCCGGATCATCGCTCAGTTCAGCCGGGCAAAGCCGCTGTGAGCCACCGGCCCCTGTAGCATGTCGCGCACGCGGCCTTGCTCCACGGCGCGCGCGATCACGCCAAAAGTCTCCTCCGTCGCCTGCAGATACTCTTCGGCGATGCGCGCGTCGTGAGCGTAGGTGCCATAGAACGCCTTGGTGGCGAGGAAACCCTTGTCGAGCATCAGCTGAGTGTAGAGGGTGTGCGCCGCCTGGCTGTCGGGCACCTTGAATGCGAAATGGCTCAGAGCCACCATGCCGCCAATCTCGATCGGTAGCCCGGTCCGCTCACCGGCCACGCGCCAGCCCTCGCGCACCAGCTGGCCGACTGCAGTGAGGTGTGCGCCCACGTTGCAGCGTTGGTGCTTGCGGATCGTCGCCAGAGCGGCCGTCGGTCCGATGCGCTCGGTCCAATACGTGCTGCTGATGAAGGTCTTCTGCGCGGCCTGCATGACGTCCCGCTTGCCGATGATGGCGGCCATGGGGTAGCCATTGCTCATGGCCTTGGCAAACACCGCTATGTCGGGCACCAACCCGTAGCGCATGTGCGCTCCGCCGGTCAGCAAGCGGAAACCCGCCGATATCTCGTCGACCACCAGCACCGCGCCTATGCGGTCGCAGATGGCGCGCGCTTCTTCCAGAAAACCCGGTGCCGGCTCGTCATTGCGGATCGGCTCCATGATCACGGCCGCCAGTTCCTTGCCATAGCGGTCCACAATGGCCCGCAGTTCCTCGATCTGGTTGTAGTGGAAGGGCAGAGCGGTGCCCAACAGGCCGCGCGGCACCCCGGCGGGGTCCAGACCCGGCAGCAAGTGACCGTCGAGAGCATGTTCCTCGGCCAGGTTAGCCGCCAGGTACCAGTCGTGCCAGCCGTGGTAGCCGCAGAATGCCACCCGGTCGCGGCCGGTTTGAGCGCGGGCGATGCGCACGGCAATCGTCATGGCTTCGCCGCCCGAGCGCGCGTAACGCACCATCTCGGCCCAGGGGTGCAGTTGGCACAGGAGCTCGGCAAGCTCAGCTTCCTCAGGGCAGTTGAGAGTTGACATAACACCGGCGTGTACAGCCGCGATGACTGCCCTATCCACATCCGGGTCGGCTGCGCCCAGGATGCAGGCGCCGATGCCGTTGTAGCTCATGTCGTAGTACTTATTGCCGTCCAGGTCCCAAACCTCGGCGCCTTCTGCCCGGCTGTAATAAGCCGGCCAGTTGTCGGGCAGGAACATCTCTGGACGCTTCGACAGAAGCTGCGTGCCTCCCGGAATCCTGGTTTTCGCCTGCCGGTACAATTCCTGTCCGGTGCGCTCTGACATATTCGCCTCCTTTATGCCCAACGGTAATCATGGGCGGCCTGGTACAGCGCTAACACGTTCTCGATAGGGGTGTCACCCTGCACCTGGTGCGACGGCGACACGATATACCCACCATTGCGCCCCAGAATATCGATGACGCGCGTCGTCTCGCGATAGACATCTTCTGGTGTGCCGTGTGGTAGCAACTCGACTTCGTCGATCGCGCCGTGGAAAGAGAGCCGGTCACCGAAAGCTGGGAAGAGCGCTTCGGGGGTCATGCCGGCCGCACTGACCTGGATGGGATCGAGCACGTCCACGCCCAGCTCGATCAGGTCAGGGATGACCGGCACGAGCGACCCGCACGAGTGGTAGAAGGTTTTCAAGCCCATACGCTTGAAGGGTGTGATCAACAGGGCCTGGTAGGGACGGATGTGGCTGCGCCATAGCCTGGGACTGAGGATCATGCCCGTCTGCCCGCCGATGTCTCCACCCGAGCCGATTATATCGATCTGCCCGCGGCCGGCCTCCAGCACACGCAGCGCGCGTTGGTAGAAGTACTCCGCGACATGCCGTGAGATAGCCTCGGCAATCTTCGGGTTGAGACGCAGGTCGGCCAGGAATTGCTCGAAACCGCGCAGGTACCACGGGGTCTCGAAGGCGCCGCCGGCGAAAAACATGATTGCCCGGCGGTCACGCTGGTTCATCTCCTCGATCATGCGGGGTACAGCAGAGAAGTCCCACCAGTCGAGCAGTGGCCAATCGTAAGCGTCGACGTCGGCGACACTCTGCGCGCCGGCCAAGGGAGGATCGTAGAACTCGAAGTAGGTGTTGTAGTCGTTCTGCGCCTTGCGGTTGTGGCAGCCCCAGTAATCCGTGCCTTCGCTGCCCAGGGGGACGGCAGAGCGCCTGCCAGGCCCGATGAAAGGTAGGCCCAGCCAACGGTAGTCGATGTCGAGGCAATCGAGAACCTCGTTGTTGGTCCGCACATCGAAGTGGCGTTGCAGGGTAGCCCATACCTCGGGCGTGCAGCGCAAGGAGGTCGGCGGATGGTCTGTGTGCCGTCGCTCGGTGGCGCTCAGCACACGCTCCCGGCTATCCATGTTCACCCCTTGTATCCCAGCTTGCGGTACTGCTGGTCGAAGTAACGGTGGACCTCTTCCTGCACCTGGCCGGGCAGAGGCGACTCGGGATTCATTACCAGCTCCTCGACCTGCTCGTGCGCACGGGTCAGCAAGGGGAGGCCTTCCTCGGCGCCGCCCGAGTAGTCGAAGAGCGGATTGGCAAAGAACTCCTGGTTACGCAGGCCCTTGAGCGTCAACGGAGCGGTGAGGAAGTTGCCGCCCGGCCCAGCCTGCTGGATACTCTCGGCTCCCAGCCGTCCATCATCGAAACAGATGCCGCGCTGCAGGAAACGTGCAGCCGCCAGCCAGGCGTCGTGGATGACCATCATCTCGGCCGACATGCCGATGGCGTTGTAAGTCGAGCCAAAACCGTTCAGGCTGTTGGCTCCACAGCCGGTGGCCGCCAGCATGAACAGGATGCCCTCAGCACCGTTTTGCTGGTCGTAGCGATAGGTCATGGAGCCACCCGCCTCGACGGCGACCGGCATGTGGTAGGCTTTCCCGAGCTGGGCGCCGCCGATTTTCCACAGCACCTTGTCCAGGGTGTAGTACTGGTCGTGGCCCGAGTGCATGTTGGTGACCGAAGGGCCAACGGCGTAGAGATAGGGATGGCCGGGGCGGACGATCTGCGTCAGGGCGGCCAGGGCGATCACCTCGATGTTGTCATGCAGCAGGGTGCCGGCCAGGCTATACGGGCTGGTCATGCCGGCCATCGGGCAGACGGTGGGGATGACCGGGAAGTCGTGAGCGCAGGCGTCGAGCAGGAACTCGACGTTCAATTCCGAGACGCTCAGGGGCGACAGGACCCCGACGGCCACGCTGAACAACCGGCTCCCGTTCAGAGCGTGGCCCTGAGACAGGATCTGTCCCACCTCCATGAAGTGCCCGTACCGCTCCAGGTCGGTGGCGAAGACCCAGATGTGCTTGCTGTGATAGAGGACGTGTTCCTCGAACGCGCGTAAGCTGGAGGTTGGCCTGGTTACGTCGGTCACCGGGTAGTCCATCAGGCTGATCGCAGCCACCCGATCGAGCTTCTGTGCGATGACGGTGTGCCTGCGCAAGTCCTCGAGGCACGGCCGGCGGGGCGCCTGAGTCTCGTAGTCGATGATCCAGGGATCGGTGACGATAGCATGCGCGATCTGGTGATCGCCGCCGATCACATATTCTTTACCATCGACGCCGCGAACTGTATAGCTGGCAGGGACGGACGCCAGCAATTCGGCCAGGAGCAGGCGCGGGAAGCGGACCAAGCCACTGGCTTCGTCGACCTGCGCGCCCGCCTGGCGGCACTTGCGCAACATGCCGTCATGCCCCACCCGTATGCCCGTCGTTTCGAGGATCTCCGCCGTCCGGTCGCATACCTGCGCGATCTGATTTTCGCTCAAGGGGGTGACAAAATTCATGAACTGACACTCCTGGTAGTACTAAACCAACCCGAGCAAACGACGAGTGTTGTTGGAAAAGATATCCTCAACCTGGCTGTCGGTGAGCCGCTGGTGCCAGGTGGCCTGTTTGAGCACACGCAGCGACTCCAGGCCGATCAATACCGGCTGCAGGGGCAGGAACCAGACGGTGTTCCAGTCCAGGGTATCCTCGTAGAGCCACAGGAAGCCGTCTCCGATGGCTACACAGCGGCCGCGCAGGTGGCTGACAGGAAAATCCGAGCCCCACATCAAACGCTCATGGCCGAGGGTCTCGATGATGGCTTCGCAGGCGCCGACGTCGGTGACCGCCGCCATGTCGCACCACACGTTCGGCAGACCCTTGAGTGCGCCAATGCCCTCGATTGTATGGTTGGGATTGAAGCCGCGCGCGGCGTGCGCCAGGATGAGGCGCATGTTGGGGTATTTCTGGCAGTAGTAGCGGATCCAATGTTGGTTGCTAGCGTCGGCGAGGGCGCGCCGCCGCACCATATGCAGAGTGATGCATAGCCCTTCCTCGTGGGCCACCTGGACCTGTGCCTCCGGCAGGTAGTCGGGGATTTCGGCATCCCAGGACGGGGTCTTGCCGGAGTGGACGTGGTAGCATTTGAGCCCCGACAGATGTAGGCGCCGCACCTCCTGGCGTATGTAGTCGGGGTCGAGTTGCGGTGTGACGAGCAGCGAACCACAGCACTCCGGGTCGCTGGCTACCTCGCGCGCCACCAGTTCGTTCTCTGCCTGCATGCCCTTGTCCGTCGCACCTACGGCGCCGGGGATGAACAACCCGCCGCGGACACGTACCCCAGGCATTAGCTCGTCCATCCGCTGACGGTAGGTAGCCAGGGTGACGACCGGTTCCTCGATGGATTGGAATGTACCCCACCCCTGCCCGGGTACGTCGGCCTTCGCCCACAGGTGGGCATGCGCGTCGTAGACAACATCGGGCACGAAGCTCTTGAGCTCACGCTCGAACAGCGCGCGCTCTGTCTCATTGCTGTGAACGATATTGGGCATTGATTCACCCTCCCAACCTGGCTACCGGGCATAAGTCTGGCGCAGGGTTGTGCCTGGGCCGCGACTGGCTTGGGAAACGCTGCCTCTTGGGCGCTCAGCCTGGCGACTGCCAGGCTTCCGGTCTAGGCCAATTGCCGGGGAAGAGCTGAGCTTCGTCATGAACCACGATCTGCCGGATGCCATCTACGAGCTCTTCCGGCAGTGGGCCCCGGCTGGCATAGTCGAGGGCGGCTTCCAACTCGTCGAGCCGGGCCGTCCCGACCAGGGCTGAGGCAATGGCCGGCTGCGCCAGCACGTAGCGATAGGCCATCTCGGGCACACAGGGCGCGACTGGCAGGGCCGCCAGCCGGCCGATCGCAGCCCGCAACTCGTCCAACTGCGCCGGCAGGTGGACGTATGCATCGCTCAGCACGCCGCGCAGCAGCACCGAGCGGACCACCACGCCAACGTCCTTCTGCCGGGCCAGCGGCAACACCTGCGTCTCGAATTGCCTGTCGAGCAGGTTGTACGCCACCTGGACGCAGTCGTAGCGGCCGTCCTCAATGGCTGCCAGGGTGGCCGGCTCTCCGTAGGTAGTCGCCCCGGTGAAGCGCACGCTGCCGACCTTCTGGGCGTCCGCGATCGCCTCGATGATCTCGCCGCGCTGGATGACTTCGAGCGTGGCGCTATGGATTTGTAGCAAGTCGATGACGTCGGTCTGCAGGGCGCGCAGGCTGGTGGTGATGGAGTCGGCTACCCACCGGCGCAGTTCCTGGCCAGTCGACTGCAGGCCGGCAGGCGGCGCGGCCACCTTGCTGGCAAGGATGTACTCGTTGCGACGCGCGGCCAGGGCCCTGCCGATGACCTCTTCGCTCGTGCCGTAGACGCGGGCAGTATCGATGAAGTTCACGCCGAGGTCCAAGACCCGGTTGAGCAGGTGGGCGGCCTGGTCTTCCGTCGGGCGGAAGTCCCGTCCAGGCACACCGTAGTCCATGCCAAGCTCAACCGTACCCAGTGAGACGCAGGAAACGCGCAAACCGGTCCGGCCCAGACGCCGATAAGTGATCACGATAGCCTCACTCTCCCTGCCAGGCGGCCACTTTTCCGCAAGCTCGGTGTCTGCGGGAAGTGGCGTGGGGATTACTTCGTTAGCGCCTGATAGACCTCATGGGGCCTGGCAGACTGTTGCACGACGTTCTTGAGCCCGTGCAGGAAGCGGGCAGGATCATCTGCCTGCAGGACATTGCGGCCGAACACGATGCCGCGCGCCCCTGACTGGATTGCACGGTAAGCGAGGTCCAGTGCTTCTGTTTCCTGGGCCAGCTTCTCGGCGCCCAGTGCGAAGATGGGCAGCGGGGTGCCGGCCGTCACCTCGGCGAAGCGCTCGCCGGTATAGAATGTCTTAATGGCATCCGCACCCAGCTCACAAGCAATGCGGCAAGTCTTCACCACATAGTCATGGAAAGCCTTTGGTTCGAGCCGCAACTCAGGCACCGAAAAGATCTCTCCGATGAGCGGGACGCCAAGCCGGTGGCTCTCCTCGGCCAGCCTGGTGAAGAGCGACACGTTGTACGGTGTGTGCGTCACGCTCCTCGCTGCCCGTCTGCAATACGATCCCGGCCAGGAGGACTTCCGCCCCGGCCACCACCGCGCCCTCCACGCTCAGGGCCGGCACGATTTGCGACTCATGATAGTGCCATGGTTCACAGTGAATGCTATTCCAGTTCACCCGGCAGATCATCGTGGGGCTCCCGTGCCCCTGGAACAGCTTGCCTGTGAAGCGCACCATCTGTGGAGCCAAAAGGACGCCGTTGGCTTCTTTCATTTGCTCGGCGGCGGCTCTGTTCGCCGCGCTGACCATGGCGCGGTCGGCTTCGACCTCCAGCACGTTGGCTGTTGGCTGTGGTAGCGCCGTGTGAAAAGGTCAGGCCGTCGGTGCCCAGGAAGATGCGGTCGGCGTGCAGCGACTTTAACGCATCGATCGTTTAATTGGTCGACCACCGCTTGATACTCGGGCAGGCATAGGCTGCCCAGGAACAGGAGGTGGACGCCCTTCCAGGGTCCGAGTTCCTGTGCGACCGGGAACGAAGTGGTGATGACCGTCAGATTGCCGGCAGTTAGCAGATCACCTGAGATGTTGTGCGCTACCTGGAGGACGGTCGTGCCAGAGTCGAAGATCAGACGTTCGCCCTGGCGAATCAGCGCCGCCGCGGCGCGGCCGATGCACTCCTTCTGTTTGGAGAGGCAATGGGTTGGGCCACTATTTGTCTGCGGCATGGCTGCCATCGGCACACCGACCGTGCCACCATGCACGCGCTTGAGCAGCCCGAGTTGCTCCAGTCGCTCGAGATTGCGGCGAATCGATAGTTGAGAGACGCTGAAACGCTCGCTCAGGTCGGCAATCCTGACCATCCTTCTCTGCGTCAGTTCCTGCAGGATAGCTGTTCGTCTCTGTTCAGCAAAAGATTCCATGCGTCACCTGCCAGAGAAAGGAGTGTTCAACCGCGACCTAGCACGACGCACAGCGCGTATGGCTGCACTGGATGTTTCGGTTAAGGACAATTAGCATTATAGATCCAGAACGAGAACCTGTCAATAGTGACGCGCGTGTGCGCGTTTGACCCAGGGCACTGTCAAGGTGAGGCCGGGAAACTATCCCGCAGCGAAAGCTGCCTGGGCTAAAGCCACAGGGCTGAATTAACGAAGCCCTGCGGGCCTCGGCCAAGCCCCGAAGGATGGTTTTGTTTTTTAGCCAGGCGCTTCAGCGCCGGGCGGCTGCACAAATCGTTGCTTCCTGCAGCGAGGTACTCACCTTGAAAGAGCCCTGATGCTCGCCCAGATGAGATAGCCGCTCGTGAGGAGTACAACAGGCTGGCAAGCGTCACCCAGAGCAGCCTGTCTAAGTAACTGGTCAGAAGTTACTTAAAAAAGGTCGGCCAGCGGATAAGCTTGCCGCATGAAGACTGGACGACCGATCGAGATACGATACGCATCGAGTTAAGCGATGAGCAGCGCCAGGAACTTCGCCGGCTGGCCCGGGAAGCCATCGGGCGCATTTCCGAGCGTGCCCATTTCGTGCTGTTGAGTGACCAGGGCAAGAGCGCGCCCGAGATTGGCGCATTGCTGGGCTATTCGGGGCAAGCGGTCTATCCCTGGCTGGAACGCTACCTGAAGCATGGTGTGGCCGGGTTGTAAGATGAGCCGCGCAGCGGACGTCCGCCCAACGAGCCCCACCTGGTAGCCATCGTGTAGGCGCAGACCGGCCAACCCCCGGCAAACTTTGGCTAACCCGAACCGGGCTGGACAATCGGGGGCTTGCTGCGTCATCTGCGCCAACGCTTCAGGATCCGCATCAGCGTTTCGGCCCTGCGGCGGGCATTGCCTCTGGCGGATTTCGTCTGGGGACGACCAAAACCGATCTTGCCCCAGCGCCGTGACCCGGCCGAGGATGCCAAAGTGGCGCATCTGATCGAGATCCTGGCCGATCCTACGGCGATCATCCTGGCCGAGGATGAGTGCGACATGATGCTCTTGCCGACCTTGCGGGCCAGCTGGCATCGCCGGGGCGAGAAGCCCAGGGTGCTGACGCCCGGCCAGAACCGCAAGCGGCCTATCTTCGGCACGGTCAACCTGCGCACGGGCGCCTGGCACTACCGCTTGACCGACCGCAAGCGCTCGGTCGAGTTCATTGCGGCGCTGACCAGTTTGCTGGCAGCCTATCCAGATGACCGCCTCTACGTCCTGGTCGACAAAAACAGACAACGGCAGCATTCACACCAGCAAAGCGGTGCAACAGTGGCTCCAGACGCATGAACGGCTGCAATTGGTGTCCTTGCCGAGCTATGCCGGTCACAAATACAACCCGACGGAGAAGATCTGGTGGCATCTCAAAGATGCCATTTCAGCCAATCGCGGCTTCAAGGTGCTGGCTGATTTGGATACCGCTCTGCGTCGGCCCTTTGCCAGCTTGACCCCGCAGACCATTCTGCGCCTGATCAACTCGTTCGTGGCCCGCCAAGCCCAGGCCGCAGTCGCTGCCTGACATTCTTGAAGTCACTTTTGACTACCGACTTAGTAGTATACATCGACATCGGGGAAAGAACATGAGGGCAAAATGCGGTGGATTTGGCCTCGGGGCGCGCTCATGGGCTCAGGTGGCGCTGTGATCGACTGCCTTGAACGCCTCCTTGCCGTGCCGGCTGAGCCGCGCACCCGCGCGACCTCGCGTTTGACTACGCCGGAACCAGGGTGCCTGGCCCTGCATGATCGCCCGAACGTACAGCTTGACGCGACTCACTGAACGATTATAATACGCATGGCGCTTTTCGAAACACTTCGTTAGCTTGTTCGAAACTCCGGGCGCCCCAGGCGGAGGAGTGCGTGAAGACGACCATTCTGGTAGTCGGTGCCGGGGTTATCGGTCTCAGTACGGCTTACCAGCTCGCACGCGACCCCGCGTGCCGGGTCATCGTGCTCGAGAAGGATGTCTGCGGCGCAGGGTCGAGCAGCCGGGCGGCCGGTATCATTACCGGCCTGTTGTGGAGCGAAACGGGTGTGCGCGCTCGCCAGAAGAGCCTGGCCTTGTTCCGCGAGCTGTCCCATTCACTGCCCGGCTATCGCTTCCGGGACGTCGGATGCCTGAACCTGTTCGACGACCCTGCCTGGGCGCAACGTCAGCCCCTGCTGCCCCTCTACGACCGTCTGGCCATCCCGTACGAAATCCTTGATGCCGCCGAGATGCAGCGGCGCTGGCCGTCTCTGCAGGTCCCGCCAGGCACGACCGGCCTGTACGATCCGCTCGGGGGCTACAGCGAGCCCGACGAATACCTTCCGGCGCTGGTGGCAGGCGTGCGTGCGCGCGAGGTGGAGATCCGCGAGGGTGTGCAAGTCACCGGCTTTGCTGTGCGCGACGGCCGCCTGGCCGGCGTGCAGACCGCAGAGGGCGAGATCGGCGCCGACGCGGTGGTCTGCACCGTCCATGCCTGGGTCCTCAAGCTAATCGAGGCTATCGGGGCACACCTGCCGATCAAGACCTTTGTTCACCAGCGTTATGTCACCCAACCGCTGGCGGTGCCGCCGAGCATCCCGGCTATCAACGCCAACCCACTCGGCGGCTATGTGAGGCCGTCCGGCGCAGGTGCGCTGTTGGTCGGCGTCGAGACGCCCGACCGCGCGGAGTACCGCGTCGCGTCGCTCGACTTCCAGATGACGCAAGTGGCCGCCCCGCCTGGCCTCGGCGACGAGGCCATCACTCGCTTTAGCACGCTCGTTCCGGCGCTGGCCGGCGCCACTTGTCGCGAGCGCCGCGTGGGACTCATTGCCTTCTCCTTGGACGGCGAACCGGTGCTGGGCCCGCTGCCGGGGCCGACCGGGCTTTACGTGGGGGCAGCTTTCCACTCGGGCGGCTTCGCTTACAACCCGGTGGCCGGCCTGATCCTGTCTCAGCTTGTGCTGTCCGGGCAGAGCGAGATCGACGTCGCCGCCTTTGCGCCCGGCCGGTTTGTCCCGGCTGAAGTCGACGCCTACCTGGGCGAGACGGTCGCCCAGTCCCAGGTGTTCAAACGCAGGCACTGAGCTGCCATCTCCGGCAGACGCTCAGGTCACACACAAGGAGGTAGTCATGAGGATCGCCGAGCGAGGGATGGTCTTTGACGCACGCCAGGCCCCGCGCAACCTGGCCTTCTGCAGTTTCACCGATTGCTGCATACTGGCGGATGGCTGCATCCTGGTGGCCTTTCGCGCAGGCAGCTCAAAAGACTCGGCCGACGAGCACGTCCTGATCCGATCCAGCGCCGACCGCGGCCGGACCTGGCAGACCGTCTTCGAGGGTCCAGAGCTGCTGGTGGACGGCGTAGCGGGCGCCTGGCGCAGCGGCGCGCTGGCCGAGATCGAGGCGGGCCGGCTGCTCGGCCACTTCAATTGGTTCGATCATTCGGATCCCAGCCTGCCCCTCTCCAACCCCGAAACCCAGGGCACTCTCCCCTCGCGCCTGTTCCTGATGGAGTCGTCCGACGGTGGGCACACCTGGACGGGCCGCCGCGAGGTAGACGTGTCGCCTCACCAGGGTGTCGCCCTGACGGGGTCCGTCGTGCCTCTGGTCGGCGGCGCGCTCGGTGTGCCCTATGAGGCCTGGAAGGCCTACTATGATCTCCGCCCCGGCGAACACCATGCCGTGCTGCGCATCTCGCACGATGGCGGCCATCGCTTCGACCCCGCTACCATCGTCGCCCATGACCCGGCGGCCAACCTGCTCTACTGGGATGAGCGCGTGGCAGTCGACCCGGAGACAGGGCGGCTGGTAGGGCTGTTCTGGACCCACGACCGCCGCGCACAGCAAGACCTCAACATGCATATCGCCTGGGGCTCGCCCGATGGGGTCACCTGGAGCGCTCCGGTAGACACAGGGATAGCCGGGCAGATCGCCAGCCCATTGCCGCTGCCTGGCGACCGACTATTGATGGCGTATGTGCACCGTCATCAGCCATCCAGCCTGCGCGCCGTTCTCAGTCATGATTTTGGGAAGACCTGGGACCTGGCCGACCAGCTGGTTTTCTACGAAAGCGGCATCGGCCGCGAATCGGGCATGGGTGGGCAGCGTGACTTCGGCGACTACTGGGCCGACATGAACGTCTGGTCGTTCGGGCACCCGGCGGCGCGGCGGCTACCTGATGGAGATGTCTTTGTGGCTTTCTACGGGGGCGACGCGCAGGCCATGAGCATCCACTGGGTGCGCATCATGCTGTGAGACGACCGGCTTCCACCGGTTCTGCCCCGAGAAAGGCCGGTGACCGATCCAAACCTGCGGGAGGCTGGCGCCGGTTGCTTGCACGGTTTTCAGGGAGGAATCACCATGGACCTTGGCGTCACCTACATCTCAGCGCACCAACCACAGCACATCGCGCCCGACATGCAGCATTTGCAGGAAATCGGCTGCAGCGAGGTGCTGTTTGCCTTGCAGGAGAACCACATCGACGTGCTGACGGGGGCCCTGCGCTTCGGAGCGCGCATCGCCCTCGACCATGGACTACGCCCCTACGTGGTCGTGTGGGGCTTTGCCAACACCTTCGGTGGCGGGCGCATGTCCCTGCGCATGCTCGACGACCGCAGCCTGTGGCGCGTCGAGCGCGACGGTACTCCCATGCCAAAGGCTTGCCTCAACAACCCTCGCCTGGTCGACCGCTTCGCCGACATCACGGAACTGTGTTGCCGGCACGGCTACCAGGGGATGTTCGTAGACGAGCCAACCATCCAGGAATGCTTCTGTCCGATCTGCCGGGACACTTTCCGCGCGGCCTATGGCGCCGACCTGGTCGCCAGCTATGGTTCGCCCGCCTACCGCGCCTTCCAGTCGGCTACCGTGAGCCACTACACGCGCGCCGTGTCGGCGCGCGTCAAGGCCATCGATGCCCGGCTGCGCACGATGACCTGTATTATGCCCATCGACCAGGATAGCTTCGAGGCTGTGGCAGCCATCCCCGAGCTGGACGTCTTCGGCACTGACCCTTACTGGCTGCTGCCCGGCGCGGCCATGACGATCGAGCAGGCCGTCGCGTGTGCGGAGCAAGCTCGTGACGCCGGACGGCGGCATGGCAAAGTCAGCCAGGTCTGGCTCAACTGCTGGGGCATTCCGGCCGGGTCTGAGGCAGCGATCTATACCGGCGGACGCGCCCTGGCCGCCATTGGCTGCGATTCCATGTATACGTGGTCCTTCCGAGGCGGCCTGGGCACGAACGAGGAGTGCACAAACGCCGCGCTGGCCTGGGACAGCGTGGTCAGACTCTACCAGGAGCTGTCGGGCAAGTGAGAGGCTAAGCCTGCCGGTAGATGTAGTCCGCCAACGCCTGCGAAAGAGGATCAGCCTCTGCGTCGCAGAAGCCCAAGTGAAGCCGGCGGCGCCACGCCTCGGCGTATGCGAAGCGGCCGGACATAGCGCCTACGTCGTGCCCGTTATCCACCATCGCGGCCAGGTACGAATCCATGCCCTGGCTTTGGTCCAGCCAGTCGCGCTGGCTGCGGTGGTGGGCCAGCATATCGTGTTTGCGGTCGATCACACTGGATATGTCCACAAACAGCTCGGGCCACACGAGCTGGCGCAGCGGATCCCGGTTGCCGTGAGGCTGCGCATGATAGACGGTCACCTCCTGCGCCACCGGCGGGCGCGCCGGATCGGTGACGAAATTGGGCATGCCTCGGCAGAACGCAGCGCTGACGGCCAGCCGCACGGCGTTCTGGTGGTCCTCCATGTAAGCGACGGGCGATTGCACGAGCAGGATTTCCGGCGCCACCTCTCGCATGAGCGCCGCCAGGCGCGCCAGCAGGCTCTTCTCGTAGAGGATCTCAATATCGTCGACCAGGCTCGGGTGAAAGATCGCGCCGATCGAAGCGGCCGCCGCGCGTGACTCCTGCTCGCGGATACGCACGATCTCGTCGCGGGCATAGTGTGTCGTGCCGCAGGAGCCATTGGCGAGCGTCATGTAGTGCAGTTCGTAACCAGCCTGTCCCAAAAGGATCAATGTGCCGGCCATCACGAACTCGATGTCGTCGGGGTGTGCGGCCACTGCGAAAACCGGCTTGCCCATATCGTAACCGTTCACGGGGTATGACAAAGAGCGGGGGCCGGTTGACTGGCCCAATGAGCTTGCACCGAATCGGTTAAGAAAGTCAAGACATGACGATCTTGTTGGCGGCAAGTTG
>Ga0209540_10001322_pt1 | contig 19191 bp, 15 predicted proteins | sample BarGraIncu01121A_FD_184501 | JGI IMG/M metagenome (GOLD analysis project Ga0209540, IMG submission 184501) | Arctic peat soil microbial communities from Barrow, Alaska - Barrow Graham LP Incubations 011-21A (SPAdes) (version 2) | ecosystem: Environmental > Terrestrial > Soil > Wetlands > Peat... | reverse complement strand
AATAGCGAAGAAGAACTACAGGAGGGGAGTAAAAATGGCAGAACCGGTTGTTATAATCAAGGACCTCAAAAAATATTTTTCTTCTAAAAAGGGTCCCATAAAGGCTGTAAACGGCGTCGATCTTGAAGTATTTGCAGGTGAAATATTCGGCTTCCTTGGACCAAACGGGGCAGGAAAGACAACGACCCTCCGCATTCTGACAACCCTCATGGTTCAGGATTCCGGTATGGCTGAGGTTGCCGGCTTTGATGTCAAGGATAGCCCTGATAAGGTGAGGTGCAATATTGGATACGTCAGCCAGATAGGAGGAGCGGACAGGACTGCGACGGGAAGGGAGAACCTGATCCTGCAGGGCCAGCTGTATGGGATGCCGTCTAGAGACGCAAAGGCCAGGGCTGAGGAGCTCTGCCAGCTTCTTGAGATCGTAGAATTCGCGGACAGGCTGGTGAACACCTATTCAGGAGGGCAGCGCCGGCGCCTTGAGGTTGCAATCGGGCTTATGAACCGCCCGGCTGTGCTGTTCCTGGATGAGCCTACGATAGGGCTTGATCCCCAGAACCGCGCCAACCTTTGGTTGCAGGTCAAGAAGCTTAGGGGCGAAGGAACCACAATATTCCTGACCACCCACTACATGGATGAAGCGGATGCGCTGTGCGACAGGGTGGCAATAATAGATAATGGCCAAATCGTTGCCGAAGGCACGCCGGGGGAACTTAAAAAGAGGGTGGCCGGGGATTGCATCACCATAAGCATTGAGAACCATCAGGATAAGACTGATGAGCTCATCGAGGCACTGCATAAGACGGCTTTCACCAGGGAGACAAAGCAAGACGAGGACCGCCTGAGGATTTATGTCAACGACGGTGCGAAGGACATATCAGAAGTCCTGAGCATTCTGTCCAAGCAGGGAGTTGTCATGAAGACTATTACACTTTCGGCACCTTCGCTCGATGACGTGTTCCTGAGGGAAACCGGTAGGTCTCTGAGAGACACAGAGACGAAAGGGGGGCACAGATTATGAAGACACTGAGGGATACCTATTTGCTTTTTATAAGAAAGGTAGTTGAAACGATACGAAACCCGATCTACATCGTAACGAGCCTCCTCAACCCTGTGCTTTACCTCGTTCTGTTTGCTCCTCTGCTTTCAAAGCTCGCGCTGCCGGGTACGGACTCATGTAACATCATTAACGCGTTTGTGCCTGGGATGCTGGTTATTACGGCTTTCATGGAAGGACTTTTTGTAGGCTATGACATGATTGACGAAGTTAGGAACGGTGTAATAGAGAGATTGAGAGTCACCCCGACCAGCAGGTTCGCGCTTCTTGCAGGAAGGGTGCTGAGGGACATGGTCAACATGCTGGTGATCGTAAATTTTTTTACCGTGATCGCTATACCTTTCGGCTTCAAGATGCATCTAGCAGGATATCTCCTCCTTCAGTACATCCTTTGTCTTGTGCTTATAATTACATCATCCTTTGGAAATGCCATAGGCCTAATTCTGAAGGATGAAGACCGCCTTTCCCCTATAATCCAGTTTGTAAATCTGCCGGTTCTTCTGCTTTCAGGAATGCTCCTGCCCATGGAGCTTGCCCCAGCCTGGCTGCAGAATGTTGCTCATCTGAATCCGGTGTATTATGCCGTAGAAGCTGGAAGGCTGCTTTCGGTGGGGATTATTTGGAACGTGGTGGTAGGAGAGGCTCTTGCCATACTGACGGTCCTGGCAATAATTATTGTATCCTGGGCTACCCATGTTTTCAGCAGGGATATAGCCTGATTGTTTAAATGTTTAGTGTTATGTTGTCTATTAGCCTGGTTTTGCCTATGAATACTGCAAGTGCGATCAGGATTCCCCCAGTGAGCTCATCGGCGTCGCGGAGGTTTTCGCTGTCTACCGCTTCTACGTAATCTATTCTTGCAAGCGGCTCTCTCATTATTTCAACAGTTATCATATCAACGACATTCTTTGCCTTGGCGGGCTTGTTAGCCAGGCTGCTGATGTAATCGCGGGCATGGAACAGGCTTTTCGAAAGCACAAGGGCTGCTGCCCTTTCCTTCTCGTTAAGGTACGTATTTCTGGAACTCTTTGCAAGCCCGTCAGCTTCCCTGACTATAGGGCAGCCAATGACCTCCACATCGAAGTTGATATCCCTAACCATCCTTCTGACAACAGCCAGCTGCTGTGCATCCTTTTCTCCGAAATAAACCTTGTCTGGCTTTGTAAGGTTTAAAAGCTTTGATACGACTGTGCATACTCCCCTGAAATGACCGGGCCTTTTTCTTCCGCAAAGCGGTACGGAAATATTTGCTACATCAACGAAGGTGGAAGCATCCTTGTAATACATCTGTCCGACGGATGGAGCAAATATTATACTAACGGAATTTGACTCGCAGAGGGCAGAGTCTTTGTTCAGGTCTCTCGGGTAGGCTTCGAAATCCTCGTTAGGTCCGAATTGAATCGGATTTACGAAAATGGAAACCACCACTTTGTCATTTTCCGAGACAGCTCTCTTAATAAGGCTCGCGTGACCCTCGTGGAGGAACCCCATCGTTGGTACAAGTCCTATGGAGCAGCCGTCTTTTTTCAATGCTTTGATTTCTGTTTTTAATTCGCTGATTGTTGTAATAATCCTCATATCAAGCCTGTTAGGGCATTCACTCTCCTTTTATCATTTGATCAATGTGTATATTTCTTTCTATAGGCTGCAACAAAGAAATGAAAGTATCGGTTTTTTGAACGCCATCCACAACATGGATCTTTTTTCTGATCAGGTCTTGGAGTTCGTTTATGGATCTGCATATGACTTTCATGAATATTGAATATTGTCCGGTTGTGAAGTGGAGCTCAACTATTTCGTTAAATTCCTTAAACTTATCGATGACTTCATCGAAGGCAGAGTCCTTTTCAAGATAAACCCCTATGAAACAACAAACATCGTAGCCAAGCTTGCTGTAGTCTACGAGAAGCTTGGTGCCTTTGATGATTCCTAAATCCTCCATTTTTTTCATCCTGACATGTATAGTACCACCGCTTACATGGCACTTGCGGGCTATCTCCACATAAGGAGTCCTGCTGTCCTGTATTAAAATATCCAGGATTTGTATGTCCAGTTCATCTAATTCATTTAAAACTGCAGTCAAAAAAATCCCCCCCTTTAGTGCTGTCGCACTTTATTACATTAATTATATCAATTTTGAGAAAATTTACAACATATTTTGCTAAAATGAAAAAATGAGCAGTCAATTATGCGTTTTTCGCAATAAGTTATTTCGAGTTGAGATATTTAGCTTGTTCTGGAAAAAATAGTTGATATAAAACAGAAAATATATCATAATATTATATGTGAGTCAAAACATAAGGAGGAAAGTTTATGTCAACATGGTTAACCGTCTTGCTCCAGGTAGCATTCTTCGCTATCATTATGTTTGTAGTGTACAAACAGCTTAAGGAGCGTCTTTTATACAAATTTAACCCAAACAAATGGGTAGTTCTTATAGCGGCTGGAGTGGTGTTTTTCATTCCAATGATTATAACCCAGCTTTTTAAGTTCAACACAAACAACAGCTTCTGGCAGTACCTTGATTCAGCAGTTTTCATATGTTTATTCCTTTGGTTCGTTGATATATCAAACGGAAATATTAAAAGGATGCTGGATAAGAAGACAGAGGATGCAACCGGTGCAGATAAGAAGAAATTGAAGGCAGCTGTAACGTCAAGCAGGAAGAACAAGAACAGGGACAGCAGAAGAAGAAAGTAGAAAGTATAAAGAGATACATGGTCATGTGTCTTTTTTTATTTGGGCAAAAGTGATAGAATTGATACTGTCGGCATCCAAAAGAGAACGGAGCCGAACTATTTTGCAACACAATAAAATATATTACGACTTATATCCGGAAGGAATAAGAACGGAGGATCAAAATGAAAAAGAAATCAAAGAATGCTCCCTTTCTGGGAGTGAGGCAAATCACGACAGTAGGTATGTTGTCTGCAATTTCGATTATTTTAGGAATCACAGGCTACGGATTTGTGCCGCTGCCATTGGCAAAGGCGACAATACTGCATGTACCTGTAATAATCGGAGCCATACTGGAAGGGCCGAAAGCTGGAATGCTCATAGGTCTGATGTTTGGCGCATTCAGCATGATGCAGAATATCATGAGCCCGAACCTATTGTCTTTCGCATTTATGAACCCCCTAGTATCAGTGCTGCCAAGGGTTCTGATAGGCTTCACTGCATACTACAGCTACAAGCTTGTAAGAAGCAAAAATGAAAACCTGAGGATCGGAATCGCAGCCGTTGTGGGTTCACTGACAAACACCATAGGTGTGCTCGGAATGATATATTTAATTTATGCGGCTCAGTACGCGCAGGCAAAAGGTATTACCGTAAGCATTGCGGCCAAAACGATTTTCGGGGTGGCATACATGAATGGAATAGCTGAGGCGGTGGTGGCAGTTATCATAACTGTGGCTGTAGTCCTTGCAGTAAAGAAAGTCAGGAAGTAGAAACATTGGCTTATGATTTGGTATGTTAAATTTTTGTTAATGAAATATTAATACATTATTTATATAATAGCCACTTCTGTCACACGATTTAGGGATATAATCATCGTTGGTGATATTTTTAACTATAAAGCGATATACCCTAGGAGAAGAAATGAGACAAAAAGCTGCAGCATACAGAAAACTGAATAACAAAATTCCAGCTTTAGTATATAAACTGATGGAAATGATATTCAGATTTCTGGATGTCATTGTTTTTACCGGAATTATTATAGCAAAGAATCTGTATTATGGAAGTATGATAGCAACGGAATATTTCGATCCTCATGAACTTTGGATTCCAATTGCATTTTCGGTCATGATTGTTGTGGGAATACTGATTCTGTTTAAAGAAGAGAAGAGAGCAAAAGCGCTTTTCATATTCGACCTTTTGGTTACTCTGATTCTTTTAGCAGATACTGCATATTTCAGGTACTTCAAGGACATAACATCAATAGGGTCTGTCAGGAACAGCTCGCTTTTAGGAAATGTAATTTCGTGTCTGCCTTCACTGATAAAGCTCAAAGATGTTATATATCTTATAGATTTGATAGTACTGCTTCCGCTGGTGAAGCTTTTTAAAGACTATAAAAATAGAAAAAAATTCAAGCTGAATGGCGCAATCAGATTCGCTCTGTTCCTCTTGGTATTCAGCATAGGAGTTATGGGTAATGGAAAGTGTTTATACCAATTCAATATAGAGCAGCCGATGCTGATAACAACTATGAGTAATAAGCTGTTTCTGACAAAGGTTCTTGGAAACTTCAACTATCACGCAATTGACATTTACGACTTTGCTATCAACACCATAGAATCAAAGAAACCAATTCCAGTCGCAACAAAACAAAATATAAAAAGTTACCTCCAGGACAACAAGGTCGAGAATTCGGGGGCGGTGCTTAAAGGCACAGCTGAGGGAAAGAACCTCATCGTAATACAGGTGGAAGCCCTTCAGCAGTTCGTCATCAATAAGACCATAAACGGTCAGGAAATTACCCCAAACCTTAACAAATGGCTAAATAAGAGCTTGTACTTTGACAACTACTACTATCAGGTTGCAGCAGGGAATACATCCGATGCTGAATTCATGTCTAATAATTCCCTTTATCCTGCATCGGAAGGTTCCGCATATTATAAATACAGTGGAGACAAGCTTGATTCGTTGGCTACGGAACTGAAATCCTCAGGTTACAGTACAGCTGCATTGCATGGATACATTGAAAGCTTTTATAACAGGAATGTAATGTACCAGACTGAAGGATTTGATAACTTTTATGGCCAATCCAGCTTCAATCAGGACGAGACGGTTGGGCTCGGAATTAGCGACAAATCGTTTCTGAAACAATCGGAAGTCAAAATCCAGGCTATGAAGCAGCCGTATTACTCATTCCTGATAACTCTTAGCAGCCACTATCCATTTGATGATAAGCAGGGATACGGTGACTTTAACGTTGGGGAGTATGAGGGAACACTCATGGGAGACTATCTGAAGGCTATCCACTATACCGACAAGCAGTTGGGAATGTATCTCGACGACATGGAGAAAAATGGCACCCTGGATAATTCGATAGTGGTAGTTTACGGCGACCATAACGCTATCCCTAAGGATTATGCGTCACAGCTATACAGCTTTGAGGGTATTGCAAACCCTACTGATCTGGACTGGCAACAACTGCAGAAGGTTCCGATGTTCATCCACTTCCCGGGCAATGCGAACAGCGGAGTGAACCATACTTATTCAGGTCAGATGGATCTTTATCCTACACTGGCAAACATGTTCAATATTGATTGCAAATACACCTTCGGTAAGGATATCCTGAACTCGGGCAGCCAGAATGTTATTTTTAGAAACGGATCCTTCACAAATGGGAAGATATTCTATACCTCCTGGACAAATCAGTATTACAACATTTCTACAGGTAAGACGATAGAGGAGACGGAGGAGTTGAAAGCCGAAAAGGAACAAGCACTCAAGGATCTGAATCTCTCGGACAATCTGCTTGACCACAATCTTATAAAGACAGGCTTGGAACAGTAATAAAAATAATTAAAAAGAAGGAGCTGCTTCTCAACTAAATGATTGAGAAACAGCTCTTTTTGCAATATAAATTTCTAAATTCACGTTGTTCATTAAGAGGCTTTTAAAAGGAATGGTACGAATTTGATACATATTGTAACATTCCTTTTTCAATGAACATCTTCCTGCGGAAGATGGGCTTAGCCTCTAAATTCACTTTGTTCATTAAGAGGCTAATGCCTATGAACACCCCGTTGTCGATCCGCAGTCAAGGCAGACCATGCATGTTCCGTTTCTGATCATCCTTGTGCTTGAACAGTTAGGGCAGGTTGAACCGTAGACTCTTTCGCCTTCAACCTTTGTAATTTTGCCGTCCTTTGATGTGGGATTAGGGCTTATCACATCAAGTGCCGCTTTTGATGAAACCTCCATCTGGTTTATTATGGCTGGGTCGTAATTCTCAGGCTTAGCCTGGCATCTTGAATAATCTCCTAGTTCGATGTCTATGACCTTGCTTACAAGGTCGGATATAGAAGAGACATACTTGATATAAGGGTGCTTCTGCACGAAGCCGTAAGGTTCATACTTCTGGCCTCTAAGCATTCTCGCTATATCTTGCGGAGGCACGTGGTACTGAAGCATTACCGAAATTGACTTTGACAGAGAGTTAAGCAGACCTGTTATAATTGTTCCTTCCCTGTCAGTTGTGATGTAAATTTCCGATATTTCTCCGGTTCCCCTACGGTTGACTGTAGTGTATATCTTGACGTCATCTATCTGGGCAGGGTGCGTGGTGCCTCTCCTTATACCAACCGGTTTATTCCTGGTGGAATATTTCCCGCCTTTTTCGATTTTTTGGAGCTCTTTTGCCTTAGCCAAAAGCTCATCGTACGTGAGATCCTCAAGTTTCATATCTACTTCCGAATGGAGGCTTATGTTCAGAGGCTGGCTAGCCTTTGAAGCATCTCTGTAAAGAGTGATGCCCTTTACGCCGAGTTTCCAGGACGCTATTACTACGTTCTTGAAATCCTCAACCTTTGCCGTTTTCGGAAGGTTTACCGTTTTTGATATAGCACCTGATATAAGAGGGGTTATCGCAGCCACCATCTTAACATGGCCCATCGGTTCTATGAACCTGTACCCGCTGCCGCACTTGTTGGCAGTATCGAATATTGGCAGGTGCTCGTCCTTCAGATGAGGTGCTCCCTCGATCTTACCGTCCATCAGTTTTTCATAGGTATATCCATTTTCGGTTACGGTCTCTTTAAAGTTAACATAGTCCATTATTTCTTCAATCTCTGTCTGTGAGTAGCCCAGATTCTTAAGCGCAGCAGGTATGACAGGGTTTATCACTGTCATAAACCCGCCTCCTGAAAGCTTTTTATAGACCACGTGGCTGAAGAACGGTTCTATTGAAGTAGCTCCGCAGTCCATGGCGAAGGAGATTGTGCCTGTCGGCGCTATTACGCTGACCTGAGCATTCCTGTAGCCATATTCCTCCCCGTACTTAAGGGCTTTCCGGAAGCATTCCTTGACTTTATCGCTTATCTCCGCGAGTCCGAAATCCTTAAGAAGATGATGGTCGATCACGAAAGGCTCGTAATTCAGGCCTTCGAACTCGCTTTCTACTAAAGGCAATCCGTCAGTATCATATATGGCCCCGGAGCAGCGGACATGGTTCCTGATTACCCTCTGCATAGGAGCCTTGTTAAGCTCATATTTTTCGAAGCTTCCTACCTCCTTTGCCATAAGGGCAGACACATAATAGGAGTGGCCTGTCAGCATCCCTATTAGCGAGGCTGCAAGGTTTCTAGCCTCGTCTGAGTCATAAGGGTAGCCCATAACCATGAAGAGGGATGAGAGGTTCGCTGTGCCAAGTCCAGTAGGCCTGAACATATATGTTTTCCTTGCTATGTCTTCCGTAGGGTACTGGCCCCAAATTATGGACGCCTCAAGGATCAGCTGCGTCAGTCCAACAATATGCAGGTACCCGTCAACATCGAAACTGCTTTTTTCCTGATCATAGAATTTGAAAATATTTATTGAAGCAAGATTGCAGGATGAATCATCCAGGAATGCATACTCGCCGCAAGGGTTCGTCGAGTTGATCTGGTTATGCTTAGCTCCGCAATCTCCGTCCTCTCCGCAAGGACATGTGTGCCATGCGTTGAAGGTGTCTGAGAACATAGGAGCAGGGTCGGCGCACTGCCATGCTGACAGGTTGAATGCATCCCATATATCGGAAACTTTGATGCTGGTATTGATTCGGCTGTCAGATCTTCCGATAAGTTCAATCTCTTCATCCGGATTTTCCTTGAGGGCTTCAACTTTTTTCATGAAATAATCTGAGAATCTTACAGAGTTGTTGCTGTTCTGGCCTGATACTGTCTCGTATGCTTCCCCGTCCATGTCAGTATCATAACCCATCTTTCCGAGGGCACGGACTTTGTTTTCTTCCCTGGCTTTCCAGGTTATATAATCCATTATTTCAGGATGGTCGACATCAAGGCAAACCATCTTGGCAGCTCTTCTTGTTGTTCCGCCTGATTTTATGGCACCGGCATTTCTGTCAAGTCCGCGGAGGAAGCTCATCAAGCCTGAGGAAACTCCGCCTCCGGAAAGTTTTTCGCCCTTAGCCCTTAGCTTTGAATAGTTTGTCCCTGTTCCAGAGCCGCCTTTGAACAGCTTGGTTTCAGTGACAAACTGCTCTGAAATTGAATGCGGTCCCAGCAGCTTGTCTTCAATTGAAAGTATAAAGCATGCCGACGATTGGGTCCTTGTGTAGTTGTCAGGACTCTCGACTATCTCTCCCAGCTTTTCGTCATAATAGAAGCTCCCCTGTTTCTTTCCGGTGATTCCGTAGGAAAGAGCCAGGCCGGTGTTGAACCATTGGGGGGAGTTAGGGGCATACATCTGGTTCAGAAGCGCAAACACGGCTTCATCGTAGAAAATACTTTTTTCTTCAGGTGTATTGATCAGTCCCTGCTCGCTTAGAGCCTCAGTCCAGAAATTCACCATCCTGTGGGCAATCATGCGCATGCTGTTCTCATAGCCGGTCTCGTTATCTATTCCTGCCTTCCTGAAATACTTTGAGGCGATTATGTCGCAGGAATTTTGGGAGTAATGCTCGGGGAATTCGAGATCCTTCATGTCCACGAGAACCTTTCCTGACTTGTGGTCCTTTAAAAATACGTCAACAGTCTTCCATTTAAAAAGGTCGTATACGGTTTTATCTTCCGCTGTCTCCAGTTCCAGGGTGTAGTAACGCTTAAACAAATCCTGTAATGAGTCCAATTCCATCCCTCCAAATAAAAAATATTTTCACAATATGTAGTGGGTGTTGATTTACTAATATACTATATATTGTACATTATATTACGGTTTCAGGCATTTATCAAATTTGTTAATTATATGCTTCAAAGTTGATTTAAAGTATAAGCATTCACTTGTTAAATAATGCTCTTATTTTCATAGTTTTGTGGAAAATAATTTTTTATGTTGTATAATAGATAGTATGATTAGATGATTTTACAGAAGGAGAGTACGTCAGATGATACAGAAATTTAAGAAGTTCAAACCAGAAATTCATGAAAATTGCTTTATCGCCGGGAATGCAGATATCATAGGTAGAGTTAAAATAGAAGAAGAGGCAAACATTTGGTTCGGAGTTGTGCTGAGAGGCGACTTGAATGACATACATATAGGCAAGGGCTCGAATATCCAGGACAATAGCACTGTTCATGTTGATGCGGTTGGACCGGGAACCGATGTGGGGGAATATGTGACTGTAGGCCACAATTCAGTTCTGCACGGCTGCAAGATTGGTAATTATTCACTCGTCGGAATGGGATCTATAGTGCTTGAAGGTTCGGTCATCGGAGATGAGACGATCATAGGTGCAGGAAGCCTTGTCACATCAAACAAGATCATACCTTCCGGGGTTCTGTGCATGGGCTCTCCAGCAAAAGTGATAAGGGAGCTTACAGACGAAGAAAAGAAAAGCCTGAGGAAGAGTGCGGAAGAATACATTGAACTGGCCAGCGAGTATAAGGTTATAGAACGTTTCCGTGGATAGAAAAATGAAATTAAATAAGGATGTGTAGAAATGATAAAAACAGGTGAATTCAATAGCTTGACTATAGTCAGAAAGGCTGATTTTGGGTACTTTCTTGATGCAAAGACAGGCAGAACGGATGATGATGTTCTTCTTCCGAACAGCAACACCCTCGGCAGGGAACTTAACATAGGGGACGAGGTCGAGGCCTTTATCTACAGGGATTCAAAGGACAGGCCCGTAGCAACATTGAAAAAGCCGCTCGCTCAGGTGTACGAGGTTGCATACCTTAAGGTGGTTTCAACGACACCATTGGGTGCATTTGCTGATATCGGCCTTGACAGGGACGTCTTCATCCCGATGAAAGAGCAGAAATATACGCTGAATGAAGGCGACAGCTACCTCTTATATCTTTACGTGGACAAGACGGGCAGAATTGCTGCAACCACAGAGGTTGACAGGGCGATGAGCACTGAGAGCGAATACAAGGTAGGCGATGAAGTTACAGGAATAGTGTACGGATTCCAAACAAACGGAAGCGTAATGGTGGGTGTCGACGGAAAATACAGGGGTGTAATACTGAAGAATGAGTTTTTCACTGACATGAAGCCTGGTTACGAGGTGAAACTAAGAGTCAAAAAAATATATGAAGACGGTAAGCTTGGCTTGACTCCAAGGGGAAGGGCAGTGGAAGAGAGGACTCAGCTTGAAGAAGAGATACTCAAGTACCTGACTAAGCACGGCGGCGAGATGCCTTATAACGACAAAAGCTCACCTGAGGATATCAGGAAGGTTTTCAACCAAAGCAAGAATTACTTCAAAAACGCGCTGGGCGGGCTCATGAAAAAGGGGCTCATCAACCAGGATGAAAGCGGGACAAAATTAAAAAATCAGTAACCGGAAACAAGGGCATGCGGATAACAGATCCGCATGCCCTTGTTTTTATCAAAAACTATAGAATATTATACCGAGCAAGCCGGCAGCTACAATCACCAGTATGGGGTGTAAGCGCTTTGAAAACAGCATGGCTGTTATGATAAGCCCGATTATGACGCTCTTCACATCCAGATACGATTTCTTCGCTAAAGAGATAAATGCTGCGATGACAAGGCCTGTAAGAGCTGGCTTCATTCCAAGCAACACAGATTTCGAGAATCTTGATTCTTTGAATTTGATTATATAATGGCTGGCTATTGTTACCAGGATGAAAGAGAAAGAAACCACACCCAGGGTTGCAACTACGCTTCCCCATATTCCTGCCACCTTGTAGCCTACGAAAGTGGCTGAATTTATTGCGACTGGACCAGGTGTCATCTGTGATATTCCGATTATGTCAATGAACTCGCGGTAGCTTATCCATTGGTTATTGGTTACAATCTCCCTTTCAATCAGCGGAAGCATTGCATATCCACCTCCAAAGCCGAAAGCCCCGATCTTTAGGAAGGCGGTGAAAAGTTCAAGAAGTATCATAAATCATTCAACCTTCCTTCCAAGAAAAAAGTATCCATACAAGCCTGAAACAAGTATAACTATGACAGGATGTACATTGAGCAGTGAAATCGATGCAACTGACAGCAAGATTATTGTAAGGTTCAGGTAGTTTTTCTTCATGGATTTTGTAAGGCTTATAACTGCGGCAAGGATCATTGCAGGCACTGCAGCCCCTATGCCCTTGAAGACAAGACTGACATAGTGATTATCCCTGAACTGCATAAAAAAAGAAACGATCAGCAATATTATAAAGAAAGACGGCAGTATTGTGCCAAAAAGGGCAAGCACAGCGCCTCTGACCCCGCTGATTTTGTAACCTATGAAGATGGATGTGTTAACAGCGATGGCCCCGGGGAATGTCTGGGAAATGACTAGTATATCCAGGAACTCATCCTCTGTTATCCATTTTCTATTATCAACTACCTCGGCCTGCATCAGAGGAACCATGGCATATCCTCCGCCAAATGTAAATGCTCCTATCTTGAGGAAGCTTAAGAACATTGCAAAAAGTTTATTCATTAGAAAGCACCTCTGTACATATTTCGATTGTGAAGCTATAATATTAATTATATAGTATATAATTTCAATGAGAAAGAGGGATGTTTATGGCTGATGTAAACGTTAGATTTGATGAAAAGAGTTGCGGCGCATGTGCACGCTGGGAGGGCCCCAGAACAATATGCGGCTGCGATGTGACTTACAATGATCTTTCCACAGGCAGATGCAACAATCCCGATTCACCGGCATATGGCAGAGATGTGAAAGTTGTTTTCTACTGCTTCGCAAAAAAGGATCTTGGAAGGTAGAAAGATAGGGGGAGCGATGCTCCCTTTTTCTTTGCTTATTTTTAAGCGAAAAGACGATTTCTGCATCGAACAGAAATCGTCTTTTCGTTTGCCGGCTATTCGCCCAGGAAGAGGCTGAAGCTTGCGTCGCTTGGCATCCTCCAGTCGCCGCGAGGGGACAGACTTATCGTTCCGACCTTAGGGCCGTCAGGGATTGCCGAGCGCTTGAACTGCTGCGTGAAGAACCTCGTGATGAATTTGTCCAGCCATTTCATGATGGTTGCATCGTCGTAGTCTCCGCAGAAGGCCTGTTTTGCAAGGAAGAAGATCTTGTCCTTTGATGCGCCCTGCTTGATGAAGTGGTAAAGGAAGAAATCATGCAGCTCGTAAGGGCCCACCAGGTCTTCTGTCTTCTGTGATATTCCACCCGATTCATCCTTTGGCAGAAGCTCGGGGCTGACAGGTGTATCCAGTATGTCAAGGAGTATCAAGGAGATTTCCTTTTCAACTTCCTTCTGGGCAACGTAGTTCACAAGATACCTTACCAGAGTCTTTGGTACAGAGCAGTTTACGCCGTACATGGACATATGGTCTCCGTTGTAGGTGGACCAGCCCAGTGCAATCTCCGAAAGGTCGCCGGTTCCAACGAGCAGCGCGCCTTCCTTGTTTGCGGTATCCATAAGGATCTGGGTTCTTTCCCTGGCCTGGACGTTCTCATAGGTCACATCATGTATGTCTGCAGGATGCCCAATATCCTTGAAGTGCTGCAGGCATGCAGGCACTATGGATACTTCCCTGAATTCCGTGCGGAGATGCTTGCAGAGATCCACCGCATTGTTGTAGGTTCTGTCTGTGGTTCCGAAGCCTGGCATCGTTATGGTCAGGATATTCTCCCTCGGCAGTTTGAGCATGTCGAAGGTTTTCACGATCACGAGAAGAGCCAGAGTTGAGTCAAGGCCCCCGGATATTCCTATGACTGCCTTTTTCAGATTGATGTGTGTCAGCCGCTTGGCAAGGGCTGCAATCTGTATGCTGAATATCTCCTTGCAGCGCTTATCCCTCATGTCCGGGTCGGAAGGCACAAATGGATGCTTGTCGACGAATCTGTCGAAGACGCCGAAATCAAGGCTCTCGAATTCGAATGCAATCTCCCTTGCTTCAAACTGGCACACGGACATGTTGTCCTTGAAGCTTATATTTTTTATGCGCTCACTGATGAGCCTGTCAACGTCTATAATCGAAGTAATGACTTCGTTTTCCCTGTTGAATCTCTTGTTTTCCTTCAGCATCGAGCCGTTTTCGCTTATCATAAGGTGGCCGCTGAAGACGAGGTCGGTACTGGATTCGAAAACTCCGGCAGAGGAGTAAATATATGAGGCTATGCATCGGGCACTCTGGTTTTCAATAAGGCTCTTCCTGTAGTCTGCCTTGCTGACGACTTCATTGGAAGCGGACAGGTTTCCTATTATGTTGGCGCCAAGAAGGCTCAGATAGGAGCTTGGGGGTACGGTCACCCAGACATCCTCGCAGATCTCGAAGCCGAAATTTATGTTTTCAGCTGTGAACACCAGGTCGGTCCCGAAAGGAACTTTTTTCTGGAAGGTCAGGCCGACCTCATGGTTGATGATTCCGAGGCCTTCGCTGAACCATCTTTTTTCGTAAAATTCGGTGTAGTTTGGTATATAGCTCTTAGGTACAATTCCCAGCACCCTGCCGTTGAATATGATGAAGGCACAGTTGTAGAGTGCATTCCTCCATAGGAATGGCGCACCCACTGCAACCAGGATATCCTTATTTTCGCTGAAAGCGCAGAGATCCCTCACCGCCTCCAGGGAAGATGTAAGGAGGAGCTGCTGCCCGAAGAGGTCTGCACAGGTATAGGAGGTGATGCATAGCTCTGGAAAAACCACGAGCTTTGAACCAGTTTCCACTGCTTCTTCTATGCACTGTTTTATATTTGCCAGGTTGAAGCTTATGTCCGAAATCTTCGTAACAGGACAGGCAGCCGCAACCCTTATGAATTGGGATTTTCTATTTAAAAACATTACTAATCCTCCTTCAATATTTTAAGTTCATTATCATTCAAAATGCAATTGTTGTCAATCAATTGGGTGTATAAATTTGGGAGTTGTTGTATAATAAGTCTAGAAAGGGGGTACAGAAATGATTAAAGGATTTATTGAAAAGAACAGGAGTTATAGAAAATACCATGAAGAGGTGGAGGTAACGCAGGAAACCCTAAAGGAGCTTGTCAACCTGGCGAGGCTTTCAGGCTGCGGGATGAACATGCAGTCGCTAAGATACATGCTTATCACGGTTAAGTCTGAAAGGGAAAAGGTGTATCCTTACATAAAGTGGGCCGCATTCCTGAAGGACTGGGGCGGACCAAAGGAAGGACAGAGGCCTTCCGCATTCATACTTTTGCTTATAGATACAGGCAAAAATTCATTTGTCGTCCAGACCGACATGGGCATCGCTTGCCAGAGCATCCTTCTTGGGGCTGTCGAAAAGGGGCTGGGAGGCTGCATAATAGGGGCCTTGGAAAAGGATAAGCTGAGGGACGCATTCAGCATCAGGGAAGATCTGGAGCTCCAGTATGTGATCGCCATAGGGAAGCCTGACCAGAATATCATCATCGACGAGATTGAATCAGGACAGGATACGAAGTACTGGGTGGATAATGACGGAAACCACCATGTGCCTAAGATCAGGCTCGAGGATATAATAATATAAAAATAAATCTGCCGGATCTTTAGTTAGTCTAAAGGCCGGCAGATTTTCATGTTGGAGATGGTCTATAATTCTGAAAATTAAGAAGGCAACCCTTGAAGGCTGCCATTTAGAAATATTATTCTTCTTTGAACATATCCTTGCCAACTCCGCAAAGAGGGCATACCCAGCCTTCAGGGACATCAGCAAATGCTGTTCCAGGAGCAACACCGTTGTCTGGATCTCCCTGTGCTGGGTCGTAAACATAACCGCATACTGAACAAACATACTTTTTCATGTAAAATCCTCCTTGAATTCTCGATATTTTTTATTAACAGCTAATCAATATTAATAAGCTATACATATAATTATAGAGTCTCTTCGAAAAAATTCAAGTGCAAATGCGAAGAATATTCCGAATGTATGGTAAAATAAAAGCATAATCTTTAGGAGGTACATGATGAGTCTTAGATTTATTTACGGCAGGGCAGGCAGCGGCAAGAGCACCTTCTGCCTTGATGATATAAAAAAGAAAATTGAAAAGGGAGAATCAAAGCCACTCATCCTTCTTGTTCCTGAGCAGTTTTCTTTTCAGGCCGAAAAGAATGTCCTGAAACACCTTGGCGAGACTGGCGCCTTCAAAGTCCAGGTGATGAGCTTCAGCAGGATGGCTCAGAAGGTTTTCTCAGAGACGGGCGGCCTGGCAAGAAAACATATGAACACAGCCGGAAGGAGCATGCTCATATACAGCATCATGTCGCGCAACAGCAGCAGGCTGAAAGTTTTCGGGAAGGCTGCGAAAAAGCATGGGTTCGTATCAGGAGTATCGGATATGATTACTGAATTCAAGAGATACAGCATAACACCGGAGGACATAAAAAATGTCATGCCGGAAGTTGGCGATATTGCTCTCATGGACAAGCTGGAGGATATCTATATAATATTCAGCGAATTCGAGAGCAGGCTTCATGAGAGGTATATAGACCCCGAGGACGATCTCAACATTCTTGCAGCACAGATAGACAAGTCCCGCATTTTTGACGGTTCGGAGATATGGGTAGACGAGTTTGCGAGCTTCACTCCGCAGGAATACAGGATACTTGAAAAGCTGTTCAGGAAGGCCCAAAGGATAAACGTAACCCTCTGCTCGGACGCTGTTTGCGAGAAGGCGGCCAGGGACAATACGGATGTTTTCCTTACAATAAAAAACACGGAGGAGGACCTGACAAAAATAATAGCTGGCCTCAACATAGCCTATGACGAGCCGGTAAAACTTGAGGCCGCGGAGTCAGGCAGATTCGCAGGATGCGACGAGATAGGGCACCTTGAAAAGCACCTTTTTTCCTATCCTTACATCGCTTATGAAAAGGAGACTCACAAGATCAGCATCTTGAGGGCTCTGAACAAGTATTCCGAAGTTGAAGAGACCGCAAGGAATATAGTCAGGCTCTGCAGGGACGAGGGAGTCCTTTACAGGGATATTGCAGTGGTGTGCGGCGACCTGGAAGGCTATGACAGCCTTGTCCATGCAGTTTTCGATGATTACGAAATACCGTTCTTCATTGACGGAAAAAATAAGATAGTCAATTCGCCGCTTATAGTTCTGATTACTTCCGCACTGGAGACAGTTTCCAAAAACTGGTCCTATGAGAGCGTTTTCAGATATCTTAAGACCGGGCTGCTGGGATTTGAACGTGGAGAGATAGATCTTCTTGAAAACTATGTGCTGGCAAACGGCATAAGAGGCAAAAAATGGACTGTTGATGAAAAATGGGACCGTCCGATAAACTACGGATTCGATCCCGAGGAGATATCAGAGGTTGAAGCCGGTTATATTGCACGGGTAAATGAAACAAGAGACATGGTCACAGCGCCCCTGATCAGGTTGTCGAAGAAGATCAAGGGAAGGCATGCTGCAAAGGAGATGGCGGAGGCCTTATACGAGTTCATTTGCGAAATAGGCATTCCGGAAACCATTGAGATGCTTATCGCCAAATTCGAAGAGAAGGGCAGGCTGGACAGAGCCCAGGAATATGAGCAGGTATGGGAAATAATAGTAGAGCTACTAGAACAGGTAGTTGAGGTCCTGGGCGATGAAGCTATCAGCGGAGATGAATTTACGAAAATCATAGGCGCGGGACTGGAAGAATATGAGATAGGTATAATCCCGCCTACAATAGACCAGGTGCTCGTAGGAACCATACAGAGGCTCAGAAGCCACGAGATAAGAGTTCTGTATATCATAGGGGTAAACGACGGTGTATTCCCTGCTGCCTCGTCAAAGGAAGGTATACTTGCTGATGAAGACAGGATAGCCCTAATCTCCAAAGGGGTACAAATCATGAAGGATTCAAAGAGTCTTGCCTTTGAGGAGCAGTTTCTCAGCTATACGACAATGACCACCGCAAACAGATACCTCAGGCTGAGCTTTCCGGTATCTGACTTCGACGGGAAGCCAAAGAGGCCTTCGATCATAATCTCAAAGCTTAAAAAAGTATTCCCGAAAGTCAGGGAGGAAAGCAGCGTTATAAAAGACACTAGCGAGGAAGCGCTTCTCAGAAACATAACATCGAAAAGGCCCGCCTTCAATGATATGCTTACACTAATAAAGGACAATCCGGAAAGCGATGTCCTCAGGTGTGCAATAAACTGGTACAAGAATGATGATCTATGGAACGGCAGGCTGAAATCCGCGGCAGAGGGCTTTTCCTATGAAAACACTGCCGAGGTTGTCGATTCTAAAAAAATAAGAAATCTCTACGGGAAGAATCTCAGCGTCAGTGTCTCCAGGCTTGAGAAGTTCGTAGAGTGCCCGTTTTCCTACTTCGTGCAGTACGGGCTGAAGGCTAAGGATAGGAAGGAATACAAGCTGGGCAAGCCTGATATAGGGACGCTGATGCATGAGTCGCTCCGCAGCTATTCTGCCAAGCTTGAGGAAGAAGGAATCGGGTGGGGAGACATCTGCAGCGAACGCCAGGAAGAGCTTATATCAGAAATCGTAGACGAGCGGGTTGGGAAAGCGCACTCATCTATATTGAGCAGTTCAAAGAGATATGCCTTTGTGGCCCAGCATGTAAAAGGGGTGCTTAAAAGGTCCGTTTCGCTGATATCCCAGCACATGACGAGAGGTGAGTTTGTGCCTGTAGGCTATGAGCTGTCCTTCGGATACGAGGGCGACTTCCCGGCCATAGAAGTTGAGCTGAGCTCCGGAGAAAAAGTGAGCATCGTCGGCAAAATAGACAGGGCAGACAGCATGGAAAGCAGGGAAGGCAGCGGAACCTACATCAGGATTGTGGACTACAAGTCAGGAAACAAGGATTTCAAAATTGGCGATGTTTACCACAGGCTGCAGCTGCAGCTGCTTGTTTACCTGGATGCAATACTGACAGAGCTTGGAAAAAAGACCGGGGCTGAGATGCTCCCTGCAGGCGTTCTTTATTTTAAGCTGGATGATCCGATTGTGAAAGCCGATCAGGAGCTGGAGGATGCCGAGGTTGAAAAGAAGATAATGAGCGAACTGAAAATGAGCGGCCTTATTATCAAGGACGAGGACATAATAAAATGCATGGATTACGAGATTTCCGGATACTCAG
>Ga0209540_10001321_pt1 | contig 19202 bp, 12 predicted proteins | sample BarGraIncu01121A_FD_184501 | JGI IMG/M metagenome (GOLD analysis project Ga0209540, IMG submission 184501) | Arctic peat soil microbial communities from Barrow, Alaska - Barrow Graham LP Incubations 011-21A (SPAdes) (version 2) | ecosystem: Environmental > Terrestrial > Soil > Wetlands > Peat... | reverse complement strand
CTCAGGCAGATGCGTGGATAACAGTACCACGGTTAAAATCACTGTTCTACCATCAATCACTGGCAACGTCACTTCAAGACCCGATTCGGTAATATGCCAGGGATCGTTGTTCAATCTGCTTAATGCTTCCGCAGCAGGGGGAGGATCGGGGAGTTATATATACCAGTGGCAGGACAGCATATCGTCATCTATAAATTTCCTGCCTGCTATAGGAACAAATAACGCTACCACATATTCGGCTGACACATCGGATTTTACCCCAATTTCAATAGAAGACAGGTATTACAGAAGAGTTGTATACTCCGGTCCAAATAATACATGCATGAGTAAGAGCGTGCCGATTCATCTTACCAGGTACCATAAAATAGAAAATAACATTATTGCTGCAGACCAGACTATTTGTTCAGGCAGCACACCTGTTGCTCTCACCGGCCTGCTGCCTATACGGGGCAAGCTGAATGATTACACTTATCTATGGCAGGACAGTTCAAAAACTACCACCTGGACCACCAGGTTGACCTCGACTTCAAACGTAACCTTCGCACCAACTGCCCTTACCGATTCTGTACAGTACAGGAGAATAGTCAACTCATCGAAATGCACAAATAAAAGCAACAAGATTGTAATCAATGTCCATAAACCTGTTACAAATAATGTTGCTGCATTTCTCTCTGGTCCCGGTCCTGACACCACTGTTTGCTTCAACGCAATTCCACATATAATAAAAGGTTCGGTTTCTACGGGAGGCACTGACATTGCCGGGAGTTATGCTTACCTGTGGGAATATTCAACCGATGGAACCAATTATACGGCCATTGCTGTTGCCGGAACCTTTAAAGATTATCAGCCGGTGGCACTTACTCTAACCACATGGTTCAGGAGGCAGGCTGTTTCAGGAATGTGCTCTTCTCTCAGTAACAGCATGAGGATCATAGTTCTTCCTCCTATTTCGGGCAATACCATTGCAGTCGACAAATCTTTCATATGCTATAATACAGTTCCGTTGCCTGTTACAACTTCAGTGGCAGTAACCGGTGGTAACGGCACATATACATGGTTATGGCAGCAGAGCAGTGATGGAATAACATGGGCCACAGCAACGGGAACCAGCAACCAGCAGAGTTATGCCCCACCCGCCCTGACAGTAAAAACATGGTTCAGGCGGATAACAAGATCAGGCTTGTTCGATTGCTGCATCGATACCTCGAATGTAGTTACTATAGATATATACGCTCTGCCGACAGGGATAATTACATCCATTGCCGATACTTCATTATGTAGCGGAGGGACAGTAAAATTAAGGATCATACTTACCGGCTCTCCAAACTGGACGGTGGTTTATAATGAAAATTCGCTTCAGGTTACTGTAACTGGCATCTCATCTTCAAATACAATCATTTCCCGTATTCCATCTGTATCAGGGACCATGGCAACTTTTAATTATTCATTTGCCTCAGTTACGGATAATCATAGCTGCATGGCCACTTCCCTTACCGGAACCCGGAAGGCTGATGTATACCATACTCCCATTGCAAATGCCGGGCCGAATGATGAAGTATGCGGGCCTGTTAGCCAGCTGGCTGCAATATCAACCTTCGGAACCGGGTCATGGACTTTCCCGACACAGGTATTATCAGGAACAGCTTCGAATCCAACCACTTTAGTTAAAATTGACTCTTCATTTTCAACTGCGAGTATTTCGTACTGGTTCCTTTGGAAGGAGACGAACTGGCTCTGCACAAGCAAGGATTCCGTTAAAATTACCTTCGATAACCGCATTGATTCCGTAAATGCCGGTAAGGCAGGTAAGGAAATGTTATTTGATAATATCACCAAAGTTAATGCCTCTCCACTGTTGGCCTTTGAAACCGGCCAATGGAGCGTTGTTGAAGGAAATGGTGATTTTGAAGACAACACAGCGAGTTCAACTTATGTCAGAAATATTGCTAACGGAAACAATATTTATAAATGGAGTGTGAAGAACGGGGTATGCATTCTCGAGGACACACTGCTTTTGGTTTTCATTCGCCCGGTAATTCCTGAAGGAATATCACCCAACGGGGACACTCTTAATAATGCTCTCAAGATCACTGGTCTCGATCTGACTATCCAGGATGTGGACCTGAAAATTTTAAATGGTGCCGGTACACTGGTCTTTACGACTACAAACAGGAATGGCAGAATATGGACGAACTGGACCGGAAAAGATTCGAAGGGAGCTTTGCTCCCAGAGGGCACATATTATTATTTACTCAATGTTACCTCTAAAAAAACAGGTCATGTTGCTAAAGTAAGCGGGTTTGTAATTCTCAAGAGACAATAGAAGCAAAGGATGAAGAGGACACGATATATCTCAATAATATTACTTATTTCTATCTGTTGCGCTTCCTTCGGACAATCAGGTTCCGATTCGACAAGGATAACCCTTGGGTATCCTGTTTACAGCCAGTATCTGCAGAACGGGCTTATGATAAATCCCGCATATGCAGGATCGCGTGAAGCATTAAGCGTTGCCATTTCGAGGAGGAGCCAGTGGCTTGGCATCCCGAATGAGCCGGTGCTTGCCACCGTTTCTCTTCATTCACTGATGAAAAACAACAAAGTTGCCCTGGGGCTTATGGCCGAGTTCATGGATTACGGAGTCACATCCTCACAGAGTGTATATGCTGTATATGCATACCACATAAAGCTGGCAAAGGGGAAGCTCTCATTCGGACTGAAAACCGGATTTGACAGGTCGACTACCAATTATTCAATTCTTAAAGGCATCCAGCCAGGAGATCCCGTTTTTACGGGTAATGAGAAACCGTATATTCTTCCCAATGTAGGTGCAGGAGTATATTATTTCAATAACAGGTTTTTCGGAGGAGTCTCTGTTCCATCCTTCTTGTTTTACAAAAATATTGGCAGCGGAAAGACACAGGCTTATCATTCATTCAGTGAATATGACCTGATTATTTCTGCAGGTGGCCTTATTTCCTTTTCGCAGAATTTCAGGTTCAAGCCATCCGTACTCCTGGATTATTCACTTCGAAATTCATCGCATATAAATCAGCTCGATATTAACGGTAATTTCATTATAGCCGATGTACTCTGGGTCGGAGGGTCTTACAGAACTACTGAGCAGGTTGCAGTAGGGATACTTCAGGTGCAGGCTACACCTCAGGTAATGTTCGGAGTTTCATATGATTATCCCGCCGGCAGAATGGCAACATTTTCGAAGGGATCCGTAGAGGTTTTCCTGAGGTATGAATTCGGATCAAAAATTAGTGCAGCTAATCCAAGGTATTTTTAATTTATGAGGGGAAGGCATTTATATATTATATTCATTCTGATACTTATGGCGATGCCTGGCATGGCTCAGGAGAAGCAGCCTTCAATGTACAAGGTAACAGAAATGTCATTTAATTCCGGTTTCTTCAATGAAATATCCCCGGTAATTGTAAAGGACGGGATCATGTTCTGTTCCGATCGGAGATTCAGTGGATTAAAAGATCGTACCTCATTCGAAGGCAGGCGTATTTATAATATTTATATTGCAATCCGGAAGGATAGTTCAAACTGGATAAAGCCGGATGAATTGAAGAGTGAAAGGACCAACCTTTTCAATAACGGACCATTATGTATTGCGCCGGACGGCAGAACTGTTTATTTTACCAGTGAAGTTGAGACAGAGAAAGCTGCAAAAAAGAGAAGTTTCAAAAATCACAGCGGGATATTCATTGCCGAGAAAACAGGTAACACTCTTGGTCCCATACGTCCTTTCCCTTATAATAATCAACAGTACGATGTAGGGCAGCCTTCAATAAGCCGCGACGGAAGATACCTGTTTTTTGCATCAAACATGCCCGGAGGACAGGGAGGGTCAGATCTTTATTATTGTGAATGGATCAACGGTAAATGGGATACACCCAGGAACCTCGGACCTAATGTGAATTCATCCTCGGCAGAAGATTATCCATTCATGCACCCTTCTGGCAGACTCTATTTTTCTTCAAATCGTCCTGGTGGCAAAGGGAAGCTCGATGTGTACTGCACGACACTTAGCCTTGGCACGTGGGAAGCTCCGGTTGCAATGCCTGATCCGATCAACTCCTCATCTGATGATTTTGCATTTGTTGTGGACGATAATATGCAGACCGGATATTTCTCGTCCAACCGCCTGCACAGCGATGATATTTACCAGGTATCCTCAACCATAATAAGAAAAGCTTCATGTGACACCCTGGTCGAGAATAATTACTGCTATCAGCTTATCGAAGAGAACGCAGTAAAGTTTGATACTCTTCCGTTCCGTTATGAGTGGAAGATGGGAGACGGATCAAAAGGAATAGGACCCAGCGTTATTCACTGCTATCCGGGCTCGGGATCGTACCTGGTCCAGCTCGATGTTGTGAATCTTATCACCAAAGAGGTTATGTACAATGAAAAGACCTATAACCTCGAAATTAAAAATGTGGAACAACCTTACATAACAGGGCCTGATAAGGCTCTTTCGGACCAGAAACTGAAATTCAGCGCCGACAGCACAAACCTTCCGGGATGGAATATTTCGACGTATTACTGGAATTTCGGCGATGAATCAGTAATGGTTGGCAAGGAAGTTGATAAGGTATTTACAAAGCCCGGAGTGTATAACATTCAGCTTATCGTTACAGCCGATGCAGAGCCGGGAGGAGTGACAAGAGAAGCGTGTGTATGTAAAAATATTATTGTCGGGGGACAACCCTGAAAATGAAAATGAGTAACTTAGAATCTTAAATGAGATTGAACAAAGCCATATATATTAAGTACCTCTTCATGTTGCTGATCGGATTCATGGCCCTGCCAGATTCGAACGGGCAACCGGTTCCTGGCAAGGATGAAAATATTCCTTTTCTTTGCACTTTTGGTAAACAGGGATTGACTTCATGGGGAGACGCTGATTTTTATTCAGTCTGGTTCTTTACGGTTCCAAAGGAATACACGAAACAGTTTTATATAAGGATTTTTGATCCTGATACCGGCGGCGAGAACGATGAAATACAGGGAGAATTCAACACTAAATGTCTTTATTCTATATATGGTGGAAAAGGAGTAGACCCCGATAAAAATGAAGATTCACGCGGAATCGAAAAAGGCAGGAACTACAAAGGTGGGAATCTTCTTGCTTCAAAGATCTTTGGCGGAGAAGCCAAATATGACAATAAGTGGTACACTTTTGGACCTTTCAATCCGACTTCAGGCGATTATAATCCTAAATGGGGTTACATATTTAAAGTTGTCTGCGAAGGGATAAGCGGCGACGACGGGAACCTTTACAGGTATTTTATGAGCCGTGATCCTAATAATAATCTTCCGGTCGAAGGAGGGAATGTTTATACCTATAAGTACACTTTCAGGATGTGGAATGATTTCAGGAGTGTGTCACACATTTATCCGTATATTGATACAGGCATTATCTATGTAAAACAACATAATTTTGACTGGGACAATGATGGCCATATACTTGTTGTTTCGAAATACAAACAAGGAATTGATCAGACAATTTCCGGTCAGGATAATTGGGAAGAATCAAGGATTCCGATTGAACCCCAGGAGATAGGATCTTCACTCGATTTTCAGTTTCATAAGAAGCAGGGAGAACTCGTAAAGAATAACAACGTGGTCATCAGAACTGAGAACCAGCGTGGCGATGCACTGAAATTTTTCCCATCTCCCATCGGAGGGATACCTGTTTACCAGGCTATAATCAGGGTAATACCTGTGTCAAAGCCTAAATAGCTAATTTGTTACCATGGCGAACAAATTAAACCAGAGAATATCTACAGGCATAACAGTATGTCTTTTACTTGTTTCGGGAATTCTGAACGGGCAAACCCTTAGGTTTAAGAATTATGGCACTGACAGCAAAATTCCAGATGGTTTTATTTATTCCCTTATCCAGGGGAATAACGGTTACCTCTGGATCGGAACAGGAAATGGACTGTCGAAGTTTGACGGGATTGACTTTTATAATGTAGAATTCCCTGACTCGGCTCAGCGCTATCCCACTTCCGAATTGAAAGATACTAATGGAACTCTCTGGTTTGGCTGTAGTGACGGATCAATATTTTATTTGCAGAATGACGAGCTTAAACCCCTTCCCATTCAGAACGAAAAGAGTATAAGCACAATTATCAGCGGGCCCGATAATTTCATTTATATCATTCCTCAGGGTGAACATATTTATAAGGTAAACCCATCTAAGCCTGACGAAATAAGCATATACCCTCTTGACAAGGACTTCGTTGTATTCTCTGCATGCTTTTCCCGGACCGGCGATCTTCTTCTTGGTACACAGAATGATATTAAGGTTTGCAGCATTAGCGACAAAGCTATCAGCATCAAAAGCTCAATTGAGGGATTTAATTACTCAAACGTACTTGCTATTAATAAGATAAATGATAAAGACATTTATCTTATTGGAACTGATGGTACAGGTTTATACAGGCTTGAAATTGCTCCCGGTAAAAATACTCTTTCACATTTCGATAATAACAAAGAGCTGGGGAAACTATACATAAAATCAATTTTCAAAGATTCTGAAAATTACTACTGGATTTCTACCAATGATTACGGAGTACTTAACTTAAAGCTTGACGAAAATGGCGAGTCCGTTATATCTGAAAGTTTTATTGATAAGAAATCAGGACTTCCCGGTAATAATATTAGACTTGTTTACCAGGACAATGAAGGCAATTACTGGATCGGATTATTCGGCGACGGTCTTTCTATGCTCAACTCGGTAGCATTCAGCTTCTTTTCTCCCGGAACCACATCAGTCACTAAGAACATTATTTATGTAAACAAGTTCGTGACCGATTATTTCCTTGGAACGCCTGCCGGCTTCTATCTTTTTGATTTCACCAAAAATAAAGCCAAGTCATATACAGACATCTTAAAGAGAACCGGGAACACTGAGGTTGCATCCTATTATGTCGAAAATGAGGATAATGTCTGGATAGGAACAAAGGGCGCCGGGTTATACCTCAGAACAGGTTCCGGGAATATTCAGCCATATTTCAGATCAGGAAACTCCGGCGAGGATTATATTCAGGACGTTGAGGTTGATAATAAACACATCTGGCTGGGAACTTTGAACGGAGTTGTTTTGATTGACAGGAGTACCCGAAAGGTCGATACTACTTACAATATCGACAATGGACTTCCCCACAACAGTATAAACCATTTATGTCTGACCTCATCCGGAAAGGCTGCCGTTGCAACCAAAACAGACCGCCTTTACCTCATAGACCCTGAAGCAGGAATTATTGCCGGGAAAGCAGTTATGCTCGGCACAAGAATGAATGAGATATTGTCAATGACGGAGGGGGACGATGGCTCTTTATGGGCAGCAACATATGGGAATGGCATTTTTAAATTTTCCGGCGACTCGCTGGCTTCATTAAGCCGTGCCGATTTGCTCTTATCGGATTATTGTTACAGCATCCTTGCCGATAAATATAATGCTATCTGGATAGGCCACGAAAGAGGTTTTTCCGTTTACTACCGCGACCGTGGAATAATTAAGACTTTCAATACGGATTTTGCTAAAAGTGGCGTTTGCAACCCGGACGGAATGTACCAGTCACCCGATGGCAATATTTTTATCGGAACGACTGAAGGAGTAATTTTTTATGACAGGTCAAAGGATAAGAAAGTGATCCGGGCTCCGATTAATAACGTCAATTATGTCACTATAAATGATATAGTATATCCATATAAATCATCCTTCTCTCTGCCATACAGCAAGAGATACTATATTACAGTAGGCTACACCGGCATTAATTTCCGGGATCCTGAAAAGGTTTATTACCAGACCAGGCTTGATAATTATGAAGATAATTGGACAAAAGCTTCGACCTCGCGGGAAGCGATATATCACCTTAGCTACGGTAAATACAAGTTTAATCTGAAATCAGTTAATGATGAAGGACTGTCCGATTCTGCTCAGGTTTCGTTTGATATTGCCATAAAAAAGCCACTTGTGAAAACATTGGGGTTTATACTGTCGGTCTTTGCACTTATTGCCGGAGGGTTCCTTCTTATTCTAAAACAGAGGGAAAAAGAGCAGAAAAAAGTTCAGGAATACCTCGAAAAGGAACTTGATGCGCGTACCAGTATTGTTCTTAAGCAAAAGGGAGAGATCGAACTGCAGAATATAGAGATTACCGACAGCATAAATTATGCTAAAAGGATCCAAACCAGCATCCTGCCTGATTTCAGCAGGGTGCAGGAGACTTTCTCAGATGCCTTTCTTTTCTTTCGTCCGCGCGACATTGTAAGCGGCGACTTCTATTGGTTCGATAAGATCGACGACGACAGGTTCATGCTGGTGTGCGCCGATTCAACGGGCCATGGAGTCCCAGGGGCCTTCATGTCAATGATCGGATCAACCCTTCTGCAGGATATTGTTACGAGGCAGCATGTTTATAAACCCTCGGAGATACTCACACGGCTTGACAAGCAAATATTCTCGACCCTTAACCAGAATGTTGAACTTGGAGTATCGAACGATGGGATGGACGTTGTCATTTGCGAGATCAATGCGAAAACAAGGCATATACAATTTGCATCGGCGATGCGCCCGGTTATCCTTGTAATGGACAATGAGCCATATTATATAAAAGGTAACAGGTCATCGGTTGGCGGTGAATCAGTCATTGAGAAGTATTTCGACGACCAGGAGTACTATCTTAATGCCGGAGATACGATCTACATGTTTTCTGATGGGCTCCCCGACCAGTTCGGCGGGACAGATGGCAAGAAAATGAAGATCGGCAGGCTTAAGAAGCTTATCGAGGATGTTTCAAATCTGAATATGTCTGGTCAGAAGGAAGTTATCACTAAGTTCTATGATGAATGGAAGGGAAACCACGACCAGGTCGACGATGTTATGCTGATAGGGATCAGGCTGTGATCTTCTATTTCGTATAAACATTGTTCACTGAAAGCGGGATCTCACTGGTATACACTGTATCGCTATAATTATCAGCCCTGTCTTTAATATAGAACCTGTACTTGAAAGTATCACTGTCGGCGATAGTATAAAACTCATAAAAGAATGTAACCGCTATCGTCCCCTTCAATATTTTATTCTGTCCTGTTCTCTCCATATAGGGGATCCTGTAACCCGATGGCTTCATAAGGTCATTATCAGGAACCTCTGTCATAATGCCGCTGGTTTTCCTGTAAAGGGTTAAGAAAAGATTTGTGGTATCCGTTACTCCTGATTCGGCAGCATTAAGGCCAAGGTCGCCGTTGCCATCTTCAAAATAGAATTTCAGCCTGCCCCCCTTGCAGTCGTTTCCAAGAATATCGGTTGTATCAAAGACGGCAAAGCTGGTAAACTTAATGTACGGAGTGTCGGGCAGTTGAATTATTTTATGGCATGAACCGGGCATCAGCGCCAAAAGGATTAATACGGCATACTTTAAACTTCTCATAACTTACACTCTAATAGACAATCTGCGCACAAAAATCACACCAAAACAGGTTATTTTTTTCTGAAAAATATCTTAATAGGAACACCTGTAAACTCAAACCGTTCCCTCATCCTGTTTTCAATATACCTTCTGTAGGGCTCCCTGACATACTGCGGAAGGTTGCAGAAGAATGCAAATGCGGGCGTATATATCGGAAGTTGTGTCACATATTTAATCTTAACGTACTTTCCTTTAATGGCAGGAGGAGGAGTCCGCTTGACAATATCAAGCATGACCTCGTTAAGTTCAGATGTAGGGATCTTGCGTGTACGATTCTTGTTAACAGTCTCAATAAGCTCAAGTATATTAAAGATCCTCTGCTTGTTGATGGCAGAGATAAAAAGTATATGATAATCCGTAAAAGGTGCGGTTTTGTCCCTTATTTCCTTTTCAAATATTTTTGATGTATTGTTTTCCTTTTCAATAAGGTCCCATTTATTGACAAGTATGATCAGTCCCTTGCTGTTTTTCTGGATCAGCGAAATGATATTCATATCCTGCGCTTCAATTCCCCTCGTTCCATCGATAAGAAGAAGGCAGATGTCTGAATTTTCAATGGTTCTTATTGCCCTCATTACAGAATAGAACTCGATATCTTCGCTTACCTTTCCCTTTTTTCTCAGCCCTGCAGTATCGACGAGTAAAAAATCGTGCTGGAACTTGTTGTACCTGGTAAAAATGGAATCTCTTGTTGTGCCTGCCAGAGGGGTGACAATATTTCTTTCTTCACCGAGAAGTGAATTAACCAATGAGGATTTGCCAACGTTGGGTCTTCCGACTATGGCTATTCGGGGTAGATCGGGAACCTCTTCCGGATCCTGAGCAGGCAGGTTTTCAACAATATTATCGAGAAGATCGCCCGTTCCGCTGCCATTCATTGAGCTTAATGCGAAGTAGTTGCCAAGCCCGAGAGAGTAGAATTCATTTGCGTCAATATGCCTTGCATTATTGTCGACCTTGTTCACTACAAGAATGACTTTCCTGTTTGACTTCCTGAGCATACTTGCCACTGATTTATCAAGCTCATGGATTCCTACCATAACATCCACCATAAACAGGATTATATCTGCCTCCTCAATTGCAAGCAGAACCTGCTTGTTTATCTCCTCCTCAAAAATGTCATCAGAATTCTCGACATACCCTCCGGTGTCAATTACGGAAAAGTCGATACCATTCCAATTGCATTTTCCATAATTCCGGTCACGGGTAACACCGCTCACTTCATCAACTATCGCATCCCTCGAATCAGTAAGCCTGTTAAAGAGTGTCGATTTCCCCACATTGGGCCTTCCCACTATTGCAACTATCCTGCTCATTATTAATCTGCTATCAATTTAACGGTAGCCGAACCGTTTTAGTATTAACGGCTTGTTTCTCCAGTCTTTTGTCACTTTCACATAAAGTTCAAGAAAAACCTTTTTGCCAAAGAAATCTTCCATATCGAGTCTTGACTCGGTTCCAACTTTCTTGAGCATGGATCCCTTATGACCTATAATAATTCCCTTCTGGCTGTCGCGTATTACATGAATAAGCGCCCTTATCTTATTAATTGTTGGTTCCTCTTTAAAACTTTCAATTTCTATTTCAACAGAATAGGGGATCTCTTTTTTATAATTGTTCAGGATCTTTTCACGGATGATCTCAGATGCAAAAAAACGTTCATACCTGTCAGTGAGCTGATCCTTCGGGAAATATGGCTCTCCTTCGGGGAGCTTGTCAAGTATTGCATTGAGCAGGGTTTCGAGGTTGAACTTTAAAAGTCCTGAGACTGGTATAACAGGCGACCCCGGAAAAGCATCATGCCACTTTTCGACAATTTTCTCAAGCTGATCCTGGTTTGTAAGATCTATTTTATTCACAGCAATGATCACCGGAATTCCTGAAGCTTTGATTCTTTCCGTATACTCTTTTTCCGAGAGTGGAACCGACTTGACATCAGTTACATACAGTATGATATCAGCATCGTTGAGTGCACTGTTCACAAAGCCCATCATTGCCTCCTGAAGCTTATACTCAGGTTTCAATATTCCTGGTGTGTCGGAGTAGACTATCTGGAAATCTTCCCCGTTTACGATACCCATTATCCTATGCCTTGTTGTCTGTACCTTGGATGTGATTATTGAGAGCTTCTCACCAACAAGCGCATTCATGATCGTAGATTTCCCGACATTGGGATTACCAAGAATATTGACATATCCTGCTTTATGATTCATTGTTCCAGATTAAAAAACTCCGCGTTTAAGCATGCTTATCTCCTTCTCCGACAGAAATCTCCATTTTCCCCTCGGAAGATTCTTTTTTGTCAGCCCTGCGAAATATACCCTGTCTAGTTTTTTGACCCTGTATCCAAGAGATTCGAATAATCTTCTTATAACCCTGTTTTGACCCGAATGAAGCTCAATTCCTATCTGGCTTTTGTCTTCCGGATCAGCATAAGAGACAGCATCTGCAACTACAAGCTCATCGTCAAGCTGAATGCCTTCAGCAAGTTTGAAAAGGTCATTTTTCACTAACGGTGTTTCAAGAAAAACATGGTATATTTTTCTCCTGTTATATTTTGGGTGCGTAAGCTTTCCCGTGAGATCGCCGTCATTTGTGAGAAGGAGAACACCTGTGGTCTCCTTATCCAGCCTTCCTACCGGGTAGATCCTTTCAGGGAAGTCATTTCCAAGAAGATCAATGACAGTGTGCTCGGCATGAGGATCCTCTACTGTGGTCACATACCCTTTAGGCTTATTCAAAAGAACATAGACTTTTTTCTCAGCTGAGAGCTTTTTCCCTTTATAACGGACGTCATCGCTATATTTAACCTTAGTTCCAAGATCTGTCACCTGACTGCCATTTACAGAAATCATTCCTTTGCTTATCAGTTCATCAGCTTCTCGTCTTGAGCATACGCCACTGTTTGCAATGAAACGGTTAAGACGCATGTTCTCCGGCATCTCCAAGGGCTGTTTTGAAACACTTTTACCCGTCTTCATCGATGAGCCTTTGCCAGATCTGATATGATGTTCAAATCTGCCTCCTTTCCCCTTTCTATAGCCTCCGGGCTTCCCTTTTCCCATATGATTCAGTAAATCAGGGTGCGAAGGTACTATTATTTGGCGATTTATGGTTTAATGATTTTTTTGCACCTTTGTGCCGCTGAAAACATAAGATAAATGGCCTTAATTAAATCGATTTCCGGTATACGGGGAACAATAGGCGGTAAACCGGGCGAGAGTCTCTCTCCGGTTGATATTGTTAAATTCAGTGCAGCTTACGGCACATGGATCAGAAAAGGGAGAAAAGGGGAGATAAATATTGTAGTCGGACGCGACGCAAGGAGCTCCGGTCCAATGGTCAGCAGCCTGGTGATAATGACTTTACGCAGTATGGGTATTAATGTCAGGGACCTTGGACTTGCCACTACTCCGACTGTGGAGCTGTCCGTAACAGGAACTGGTTCAGATGGAGGGATTATAATAACAGCAAGTCACAACCCTGCAAACTGGAACGCCCTGAAACTCCTGAATGAAAAGGGTGAGTTTCTTTCAGCATCGGATGGGAATGAAGTGTTTAACCTTGCAGAGACTGAAAAATTTGAGTTTGTTTCAGATGATGCTGAGGGGATTCTGACTGAAGACAATACCTGGGGGCAAAAACATATAGATCAGATACTTAGTCTTGACCTGGTCGATGTTGGAGCAATCAGTAAAGCAAACCTGACAGTTGCAGTTGACTGCATAAATTCAGTGGGCGGAATAATCGTTCCTGATTTGCTTCATTCACTTGGTGTTAAGAAAGTTATCGGATTAAATGATATTCCCGATGGTAATTTTTCGCATAATCCCGAACCGCTGGCAGAGAATCTGAAGGAAATATCAGCATTGGTTCCGGAGAAAAGGGCCGATCTTGGTTTCGTGGTGGACCCTGATGTCGACAGGCTGGCTATTATCTCAGAGGACGGTACCATGTTCGGCGAAGAGTACACACTGGTGGCAGTTTCTGATTATGTGCTTTCAAAAACCAGGGGAAATACAGTGTCAAATCTCTCATCAACAAGGGCATTGAAAGACGTGACAGAGGGTTACGGATGCAAATATTATTCTTCAGCAGTAGGGGAGGTAAATGTAGTTGAGGAGATGAAGAAGAGGAGTGCAGTAATTGGAGGTGAGGGTAATGGAGGCATTATTTATCCTGCTCTGCATTATGGGCGTGATGCCTTGGCAGGCATTGCCTTATTCCTGACCTATTACGTAAGATCGGGCATGAAATGCTCTTCATTACGCAAAAAATTTCCCGAATACGTTATTGCCAAGAAAAAAGTTGAGATTAGGAAGGGAACAGACTTCACATCAATTTTGAATGATATCAGGAATGAATTTCATGGTTATGGAATTGATGAGAGGGACGGATTAAGGATCGACCTTCCGGACAGATGGGTCCAGGTGCGTAAATCCAATACAGAGCCTATTATCCGTGTTTATTCAGAGGGCACTACAATTAAGGAAGCTGAAGATCTGGCAGACCAGATTATTAAAATAGTTAAAAAACACTAATTTTTTTCATTTTTTTCAGATTAAGGAATAAAAGGAACGGAACAGCTGTCTTAAGGAAGTATAGATAAAAATCAACAGATGTTAAATATTGTTAAGTATAATCGATAAAGAATCCCTTTTAAATACTTTTGTCACAGTTTTTTGAAAATTATAACACGTAGAAATATCCCATGAAGAAATCAGTTATTATTACGTCGGCATTAGTGGTTGTTGCAATCATTGTAGCGATAGTAATCGGCAGGGTCTCATCGAAGAAAGATTTGGTTAACCTTTATGCAGAGGCCAAGAAAGGTTCGTTTGACATTATTGTCACAACAACCGGTGAGTTGCAGGCTGAAAAATCAACCGATATTATAGGACCTGATTTTTCCCAGAGCAGGAACATCAGGGCAATGGATATAAAGATAACAGACCTGGTCCCGGAAGGTACCGAGGTTAAGGCCGGCGATTATGTCGCAACTCTTGACCGTACCTCATTTGACAATAGCCTGAAAGACGAGCTGGAAAAGCTAACGACAGCAGAAACAAACCTTGAGGTTAAAATCCTTGATACGGCTGTTACCTTAAGCAACCTTCGCGATAACATCAAGAACCTCAGGTTCTCGGTGGAAGAAGCAGGTATCACACTTCAGCAATCAAAATATGAGCCTCCGACAACAATAAGGCAGGCTGAAATTTCTCTCGATAAGGCAAACCGTACTCTTGAACAGTCAATTCGGGGATATTCACTGAAAGTTGAACAGGCACGTTCAGATATGCGGACAATGAAGACAAACCTGACCGAAGAGAAGCAAAGGGTAGCGGATCTGCAGTCAGTTCTTTCCAAATTTATAATTACGGCCCCATCTTCAGGAATGGTGATCTACAAAAGAGACAGATCGGGTTCAAAGAGAAAGGTTGGTTCATCAATAAGCCCATGGGACAATGTGGTTGCTACACTTCCCGATATGACCAGCATGATTTCCAAGACGTATGTAAATGAGATCGACGTAAGTAAAGTAAAGGCAGGCCAGAAAGTAGAGATACTGGTAGATGCTTTCCCTGAAAAGAAATATAGCGGAGTGGTGACCAATGTTGCCAATATCGGCGAACAGCTTCCAAATGCAGATGCCAAGGTGTTTGAGGTTCAGATTAAAGTCGATCAGTCAGATCTGATATTGAGACCGTCAATGACCACCGGCAACAAGATCATCACAAAGACTATTGACAATGTCACCTATGTACCGCTTGAAAGTGTCCAGGCCGGAACTGACAGTATACCCTTCGTCTATCTTAAGAGCGGCAGCAAGCAAATAGTCGTTCTTGGCGAGTCCAACGAAAATAATGTTATTATTGAGAAGGGGATTGAGCCCGGGACAGTGACATATCTCAATACTCCGGCTAATCCTGAAAAATTCTCTAAGCTATTAGGGCAGGACCTTATTTCAGTCATCAAGGAAAAGGAAAAGGCCAAAAAAGAAGCTGAAAAGAAAGCAAGTGAAGAAGTAAACCGGGGATTTGGAGATAGTGGTGAAGGGATGATGGGCATGCCGGGCGGAGGAATGGGTCAGTTACCGGGTACGGGTGGTGGAAACATGCAGTCAAGAGTGGGTGGTGGAAACATGCAGCAGGGAATGGGCGGCAGAACAATGGATACGGCAGCAATGAGACAGATGCGCCAGAGATTCCAGAACATGTCACCGGCTGAAAGAGACTCATTAAGAAAACGTTTTGGCAGGCAGGGCGGACAGCGTCAGTCTGGACAGAACGGAGGGCAGCGTCAGTTCAATCAGAATGGCGGAACAAGACAGAATAATCAGCGGCAACAGGGTGGCCAGCAGACACAGCAGCCAACTAATTAACAGGTAACACTAAAAAGGATCGAAAATGTTCAAATTTATCTTGAGATATTTCCACGACATAGAGATTGCGGTAGAATCAATCGTTTCCAACAAGCTAAAATCGATGCTTACTGCACTCGGAATAATTTTCGGTGTTGCCGCGGTTATAGCAATGCTGGCTATTGGAAAGGGTGCAAAGCAGGAGATCATGGAGCAGATGAAAATGGTTGGCGTCAACAATATTCTTATAAACCCCATAGTGCAGGATAAAGCCTCTTCAACGGAAGAAGGCGAAAAACAATCAAAGAAGTTTTCAAGGGGGTTGAGCATGCTTGATGTAGATGCAATCCGCGAGACGCTTCCGTCAGTAAAAAGAATAAGCCCTGAGATTTCATTCATTTCAACTGCAATGATGAACGGGGTGAAGTATACTGCAAAGCTTGTGGGGGTATCAAACGATTATTTCTACCTGTATAACCTGCCTCTGGTTTCTGGTGCCATTTTCAATTCCTACCAGGAAAAGAATGGTATTCAGGTATGTATTATCGGTGCAAACATAAGAGCCAAATTCTTCAGCCAGGTCGAGCCCATAGGGCAGTATATCAAATTCAATGGTATATGGCTTAAGGTCATTGGTGTTCTTCAGAAAACCACAGTGAGCCTTACCGGTTTCGAAGAGAAAGGTGTAAATGTTTACAATGACAACATATATATTCCTATCCAGACTATGCTTCTCAGGTACCAGAACAGGGCCCTTGTAAATACAAAGCTTGTATCAGAAGCTACCAGCAATGTTTTTATCATGAGCGGCGGACCGGGTGGAGGTGGAATGTCTCGAATTGTAGTCAGCAGCTCAGATGCAAGCTCCAATGCCGAAACCAACTATAACCAGCTCGACAGGATTGTTGTCCAGGTCACCGAAACAGAACAGATAAATCCTACTACTGAGATATTAAGCAGGATGCTTATTCGCCGTCATACAAATGTGAAGGATTTTGAGATTACTGTTCCTGAGCTTCTTCTTAAGCAGCAGCAGAGGACCAAGGATATATTCAATATTGTCCTTGGAGCAATTGCGAGCATCTCGCTCATAGTCGGCGGTATTGGTATTATGAATATCATGTTTGCATCAGTCATGGAAAGGATCAAGGAGATCGGAACCAGGATGGCAATCGGCGCAAAGAAAATGGATATTGTAGTCCAGTTCCTTGCTGAAGCAGTCCTTATAAGCGTTACCGGTGGCTTTATCGGAATTTTCCTTGGAGTGATCATGGCAAAGCTTATTGAACAGATAGCAGGCATCACGACAATTATTTCCTTCTTCTCTGTTTTTATTGCTTTCGGAGTATCCGCTGCAGTCGGCGTTATTTTTGGTTATTCACCAGCTAAGCGCGCATCTGAAAAAGATCCAATTGAATCATTAAGATATGAATAGAATATTACAAATGAAGAAATTACTTATACCTGCAATTATTATTGTCTTCCTGTTTTCAGCGCAGAAAATTTCTGCACAGGAAGTAAAGAAACTTACTTTTAACGAGGTAATAAAAATTGCCGAGGACCAATCACCACAGGCCCTGATGGCAAAACACCGGTTCCGCTCCAGCTACTGGCAGTACAGGTCTTATCAGGCACAATTCAGGCCGGGTCTTACTCTTAAAGGAACCATACCCGCTTACAGCAATGGTTTCGACAAGGTTTACGATGCGAATACCAACGAGTATAAATATATCCCTAAAAAAACCCTCACGGATCAAGCTGCACTTTCATTATCCCAGGCAATCGGTTTCTCCGGGACAACAATTTCCCTGCAGTCTGATTTTCTAAATTTTTATGACTTTGAGAAATTGAATAGAAACTATCAGACTTCACCTATCAGCATCAGGATCAATCAACCAATTAAAATGTATAACTCTCTGAAGTGGCAGACGAGAATTGAACCTTTAAAATATACTGCAGCCAAGAAAACATTCCTGTCCAATATCGAGGATGTGCATTCGACCGCTGTTCAAAATTTCTTCTCACTCGCCCTGGCCCAGATAAATAAGCAAATTGCAGTAATGAACCTTTCAAATTCTGATACGCTTTACAGGATTGCGAATGGGAGATACAATCTGGGCACTATTGCTGAGGAAGATCTGCTTCAGATGCAACTGTCATACCTTAATGCAGTAACCGACAGCAAAACAGCGGATATGAACCTGCGCGACAGGGAAATCAGGTTAAGGTCATTTCTTGGCTATAACCAGAATGTAAGGCTTGAACTCATACTTCCTGACACTATCCCTGATCTCCAGATTGATGTTAAGGAAGTTCTTGACCTGGCAATGGCAAATAATCCCGACATTGTTACTCAGCAACTAAATATTCTGACTGCCCAGAGCAGCGTTGCCCAGGCAAAAGCAGCGAAGGGTCTGACTGCTAGCCTGTCTGCCTCAATGGGTCTTTCAACAAACGGGGCTGACCTTGCTTATTCATTGAAGAATCCCAGTCAGTCTCAAGCAGTAAATATTGGTTTTACTTTGCCAATTCTCGATTGGGGGAGGGGCAAGGGTAATTACAGAATGGCTCAGTCGAGCCTTGAACTGACCCAGGTACAGGCACAACAGGCAATCGTGGATTTTCAGCAAAACCTGACACTCGATGTGGAACAGTTTAATCTTCAGAAAAACCAGGTAGCCATTGCTGCAAAATCCGACACAGTGGCCATGAGAATGTTTGAAGTTACAAAACAGAGGTTCCTGATCGGCAAGATTGCAATCCTCGACCTGAATAATGCAGATACCAAAAAGGACCAGAACAAAAGAGCCTATGTTCAGGCTTTGCAGAATTACTGGAGTTACTTCTATAATATGCGAAGCTATGCACTATACGACTTCCTTAACAAAAAACCGCTCGAGACCGATTACGAAAAGCTGTTGCAATAAATACTTTATATTTATTTTAAAGAGGCTGGATAATGCATATTCAGCCTTTTTTTTGTAAAAATTTAATATATTTGCGCCTCGATAATTAAGAATCTTAAATAATTACAGGATAATTCAAAAGAAAAACAATGCAGAACAAAGCAGCTATTATCATTCTGGCAATTGCATTAGCAGTGGTATCAATATACCAGCTTTCATTTACCGGTGCAACGTATAAAGTTAGGAGGGATGCAAAAGGGGTTGCAAAAGGCGACCTGGTATTACAACAACATTACCTTGATTCAATCGGTACTCTTCCAAAAGATAAGTGGAGCTTTCTTGGCAATACTTTCAAGGAGTGCGAGAAGAAAGAGATCAACCTCGGCCTCGACCTTAAAGGCGGGATGAACGTCATCCTTGAAGTCTCTG
>Ga0209540_10001318_pt1 | contig 19215 bp, 22 predicted proteins | sample BarGraIncu01121A_FD_184501 | JGI IMG/M metagenome (GOLD analysis project Ga0209540, IMG submission 184501) | Arctic peat soil microbial communities from Barrow, Alaska - Barrow Graham LP Incubations 011-21A (SPAdes) (version 2) | ecosystem: Environmental > Terrestrial > Soil > Wetlands > Peat... | reverse complement strand
AATTAAATACTAGCAGGCTAGGAAAGATCACCCAATTCTCAACCCAAGAATCAGTCGTCACTCGCAAATGCTTAATCGGTGGAAAACCAAACTTAATAGGAATAGGTAACAACCACGGAACACCTTCTTTGTTAAAAGTATCCATAATTAAATGAGATGCGATACCAATCATAAACGCCCACCAAACGATATTGATATTAACCGAATTAAATAATGGGTGTAAGAAATTTAATAATATAAAAAACAGATAACCCAAAATAGCTACGCCAATAATTGAGTGGGTAATAAAGCGATGACCACCCGACATTTTACCGAATAATTTTCCAAAAATGTTTCCAATCGGCAGGTTACGCCAAAACGGAGCAGTAGGCTGGTCGATATCAGGGACGATACCACCAATTAAATTTGCCATAATCGCAATTATTACCGTCGAGAGAGTAACAGCTTGTGCCGGCATTATCAAAAACACCACACCAAGTGCTGTTATCGCGGCCAAGTCATGAGTTCTAGCTATCATTCTTATATAATTCTAACAGATAGCATTATCAATGAATATTATTTAATGTCTTGGATCTTTAATGAAAATACTTTGCCTAGTAGATATTGAATCAAAAAAGCAAACAAGCTAATGGAAAGCAACCAAAAACTAACAATTAGTGAAATATTAAAGTCCACTAATTGTTCCGGTATAAATAGCGATGCAAAAGTCAATCCAATTGGAATAATAATTAGTAATAGCTTCATTATTAAAACCAACATGGGGGTGAGCTTGATATGGTTCTGTTTAGTATCTTTCTTATGCTGAATTTGTAGTAGAATCGGCGTCGCATTTTCCGCAGCGCCACGGACAACATTTTTACTAGCCTTCGAGATAGTAGACGGCATTTTCACAATCACATAAATGGTTATTGCGAAGATTAAAATAGTAATAGCTGTGGCTATAATTATAAAAAATATATCAGGCCCCGAACTGGCAGCCGTAACAGTATCCGGATCTAAAATAACGGGCTGAGGGGGCTGACTGTCAATGCTAGCATTTGGAATAGTAGACAAAGCAAATGATTTTATCAAACTGAAATATAGCAACACCACCCAAAACCATTGCATCGAACAAAAGAAATAACCTATAGAACCAAATGAATTTGCTAATTTAAGTTTAAAATTACTTTTTGTTTTTATATTACTCACAGATTAACAATACTAAATGTTGAAGTTATTGACAACACTAACGCTCTGAACTTAACTATTAAATTTAAAAATCTACTTTATTCTAATTCCGTCTAATCCAAGTAGCGCAGATAGCACACCACGCTTACCGCTAATTTTATGTTCTTTATAAACAAAAACTTTTTCATAAATCGTAGGTAAGTGGGAAGCCTTATATTTTAAGCGTATATTGTCATATTTAACCCTGCCACCATAAATTTTCCAAAATTTATTTTCATCATAAAATGCTTGAGCATAAAGAACTTTCTTACCTTTTAATTCGAATATCTTATCTTCAAATTTACGATTGGCTTTCACAAATTCCCGATAATCGCCCTTAAATCTTCCCCACACACCAACATTCATCACCATATTTGTTTTAAGGTTAGTTGGTATAAATACCGATTTATCATCTGGCTTTAATGGGCAAAGCCATAATGGGAATATGGCCAACTCATCTGCTATATAATCCAAAAGGTCAATTGAATTTTCAATCGGAACGCATATATCTTGAACAATCCATTGTTGTGAATACCCGCTAGCTTGCAGCGCTGAATACATTCTTCTAACTTTCATTAAGCGGTTCAATATCAATCTTGTAAATTTATTAAAAGGAACATTAAACATTTCAAAGCAAAACGTTCCAGTCCAAAAACCGCCACGATCATATCTAAAAAGATAATCAACTAACGGAATAGTTATTGTTTTTCTTTTTTGTATCGTTTCAGAGAATAGATAAAACCAATTATCAGTAGCTCTGCTGAAGGTCTTTTTAGTATACTTTAATTCATCAGTCAGATTACCGACCATAACTACACCCCTAGTTTTTGAAAATAAAATTCCATCAATGTAATTTGGTTGTTTGATAATTTCATCTGAGATAAGACTGACAGATTGTTCATAACTATTTACGGGAATATATTCTAATTCAACATACTTTCTAGATGGAATTAGGTTTATTTCAATTGCCGAAATAACACCTAATGTCCCATATGAACCAGCACATCCCCAAAATAAATCAGGGTTTTCATCTTTCGAAGCCTTAGTAACTGAACCGTCTGCAAGAATTATTTCATACCAATTTGCAATACTGTTAAATATTCCATATTTAAAAGAGCTACTTTCGCCAGCACCACCTTGGATTCCACCAGCTACTGTGATTCCAGGAAATTCCATAACTACCTGAGGAATTAAACCTTCTTTTAGGGTTTCTTTCAACAATAGGTCCATAGGGACGTTCGGTTCTACTATTGCAGTTTGTTTTTTAATGTCCACTGATATTATTTTATTTAATTTTCTAATATCCAGTAGCTTATCTCTTTCAAAAGATATTACTCGAGTGGAATTAGTTCCACCTTTATAGATTCGGAATGGAATAGAATTATCGAAAAAATATCGAACCTGCTTAGATAATTTTTCCACAAGCCGTTCATGTTTGTCTGATATATACATGTTGTTAATTATATATTAATTTCACAACATAAGAACCATAGCAACACATTTCATAATTAAATAATATTTTTTATTAAATTTTATTTTTCGGCATCTAGTTTTCTAGAGTGTAATTTGCAGAGACGAATCAAAATAAGAAGGGTTAGATGGACTGATATATTTTTAATATAAAATTAGTGCAATATAAATATTGCACTAAAAATATTAATCTAAAATCCTTACTTTAACCCTCCTTTTTCAAAATCCCAAACCATAGAATATATCTTTACATATTCCTCTTCGTTGTTATCAACCGGAGCTTTATTACCATGTGGATCATCCGCAAAGAATTTAACCGCTCCATCCTTAATAGCTTGGAGTGAAATATTCGGAATGTATCCAGGGTCTCTATAGTCATTGACTACAAGCTGTTCTGTCTGACTCCGAGACCATTGAGTTGGGTTTGTCGAAATCTTATAAAAATAATAATCATCGATTGAGCTATTGTTCCAATCAGGACCAAAACCAAGATATGAAGTCAGCTCTGATTCCCTATGTCTCACCCTTATACAAGGCTGTTCGGACTGATGTATAGTAATTCTCAAGTTATAATCTCCGAAAAGATTCTGAATATCACCCATATCTTTTAAAAACTGGGGATAATAAACCCAACCGCTGTCAGCTTTCATGACAAGGATTGAACTGTTTGATCCCGATATTCCCACACTCCATACCTCAAACGGTTCAGTAACATCCGTCATGTTTGACGGATGCGTAAAACCTAAACCTTCCAGTTCTAAAACACGGTCAGTCTCACTTGAATATGTTGCACATCCCGTCAAAATCAAACAGACCAAACAAACGACAATTATTACTATGATTTTTTTCATAACAACCTCCCTGTGTCGATGAGGCCTCATTGGGCGATCTCATTACGACAAAAAATGTTATGATTTTATTAAAGTACAAAGATTAATATGATTAGAATAATACCATTCTATTGTTTGTCTGTCAATAACATTTTAATTTAAATATCCAAGCTTTTCGAACAAAACCCTTGAGGGAGGAACAATATCATATGACGATAAATCGCCTAATTCAACCCATTCAATTTTTTCTATGCCTTCACCGACAATAATATCACCACTAACATATTCACATTCAACATCAAGATATACAAAGAATTTTTCGATATTATCGTGATCATATTTGACTTCAGTATCCCACGATATTTTATTCTTCACAGAAACCGAAATTCCCGACTTAATAAATACCTCGTCTATAATGGCCCTGTCAACATCCACACCAGCCGTTACTTCGGCACCAAATATATACCAAGTTTCCTTATATGGCAAAGATCCGTCTGGCTTTTTGCGCATAAGAATATTATTGTCTTTTTTTACGATAGCTACTATTAGGACTTTTGTTTGCATGCAATTATTGTAACATGGACTTAATCTGTATAATTATAATGAATGGAATCAATAACGATTAAACCGATTAGTAAAAATAACATAGCGAATCTTGCAGATATGCTAAATTATGACGATAAATTAATTGCATCACTTGGCTCAAGAAAGTCGCATATCGTTACCCCTGCGGAGCTATTTACAGACCTTGAAAAATGGCAAATCGAAAATAACGCCGATTCATATGTGATAGTATTTAATAAAAATGTCATAGGATTAATATCGCTTAGTCACCAAAACGATAGACAGGCTAGAGTTGGCTATTGGATAGCCAGCTCCGAGTGGGGCAAGGGTTATACTTCAAAAGCATTTAAACAAATCGTTACTATTGCTAAAAACCAAGGTTTTATTAAACTATCAGCCTCAATCGATCCATTTAATATCGCATCAAAACGAATCTGGGAGAAATCAGGTGCAATTTTTACTAAAAAAGACGGAAAAATAATTGCAACTTTAGATATTATTTAATACGTAAAAATATTTACTTTTACATAAAATTAATCCGATAGATTAATTTTATAATATCGACTATGGTCATCCCGGAGAAGTACACCGCCATTATTTTCAATAGTTTTAGCTGATGCGATGTTTCCATCGCTACTCTGCAATAAAACCTCATCAAATCCTAATTTTCTACATTCATCAAGCGCCAGCCCTAGCATTTTCGTACCATAACCTTTTTTTCGCTGTGATGGGCAAATCGTATAATATATATTACCAGAATGTTCCGCCCAATATTCATTAATTCTCGTACGAATATTAACAACTCCGACAGGGTAATTATCAACATACATAATATATGCAATAACCGGTGTACCATCATCGTCTAACTGTCTATTTTCATTATCAGCTATATCTTTTGATTTGTCTTTAAACTCATCAAAAGACAACCCATTTAACAAGTTGTCCGCACCAGGTTCACGTAGTGGTATTTCTTGAAACATTTCGTATTCAAATTGTCCCATACTGTCTTTAAGAAGCTTTAGTTTAAAATCTTTATTCATATAAATATAGTATACCAATTAATCGGGGGTTAGTAGTAAATATATTTATCATAATGTTTCTTTAAAATTTCGTTGACAAATAAATTACATTGTTATATTATATATTACATTATGGCTAGTAATGATACTCCCGAAATGAATACAAGTCTTCAATATACTAGACCAGAAAAAACCGAGAGTCAGAATAAAAATTACAAGAGATTTTACGAAGAAATTGAGCTTAATGAAAAGCTCATTCCAATATTCGATGCCGAGCCAAGTCATTCCTCCAAGTTGGGCATTAGCGCTGAAGATAATGGATGCAATATATCTATTTGGGCTGATAACAAACAGACTGTTGACGTGCGTATGTTTGACAAGCAGAACTGCAATAGGACAACCGAACAATGGAGATTAATTAAAGAGAATAATGATAAAAATGAAACTTTTAGCGGTTTTATCCCAGGTATGCAACCCGGTGACATTTATAACTTTATCGTCGATGGCAGGGAAATAGTTGATCCATATGCTCGTGCAATGAAAAACTTACCCGACGGACAGACCCCACGATGTGTAGTTGTTAATGAATTATATGATTGGGAAGGTGACGAAAATCCAAATACACCTAGAGTTAAATGGCTCATGTACGAAGGACACGTTAAAGGATCAACTTATCAACACCCAGCCATTCCAGAACATCTTAGAGGTACATACGCCGGCATTGCAAGTGATTCTTTCATAAACCATCTAAAATCACTAAATATATCACACCTTGAATTATTGCCAATACAACATTCTGTTTCTGAACAACGACTTCGATCTATGGGACTTTCCAATTACTGGGGCTATGATACTCTTGGTTTTTTTGCACCAGACGAAAGATTTTCTAATGGCGAACAAGTCAAAGAGTTCAAAGACATGGTCAAAAAATTACATTCATGTGGTATAGAATTGATTTTAGATGTTGTATATAACCACACCCCCGAAGGTTCTTCGCTTAAGGAACTTAGCGAGCAAGACATGTACCATAAGGATCATAATGGATTGGATTGCAACCATTCTGGTTGCGGCAATACAGTTAACGCCTCGTCAGACAAAGGTATGGATTTCATCCTCGAATCTCTAAGATACTGGGCTAAAGAAATGCGCGTTGGCGGATTTAGATTTGACCTTGCAACCATTCTGGCACGAGGATATAATGGGTCAATAAACATGAATGGGCGGTTCATGAACGCTCTAAATAGTGATCCAGTGCTCAATAAATTAATGCTAATCGCTGAGCCTTGGGATTGCAGTGATTATAGACTCGGCCAATTTGGTCCTAACTGGCTAGAATGGAACGATCAGTTTCGTGATGGAACACGTCGTCTTTGGTGCAGCAAAGAAGGCGAGTTAGGTGAAATTGCTACTCAATTGGCCTGCGGCTCGTTACCTCCTTACAAAACCGTTAATTTTATAACCGCCCATGATGGCCTTACATTAGGTGACTTGGTCAGTTTTGAATATAAGAATAATTACGATAACGGTGAAAACAACAACGACGGTAATAACAATAACTATTCAAATAATCATGGTTGTGAAGGGCCAACTGATGATGCTGCTATAAATTATCAACGCATAAAAGCTATGCGTAATATGTATTTATCTTTATTTATGTCTCCTGGAACGCCGATAATTTCTCATGGTGACGAATTTGCGCGTTCTCAGCGTGGTAATAATAATGTTTATTGCCAGGACAATGAGTTAGCCTGGATGAATTGGAATTTATCCGACGTACAATACGATTTTTATCAATATGTTTCGAGTCTAACTAGCTTTCGTGTAAATCATCCAATATTAGCGACACCTTTTACCGGCAAACCTATCAACGGATTAGGTTCGGAGCTTGATTTAGCTTGGTTTAAAGGTGATGGCAATGAATTTGGCTACAACGATGCCGAGTGGAAAAGTGACAAGAAAGTTCTTGGTATGTTTATGTCAAACCTAGCTTTGAAAAACTGCTTGCTTTATGTCGTCAATGGTTCCGAATACGATCAAACCATCGAATTACCAAAATATCCTCCTTATCTTGGTGAATGGGAGATAGTCGTAGATACTGCAACCGGCGAAATTCATCCGGATAACTATGGTATAGCTATCACAACCAATTCGATTGCCATGCGAGGAATGTCGTCGGCCGTCCTAAGAAGAAAGAGACAAGCGCCTTATATTACCGTTGAAATATGTTGAGGAATATAGGGACTGGACATATTAATCGAGTAACTTTACTTAGTATCCTAAGCTATAATGAATATATGGAAAATAATCTAAAAAAATATGGCTGGAATGACGACTGGCAAAAAATATGGAATAGCCATAATTTGCCAATAGATTATATACCTGCCCGAGTTGTGGCAGATTATGGTAGTTCAATCCAAGTTGTCGCAGACGATGCAGCATATTTAGCTAGTACTGGCGGCAAAATGACGTACGAATTAAAAGATTCTCAGCTGCCTAAAGTAGGTGATTGGGTGGCGATTAGTTTGCATAATAAAGATGCTATAATTCACCTTGTCCTCGAGAGGAGCAGTTATTTAGCTCGGCGAAGTGCTGGCCATAAAAACGAAGAACAAATAATGGCGACTAACATTGACCTCGCATTAGTAGTTCAATCGATGGATGATGATTTAAATATTAATCGCTTAAAGCGATACTTGTTTCAATTAGGCAGATCGAATATTGAAACTATAATTGTTATTAACAAAATCGACAAAAACCCTGATTGGCAGTCTAAAATTTCAGAGATCAGTTATGCGATACCTAATATAGATGTTATTGCCATGCAAGCCACAGACCAGCAATCAATTAACAAGCTTGAATCCAGGATACCTGCGGGTGCCTCAGTTGTCATTGTCGGTTCGTCGGGTGTAGGTAAATCGACGATAACAAATGATTTACTTGGTTTTGAGAAACAGAAGACCCAAGAGGTTAGACTAGACGATTCAAAAGGACGACACACGACCACACATCGCGAAATGTTTGTATTGCCAAATGGCGCGCTTTTAATTGACACTCCTGGTATTCGAGAAATACAACTTTGGGCTACGCTAGATGAAATTGAAAACATTGATGAAAACATTACAGAACTTGCACGGCATTGTAAATATTCAAACTGTTCTCACGGCGAAGAGCCTGGCTGTAATGTCATCAAGGCAATTAGGGATGGCGCTTTAAATAGAGAAGATCTGGATTCATTTAACAGGATAAGGCTCGAACTTGAGGTTTTAAATGCAAAATTAGACCCAAGAGATAAATACAGTCACAAACGAAAAAATATTAACGAAACGATAGAAGATGATTATTTTCAATAAGTCTATCTCGCTTATAATTGCTAGAAGTTATGTTTCGTAGTATAAATATAGTATAAGATATAACACAAAGGTTACTTTATGGATATGGATATCAAAAAACAGCCACGTCAGGCAAATAATTTACTCAACTACAAGGTTCAAACCAAAGGTTTTGATATTGCAGGAATACTAAAAACTGAAACCATCAACCGAATCTCAAATAGAGGAACTCGGATGCAACAAGTAACTCTTTATTACACCGGTGAACCAGGGACTATTCCAGCTGAAATACCAACACGTATCAAAATAGCAACCTATGGTAAAAGCATTCTTAATAAAGATTGGTACTTAGTTAAATCTCGACAAGAATGGACTGGTGACCATGCTGATATTTCGCTTCTTCAAGACGTATTAAAAGATAAATTTCCAGACCAAGGTGAATATCAGCAACTTATTAGCGCTGCGAATGTTGATAATCTTGCGAATAAAATACTGGCTGGTGAATTACCAATTAATTCATCTGAACAAATATTACAGTCTTTAATAGATAGTCCGAACGCACAAGATCTTTACGGGCAGACTAGTTCTTCACAAGAATTTGCCAATGCAGTAAATAATTTTAACCAAAACAAAGCTATCGAAAATCTGATAGCAGTCGCCAAAGATCCAATCAGCCTAATGGTCGATTTGCAAAAGGCGCTTCAAGACCAATGGTGGATGTTTGGTAGCCGTGGTGCATATGAATCCGAAAAGCAGTCATTAGCTGCACTTGACCAAGTCGACAATCCGGTTATCCGAAGTGATGGTTCTTTGCACATTGTTGAACTAAAACAAGCAAATATACCAAAACTTATTATAGAACAACACGATCAACTAATCGTTGGCGAAGAAATTTCACAGTCTGTATCGCAGGCAATGAATTATCTTGTCGAAATAGACAAGCAAAAATCACAAACGCAAACTGACCTTAAAACCGGTTCAAGCTTGACATCCGCCATTGTAGTTATTGGACATACAAATTTTGTTACCGATTTCACACCAGAAGAAATCTACGAAACACTTCGAACATACAATAACTATCTTTCACGAATTGAAGTAATTACATACGATCAGTTAATTGCCAGAGCAAAACAGTTCTTGGATATCAGCTAGATAATTACATTACAGAGTTTGTTGTATAGGTCACTCCAACCATGAGCGATTATTAGGCCATTTAATTTATTCGTGTTATATTTAGTTTCCATTAAAATACATTTTACACCATTGCTGATTAATTGATTGCAATTTTCCACAATATCATCAACCATAATGTCAATTTTATGCTCGAGACATTCTTTACTTTTATCAGTTTGAGCACTAATAATTAATTTGGTATAATTTATACCATTTTCATTTAACCAGTTAACTGTAGTTTTATTTGGATTTTTATAATGCCTATATGGGCGATTGGAAATTAAATATAGTTTATGACCATCATTTAGTAATTTGTCCATATAATATTTAGCATCCTCAATTGGTTGAAGTTTTTTTGATATTTCCTCCATATTATCTTTGAAGAAATCATGAATCTCTGTTTCCGACCAATCAAACATACCCCTAGATACCCAATCAGCATTTGGGTTAACAACCCCCGTATTTCGCTTATTTTTATCTTCTTTTAAAAACTCACTTAAAATAACCTCGTCAAAATTGGTTATTACATTGTCGATATCTAATCCTATGCGCATTTCATATACATTTCTATCACTTTATTATATCAAATTATAAGATCAGATCAGATAGTAGGTGTTAATTTCTAGATTATAAATTGAGCGTATAATTAGATTAGAAGAATATTCTACAAGGAAATCATATGATAGATATCATGAATAATTTCGAAAACAAATCACAATCCGAACTAATTGATGCGAGAATTAAGGAATTAAATGATTGGAGAGGGGATATGCTCTCCCATATACGAACGTTGATAAAACAAGCCGACCCTGATATTGTCGAGGAGTGGAAGTGGCGAGGCGTACCGGTTTGGTATCATGGCGGGATGATTTGTACCGGCGAAACGTACAAGGATACCGTTAAGATCACTTTTCCAAAAGGAGCTTTGCTCGACGACACATCTAAGTTGTTCAACTCTGGCCTTGAAGGTAAAGCCAGGCGAGCTATCGACCTTCATAAAGGCGACGAAATAGACGAAGATAAATTTAAGGAACTAATACATATGGCCATAAAACTTAATTTATAAAATGAGTTGATTTATTCTATTTAATCACTAAGCATAGATAAATATAGTTTCTGCATATTATTGAATGTTTAAACTATTTATGATAACATTTAAACATCAAGACGAAGAGAGTTCCAAACGGCTGATTACCTAAGGAGCTCTTTTCTTATTTACGAGCAATCTTCCTTTTTACGCCTTTATCATCCAAGTATGCGAAATATGGTGCACCGATTTGTTTATATAATGATGATCGAAAATTTTTATTTGGGAATAATATTTTTTCTAATTTAGATTCTTCAATTAGAAAATCGACAAGCATTTTATAATCTCCATCGCCAGAAACTAAAATTATTTTATCAAAATCGCTGTCCTTATACAGCCTCTTCATTATCGAAAAGATAATATCAGAATCTACATTACCTTTTTTATTTCCAACCATAGCTGAATTGTGTTGCCTAAAAACCAATATAAAACCAGCGCTTTGAATGCTCTCGTATAGCTGTTCTATCTTTAAACCTTCTTGAACGTATCCAAGGTAATAAAATGCCTTTTCGACATGATACTTCTCGCGAAGATAGACTCTGAATTTATTTAAGTCAATGTTCCAAGGAGGTTCAGCACTTGCCGTACCAAGATGTAAGTTCTGACCGTCGATATAACAGTAGTTCTTCATATTATATATAATTATAACACTATACCGGGATGGAAGGATATCTAGCTTCTGACTTTGCAATAATAGTAGTGACATCACACTCAAAATTCATATTTTCTAGTACAACTAAAAAGCTACAACCCATTTCATCACTGTTATTGTCGCGCTAGGTTCCAAATATGATATTAGCCTAAACGCCAGTATGATCACTGGCAGATTTTTTACGGCGAACATTACGACGCAAGATTGCCAACAAATCAATTATTTGAGTTAAGCTCTCTCGTGTCCAATTACGCGTTAGAACAATCGTAGCTACTATTATTAGCGCAACTAACACAACTATTCCAGTACCATAAGGAAGGCGCGTTAATAACTCCGCAATTGCACCCATAGCTGCAGCGCAAGGAATAGTAATTAGCCAGGCCATCAAGATTTGCTTCACAATTTTCCAATTTATTAGTGATGGTTGTGTTGCTGCCCCAGCACCCAAAATGGCACCACTAATGGTATGCGTTGTGGAAATTGGAAAACCAAAATGAGCTGCAACACCAAGTGTGGTAGCAGTGGCGGCCTCAGCAGCAAAACCTTGTGGTGATTCAAGCTTGGCTATCTTATGCCCAAGAGTATGAATAATCCGCCAACCACCAATATATGTGCCAGCTGCCATAGCGGTTGCCGAAGCAATAATAACCCATAATGGGACACTAAAAGCTGCTTGCGGATGGCCAGCAATAAGTGCCAAGGCAATAATACCCATTGTTTTTTGCGAATCGTTAGTACCGTGCGTAAATGCGACAAATCCGCCAGATACTATTTGAAGCCGTTTGAAAAACTTATTTACCTTATGATGCGACCTGCCACGAGTAATGCGAAGGACAAGTAACATTACCAAGCCAGCACCGATTATGCCGATAAAGGGCGCAACCAAAGAGGGTATCAGAACCTTATCAAGCATTCCCTGCCATTTTATAGCACCAGTACCAACAGCTATAGCCGCTGCTCCTGCTATACCACCGATTAGAGCGTGTGATGAGCTTGATGGTGCCCCAAAACGCCAAGTGATAAGATTCCAGATAACCGCACCTACTAAACCAGCCAAGACAATCTCGAGCGTAATCACTTCAGGCGCAACAACACCTTTTGCCACCGTCGCAGCAACGCTTATGGACACAAATGCACCTAAAAGATTAAGTACCGCAGCACCAATAACAGCTACTTTTGGCGAAATTGCCCGTGTAGCAACAACAGTTGCAATTGCGTTAGCGGTATCGTGAAAACCATTTGTAAAATCGAATAATAATGCAACCGCTACCACTGTTACGAGTGTAAAATCCATTACTTACTAGTCACAAACATACTCACTCAATACTACTGCTAAATGCTAAAATTATCCAGTCAAATATTTATATTCTGCTCTGCAAATTTCCGTGCAGATTAGCATAAGCTAATAATAACGTTATTGACTAAGTTTTATAGAGCCCTTACGCAAAACTTTGAGTCCAGTGTCGTCAATAATAACAATTGTTGATGCTAATCTATTTGACAAATCACCACCGTCAATATAAAAATCTACTTTATCGTCAAAATACTCGTATGCCTGATTAATGTTATTTGCGGTTTTCTTACCAGGTTGATTAGCGCTAGAGGTTAAAAGAGGACCTGTGATATCGAGAAGAGTAATTAAATCCCGATCTGCCGTTACTCGTACAGCTATGCTACCTGCACCCTGATGTAAGTAAGCAAGACTATTACTTACTGGGATAACTACACTTATTGGGTTAGGCCAGTAAGCTTTAGCTGTTGAAATATACTCTGGTTCTATATCTAAATCAATTATTTGCTGAATCGATGAAGCTATTATAGTCCCTGGTTTATGTTCACGGCGTTTAAGTAAATAGAGACGCGCCACGGATGCAATATTTGTAGCCTGCGTAACCAAACCATAAACTGTGTCGGTAGGCAATATCCCAACACCACCATTTTTGAGTAAATGTAGTTCTCGTTTAGAAAGTGAATTAAACCTAAATCCATTCATATAATCTGGTTTCTAAAATATCACATCTTCGCATATAAATATTATAGAAAAAAACTCCTTATAATTGAAACCGCATTCGGTTAGAGCTAATCGTCATGCGCTCAATTCCGATTGGCCACTAACTAGGATCAATTGCATAGATTATTATAACATTGTCAAAGTTGGCAAATGTACTTTACCAAGTTGTCAAATTAACGACTAAGCCTAAAACTAGATTTATCAAAATATCTGATAACCTTGATAATACAAACAAAAATCATAACCATAGCAACAAAAGCAGAGAGAAATATTAGCGTTAAATCATAACCAAAGTAACATGAAATAGGTTGTGACGGATCCTGCACGCATGGATAAAACTGATTTATAAATGCGCCGAAATGTAAATCTCGTCGAAGCTCAAGTAAACAAACCAATAAACTCACAATAGCACCAAAAAAATAAAAGACCGATTGTTTTATTTGATTCATTATAGATCCTTTTTTACATAAATTGAGCCAATATCTTTTTTATAATATATAAATTTACATCTTGACAGCACTATAGATTATCTTAGATTAGAAACTTGGGGCATGCCTAGTGCGCTCTAGTCGAGTAAATTATTTAGGATTGGTTACTTTTTTTGTCATCTACAATAGTACTTATTTTGTCGACCGCATGCTTTAGATTATCTTTGACCTTGCCTTTAGTTTCTTCAATCTTACCTTTTGCCTCGAGCTCTTTATCATTAGTTGCGCTGCCGACTACCTGTTTAATTTTGCCACTTATTTTATCTGATGTGCCGCTCATAATTATTTCTCCCAATTATTACTTTAATTCGTACTTATAATTATACGCTCTTCTGATTAATAAAGATGTGAGTTGTATCACATGTTTTCAACGCACCTTTAGTTGTCAAGTAGAGGTATATGGTATATTACCTTGCGACTGGCAATCCTATGGCGGGATCGATTGCGGCAGCAGGGGCTGCTTTTATACTTCCTATTGCTATTGCGGCAACAAGCAGATTAGGAAAGTAATAGACCCAAGCCCACAAGAAAACGGTTCGCTGAGTGCTTTAATTGCTTTCAGTTTGAGCCTTCTTGTGGGCTATTTTTAATATACAGCTCCAATAATCATATGAAGATGAAGGGATATCGCAACAAGTTGTTCCTCCGCTCATACAAGCCAAATTAAATAACGACCCGTGTGGTCGTTATTTAATTTGGCTAGGGCTAGTGGATGTGTTTCAGAAAGGACTATGTATTATGTGCTTCAAAAAATCTCTTTGCTATGTCATCTAAGCTAAGATTTCTGTAGTCCCTAAATCGTATAAGTGGAATATTATTCTGCTCAAATATTAAATCAAGTTTATCATCGCGACTCTTACGATCGGCTAAATCATGGCTTGGATCATCCAGCTCGACTGCATACACAGGCTCAAAAGTTACCTTATCGCAAAGCACATAATCAACAGACATACGATTAATGATTTGGAAAGCTAACTTATGATATCGTCCATACGTCTCATTCTTGAATAAAGCAGATAAGTGAATTTGCGGAAATATGTAATATCTATCGGCAACTACTTCAGTTAATATTTTATAAAACTCTTTTTCACTAGGTGTTATAAAATCTTTCTTGCGACTATACTTATATTCAGGTTTTATCTTTGTGCGTGTTTTTTGTTCTGTTACGTATTTTGATTTTTGCTTTGATATTAAATATTTCAATATAATTATCGCACTAAAAATAACGATTACAATTATTGTTGATTGTTGCATCTATTAACTATATCAAAGAATAGTCTTTCTAATATAGAATTGTACTTATTATCTATTCAACCGAAAATAACCTTCAGAATATTTTCATATCTAGTTCGCGTAACACGTTTAGTCTCCGGACTCAGGTCATTATAATCTTTTTTCAGGCCCGCTTTCACGGATTTTCGAGCTTCATCCAGATTTAATTTCTTTAGCACAAACGCTACTTGGAATAACATCGGCAAATTATCAAAATGCGCTAATATATCTGCATCAGCAACACAGGTTTCTTCTATACTAGTGCTATTATGGCTACTTCTATGATGCAAAACACATTTTCGTACTCGTTCTATTTTGTTTTCAGGGTATTTATACTTTTTTAAAAGCTTAGCTGCAATTACGGCACCATTTTCATGATGGTCGGCTTTTGAACCAACATTCGAGACAAGTGCGATATCGTGGAGCAAACTACCTAATTCGACAATTTCTTTGTCAGCGCCGAATTTGTCGGCTAATTCGAGGCTATTTTTAACTACTAAACTAATATGCTCTTGCCAAAAATCATAATCTTGGACCTCGGACATATATTTTTTATTTCGAATAATTAATTCTGATTTAATTTCGCTGATTATATCGCTCATTATTTGGTTATTGTATCATGAAATCTATCTCATCTTAATAGCTCTAGTCTAGAAAATTAGAGGCTACAGTATGACATGTAATTCAAATAAACTATACTAACTACATGGGTTTATTAGAAAATAAAATAAAATCATCTGGTATTTTTAGATCTGATTATTTGAATAATCTCAAGATTGTTATTATCGGAAGTAAAGAGAGTGATGATTATAATATTAATGATTTCATATATGGTAGAACGACCGATTTTGTGGCGATATACAGCAGGGAAGATTACGACAAACTTGATCCAAAAGATAATGACGACCGGCATGCAATTGCATGGTACTTTTTGACAGAAAAACCTTATTATGAAGAGTTTGTAGCACACGAAATTGCACACAATATTTATGATTTAGAGTATAAAAAACATATTGGTAGATATATAGATAAAAATAACATCCCAGCGGTTTCGGATGAATATAGCGATAATATGAGAGGGTTATTTTCTGCTATAATTTTAGAAAATTACCCTAAATTAGATACTAACAAATTCGAATTTAATCGTCAGCAGATCTGTGAAATATTTGCATTACTCTATGAAAGAGAATTTTGTAAAAGAGTAGGAATTAATATTGAGGCGCATTCAAATGTTGAAAAAAATTGCCAAACATTCATCAACAACCCTGAAGGTGAGTTAGCAAAATTTAACTCCAACAATGGTAGAAACTGTACTATGGAAGATTTTTACTCCGAGAATCATATTCTGTCGTTAATATTAGCTCCATTAATTGAGAATAAATACGCTGATTTCGACGACCGCATGGCTTTATTCTGGAAGTAATAATTCAATAGTTTTTATGTTGTTCCAAGTTGGATGCGAAAGGGGATAGTAGGAGTATTGCAAGATACAACTACAACCTTATCCCGAGATTTTTCAGTTCCCCAATACATTGTTCTAGATCTTCATAAAGTATTGGAGTGAAACCAACTTCCGCCGAAGTGCTCAAACTTTTCTGAGAATCATCAATGAAAATCAACTCTTTGGGGTCAATACCCAAATCATCAGACAAATGGATAAAAGATTGAGGCTCGGGTTTAACGTCTCCAGTTTCAGCAGAAATATGGAAAACATCAAAGTGTTGGTCAAGACCCATATTTCTAATTTTTTGCCCGCCTTCCAATGTGTTGTTACTCAAGAGACCCACTTTATAACCCTTGCTTCTAAGGTTATCAATTAACTCTATAATATCTAAATTCAAACTCATCTTTTTTAAACTGCGGATAAATAACATCACTTCATCCAACTTATTAGATAAATTTAATTCTGCAAGTATTCGCTTCCATAATTCTTCTGCAGTAATAATAGATCTATTAAAATCGATATTATGATGAAAATATGCTTCGGTAAATTGGCCCTCACTAACTCCGATCAATTCCGATATGTCATTATTAAAAAATCTTCCTGGTTTTCCGTTAACCACACCACCCCAATCAAAACCAATCGCTTTATATTCCATACGTATATCATAACAAACAAGAGGACTCCTGGAGAGGCTATAATGTAACAAATCTGGCTGAAATAGACGATATTTCAACAGCAGTTGTTTGCCAGCCAAAAAAGATTAAATCCTACTACGAGTACGATCCCGTAGAAGAAGGGTGTGAGCCCGCATTCTTCTACGTCGAAATGATTCTCACTAGTTTAACCACTCGTGGAAAAAAAGGAAGATATTTCGAATTTCGTGCAAATCATTCAAAAAAAGCATGCTATTTTGAAGGTGGCTATAATCTCGAAACTGGAAAAGCATGGGCTTTGTCTAAAAAAAACGGAATACATTGCTCAGGATGAACCACACTAAAATGTAATTAAGGCGAGAATATATTCTCGCCTTAATTTATTATTTAATACGGATGAGCGAACATGTTCACGCTAATAAACATAATACGTTACATAGGAGAGTTTAGTTATTATCTCGACGAAACCTACTATTTTTAACTTAGCAAAAAATATAGTACTTTAATAATGTCACAAGTATTTTATAAAATATAATTGACATAATGAAACATTAGTAATAAAATGTATAAGGTTTGACAAGTGTTATCCATGTCAATACTTAGCACCTTACAATGTGAATTTAATGATGCATTCAGCCTCTCTGTTTTTTTGTAATTTTTTATAAAAAATCAGAGGGGCTGGCAATGACCAAGACCCCCAAAAAATCAGCCCCATGAGGGCGAAGATAAGAAAGGAGTCTTAAAATATGGAAAATATTTTACTACTCATATTGATTTTGGAGATTGCGATTGTTGGTATTGTTGCTTGTGTAATATACGCAAAAAAACAAAAATCCAATTCTGCTGGTATTTACACCAATGGATTGATTCATGCAAAAGAGGTTTTTGAGAAAGAACTCAAAGATTCATCAATTAAGTTCGCCAATGAGATGGCGGCTCTGAAGTTTTTTGAGCAGCTTAATAATACAGAAATCGACATTGTTCAAATCTGTAATGAGTCTCAAAAAAGGGCCTTGGTACTTAGTGTTAAATGCGCCGAAACCGCTGTCGCCTTGTGTGAGAGAAGTTTAAGTAAAATTCGTTCTAGCATCACCGAAAGTCAGTCGCTAGTAGCAGCCGGGGTTTCATCACAATGTTCTGTGGTTTCGAAAATGAAGGAACAAGAGGACTTCGCAATGAAACATCTTGAAGTAGCACAAATGCGCCTAAGTAAATTAATTGAGCTAGGACAATCGGCCTAAATTTCACGAATTCAAAATAGCCAACCTATGCTAAAAAACTAAGCAGTAATATCAAAGGGAGGTTCTTTGACGCTTTTGAGCACCCAGGCGGACACCGGGTGCTTTTTTATTTTGGCAAAAAATATGGCTACTAAGTTTATTTTAGTTTGACTAGTGATAGTGGATGCGTTTCAGGAAAGATTTAGCTATGAAAAGATTTTAGTAGGCCGTCTTTGGCTAATTTCTCAGCATTAAATCCACTGATTGTCTCACGCTTAATACCGATTGACTCCGGGCTAATGACAACAGATTCTTTAGAAACAACAAGAATATCACCAAAATCAATAATCCCATGAGTTTCGACGTCGTTAACATTTTCTAAAATAGTTGAGTGTAATGGGCTATCCTGCTCAATAAGCTGTGCGCCATTTTTCTCCGTAATTGCCCAATAAGCTGGGCTTGGTATTTCATGATTATTCATAATCACATGATATCATATGTTTAGTAATATGTCAATGCTTGGCTGGGGCTAATGGACGCGTTTCAGGAGACTTATACCCATATAGCATCAACGATTTTGAGATTACCTAGCGCTTTGTAATATGTGCCAGAAGCAACACGAGACCACCAACCACTATACCTACTGGCAAGAATAGTGCAGACGACTTTATAAATAACCCAACCCAATCGTTGTTCTGAAGAATATCAGGAGAAAAACGCAACATTTTGTCAGTCGATATGACAATAACAGCAAATATTGAAACAAACACACCAAAAATACCTATCATTTGCTTATA
>Ga0209540_10001315_pt1 | contig 19237 bp, 16 predicted proteins | sample BarGraIncu01121A_FD_184501 | JGI IMG/M metagenome (GOLD analysis project Ga0209540, IMG submission 184501) | Arctic peat soil microbial communities from Barrow, Alaska - Barrow Graham LP Incubations 011-21A (SPAdes) (version 2) | ecosystem: Environmental > Terrestrial > Soil > Wetlands > Peat... | reverse complement strand
CTTGTCGGCACCGAGGTTAAATCCATAAGGGCCGGCAAGGCCAACCTCAAGGACAGCTATGCAGAGGTTAAGGACGGGCAAGTGTTTGTTCACAACATGCACATAAGTCCTTATGAAAAAGGAAACATATACAACAGGGATCCCCTCAGGGTGAGAAGGCTCCTCCTTCACAAGAAGGAAATCCTGAAGCTTGAAGGGTACATCTCCCAGAAGGGTTTTACTCTCGTTCCACTTTCACTTTATCTTAAGGACAGCAGGATCAAGGTTAACCTAGCTGTGGCGAGAGGAAAGAAGGAGTATGACAAGAGGGATACCATGATGGAGAAGGATGCAAAGCGAGACATGGCCAGACAGATGAAGGAACAGTCAAGATAAGATATTACATTTTCGTAAATGTTTCTATTTCTTATTGATAATCAATGAGAATTGTTGTATTATTAACATGACCTCGGAATGTGTCGAATCGATGCAGGATGATTGTCTATAACATGGGGGCGTACTTGGTTTCGACGGGGGTATGCTGTGTTCAAGAAGCGAGCCGAAGGTCTCCTGGACCTGCGTTAAAAAACTGGGAATTTAATATAAACGCTAACGATAATTTAGCTTTAGCAGCTTAGTCTGCTAACGTTCTACCTTTGAATCCCGCGGCTTAGGATAGGGCGTCGACAGCGGGGAAACGAGCCTGTATAAGCTTTGCCACAGGAACGGAATTTATGAAGCTACTAAAATCTGAAGCCTGTTCTTAGGCGTCAGATAGAGGGAATGTAAAAATAAGAACTGCGCTCGGAGATGCTTGGGTGTTGCTGCTTTCGGACAGCGGTTCGACACCGCTCGCCTCCACCATTGAAACCCTCGACGGCAAGTTGAGGGGTTTAACCCAAGAATGAATGATGACCGTATCAGAGAGATCTGATGCGGTCATTTTGTATGTAATATTATATTTTATTGAATATTCTGATAATAAATGGTATATTATAATAAAAATGGAGGAGTATAATTATGAAAAAATTGGTTAATTATAATAAATGTCAAATGAATCCCCATCTGAAACTTAAAATAATTAGCGTCCTTGTGGTTTTTTTATTTACGATTATTTTATATGGATGTTCATCAAATGGCACATCTGGGACTCAGCTTAACAATACTTTCCCTAAAAAAATTTATAAAGCGGGAGAAGAAGGTGTTTCTGGTAACTGGAGCATGAAGGTGTTAGAAGCCAATGAAACTAATACCATACAAAGTGGAGATATTTCTTATCAAGTAACAACAAACGAAAAATTCATTGTGATTACACTTCAAATAAAAAATATAACTAATTATCCAATAAAGTATACTTCAAGAGAATTTTTATTAAGGAATATTAATAATGAAAGTCAATATAATATTAATAATGTTGCTTTTAATGCGATGACAGCTGCTAATGGAAGTGAAAAAATTTATAAAGAAAATAGCAACTTTGTGGGGGTATATGATGAAGTTGGACCTAGCACTACTAAACGAACATTTATTATTTTTGAAGTCCCTAAGGATACAAGCGCAGCTGATTATATGCTGGTAAATACAAATGATAATGGAGAACCTACAGGCTATAATCTAAAATAAAGCAGTTTGAATCTAGAAAAAGGGAATGTCATGTCTATTTTAAAGAAATTATTTAATGACGTTAAAAGAAGACAACTTCTTCCACCTTGCTTATATATGAGTTAAAAGAGAAGTCGTTTTGAGTCAATATAACTGACACAGCTATCGTTAATTTGTGATTAATTTAGAGTCCTTGAAGATTTCTTTATAGAATCTTTATTCTGGGGACTCTTTTCTTAATACTACATTTATAAGAAGCCTATTATAATTAAGATATTATTATTTATCAATAGGGGTGGGAGATATGATAGGTCACAAAGTAGGCTTTGAAAAATACATCCAAATGGCAACAAATGCATTGAAAGGCAGAGATTACGGAGAGGCAGAAAAAAGGATTAAACAAGCTATGCTTATTCAGCCACATTCCGCTAAAGTACACAATCTGTATGGCATTTTGGAAGAATGCCTGAAGGATTGCAGTTTGGCAAACAAACATTACAGGGCAGCAATAGCACTTGATCCTACTTACAAGCCATCAATCAGGAATCTTGAGCGCATAACAACCTTTTATGCCTATAACAGCAGGCACAAGTTTGATTTCGGTGATAAGCCCGAAGAGGAGGAGCATGAACCGCTATATGAAATTGTATACGACAACCACAATGTAGGACATTTATGCAAATAAAAAAGGAGTGATGTTAATATGGGAGCTGTTTTGGTGATTTCATCGCTAATTGCACTCGCGCTGCTTATCTACCTATTCTATGTTTTATTCAGAGGTGAGGAACTATGAGTTATATAATTATTCAGGATGTTATTTTTATTTTATTGCTGGTTGGGCTGTCAATCCCTTTAGGAATCTATATCTGTAAGGTTATGGAGGGGCAGAGGGTATTTCTGTCACGGCCGCTGTTGCCGTTGGAAAAAGGCATATACAGAGTAATGGGTATAAAGGATCAGGAGGACATGAGCCCGAAGGATTACGCCCTTGCTGTTATCGCATTCAGCGTCGTAGGATTCATCATAGTTTTCGGGATCCAGATGCTCCAGAACATATTGCCTTTTAATCCGCAGCATATGGACCCTGTAAGATGGGATCTCGCCTTTAACACTACAGCAAGCTTTGTTTCAAACACAAACTGGCAAGCTTACGCCGGAGAATCCACCTTATCCTACTTTACCCAAAGCATCGGACTGACTGTGCAGAATTTCGTTTCGGCAGCTGCCGGCATAGCTGTATTGTTCGCATTGATAAGAGGATTCGTGGTTAAGAAGCAGACAACCATCGGCAATTTCTGGAAGGACCTGACCAGGGCGACTCTTTATGTTCTGATACCGCTTTCACTTGTTTTAGCTCTGATCCTGGTTTCACAGGGGGTAGTACAGACACTGAATCCTTATAAAGGAATTACTTCCCTTGAGAGCGGCATATCCCAGCTTATACCTTTGGGCCCGGCAGCAAGCCAGATCGCCATAAAGCAGCTGGGAACTAACGGCGGCGGTTTCTTTGGCGCAAACTCGGCATTTCATTTGGAGAATCCGACAGCCTTTTCGAACCTGCTCCAGATATTGTCAATTATACTGTTACCTGCTTCTTTATGCGTTTCCTTTGGAAAAGCAGTCAAGGACCAAAAGCAGGGAAGAGCGCTTTACGCTGCTATGCTGATTTTGTTTGTCCTTGCTCTTGTGGCTCTGACTTTCTGTGAACAATACACAGGCCCTTCCTTCAGCGGTGTTATGGCATCAGGAAATATGGAAGGCAAGGAAATCATCCACGGAATAGGCACATCGGCTTTGTGGACCACTACTACAACGGCGGCTTCAAATGGTTCGGTAAACTCAATGTTGGACAGCTATACACCTCTTGGCGGCTTGATACCTATGTTTCTGATGCAGCTTGGAGAGGTCGTATTCGGCGGAGTTGGAAGTGGACTTTATGGCATGATAGCTTTTGTAATTCTTACTGTATTTATTGCAGGGCTTATGGTTGGCAGAACTCCGGAATACCTGGGGAAAAAGATAGAGCCTTTCGATATGAAAATGGTGTGTCTGCTTGTCTTAACACCTCCGCTTGTGACACTGATTGGAACAGCTGCGGCAGTTTACGTTCCTCAGATCAGCTCGTGGCTAACAAATTCAGGAGCGCATGGTTTCTCAGAGATACTTTATGCATTCACTTCCATGGGGAATAATAATGGAAGCGCATTCGGAGGATACAGTGCCAATAATGTTTTCACCAATGTAACAGGCGGAATTAGCATGCTGATAGTGCGTTTTGTACCTATGATTGCCGCCATATTCATGGCGGGAAATTTTGCAAAGAAAAAGAATGTTGCTGCCAGCGAGGGGACCCTCTCCACAACCAACGTTATGTTCGTGGGACTTCTCATAGGCATCATTATACTGGTCGCTGCGCTCAGCTTCTTGCCGGCGTTGGCACTGGGTCCTGTTGCTGATTACTTTACTATGGTTAAATGAGGTGTGATTAAATGAAGAAAAAACAAGATAATAAAGATATTTTGATGGATGCGCTTAGGCAATCCTTTGCGAAGCTTTCACCACGCATACAGGTTAAAAACCCTGTCATGCTGGTGGTTTATATCGGGGCAATGATGACTTCAGTTCTATATTTTCTGGCGTTTGCGGGCATAAAGGATGAAAATCAGGGCTATATACTTGCCATAGCACTTATACTGTGGTTTACGGTATTGTTTGCAAACTTTGCTGAAGCGATAGCTGAGGGCAGAGGCCGTGCCCAGGCAGACAGCCTGCGAAGTGCAAAAAAAGATGTTCAGGCTAAAAAGTTGAAGTCGGCTGACAACATAGATGACTATGTGGAGGTTTTTTCAAATAACCTTAAAAAAGGCGACATCGTCTATGTAATATCTGGCGAACAGGTACCTATGGACGGCGAAGTCATTGATGGAGCAGCTTCCGTTGACGAAAGCGCAATAACAGGGGAATCAGCTCCGGTAATTCGCGAATCAGGCGGTGACAGAAGCGCCGTCACAGGAGGTACAACACTTGTCTCTGACTGGCTGATCATAAAAGTGACAGCTGAGGCGGGTGAAAGCTTCCTTGACAAAATGATCGCTATGGTGGAGGGTGCCTCCAGGAAAAAGACGCCAAACGAAATTGCTCTGCAGATACTGCTTGTGACACTTACCATCATCTTTCTTGTGGTAACTGCAACACTGCTGCCGTATTCCGAGTTTTCAAGCAGGATGGCGGGGGCAGGCGCTGCCATATCCATAACAAATGTTATTGCATTGCTCGTTTGCCTTGCGCCTACAACAATCGGAGCGCTTCTTTCTTCCATCGGTATTGCGGGCATGAGCCGCCTCAACCAGGCTAATGTTCTGGCCATGAGCGGACGTGCTATAGAGGCTGCGGGGGATGTGGACATACTGCTGCTGGACAAGACCGGAACAATTACCCTTGGCAATCGGCAGGCAAGCGAATTTATACCCGTAAAGGGCGTTGAGGAACAGGAACTTGCAGACGCAGCACAGCTTTCATCAATAGCCGATGAAACTGCTGAGGGCAGGAGCATCGTTGTACTTGCCAAGGAGCGTTTTGGAATCAGGGGAAGAGACCTCGCATTGCTTGAACCGGTATTTGTTGAATTTTCTGCCAAGACAAGGATGAGCGGCATAGATTTCCACGGCAATGAAATTCGCAAGGGTGCAGCTGATGCCATAAAAAGGTATGTTCAGGAAAAAGGAGGGGACTACCCTGACGATTGCGGACAGATTGTGGCAAGGGTTGCCGGCCAAGGCGGAACTCCTCTTGTCGTAGCAGAAAACAATAAGGTTCTGGGAGTAATTCATCTGAAGGATATCCTAAAGTATGGCGTAAAAGAGAAATTTGAAGACCTTCGCAAAATGGGCATAAAGACGATAATGATAACCGGCGACAATCCTATGACAGCAGCAGCTATTGCGGCAGAAGCAGGTGTGGACGATTTTCTTGCTGAAGCAACTCCTGAAGCAAAGTTATCACTTATACGCGACTACCAGGCCAAAGGCCATCTGGTGGCAATGACCGGAGACGGCACCAACGATGCACCGGCACTTGCACAGGCAGACGTGGCTGTGGCAATGAACTCAGGCACACAGGCTGCGAAGGAAGCCGGGAACATGGTGGATCTGGATTCAAGCCCTACAAAGCTCCTCGACATTGTCAGGATTGGCAAACAGCTTTTGATGACCAGAGGAGCTCTTACGACTTTCAGTGTTGCTAATGACGTGGCGAAATATTTTGCCATAATTCCGGTGCTTTTCTTCAATATCTATCCGCAGCTGGCAGCGCTGAACATTATGAGGCTGACAAGCACAAAGAGCTCAATCCTGGCAGCAATAATATACAACGCGCTGATTATTGTCGCTTTGATTCCGCTCTCACTGAGGGGTGTGAAATATCAGGAGATGCCTGCCGGAAAGCTTTTGAGAAGGAATATGCTGATTTACGGACTGGGTGGCTTTGTAGCACCATTTGTAGCCATCAAGCTTCTCGACATGCTGCTCACCGCATTCGGTCTCGTATAAGGAGGATTTAATTATGAAGGATTTTTTAAAAGCTATAAAACCTGCAGTCATCAGCATTGCCATCATGACATTGCTCTGCGGTGTAATTTACACGGGAATAGTTACAGGGCTTGCGCAGGTGATATTTCCCAATCAGGCCAATGGCAGCATCATCACCGTAACATTAAAGGACGGTACGAAAAAAGATTACGGCTCGGCATTGATTGCACAGCAATTCACAAAACCTGGATACCTCATAGGAAGGCCTTCAGGCACAACCAACCTATCCACAGTAAGCGAAGAACAAAAAAAGCTGGTTCAGGACAGGATAACCTGGTGGCATAACCTTGATCCTGAAAATAAAGCTGACATCCCTATGGATTTAGTAACTGCATCAGGCAGCGGTGTTGATCCGGATATTTCCCCCGAAGCGGCAGAGTATCAGGTTGAGCGCATTGCGAGGGAGAGGGGCATCAGCCAGGATGAGGTGAGGACAATGATTAGCAAATATACTACCGGACGATTTCTTGGCTTCTGGGGCGAGCCTGCTGTGAACGTACTCAAAGTAAACTTAGCCCTTGATGGCCTGCTGTAAAGCAGATATAATTTGTTTAAGGTGGTGAGACGATGATTGATAATGAGGATCTTCGACCAGATCCGGATGCACTTTTGAAAAAAATCAGTTCAGAGGAGAAGAACAAAAAGGGGAACCTTAAAATATTCTTAGGCTATGCTGCCGGAGTCGGCAAGACCTACGCCATGCTCGACGATGCACATGAAAAGATAAACAGCGGCATTGATGTTGTGGTAGGCTATGTGGAGCCGCATACCCGTCCTGAGACAATGCAGCTGCTGGAAGGATTGCCAGTACTGCCGCCTAAGGAAGTGAACTATAAAAATATAAAGATTAGGGAATTCGATCTGGATGCAGCATTAGAAAGAAAGCCCGAACTTATCCTGGTGGATGAACTGGCGCACACAAATATGGAAGGAAGTCGAAATAAAAAGCGGTACCAGGATATTGAGGAGCTTCTGAATGCAGGGATCGATGTCTACACTACCGTGAATATACAGCATATAGAAAGCCTGAACGACATCGTTCAGAATATTACAAAAATACAGGTAAAAGAAACAATCCCTGATTATTTTTTCGATAGCGCCGATAAGGTGGAAATAGTTGACTTCGTGCCAGAGGAGCTTCTGAAGCGTTTTTCAGCCGGGAAAATCTACAGGTCCGAGAGAGTGGAAACCGCCGTGAAGAATTTCTTCACAGCAGGGAAGCTCAGCCTCCTGAGAGAGATTGCTCTCCGTAAGGCCGCAGACAGGATAAGCTTTGAAATTGAGAGTGAGAAGGAGGTATCCGCCAAGACTTCCAGTGTTAAACTTCTGGTCTCCGTCGGGCCGTCACCTTCTTCAGCAAAATGCATACGTTGGACAGCGAGGACTGCTGAAGCCTTCCATGCACCATGGGAGGCAGTTTATGTTGAAAATATACAAAGCGAGCGCTTCAGCGACAGCGAGAAGAAAATCCTAAAGGCCAATCTCGACCTTGCAGAACAACTTGGCGGAGATATTATCACCCTTAATGGAGAGGATATACCTGCCGCTGTTGCTGAATATGCAAAACTTTCGGGCATCACCAATATCGTTGTAGGTAAGAGCAGAAGGAAAAAATCTCTGTGGACCTTGTTCCAGCCTGATTTTGAGGACAGGCTTATTTCGATGCTCCCTACCTTAGAAATCCACATCATTCCAGGAAACCTTGAACAGACGAGATATAAATCCTATACAGGAATCAAGCTTAGAGAAAAATTGCGGTTTTCCGGACCAGATGCCCTTAAAACTATAGGGATCTTAACAGCTGCAACATTTCTTTGCATGGGGCTCAACATTCTCGATATAGGCAATCAGAATCTAATCATGATGTATATACTTTCTGTGCTCATAGTATCGAGGGTTACTACAGGATATGCTTATGGAGTCTTTGCCTCCATCGCAAGCGTCCTCACCTTCAATTTCTTTTTCACAGTTCCTTACTATACTTTCAATGCTATACAGCCTGGTTACCCGATTACATTTGTTATTATGTTCTTTGCAGCTGTTATAACCAGCACATCTACAGTGCGTATCAAAACACAGGCACGTCTCTCCGCTGAAAGGGAACACCGCACAAATGTATTGTATGAAATCAACAGTCGGCTTCTGGCGACAAGAGGGCTTGAAAATATTGTGGAGCTGACAAATGAATATTTAACAAAGCTGTTTGAAAGATCTTCTGTTTTTTATACCAAGGATCCGAGCAATAGCCTTTCGGCAGCTTTTATGCAGTCCTCTTCAGAAGAGGATGCATCCTTTATGACCAAGCAGGATGAACGTGCAGTTGCCCATTGGGTATTTCTAAATCAAAAGATAGCCGGAGCCGGAACGGGAACTCTTAGAGGGGCTGGAGCTTTCTACATGCCAATCATCTCACAGGGCAAAGTCCTTGGGGTTATAGGAATCTCCTGCACAAAGGGAGAGCTTGATCAGAATGCCCACCTGTTTTTGGATATCATCGCCTCCCAGGTGGCTATGGCTTTGGAACGGCAATATCTGTCTAATGAACAGCAGAGAATACTGATCGATTCTGAAAAGGAAAAAATGAGGAGCAACCTTTTAAGGGCGATTTCGCACGACCTGCGCACCCCTCTTACAGGCATCCTTGGGGCAAGCTCGACAATCCTGGAGAATGGTGACAAGATAGATAAGGAGACGCATGACAAGCTTATCTCAAATATTGTCGAGGATTCCCAGTGGCTCATACGAATGGTGGAAAATCTGCTTTCAGTAACACGCATAAATGAAGGTACCATGAATGTCACCAAAACACTTGAGGCTGCTGAAGAGATTGTATCCGAAGCGATCAGTCGAATAAGAAAAAGATTTCCAAACAGAAAAATAAATGTTCAGGTGCCGGAGGAGCTGTTAATGGTTCCGATGGATGGCACGTTAATTGAACAGGTTCTGATAAATCTTCTGGAGAATGCAGTTAAGCACTCCCCGGACGACTCGGTAATCGACGTACAGGTGAAAAAGAGCGGACAGAATGCTGTTTTTGAGGTTATTGACAACGGCGAAGGAATAGCAGAGGAGGATTTCCCATATCTGTTCGAGAGTTACATTCCAAACGGCAAACGCAGTTCGGATTCCTCCAGAGGAATGGGGATAGGGCTGTCCATCTGCATGTCTATCGTGAAAGCACATCAGGGGAAAATGGAGGCTGCCAACAGAAAGACCGGAGGCGCTGTCTTCAGTTTTGAATTGCCGCTGGAGAGGAGTTGATTTTATGAAAAATGAGTATCTGATTTTGATTGTTGAGGATGACGAAAGAATAAGCAACTTCATATCAGCTATCCTGACTTCAAACAATTATAAGTGGATAAAAACAGAAAAAGGAAGGGAAGCCATCTCAATGGCGGCTTCCCATTGCCCTGATTTGATTTTGCTTGATCTCGGCCTGCCGGACATGGATGGTATAGATGTATTGAAAACCTTGAGGCAGTGGACTAATACCCCAATAATAGTCATATCGGCGAGGGGGCATGAACGTGAAAAGGTAGAGGCGCTAGACTTAGGGGCGGATGACTATATTACTAAACCATTCGGTACATCGGAGCTTCTAGCCAGAATACGAACAGGTATTAGGCACAGCCAGAAGGATTCCCATGGAATCAGCTCCGAATCAGAAAAGATAAGTGTAGGAGAGCTTGAAGTAAATTACCAAAAAAGACTTGTAACTCTCGCTGGAAAAGAGGTCCATTTTACACCCGTTGAGTACAAAATCATTTGTTTGCTATCACAAAATATTGGCAAAGTGCTTACCCATGATTTCATAATAAAAGAAGTGTGGGGGCCATATATTAATGAGATACAAGCTCTCAGGGTTAATATGGCGAATATAAGAAGAAAATTAGAAAGTAATCCTGCAGAACCGAAATATATAGTAACAGAGGTTGGCGTAGGATACAAGATGGTTGAGGAGATGCAATAAAACAGGGGATCTAAGCAGTACGCGCTTTTATTTGCATTAAGTGCTGCAACACCGCAGCTCTTTTTCTGTTTCCTATAATCATTGTTTGCAACAGTAAATGAAGATTAAATACTATAGTTGCGATTGGGGCTAAAATATTAATTATTCTATCTTTAAGTGACATGAAGTTGAAAATATTCTAAACTTCAAATGTAGAGGGGAATTATTCGTGGGTATGTTCTGCCGCGTTTCGCCTCCACCATTGAAACCCTCGACGGCAAGTTGAGGTTTTTAACCCAAAATGAATGATGACCGTATTAGAGAAATCTGATGCGGTCGTTTTGTTTTTTGAATATAGGATTGGTTGGGTTCACCAAGACTATAACGTCGTACTTTTAAATTTCTGAACTAAGAATGACTCTACGAACTCTTAAAATGCTGAGGAATAAATGCAATGGAAAATCTGATGTGGCATTTGTTTTCTTATTATGTTACTCTAAAGAAAAAGGAGATGTTATTATGAATTTAGGTGAGAATATAAAGAAAATAAGAATCGAAAAAAATATGAAACAAAAAGATCTTGCTGAAAAATCTACATCTCAAGTGTATCAATTAGTAAATATGAAAGAGGAGACAGGATACCAAATGCTGAGAATTTAAAAAAATTGCTGAAGCTCTGGTTGTAAGATTTGCTGAATAAATTAGGTATTTACATTGAACCTATCTCCGGCAATGATTTTTTTTATCTTACCATGCAAACATTGGCTGTATTCAAAATAAACAGAGCCTGATAGATGACGTTGAAAAAAGTATTATAAGCACAATTTTATATCACATAGAGATTAACAAAAATGAGTAAACCCAAAATAAGCAGTTAGGGGATGATTTGGAATGTTAAATAAAAACTTTTCTGAAATGCCTTTAAAAGAAAGATTGGACACTCAGATTAAATCGCTTGAAAATATTCTTAACCTTTATCTGGAGCTTGAAAAGAAAGATTATAAATATCATTTCCGAGTGAGCGGCATTTTTTCCCAACTCGAAGCCCTTTACGATCTCAGGGATGCCGAGCCAAACAATACCTGGTTCGAAACTTATGAAGAAGATTTAAAAGAGTATACCAGTAATTTGGGTGCTCTTAATGAATAAATTAGGCAGCCAAAGAGGATTGAATTCTGCAACTTACAGGACTCAGTCCTTTTTTATTTGCCTTATCTAATCGTTAGAATATTTAAAATATTGCTTTATTTATCGCAAAATATACATTAGAATAGTGAATATAGTGAAAGCTGGAAATAAGAAAGGATTAACAAATCTATTGAAAGTAAATTTGTTAGGAGAAGGTGTAATTATGAGCAGCTATAAAATTCATCTTTTGGTTTGTGGCGGAACGACATGTACTTCTTTACAAAGCCTAAAGCTTGTAGATAACTTAAACGAAAGCATCATTAAACATGGCTTGACCGATGAGGTTGAAGTAGTTGTTACAGGATGTTTTGGATTCTGTGAAATGGGACCAATCGTTAAGGTTTATCCTGAAAATGTTTTTTATGTAAAAGTTCAACCGGAGGATGCCGAGGAAATAGTTTCAGAGCACGTAATTAAGGGGCATCGAGTTCAAAGGCTGCAGTATGAGGAACCGAATTTAAGCATGAAACTTGAGGGACAGACGGAGCCGCCCTATTATAAAAAACAGATTAGAATAGCTTTAAGAAACTGCGGCTTTATAAACCCTGAAAAAATCGATGAATACATAGCAAATGACGGGTATCAAGCTCTTGCCAAATGCATTGCTAAAATGACAAGGGACGAGGTTTTAGATACAATTGATAAATCAGGACTCAGAGGCAGAGGCGGCGGCGGATTTCCTACCGGACTGAAATGGAAATTAACCAATAAAAGCTTTTCAGCTCAGAAATATATAATATGTAATGCGGATGAAGGGGATCCCGGCTCATTCAAGGACAGATCCATACTTGAAGGAGATCCCCATTCGGTTCTCGAAGCTATGGCAATTGCCGGATATGCAATAGGTGCAAGACACGGGTATATTTATATAAGGGCTGAATACCCCCTTGCTTTAAGAACGCTTGAAATTGCCATATCCCAGGCTGAAGAGCTTGGATTATTAGGGGAGAATATATTGGGAATAGGATTTGATTTTGATATAGAGCTAAGGTACGGAGCCGGAGCTTTTGTATGCGGTGAGGAAACTGCGCTTATCCACTCAATTGAAGGTTCGAGAGGAGAGCCTGCAATCAAACCCCCGTTTCCCGCAGAAAGCGGTGTATGGGGCAAGCCAACATGCATCAACAATGTGGAGACTCTTTCAAATATTCCACCTATTATTTTAAAAGGTGCTGACTGGTTCAGAAAGATCGGCACTGATAAATCTCCGGGAACAAAGGTATTCTCTTTATCAGGAAATATAAAAAATGTAGGACTTGTTGAGGTTCCTTTAGGCATGAGTTTAAGGGAGGTAATATATGGGATCAGCGGTGGAATCAAGGATGACAAGAAGTATAAAGCTGTTCAGACAGGAGGTTCTTCAGGCGGATGTATCACATCTGAAAACCTCGATATTCCAATTGATTACGAGTTATTAAACAACATAGGTTCCATGATGGGATCCGGCGGGATGGTAGTAATGGATCAAGATAACTGTATGGTAAATGTCGCTAAATTCTTTCTTGAATTTAATGTGGATGAATCCTGTGGAAAGTGCACTCCATGCCGTATAGGAACAAAAAGGCTTTACGAAATCCTTGAAAAAATCACAAATGGAAATGGCACAGAACAAGACCTTGCTGATCTTAAAGAATTATGCGAGATAATAAAGGATACAGCACTCTGTGGACTTGGACAAGCAGCCCCTAACCCTATATTAAGTACGATTAATTATTTCTACGCTGAATATTTAGCTCATGTTAGAGATAAAAAATGTCCAGCTGGAGTATGCCAGGCACTTATAACTCCCAAAATTCCGATTGGATGAACAACTCAACCCGTAGAACATCGAGGGGATGAGAGACATTCTGTTTGAAAGAAGGGAACTGAAAGATGATGAAAAAATATTTGATGCGCAGGGTGATTATTGTCTTAACGAGCGCCATTATTACAGTATTTTGCCTTTCAGCATGCAGTTCTGGTACAAAAAATTCTGCGACACAGCAGACAGAACAAAAGAAAAAGCTGATTGGCTACTATACAGCAATGTCGGCTTATTCCGGATATACACCAGATAAAATCGATGCAACCAAATTCACAAATATCAACTATGCATTTGCTAATATAGGGGAAGATCTGAAAATTTCTATTGGTGATCCTGCTGTTGATTTATCTAACTTTAAATTGCTCGAGGCACTTAAAGAAAAAAATCCGAATTTAATGACCCTTATTTCCATAGGCGGCTGGACCTGGTCAGCCAAGTTCTCGGACGCAGCGCTTACAGACGCATCCAGAACAGCCTTTGCTGATAGTTGCGTTGACTTCATTACCCGATATGGATTTGATGGCGTGGACATTGATTGGGAGTATCCTGTCAGCGGAGGATTGGCTGGCAATATTATGCGTCCTGAGGATAAGAAGGACTTCACGCTGCTGCTTCAAAAATTACGTGAGAAATTGGATGGGCGTGGAGTGATTGACAATGAGCATTATCTTCTTACAATTGCAGGGGGGTGTGAAAGCTCCTATATAAGCAATACGGAGATTTCCGTGATTAAGCAATATTTAGACTACGCAAATATAATGACTTATGATATTCATGGAACATCGGATACTTATACAGATTTTAACGCACCACTTTACGAAAACAGCAATAGTTCATACCAATACAAGTGGAGCGTGGATTCAGGAATAAATGCTTGGTTAAAAGCTGGTTTTCCTGCGGACAAGCTCGTTTTAGGCATCCCATTTTATGGTTACAAATATGATTTGGTAAAGAATGCAAATGACGGTCTTAACCAAGTCTTTTCAGGAGTCAGCACTTTAAGCTACGATTCAATAGCAGAAAACTATATAAACAAAACGGGTTATATTAGGTACTGGGATGAAAAATCGATGGTACCTTGGCTGTTTAATGGTTCCACATTTATAAGCTATGAAGACCAACAGTCTATTGGCATTAAAGCTGAGTACATCAAGTCAAAAGGTCTTGCTGGAGCTATGATTTGGGAGATTAGCGAAGATCGTAATGAGGTGCTTTTTAATGTGCTTTACGACAAGTTGAGGTTTTAACCCAATAATGAATGATGACCGCATCAGAGAAGTCTGATGTGGTCATTTTGTTTTATTATGGTATTACTACTACAGCTACTTCTGAATCTCGAACAACTTTCTTTGTTACAGAACCTATTATCCTGGATATTCCCTTTTCGCTGGATTTCGTTATTATTATCATGTCATAATTTCCTTCTTTAGCTTCTTTTAATATTAAATCTGCACTGTATCCCCATGTATTCAACTTATTTACTTTATAGTTTGTGCTTAATTTATCAACTTTATAGTCTTCCAATTCTTTTGCAGCTTTGTCTAAAATTTCTTTGCTTTTTAATCCTGTATATTCAACGTCTTGTACAGAAAATGTTTCGTTTGAGTGAATTGCTTCAATTACATGAAATAAGGTAACTTCAGTGTCTTTAGGGATGAGGAATTTTTTTAACCAATCGAGAGAGTGCATACTTTTTTTAGAGCCATCCAAAGGTATTAAAACTTTTAACATTGACATAGCAATACATCCTTTCGTAAGTTGTTTGGAACAACTTTCTAAAAATTCTGATTTTATTATATCACAAATTATATGTTTTAAAAGAAATCTAGTTGAATAAAGTTTAAAATTACTACGATTGCAAAGGCTAATAATATTCAAAATAGCTAAAAGAACAATTCGCTTCGAAATCGAAGTGAATTGTTCTTAATTAAAATATTTTATTTGCTCAGTTAATTATATTGATAACTATCCAAGTTTTTTTAATTGACTCACGTTTGCTTTGTCAATTTTATTGTATCCAGCTGCATAATATGCGACTATTAAGATCACTAACCATATCGGCCCAACTATGAGAGCTATCCTGTTTTCTGGATCCAACGCCATTACGATTACAACAAATGCAAGGAACGCAAATACCAACCAGTTGAGATATGGAAACCCAAGTGCAGGGAATTTCAATTTTTTAACCTGTTCGGCTGAAAGCCCCTTCCTGAATTGCATATGGCACAGCATGATTACTAGCCAAACAAACAAACCTACAAAAGTTACGATGCTTGCTATATAACCGAACACCTTGCCCGGCATTATGTAATTAAGAACAACCCCTATAAGCATGCAGCCTGCAGAAGTCAAAACGCCTCTCGCAGGAACTGATGTTCTACTCAATTTGCCGAAAAACTTAGGCGCTTTTCCCTGAAGTGAAAGGTTGTAAAGCATCCGGCCTGTTGTGAATATACCGCTGTTGCAGGATGAAGCTGCTGCAGTAATTACAACAAAGTTGATGATTCCGGCAGCTGCGGATATGCCGAGTTTAGAGAATGTTAAAACAAAAGGGCTTCCCTTTGTTCCTATTTCATTCCATGGGTAGATTGACATTATAACAAACAATGCTCCCACGTAAAAAATAAGCACTCTCCATAAAACCTTGTTTATAGCGGAAGGGATTACAACATCCGGGTTTTTAGCTTCACCTGCGGTTACACCAATAAGCTCCATACCAAGGAATGCGAACACTACTAGAACTACTGACTTGACTGTTCCGGTTACGCTATTAGGGAAGAATCCGCCGTTTGTCCAAAGGTTGTGTATGCCTACAGGAACTCCATTATTTCCAAAACCAGTTATGATCATAACAAAGCCGACAGCAATCATTGCTATTATTGTGATAACCTTGATTATGGCAAACCAGAATTCAAATTCTCCGAAAGCCTTTACCGCTGTCAGGTTTACTACAGTTAAAAGAATTACGGATACAAATGCAGAAAGCCACTGCGGTACCCCAGAAAACCAGAACTGGATGTATATGCCGATTGCGGTGGTCTCTGCCATGCCTGCAATTATCCACATGAACCAATAAGACCAGCCGGTTAAGAAACCAAAAAGCGGTGATAAGAATTCATATGCATAGGCGCTGAAGGAACCTGATATTGGATACTCGACAGCCATCTCACCCAGGGCACGCATAATTATAAATATAATAAGTCCGCCTATTCCGTATGAAAGCAGAATTGATGGGCCGGCCATTTTAATAGTCGTAGCTGAACCTAAAAACAGTCCGACACCTATTGCGCCACCAATAGCCATAAGCTGTATATGTCTTTCCTCAAGACCGCGTTCGAGGTCTTCATTCATTGTTTCGCGTTTTTCACTCATTAATAATCCTCCTGAACAATTCAAATGTTTTGATCATCGGCAACAGCCGATCCCTCCTCCTTTGATTATTTCCTGTGGCAGGTTTAATAGCTGATCCTGCAGTGATCAGTCCCCGCTGTCAGAAAACAAAAGGCATCTCCAGGAAGAATGCTGTTCCGACTTCAGCAAAGCAAATTTAAGTTTGCTCTGATTGATTTTGAGTAATAAAAAAAGCTCCTTCAAAAAGAAGAAGCTTAATAGACCATTAGCCCCTTCTTACCGCCAGGAACACAGTTCCTCAGGTTTTAGCACCTTGCATGCAGATGAAACAAGCAGGTTGCTGAAACTTCATCGGGCCAGACCCTCAGTTTTCTCTCGATAAGAATGTCGTTACTCAAAATCAACTTCTATTATGATATACCTTGGCGGAATATATTGTCAAACAGTTCATTTTCCAAAAAATCCAACATAATCGTTTTCAATTGCTATTTACGCCATAAAACTTATATTTTTATAGCAAACTCTATCTCAAATTAAACCCCAGCAAGGCGCTCGGCAGAGCTGCTTGTTTTGAATATTGAAAAAATTCTAATATTTGCGTTATAATCTATTCGAGTTTAGATATTGTACATGTCGCAATAGATAGAGTGATTTCAAATCACAAACCTGTTTCAGCCATATTTCATGGCGAAATGAAAGGATAGTTAACATGAAAAAGGAAGATTTGCAATTATACCTAGATCAGAATGCCGATGAGCTGTTTGCCATTGCACAAGACCTGTATGATAATCCTGAGATTTCACAGGAAGAAGTTCTTTCAGCTGAAAAATTTAAGAAGCTGCTCAAAAAAAATGGATTCACAATTCATGAGTTTGAACAGGAAGAATTGAAGAATGCTTTTTATGCAGAATTTGGCAATGGACACCCTGTTGTTGCAATTCTGGGTGAATATGATGCTCTGCCAGGTTTGTCCCAGGTGGGTGGCTTAAAAGAAAAAAAAGCATCCAAAAGTGGAGCCCCTGGACACGCCTGCGGGCATAACATGATAGGAACCTGTGCGTTTGGGAGTTCGATTGCAGCCAAACGTTATTTGGAAGATAGCGGAAAGACGGGCACGGTCAGATTTTATGGTTGCCCTCAGGAAGAACTGTTGAATGGAAAGGTGTTGATGGCAAAACACGATGCTTTTGAGGGCTGCGACATGGCGTTTAGTTTTCATCCCTGGGACGCAAATATACCAGTTTCTCATGGGTTCCTTGCCATGAACAATATGAGATTCCGTTTCGCGGGAATTTCTGCCCATGCAGCACAGGCTCCGGCGCAGGGGCGTAGTGCATTGGATGCAGTAGAACTTTCCGACATGGGTGTAAATATGCTGCGTGAGCATATTATCAGTTCTGCCAGGGTTCACTATATTATCTCTAATGGCGGGGAAGCCCCGAACATTGTACCAAAAGAAGCCGCTTCCTGGTATTATGTAAGAGCTCCCCATAGAAGAGAAGTAGTTGATATTACCAACCGCGTCATCAACTGTCAGAAAGATGGAGCCATGATGACTGACACAACCCTTGTATATGAAATTTCGGGAGGCTGCTATGAGCTTTTGCCAAATGAAATTTTATGCGGCCTGGCAAGGAAAAACTATGAAGAGATGGAAATGTGCCAATATACAAAAGAGGAAAAGGAGCTTGCAAGAGCTCTTGCCGAATCACTTCCGTCAGAACAAGTGAAAAAAGAAATGGAAAATATCGGTTTCAATGTGGTGAACAATTATATCCATGATGAAGTCATTCCTAAAGAATTGGCCGATCTCTATTCGATTACAGGTTCCTCCGACATCGGAGATGTTAGCTGGCTTATGCCATTCAGCACCATATTCACTGCAACCTGGCCGATAGGAGTCAATGCACATACTTGGCAGGCTGCTTCTGCATCCGGAAACACCTTGGGACAAAAGGGGATGCTTTACGCTTCAAAAATAATGGCCGGTATGTTCTATGATGTTGTAAATAATTCTGAGATTCTTGAGAAAGCACTAACAGAGTTCAAGCAGCGTACAGCAAACAGCCCGTATGAGTGTCCGATAAAATAATGGAATTCACTCAAAAACAGATAGTTATGATTGTGTCCAAAGTATTAATTATTATTGTCTTTCATTGACATAAAGTTGAATATATTTTATACTTCAAATGTAGTGGAAAATTATTAGCTGGTATGTTCTGCCGCGCTTTTCCTCCACCAAAAAAAGACTGCATATTTTCTGATATGGAAATAACAAAATAAGAGCGTGATATTAGTTGCATAAATAATACACACGTTCTCTTATTTTTTGCGAAAACAAACGATTTTCTAAGAGAATCGAGACATCAAATATTTTCCGCAGTATCTTTAGATATCGTTAATTTGAGATTAAGAATGAAAGTAAATAGTCAAATTGCATGCTTTAATTGATAAGAGATAATCTGCTCGGAGGGGTATATAATGGAATTCTACGATAAGTACGGAAAAATAAAAAGAATAAGTGTAATTATTGAACCTATAGAAAAGAAAGAGCCTAAGCAGGAGGTTAAGCCAGGGCCTAAACCTGAAGTCAAACCTGTTGAGGCAGCTGTTGAATCTGAGATTGAGCCTCTAGAAGAAGTTGTTGTTGAACCTGAGATGGAATCAGTAGAAGAGGTTGTTGTTGAACCTGAGATGGAACCAGTAGAAGAGGTTGTTGTTGAACCTGAGATGGAACCAGTAGAAGAGGTTGTTGTTGAACCTGAGATGGAACCAGTA
>Ga0209540_10001314_pt1 | contig 19238 bp, 25 predicted proteins | sample BarGraIncu01121A_FD_184501 | JGI IMG/M metagenome (GOLD analysis project Ga0209540, IMG submission 184501) | Arctic peat soil microbial communities from Barrow, Alaska - Barrow Graham LP Incubations 011-21A (SPAdes) (version 2) | ecosystem: Environmental > Terrestrial > Soil > Wetlands > Peat... | reverse complement strand
ATTGGGAACTCACACGAGTATCAGGCAGTATTGGCATAAGCGTTGTCACCGACAGTACGCTGCATAATGCATACAGAGAAGGCGCTGCAACAAATCAGTGGGATATTGAAAGCAAGATCATGTACGTTTCAGATGAAGAAGCAGAACGCCCTGTGGCAGTATTCGGGGATACCATTGATTCGGGAGTAACCACTGTCAGCGGAGGCTCAGAGCTTGGAAAGATAATGGTGGGCTCGGTTGAAAAGAACATATCGAGAGATGGAGATTCACTTGCAAACGGCGGTCAGATACTCACAGGCTGTTGGTTTCTCGAATTAGACACTTAGGAACGAGGTATAAAACAATGTCAAGATCAGATACAGAAGTTTTACAGGAATTAAAAGAAGCAAGGGCACGAATGGAAATGGAAACTCCAAATATGGAGTTGAAATCATATCATGCATTGGTCATTGACTTAGAACCGCAATTAGACCCATTACTTGATACGAAACTGGAAGAATATCTTAGAATCATTAAGCGGGGGATTTAAATGGGATACACAAGTGGCGCTAAAATAATTTATGATATTATTGATGAAATCTGTGCAGCATTAATAGCCTCATCAGGCGGTTATTGGTCAAATGGTGATGCAACATGGACAACCACAACTAAGACAGCAGAGAATGGGCGGCGTTGTATGAAATATACGAATGGGGCTGAGGTAATATATTGGGCGTTTGAAATTTCAAACGTGCAAAATACCTGGTACACCGCTCAATATGGAAGAGGAATTGTAATCACAGCGAGCGCAACGTGGGACAGCGGTACTCATACTTATCCTGTGTCGAATCAATCTACATATATTCCTTTTGAGGCACACACTACCACGAATAGCGTTGATCTTGCAACTTTACAATGTACTTACTATCTGTGGGTTGAAGCAGCGGGGTTTGTATTAATGTTTAAACCAGAGTCTTCTGGAAATACTGAGCAGAATAGTATATTTCTTGTTATTGAGAGAAATGCAAATAAGGAATATAGCGATGGGTATAGCAATTTCTACCTTATGACTTTAGGCAATATCTGGGGTTGTTTATATAGCGGTGGATATGATATTGCATTAAATTCGAAATACAATTGGAGATGTATTTTGAGACCCTTTGCATATCAGTATCCAAACACAAGCGGGTCGAGATATAGTTCAGGGTCAAATGGATACGGCGTGAGTTATGTTCCAAGTCCAGGATATTATGCGTTCAAAAGTGCAGGAAATGGTAAAGTCTATTACGTCAAGCCAATTATCAATAATCAGTCAAACCAACTTTCGCCAATATTTCAGGCTGAGTTGTGGTTTCCGTGGAGTGAAAGCATAGGATTAGTAGATGGCGATGTAATAGCGATTGAAGGCCAAACCACGAAGTTTTTATGCAAGTCTCTGGATTCTCCTGATAGTACAAGCAGACTATTGTATGCGATAAAATATGTGGCGTGATAAAATGAAAGACGCTGGAAAACTAATCGAAGGTACTCTTGTAGGAAATATTTATGACAAGAATAGGGACAGAGACATAAAAGAAGACCTTGAAAAACACAAGAAAGGCGGAGCTGATTAAAATGGTAAAAACACAAGAAGAAATCATTGAAATTCTGAATGGTGCGGCTGTTTTTATTGAAGAGGTAAAACCGCCGTGGTCATCAGAAAGAAGTAAGCGGTTAAAAATTCAAGTCCCGAACAACTGCGGGGTAACTGCTAAAGAATATATGGCGGTTATAACACGGGATTTGGTGGTTTAAATGGGATACACAAGCGGGAGTAAGACTCTTCCAGATATTCTTGAAGATATTGCAAACGGATTGATAGCAAGTGCTGGAGGTTACTGGACGAATATTACAAGTTATGATTCAGGCGCAACGGCATGGACTACAACCACAAAAACCGGAGATAGTGCAAAAAGAGCATTAAGATACGTGAATGGCAGTGAAGAAATATTTCTTTCAATGACAGTTACAAACACATATCGAACGTACTATGCTTCTTGGTACACCAAAGGGTTAGAGGTAGTATTTAGCGCAAGCTGGGATAGTGTAAATCATACTTTTCCAAGTTCTAATCAGAAATCACATATTCCAATTGAAAATGTTTCTTCTGCTGGTGTTTCGACTGACATGGCAACCTTACAGATTCAATATTATTTATGGATTGAATCAAATGGATTTGTAATAACTGGAAAACCAGAACCTACTGGTAGCAATCAGCAACAGTCTTTTTTTATGGTTGTCGAGAGAAATCCTAATAAAGAATGGTCAGATGGACAGTCCAATTTCTATTTCTTTAATGTAACTAATAATTACGGTTGCATGTGGGGTTGGGATTATGGTAATGCAAAACAGCGGATGATACTTAGACCTTGGGCTTATGTTTATCCTGTTGATGGTACAGCTTCAGCCACTTGGACTCCTGCACAAGTGATTGGTTCAGGATATGGTGTAAACGGTATTCCAACACCATCATACTTCGCTTTCAAAAGCAATGTTGGAACAGGCAAAGTCTATTATGTCAAGCCTATAATAAATAATACATCTGGTTCATCCAATCCGATTTTTCAATCTGAGTTATGGTTTCCGTGGTCGGAAGGTGTTGGATTAATAGATGGCGATGTGATTGCCATTGAAGGCCAAACTACGAAGTTTTTATGCAAAGCAGTAGATAGTCCTGATTATACGACAAGATTGTGTTATGCGATAAAATATGTGGCGTAGATGGCATTTAGTGCAGTTGTCTTCGGAAGTTATATAGTAGGCAGCGGGTTCACTGATGGAGCTTCAATTTCAAATGGTGGGCTTCGATGTTTCATAAAACCAACAGCAAACATTGGAGGCGCACCGCTTGACGTTACAATTACTTACTGGATCAATATGGCAACACTGCAGAAACCACCGTTGTAAGTACGAGCGTGGCTGCAAATACCACATCAGGAAACCACATTGAAGTAACCCTGAATACAGGAGATACAGGAATACAGGATATTACCTCAGTATCAGTAACAGGCGGAACTACTGGTGACAGATTCAATCTTGAGAGCTGGAATGAAGGAATAGGAAAATCACTTCCAATAATTAGAACTACTAAAAACGAACCCTGGGTGAATCTGGAGCCAATACGGGAAGTAGCACCTCTGGCCCACACATGGTTTGTTGGTGAAACCGTGTACATTGCGCTGAGTAATGTTTTAGTCGGCGCAAATACCATGAATCGGACTGCTACTATGGAAACAGAAGTTGTTTCTCCGGTTTATGCAGATGATTTCAATATCTACGGTAGTATGGCAACCGTAACAAACAAGGATGATACTCTTAAAAGATTGCGGTGCACGCTGGTGGCCTCATTAATTGCATTAAACGAATCCACACGGTTCAAATGGTTTTGGAATGCTGGATTAGCAGATTATGTGGATACTGGTTTTTATCAAGTGGATTTTGATTTTGCACTCAACCGGGGTTCATTATTTACGTTTGAGGTATTGGATAAAGATTTAGTTGTAAAGTTTACCAGAGCAAGCAATACAGGAGGATGGACAACCCCAGGCACAATCCAATCTTATTGCGGGCAGGAAATATTATATCCGGCATCATATACTAAAGATGGCAATACAACGACAGAGTGGCGACACTATACAGATGAGGTGCATTGGATAATTTTTGATTTAGGAGCGGGCGCTAAAGTAGGTGGCGCACAGATATTCTGGAGGGGTCTGGACTCTGGATTTGACTGTGATGTGGAAACGAGTAATGATTTATCATACTGGGAGATGCAATATGAGAATTGGGACGTATCTATGGGCGCTGGTACATGGCGTGAGGTAGTGTTTCCAGTCATAACTGCGAGGTATATCAGACTCATGTTCTGGCCTTATAATTCAGGCCACTCGTTGGCAAATATTATGGATGTCAAGTTTTATTTGCTGGAACATCAGACACTTGTTTTTAAGTCCCTGGCCTTTGAAGCGAGGTTACGGTGTTCAACAGGAGGAACAGCAACAGGCCTGGAATATCTGGACGTTAGAAATGTTAAAATATCAAAATATAAAAGTTCAGGAACAATAACCAGTAATTTTGCAGTCCCTGTGCCTAACATTTCAGCGTATGACGAAATACTTTTTGCGGTAACAACACCTGCTGGTACAGGCGTAAAATTTCAGCTGGCATTTTGTGATGATGGCTATTCCTGGTCAAACTATTCTGGCCCGGATGGAACAAGCGGCACGTATTATACGTTGATTGGAGAACCGATTGCAGTACCCACAGGATTGACTGGCTATTATTATAAATGGAAGGCTATTCTAATAGCAGATGGCAGGGAAACCCCAATCTTCGATGATATCACGATATGGCTATTTGTTAAGTTGTATAGGCTATTTTGGAACCTGCAAAAGGAACCTTCTGTTTATATGGCGACACCCAATCCCCAGATGATGGAGCCTGCAATAAACCTGTTTCGTGCGTGTGCTCGCGCAACTGCAGGTTATCCAGACCCAGGCTCATGTACAGGCGGGAGTTACTTAACAGAAGTCCTTTCAGGCCATGAATTTGATAGCAAAATATGGATACTGATCAGAGGCAGTGATATATCATTCCTTGTAGAGACGTTAAGCGGGCGTGATTGGGTGGCGAAAAATTGGGTATTCTTCAAGTCGTGGATGGAGAGCGTTGTCGGGCAAGTGGTGTCTGGATACGTCAGAGATCAGAATGAGAATATAATTCTTGACGGAATAAAAATGGTAATAACCTCAAGTATAACATCAGGCGTAGACCAGATGAACCCGGTCAATCCGATAACAGGATTCTACCAGATATTTGTCAAAAATACAAAATACGATAATCGTTATCTTCTTGTAAACAAGGAAGGCAAAACCTTTGACCTGGCATATTCAAAATATGGCCTGCCTGACATAATAGACGGGACAACGAGAGTACCATCCCCGCAGGATATGCATTTCTGGAAGCCAGATGCGATCTGCGGTAAGAGTGTAGCATTTGTTGGGTCATTGGTAACGTATTGACTTTTGAGACGTGGGGACGGTCGGGCTCTGCGAGGCAAAGCCCCCCATCATAGCAGATGCAAAGCCGAAGTACTGTGGAGATGTCTTTGTCGTTGTTGGGTATTTTCGAGACCATGACCGTAACACTCGAATAGATTTATATGCATTACAATAGTGATACAGTTGTAAATATGGAACTTAATGGCAAACCTGTTGATTTTGGCAACTATCTAAACCCAAGGACGAATAAGACAATCCGCCCCGAAATAAACAAACATGATAGAATGAAGTTGTTGGGAAGGAAAATTCTGTTTTATATGGGGATACCTCAGAGCAGGATAACTGAAGAGGAAACCATAGAACACGAGGGTAAACGGTATAGGGTGGACCTTATAGGATCTCTGGTGGTAGGCTTTGGCTCGGACAATTTTAGAATTGCTGTAGAGTGTGGGGATAACAAAGCGGAGAAAATAGAAGCCATGCGTAGTGCATTCCCGTTGGTTCTGATATTGCCGTACAAGGAGTTTGATACGCTCGACGAGTCAGAAGTTAAGATCATAAAGAAGATGCTCAAGAGCTATGAACAACAGATGATCGATCATTACTTCTACTTGGAGAAGTTGCGAGAAGTTGGGGAAGAGTTCGCAAGGTTTAAGCAGAAGCTTACAGAGGATGTCCAGAAATATAAGTCGGCGAGTATAACAACAATAGATGATGATTTGAAATTATCGAGGACGGAGATGGCGTCTATAAAGGAGGAAATTCGCGAGTTCAAACATGAGTTAACGATGCTTAAGGACTTTAACGAGTTATGCGTAAAGTTCGCCAAAGGAAGACACATGTGATGAATAATAATGTTTTTTTCTGAGTTTGCGCTTTTGAACGGTGCTGTTGTATTTGTTGATTTCGTTTTACCATGGTTACCTTGCCCTTTGTCAAAATATCATGGTATAAATGTATATCCTCGTGAGATGTCGGAATAATATAGGATAATTTATGCGAGGGGTGGGATTTGAACCCACGAATCCCTTCGGAAATGGCCCCTAAAGCCATCGCCTTTGACCTGACTGGGCGACCCTCGCACATTATTTGCGCCATATTTGGCGTTAGTTATATATAGGATAAAATCCTATCTTTTCATGCCTTTTTTCGTGATGCTTCGCTTTAAAGCTTTCGCCATGTTTCGAATAAACCCCTAAAGCTAACGCCTTTGACCTGACTGGGCGACCCTCGCACAAGCGTCCAGATGACACTTATCGCATAAAGCTTTGATGTTTAGATTCAATGATGGGGCATGAAAGGGACTTATATTCTCGTCCTGGGGATGAATGACAATATCGACCTGGCCGTGGGCAAACTCGGTATTTTTCATTTCAAAAAAGGATTTTACTATTACATCGGCTCGGCACTTGGGACGGGCGGATTCAAACGCGTCACAAGGCATTTCAATGTGGCAAACGGCAAGAACACAACGCGAAAATGGCATATTGATCATCTGCTTCCTCATTCGAAAGTATTGTGCGCTGTACTTTTGCCATCGCAGCAGGCTCTTGAATGTAAAACTGCGCAAACGCTTCAAAGATATCTGGATCCGATACCAGGTTTTGGGTGCAGCGATTGCAGATGCCTGTCGCATCTTTTATTTGGCAAAGAGGATATCCGCAGTGAATTAATGGAATTAGCCGAGAGGTTCACGGGGAACGAAAGTATCATTATTTCCCCTGACATGTAAGAACCATATGGACATTGGAATCATCGGAGGCTCAGGATACACAGGCGGGGAACTGATGCGTTTACTCTCGTATCATCCCGTCGCAGCAATAAAGGCGGTAACTTCACGCAACAAAAAAGGTCAAAAAGTAAGCGATACACATGCTCATCTTCGCAAAATTTTTGATCTGGAATTTGAAGATCTCAAGCCAGAAGAAGTGGCTTCACGGTGTGATATTGTATTCACGGCCGTACCTCACGGCACAGCAATGCAGGTGGTACCTGCGCTCCTTGATGCCGGCGTGAAGGTCGTTGACCTTAGCGCCGATTATCGCCTCAAGACTGATGTTTTTGAAAAGATATATAATATGAAACACATAGATCCGCGCGATGCGGTTTATGGCATCCCTGAACTGCATTCTGAGGTCCCGTCGCAGCAATTTATCGCAAATCCCGGATGCTATCCGACAGGAGCATCGCTTGCTGCCGCGCCTCTTGCAAACGCGGGACTAATCGAGCGCGTTGTGTTCGATTCAAAAAGCGGGATATCGGGCGCAGGGGTTGAACCAAGCGCTGTTTCCCATTATCCTAACATGGCGCAGAATATCCAGGCTTATAAACTTACGACCCACCGGCACCGAGCTGAGATATTCCAGGAACTCACCCGGCTTGATGGTGATTTGAAAAAAGTAAGCTTCACTCCGCATGTTATTCCCTCGGTGCGGGGAATTCTCACAACGGCGCACATATTTGTAAAAAAAGAATTAAGCGAAGAAGATGTGAGCAAAATATACAGTGATTTCTACAAAGACAGGCCTTTTATCAGGCTGATAAAAGGCATACCGATGCTGGGAAATGTGCGCGGTTCTAATTTCTGCGACATTGGTTTTGAGGTTGAAAAGGGAACTGACAGGATAGTGGTGATATCGGCAATTGACAACCTGGTAAAAGGAGCATCAGGCCAGGCTATCCAGAATATGAACCTGATGTTCGGGCTTCCTGAGACAACAGGTCTCTGGCATCCGGGTCTTGCTCCATGAGGTAAAATTATGAAAATAAAAGATGTAATGAATAAAGATGTAATTATATGTGCCCCCGATGATACATTAGGTCATCTTGCAGATCTGTTCAAAAAGAACCATATCAGTGGAATCCCCGTTGTTGATAAAGGAAAAGTCGTGGGGCTTGTTTCCGAAACCGACCTGATAAAGTTATTCAAGATCCCTGAATATTCAAATGACTTATGGCTACCCAGCCCGTTTGAAATAATTGAAATACCCATCCGCAACCTTGTGAAGCTTGAAGAAACAAAGAAATTCTTTGAGAACATGAAGCTTCGCCCTGTAAAAGATATCATGACAAAAACGGTTCATGCAATATCCCCCGATGATGAACTTGAGAATGCATCTACAATTATGGTGAAATATGACGTAAACAGGTTGCCAGTCGTTGATAATGGTAAACTTGTGGGAATAGTCGCAAGAAGCGATATAATAAAAGGCCTTTCTGAATCGGCGGAATGAGCATGAAAAACATTAATGGCGGTATCTGCGCAGTAAAAGGCATAAAAGCGAACGGGATAAAACAGGGCAAGAACGGGCTTATGATCATTGTAACTGATGCACAGGAACTTTCAACAGCAGGTGTTTTTACAAGAAATAAAGTAATAGCTGCGCCACTTATAATAACAAAAGAAGCCCTTTCAAAAGGAAATTTAAGGGCACTTATCGCTAACAGTGGATGTGCAAATGCATTTACTGGAAAAAAAGGCATGGATGACGCAAGATGGATGGCCGGGATTCTCGCACAAAAATTAAAATGCATCCCCGATGAAATCGGAGTTGCCTCAACAGGTGTGATCGGGCGAAACCTTGACAGGACATGGATCGGGGGGCATCTTGATGAGGTTTTCAAGAATTTATCGGACTCAGAAGACTCAGGTAAAGCCGCCGCAAAGGCCATTATGACAACGGATACCACGATGAAAGAAATAGCGATCGAACTTGATAATGGTGTACGCATCGCAGGTATCTCCAAAGGCTCAGGAATGATAGAACCGAATATGGGCACCATGCTTGCGTTTCTATATACTGATGCGAAATTGCCGAGAGAATTACTGGATATTTGCCTGAAAAAAGCAGTGGATAAGAGCTTCAATATGGTAGTGGTTGACGGGGATACAAGCACGAACGATATGGCGCTCCTTACTGCCACGGGGTATCATGAGTGTGAAGAAGAAACGTTCCAGGAAGGGCTAGACTATGTGTGTATCAGCCTTGCAAAAATGATCGCACAAGACGGGGAAGGTGCAACAAGATTGATCGAGGTAAAGGTTACAGGCGCGATGAGTGCGGAAGATGCACGAAAAGCTGCAAAAGCGATAAGTCGCTCGCCCCTTGTTAAGACAGCGATATTCGGAAAAGACCCGAACTGGGGAAGGGTAGTTGCTGCTGCGGGCTATTCGGGTGCGGATATTGACCAGGATAAGATATCACTCAAATTCTCAGATAGCAAAAACGAGGTTTTGCTTGTTGATTCTGGAAGAATCGTTGAGGGAAAGCTTGAGGCGCTCAAAGAGATCATGGAAGGCAAGGAAATATTTATCGAGGTAGATATCGGGTTGGGTGATTTTGAGGCGGTTGCATGGGGCTGCGATCTGACCTATGATTACGTGAAAATAAATGCGATGTACACAACATGATTCATTTTGGCCTGTAATATTCCCATTTTCCAAGAGCCTGTTTTAACTCCTTGTTCTTTTTTGCGTATTCATCAAGATCGATGTCTTCCATTGTCGCTTCTATTGCCTGCATCACAGCTTTTGCACCCGCTCGTGTTCCTGACGGATGCCCGTGTATGCCTCCGCTCACAAGCAATGTGCAATCATTTCCCAGAATTTTCATTACCGATGGGATAAGACCTGGATGAAGCCCGCCAGAGGATACGGGAAGTGCGGGTTTTATTTTACCCCAGTCCTGTGAGAGCATATCATCCGATTTAATTTTTGAGTCCCGAAGCACGCTTGCGATCCCCGCGACTTCTTTTTTGCTCCCCACAAGTTTTCCTATCGCAGTGCCGCAATGTATTTCATCGACACCTATTAACCGCATGAGTTTGGCAAGGAAATACATGGTCAACCCATGCTTTGGATTCCTGTCAAAAACAGCGTGCATCGCACGGTGAGCGTGTATTGCTAAACCAAGGTCGCTGCATTCATCCCTCATTGTCTGGACAGAAGCTGTCCCGCATGTGACCACATCGATCATGGCAAATCTCCAGCCCGAATCATGGAGTAATTTTGCTTTTCGGATCATTTCTCTGGTTTCGCCGGTGATATTCAAAAGCGCATCTTTTTGTTCACCCGTTTCCTTTTCGGCTTTGTCCCTGAGTTTTGTCATTCGGACGATTCGATCTTCAAACCGGTTAAAAGATGTAGAGGTCAAATTCTCATCATCCTTAACGAGGTCAAAACCCCCCATCCATGTTTCATATGCCACATTTGCATGTTCGGCTGCACTGAATCCGATCTTTGGTTTTGGGACTGCGCCTGTTATTGGTCTAACTTTTATCTTCAATAATGATCTGATCCCGGCAATACCCTGGCCTGGTCCCTTAAAACACCTGATATAGCTTTGGGGTAACGATGCATCCACAAGGCGCAGATTTTTAAGAGCCTTCATTCCAAAGATATTCCCGGCTATCCCGCTTAAGAGCTGGGGCGCATTCCCTGGCTCCCAGAGATCGATCGGATAAGCGATCTTTACATATTTGCCATTAAATTCAAATGCACGCGCTTTTATTTTTTCAACTCTTTCAGGCAGGTCATAAAGGGTTGTCCATGTCCCAGCTGAACTCTCGGATGCAATTCTTCCTGCGGCCTCTTTTTCTGTGATCCCTTTTGCAGGCTCAAAATAATACAAACATATCAAATCATCTTTTGCAGGCGTGTAATTCATGTCCACGAATTCATCATACCAATCGATTTTCTCAGTCACGTGATCACCAAAACGTGTATATTACTTTAAAAATTAAAAGACTATCTACCTAAGGCAAATCTGAAATTATTGCAGATAAGTTCTGAGCTAAAATTTTATGACCATTCTAAAAAAGAAAAAAACCGGTAAAATCGATGTGTTTACCTTAAATTTCAGTTAATAAAGCAATCTGCATATCCATATCTTGGGACATGTTATCCATTGCGGCCAGATCACTATATGTTCCAAAAATGTCTTCACCTGGTGCGGGTGTCAGGGTCACCTCAGAAGTCTGGGCAGAAGATCCTGTGGATGTTTCCATGGTAGTTTCTGCCTGGTTCTTGTCAACACAACCTAACGTAAAAACCGCTATCATAAACATAATCAATATATATAACCATTTCATATTTTATCTCCTTTACTGGGTAAGAGTGGTCGTAACTCCGCCTGTAGTAAGATTGGTCGTAACTCCGCCTGTAGTAAGGGTGGTCGTAACTCCGCCTGTAGTAAGAGTGGTCGAAACCTCGCCTGCAGTAGGTGTGGTCGCAACTTCGCCTGCAGTAGGTGTGGTCGCAACTTCGCCTGTAGTAGGGGTGGTCGAAACCTCGCCTGTAGTTGGGGTGATCTCAACCTCGCCTGTAGTAGGAGTGGTCGCAACTCCCCCTGTTGTCAGAGATGTTGCAACTCCTGCGCCCACAACAAGCTTTCTTAGATCTTTAACAAACTTGATCACCTGGTTACCTGCTTGTCTTAAATCCTTTATTGTTTCTTTTTGCAGCTTATTCCCCTGTTCCAGGAATTTATTTGAATCTCTTTCATTTTTTACAGTCCCATCGATAGCAAAACCATTATGGTTTGCATATAATTCCTTTGTTTTCTTCTGGGATTCCTTTGCTTTTTCTACTGCATTCTTGAAATCGGCAACTTCTTTTTCAAGGTTAGCGGTGTCATTTCCCTGGCCTTTCAATTTTTGGATCGCTGATTCAAGTCTTATAGAGACGTTATCGGACTTCATAATAAAATTATCTATCCTGTGGTTGAACACGATTCCCATATAATAACGGGTCTCAAGATTGATATTAACAACTATTTTTTTCAATTCTTTATGGGCATCTCTAAATTCTTGTGTGGAATTTGCCATTTCTACTTTTACTTTCAGCTGCTCCAGTTGAGCCGTTTGGCCGTCTATGATTGCCATAGCATCAAACGGTATAAATCCTTTTTCGGAATTTTCCACCCTGCTCTTCACGACCTGGAGCTGAGATTGCGCAAAGTCGATCGCCGTCATTAAATAGTCTTTTGCCTTTTGTTTTAATTCATCCTTTGATTTTTCATCATTCAATTTGCCAAGTTGCTTGTTAGCCTTTTCGAATATATCTTTAGCTTCTTCGAATTTCTTTCTGGTATTGTCGTACTGATCCTTATTAATCTGGTATCTTTCATTTGCCTTTTCATACTGTTCCCCGGCTGTTGCCTGTGCAGCAACGACTCCGGAGAATAAGCTCAGAATATATAGTGCCATAATTACAGGTGTTACTATCTTGAACGATTTTGCGGATTTCATATTTATTCCTTCTTTTTTTTGTAATCGCTAGTTCGATTGCGTACCCAATACTATAATGACAGTTTTACTTGAATATACTTTTATGCCATTAAAAAATTACGTTTTCTTATGCTTTATAATTCTTTATATTCCATTATAAATGCTCTTTTGGCTTTATAATAAACTATATATACCATATTTTTAGATTAGAATGTGTGTTCACCTCAGGAAGGTTTATTTTTCTGATCATAATCGTTGCAAGCCTGGTCATGAGCGCACAGGCTGCGAAGGTATACGGGAGCATATATGAATGGTCAGACCTTGAGAAACCTCTTAAGAATGTAATAGTTGAGATTGAGGAAAATGCAACGAAAGTGCAATATAAGGTTTCAGGCGACGGAACTTATTCTTTTGATATTGCCCCTGGAAGTTATGTATTAAGGGCCAAATATTATATCAATAATATTCTTGAATTCTCAGGTGAAGAGAAGCTACAGATAGATAAACCCGATGAGTCCAGAAATCTTGACCTGCTCATTTTTCCGCCTGCAGATTTGGATTATGAGTATCTCGGAGATATAAACCTTACTAGTGAATTGGAGCCAAAAGAATCCGATGTTGCTAACTATATTGCGGTCATAATCATCGTTTTATTGATTGCACTTATATTTCTTTTCTTTTTATGGAAGAAGAAAATAAAGCCTGTTACTCCTGAACAAAAAGAAATTCCTTCAGAGTCGCCTGGAAATACTGCCATACCTGCAGAAAACAAGACCAAGGAACTTCCCGACGATCTACGTGAATTATATGACCAGATACTGAAAAAAGGCGGACGAACAACCCAAAAAGAGATCCGGAAGGATGTTAAATATGGTGAGGCAAAGGTCAGCCTGATGCTTGCTGACCTTGAAAACAGGGGATTGATCAAGAAAATAAAGAAAGGACGTTCGAATATTATTATTGCAGAAAATATAAAATAATAGCATAAGTATTGGAAATACATACAAAAGCAATAAGCTTTTAAGAAACCATGACGATACATGCTGGTATGAGACGTACGTATCACCTTTACCCACAAGACCCGGAATTTGAACGGAAATTTAGATTCGAGGAATACCTTCCTTTTCTCGTAAGAATTATGGCAGGAATGGATGGCCAATCCGGGGAATTCATCACTGACGGTCCAGACCGAAAAGCCACTCCCATAAAAGCAAAGAGAAGCATCGGGATTGAGATATCCGAAAGAAGCGTTGATTTTGTCCCGCTCAATAAAAACTCTCTTGATTCTGTACTCAAGGATGTGACACCGGAAGGGACTATTGATTTCAGGGCAATTCTTAGATACTCAGTACTTGATTCGAAATATGACCGCATTGCCTTTAAGGGGGACACATATCTTGTAAGGGTTAACCTTGAAAAAGGCGTCCTTACCATGAATATCCATCTTACTGACGGCCTTGGAAGGACTGATTGCGAACGAATAGCAGATACAATTGTTGAAGAGATTAAAAGAAACGAATAAGATGTCTGAACTTACTTACACAGTATCTATGCCCTTTAAAAGAAGGGGGAAAGAGGCGTTAAAGGACATGGAATTTGTTATGGCGCTCTCTATGGATCTTAAATGGTTCACTCCTGACCAGGCAAAATCAGTCCTGGGAGAAGCCCAGAAATCAGGGCTTTTAAAACGTGACGGGGAATTAGTACGACCCTCCTTTGATATTTCCAAAATAGAGATACCGTCTGGATTCAAGCCCGTCGCTATTGAGAAAAAAACCATTTTTGAAAAGGTCATTGAACGGATAATAACCAGTACAGGGATAGAAAAAAGAAAGGTAGTCTCAATGATAAATAAAAAACAGGAGGAACTTTCAAAACAGGTCGTGATAGAGGTCAGTGCCATACTCATTGCAATCGAGAACAAAGCGATAGTGGATGACCTTATCGATGAAGAATATACAGCCTTAACTACTGTGCCTTCTTCGTAAAAAGATCATTGAACTCATCGCATTCTTTGATTATTTCTTTTGATGCTTTTTTTATTACATCTATGGGGTCAACGCCATCGGTTCTTACAAAAAGTATGGGTTCGCTGATCGTTGGATGCTTTATGTCGTAGGTTGCTATTTCAACATGCTTGTTGTTGAGCAATGTTGTCTTTAGCAGGTTGAGGAGGGTATGGGACTCTCCTGCTACTTTAATATTGATTTCGTTATCTGTCTTTTTAAGAATCGTTAATTCCATAATATCACCTAAATAATGCCTGTTCCGTAATCTGAGGATAGTTTTCTCGTCTCAGTCCTTTCACACTTGGGACATTTGAGTTTGCTATTATCTATTTTCAATACAGTCCTGCAATTTCCGCAATAAGCTTTCATGACGCCAAGTTCCTTATTTACTGTGCTCAGGCGCATGTTTCGCAGGTCAAGTACTCTTGCCTTTACGATATCAAAAGGTGCGAATTCATAATACAATTCCTTGACATAAGCGTCCTTTACGTTTGAAACATGAATTGCTGCCTGTTCAGCGTTAACGATCTCGCGTTCGCCTTTTCCTTTTATTCCTGCGATCTCAACAAGGGCGACGGAATCCTTCACATCGGTGACCTGGCCAATAACGATATCCCCTACCTGCAAATGCGGTGGAGTGTTCGTGACCGCAGTGACCGAGATGGAGCGCTCTTTTTTGTTTATATTTACGATACCGCTTGCGGAGGCGTAAATGTTCCCTCCGTCGGGATATGCGCCATTTCTTGGTATGTATTCTTCTGAAGTTCCAATGAGATCTCCAGGCAATACGTTTCTGGGTTCTTCTTTTGGCTCTTCCTCAACCGTCTCTCCAGCGGCCTCTTCAACAGTTTCTTCAGGCTGGACTTGCGCGTCTTCTTCTGCAATTTCCGTTTCCGCAACCACTTCTTCTAGTTCTTCTTCAATTTCAAGCTCGCTATCCTTAGATTCCTTGGGTTCTTTTTCTTCACCCTTTCCAAGCTTTCTCCTGCTTGTTATTTTCTTTCTTTTCATTCTAATAATTATCCCTCTATTCTTTTCTCGATCCTGTATATTTCGACTTTTATGACCTGTCTTTCCTTCGTATGAAACCCGAATGTCCTTTTAATTGGAAAATCTATTGATCTATATTCTGTTATGACAGACGGGCTTATGAATTTTTTTATGAATTCTGCACTGTTGGCATTATGTATGGAATAAACCACGCTGCTTAATTCGAGGGCTTTCCTCAAAAAAGGGCGATCACTTCCTTTTTTCTGCGCGCCAAAAGGCGGATTCATTACGACTGTATGCGCTTTACCGCATATTGTTTCGATCCGGCTGCATACGAACTCTACATCAACGCCAAGTTTTTCTGCGTTTGCTCGTGCTATCTCAAGAACACCCCTATCATCATCAAAACCTATAACCTTTTCTGCTCCCAGAAGTTTTGCACCAATTGCAAAGATGCCGCTTCCGCATCCCAGGTCATAAACCGTGCCTGTGAGGTCACCACGCATAAATGCAAAATGCAGAAGCTGCGAAGCCACTGTTGCAGGTGTTGCGTATTGCTCCTTATCAGGTTTTGGGGATCTGAAACCTTCAACCTGTTCCAATAGCATATCAAGGTGTTTTTTCTTCATGTTTTTCCCTGTTTCTCTGAGTTTAGTTTGAAGAGAACGCGGGTGACACTGATAAACTGAAACCTCAGTTTACAAGGTATAGGGCATGCTTTGCATGCCCTTCTTTAGTAATTTGAAGGATTTACACGGATAATCATATCCAGGGAAATTGTATCCGTGTGCATCCGCGCGACCCGTGTTCCCATAATTCACCGCAAAGTTCGCAAAGCATAGCTGCAATAATCTTTGCGAACTTTGCGTTCTTTGCGGTTATAATTATATATTTCCCTCGACTTGTTTGCGAACATTAACCTTAACCGATGACATAAGCATTATCTCTTGGCTAGAAAATGGAGTGCCGGCAGCATGGCTTCGCCTTGTTCTTTCACCTGGTGGAAATACTGCTTTGCAAGAGCCTTTATACCCACCATGCCATGTGTTTTCTCCAATTTTACCAGGTTTCCCAGCATCAACATATGCTCGTGGAAAAATTCCATCGGCACAGGAATCTCTCGTTTTATGCTTTCTACCGTAATCTCATTGAAACCCAATGCATTGAGCTTATTGCCTATTTTTTCAAGATCATGCTGGTAAAGAGCTCCTGTGCTTTTCAATACTTCATTGAATATCAGGTTCGATCTTTGCGCATCATTATATGCCATCCACTGCAGTATCATGAACGAGAAACTTCCATCCTTCTCAAGCACCCTGGCAGTCTCTTCAAAAACATAATCCAGTTTTTCAGGCGGCACAAGGTCAAAGTAATGATAAGAAACAACGGATTTGAACACAGAATTCTTAAATGGCAAAAGAAGAGGTCTTATAAGAACTGCATTTTGAAGCGGTCTTTTTGAGGGTATACCGAAGACTGTGCCAGTCAGTTCTTCTGAAAGCATTCCTCCAAGATCAAGGATTCGCTCCTGTGGATTAATGTTTGAGCGTTTTATGAATTCCTGTCTGTCTTTTGCTGCATAGGGCATAATAATCAAAATATATTAAATAACATTGCACATTATTATTTTCTTTATCTATCTTCAGCCACTCTTTTCTTGATAAGTTTTGTGACCAATAAAGATTTGTTGTGTTTATCAATACACTTATGTCAACACACATATAAATAATATATAACTACGCAAAAACAAGTAAATAAAACATCCTTATCAGTTCATGCATAACCCGCCCGTTTTAAGAATGCTGCAAAAGATCCTCCAGAATTTCCATCGCCCAGGATGCCGCTGTAGGGTGAAAGAGTGCTCACCTCAAGCCGACTCGTAAGTCTCAGGGGGGAGTGCCTATGAGAGGACCCGGAGCAAGGCATAGAACATTTTCATGACCCAGCGGGTCTATGCCTGGGTTTACCTCGTCGAATAGTGTCTTTGAGTTCAAGCCTCTTCCGCCTATGAAATTCCTCACGATTGTCTCGTCCAGTGGCTGTTTTGTGATCTCGTTCTTCGTGAGATCTATCCTCAGAATAGTACCTCTCCATCCGTACATTTTATCCTCCTTTTTATTTATGTGTTAGCGCACCCTGGGAGTATTATTATTTTTTGTGATAGACCTCAAATGGAAGCTCCTTAAAGCCTATCTTTTCAAAATCCACATCCTCGTTATCAATAGGTATATCTTGAATCTCTATTAAAGGTTTGAGTACGAATTATGAAAAGTACCTTCACCGATTAAATTTTTTTTAAAAAATACTGTATTCGTTAAATAAATATAGTTCAGAAATTCTTTCTTATAAATTTCTTAATTCTGCATAATAATCAGCTGGGTTTTGTGGTTATAATTATTAGTATCATATAGTAAAATTTATATACTTATATAAAGTATATTAGATAACCATCAAAAGGTGAAAAAACGAAATCTATCACGCTATTCAGCAATAAAAAGAACCCCCAGCAGGCAGCATATGATATTATTGAGCAGGCCCATGAGAAGCTGAATTTCGAGCCAGACCTCGCTTTATTCTATGCTACTTTAAAATATCATGGCAATATCAGTCAATGCTGGATATATTAAATGATGAATATGGTGATATCCCTCAATTAGGCGCATCCGTGGACGGTATGATCTACCCCGATGACATGAGGGCTGACGGTGCGGCGCTGGTGCTATGCGGGGATGATGACGCAAAGATACGAGTAGATGCGATCAAGGGTAAAGGCGTAATTGAATCTGCAGAGAAACTTGCAAAACGAGTAAAATGTGAAAATGGAGTTATATTACTGCATTTTCCGATGATTCATATACCAAGAACTATTAAGGTGGCTCAATTTTTAGCAAACGGATTCTATTATAGTAAAAAATCTAAAAATGCAAATTTAGAGAAGCAGAAAGAATATGCGAGAAAATTCTCTGACTACTGCGAAAGAGAAAATATTTTCTACCAATCCCCATTGATTTTAAACATATTCGCTAAACAAACAAATTACAGAGTTCCAATTATAGGTATGAATGTGATGCATACACAAGTTAGATTCAACTCCCCTAATATATTCTGTAACTTTGAGGACATAGATGGCGGTATTGCCGCGCTTACTATTGAGAAAAAGAATATAAATGCTATTTATGAAGATATTTTCCCCCATAAAGGGAAAACTTTGGAGGAAACCAGGCATATAGTAAGTAATGAATTCAAGATCATCAAGAAATTTAAAGCAAAATTTGAAAAAAATATATTAATCTCGCTGGACGGCAAACCGCCGGTAGAGGCTGTAAAAAATTTAATATATATTTCTGATGAAAAAGCAAAAGAATTGAATGAACATCTTGATAAAGGAGATTTTAAAGCTCAAATGCCGTACGAGCTATTATTTCTTAATAAACAAACAAATGGAGCATTTCTTCTTGGAATAGGATCCTATTTTCCTTTTGAATTGTTTCCTTTTTATTTGGATATTTCTGATTATTCGGAAGAAGTTGCCCTTGTGTATGAACTTCTCGATGATAAATTTGATGCATACATCATGTTTAAACAATTTAAAATATAATGACGGCAGATTTGTTTATTTCTCAATGGACGTTGGAGCTGTCACAGCATTCGGCAATAAAACTTTCGAATACAAAGACAAAGTAAATAAATTATTGGGCAATAATTATTTTGGAATTATTTCGGCACCAAGTTCAGCATACATTCCACCTGAATTCAGGTTAAGAAATTATTTATCAGAAACCCACAATAATACTTATTTCATGAGTGCTGGGACAAGTAGTAGCCTTGAAATTTAAAAAAAAGCGCTCAATCCTATAAAAATAAAAGGTAACAACTCACCTTTAAGAAGTTGATGTGTTTAGACTCTTTCCATTTGGTGGTATCTCAAGTTTATTCTTCAGCATTCCCATAAATCTCTGTCCTCTTTTTTTTGCAGTTTCATAAACACTCAAAA
>Ga0209540_10001313_pt1 | contig 19240 bp, 16 predicted proteins | sample BarGraIncu01121A_FD_184501 | JGI IMG/M metagenome (GOLD analysis project Ga0209540, IMG submission 184501) | Arctic peat soil microbial communities from Barrow, Alaska - Barrow Graham LP Incubations 011-21A (SPAdes) (version 2) | ecosystem: Environmental > Terrestrial > Soil > Wetlands > Peat... | reverse complement strand
TTTGGAAATCCATTAAACAGACTATCCAAAATACGTTGTCCCACGTGTTCAATTAGTTTGGAAGGCATTTCCATTTGCCCCTTGATAACATCATATACCAACTGGTAATTGAGCGTCTGCTCCAGTTCGTCGGTTTTACCGGCGTTAGCGGTATCCAGCTCCATAGTCACACTGACTATAAAAGCATTACCCAATTCCTGTTCAAACGCCAAACAGCCATGAAAAGCATGAAACTCCATATTTTCAAGAACGATTGTACTCATAGTTTTTCTTATCTAAACGCTTCCAAAGCTTCGGGCTCAGGAAAAGTTGTCTCTTAAATAATTTGACTTTCAAAATCGCCATCACCCACATAAGTACGAATCTGATCACCCGATTTTATCTGTTTGGATGAAGTAATACGTTTCCCATTCAATGTCGTAATGGTATATCCGTGCTTTAATAAAAACTGTGGCGAATGTGTTTCGATATTTTTCTCCAACAAAGATAATTTATTATTTTGTTTCAACAACTGCATACGTATTGAAGATTGCAAACGATTTCTCTGACGATCGAGTAGATGCCCCTTTTGCTGCACCCAACTACGTAAGGTTTGTTTGATGCGCATCTGTGCCTGATTTATGAATCTGTTTTCTATATCTATTTTGTTTTTAACCAGATGGTGAATATCCGCCACAACACTCGACATCCTGTTTTCTGCGTTTTGCAGAACTGAAATCAATAATTCGGCAGCTGCAGTAGGTGTTTTCACACTCGAATTGGCCACCATATCCAAAATTGAAATGTCGCGTTGATGACCGATTCCTGAAACTATTGGCAACGGGAACTGTGCACAATTCAACGCCAGTTCATACGAATCAAAACAGGCTAAATCGGTAATGGCACCACCACCACGAATAATCACCACCACATCAAACAATTCAATGTGCTCATATATTTTTTCCAAAGCCGATATAATGGACGCTTCAGCCTGATCGCCTTGCATCACCGCCGAAAAAAGCTTAGGATAAAAGGCAAAATGGGAAGAATTACTTTTCAGCTGATCACAAAAATCACCATAACCGGCAGCAGTGGACGATGAAATAATTGCGAGCCGTTGTGGAAGTTCTGGGAATGGGAGTTCCTTATTCATATCTACAATACCGTCTTCCTCCAGTTGCCGAATAATTTTCAATCTCCGGGCAGCCATTTCACCAATGGTAAAGGTAGGATCAATATCGCGAATATTCAGACTAAAACCATACACACCGTGAAACTCAACCGTGACAGATACCAGCACATTTAAACCAGCCTGTAGCGATTGGCCCGTACTACTTTCGAAATAAGGCTTCAACATTCGGTAAGTGCTTGCCCAAATCGTAGCTTTCGTTTTGGCAAGTAATGCATCCGAAGCATCATCCTTTTCTACCAGTTCCAGATAGCAGTGCCCACCTGAGTTTTCGCGCAACTCACTTATTTCGGCACGTATCCATTGAGGGGCATCAAAGCCCGAACGTATAATTTGTTGAATCTGACCGGTAAGTTCTGAAAGTGTAATTGAAGTCATCGTGTTAAGTTTATTTGCAGCTACAGGTTATGGTCTGTACAACGAACTGGTATCAAATTAATCCATTTGTTTTATTTGGTTTCCTTTGCTGATACAAAAATACAACTTTTTATTTTAGTGCAGGTTTCTCTCCGTAAGTATAAAAAATATTAAAATATTAATGCAATAAAACAATGTCTACGAAATTATCGTAGATTTGCGAAGTATTCGTAATAAGTAAACAGCAAATATTTTACTCTATATAAAGAAATGGAAAAGCTAACCAATCAGGAAGAAGAAATGATGCTGATCATATTTCAGCAAGGCAAAGGTTTTATCAAAGATTTTATTCAACTCATGGATGAACCTCAACCGCCTTACACCACCGTAGCTTCTATCGTAAAGAATCTGGAACGCAAAGGTTATGTGAAAGGCAAACGATACGGCAATACTTACGAGTATAGTCCGATAATGGAAGAAAGTGAATACAAATCAAAATTTATGTCGGGGGTAGTACAAAACTACTTCGAGAATTCATACAAAGAAATGGTGAGCTTTTTTGTTGAAAAACAAAAGATATCCGCCGAAGAATTACAAGAAATCATTAAACTCATCGAAAAGAAATGAACGACGCACTCATGTATTTTCTAAAGGTGAACATTGCGATAGCCTTGTTTTACCTATTTTTCCGATTGCTGTTTTACAACGATACCTTTTGGAAGACTCGCCGGTTTTACCTCGTTTTCAGCATTCTGTTGTCTGTGATTTATCCATTCGTCTCACTCACCGGATGGCTTGAAAAACAGGAACCCATGCAGGCAATCATTATCAGCTATGCTCAATTGCAGGCTGTAACTGTTACTGCACAGCCAAAATCAGTTTTCAGTACTGAAAATATGCTGCTTGGAGCTTACACATTGGTGTCGGTTGTTCTGCTTGCAAAAATGCTGGTGCAACTCGTTTCTATTCTTCGCTGGAAGTTGAAAGGAGAAAAGAAACAACTGCAAGAAACTGAAATTATATCGATACAGGAAACGATTGCCCCTTTCTCGTTTTTCAACTACATATTTATAAATCCAACTTTACACAGCGAACAGGAAATTAGCCAGATATTAGTTCACGAGAAAACACATGCACAACAGATGCACAGTCTGGATGTACTCGTTAGTGAAATGCTGACGATTGTTTGCTGGATAAATCCGGCAGCATGGTTACTTAAACGTGAAATCCGACAAAACCTGGAGTTTCTCGCCGATAACAAGGTAGTGGAGTCAGGCTTTGACTCTAAAACTTATCAATATCATTTATTGCAATTATCCTATCAAACTCCCGAGGTGAAGCTCGGAAATAAATTTAATGTAGCACCCCTTAAAAAACGTATTACCATGATGAATCAACAAAAAACTAAAAAAGCGGGAATCATGAAATACTCGCTTATCGTTCCATTGGCATTAGCATTAGTATTATCGAGCAATGCAGAAACCATTGTAAATTCGGCAAAAAATATTTTGTCGACAACAAAAAATGCTGTTGCAGGGAATGAAAACACAGTTATCAATAAGAATGACGAAGTTGTAGATACCGAAAATGAAAATCAAGAGGCAGTAGTAGCAATTCAGGACGCAAACCAAACTGACAACTCAAAAGTTTACACTGTAGTAGAAAAAATGCCGCAATTTCCGGGTGGAGAGGAAGTCCTGACACAATATATCAACAGGAACGTAAAATATCCCGCAGATGCTTTTCAAAAAGGAATACAAGGAAAACTCATTGTTCGATTCACAGTAAATGAGTCAGGTAAAATCGGAAATGTTGAAATAATCAGAGCTCTTTGCCCAAGTATTGATGCAGAAGGAATAAGAGTTATCAAGTCGTTACCAGACTTTACCCCAGGTGAACAAAACGGCAAAAAAGTGGCTGTTTGGTACACCATGCCAATAATTTTTAGGCTGGATGATGGACATGATAGTCATAAAGGAACCTATACCGTAGTTGAAAAAATGCCTCAGTTTCCTGGTGGTGAAGAAGCATTACTGCAATACATTAATCGCAATGTAAAATATCCCATTGAAGCCATGAAAACAGGCACACAGGGGAAAGTGATTGTCCGATTCATCGTAAGTGAAACAGGAAAAGTAGAGAACGCTACAGTAGTGAAAAGTATAATAGAAAACGTCAAAAAAGTTGGCGAAGTCGTAGTTGTAGGTTATGGAAATCAAACAGCTGAAAAAGCCCAGGCAGCTGAAACCAATATGGTTCTGCTGGAAAAAGAAGCAAATAGAGTCATAAGTAGTTTGCCCGACTTTATTCCGGGTGAACAAAATAGTAAAAAAGTAGCAGTATTTTACACCCTGCCTATTACATTCAGATTAAACTAGGCTAAAGTAATTGAACAATTTAAAATAAAATGAACCTATTTTCCCCCGTGTCGACATATTTCAATCGACACGGGAGTTCATAGATTCATCTTCTAAATAGCTTTTTTATAAAATCTTAAATCATTATCCCTAGAAACAAAATACCATGAAAAAAACAACGCTATTTGTGATATTGATGTTATCATCAACAATCATTTTCGGACAATCTAAAAATGATTATTTGAAGAAGGTTTTAAATAAGCTGGAAAAAGTAGAATCGGCTACTTACAACTCCAGAAGAGAAGGCTGGGCTCCAGCTGACACGGCTGCATCTGGAATTATGAATTATTTCACAAAAGAGTATAATAATCCTCTTGATTCTACTATTGGTGCAAGTTATGTTAGCCTTTTACAGCAAGACACTACTCAAATGACATTTTGCTATGATGGAAAAATGAGGGCTATTGTTTACGAAGAAGACAAAAAAATAGTGATTGACAGTTTCAATGTTAGAAAACTTCCATTTAGACCGTTAACACCACCTTTCTTCAACTACACTAAAAGTATAATCAAGTATGCTTTGGAAACAAAGGACAGTATCTCAATAAAAATGGAAGAAAAGGAAGACGTAGTCTATCTCTGTCTAACCATCTTTAAAGATCAACAGGTAGAGTTTTTTGGCAAAGCTTATTATATGGAGAAAAATCCTTACGATTTTGGAGAATCAACTTCTAAATATGAAATATGGATTGACAAATCAACTGATTTGCCATTTAAGGTTCGTCGGGAAATGTCACACGATATCTCTGTTGAAACAATCAGCAATGTTAGCCTTAATAAAATAAAGATTAAAGATTTCAAAGCATCTGATTATTTTCAGCCAAACTATAAAATAATGGCCTATGGGATTCAAAACGAAAAACGAAAAGAGAATAATTTGATTGGCAAAAAAGCACCGGATTGGACTTTGTTGGATACAAACAATAAAACACAGTCATTAAAGGAGCTGAAAAGTAAGATCGTAATGATTCAGTTTACAAGTGTGAGTTGTGGACCTTGCAGAGTATCTATCCCATTCTTAAACAAGCTCACATCGGTTTATAATAAGAAAGATTTTGATTTTGTTGCTATTGAGTGTGCTACAAATAGTTTACGTGCATTGCAATTTTACCGGAATAAAAATGCGATAAACTACAAGTTTCTGAAATCGACAAAAGCAGTTTTAAAGGATTATGGAATTGGATCCTTTCCTGTATTCTTTATTCTTGATAAAAACAGAGTCATCAAAAAGATGTTTAACGGTTATGGAGAAATCACAACAGATAAAATGATCAAAGATACAATTGATGAATTACTGAAATAAGCTTCTGTTGTTGGACTATTAAACTTCCCATTATGAAAAAACTCTTTATCGTCTTCATTCTTTGCCTTCCGGTTTTTCTTCAGGCGCAAAACAATGCAATCCAAAGCGCCCTGAAGAATTACGATTATGAGCTGGCTGTGAAACTCATTTCGAAAGAACGGAAGTCGCCCGAAAATGATTTTTTGAAAGCAAAGTGCTACAAAAACCTGACGCAGTACAAAGAAGCCATACTCCTACTCGAAGAACAGGTAAAACAAGAGACAACAAATCTGTCGGTTATCAACGAACTGGCCGAAAATTATCAGCTGGATGGAAACCTCAACAAAGCCAAACTCTATTACTTTATGGCTCTTCAGTCGGCACCCAACAGTCGCTATGCCCGACTCAACTACCTCAACATCGTTTTCAAGCTTAAGAACTGGAAGCAGTCGGTGCAACTGGCGCATGACATGCTAAAGAAAGATTCCGTTCCGGCCTTATATCCGGTGTTAGGCGACTGTTTCGTGCAACTTTCAAAGCCCGACTCGGCCATTTTTTATTACCAAAAAACATTTGCCGGCAATCCGAATGATTACAACACGCTGAGTAAACTGGCTAAGATGTATCTGCAAGCCGAGCGATATCCCGAATTGATTAGCTCCACCAAGCGCTATATGCTTTCAGATTCCTCCAATCAGGTTATAAATCAGTATAACGGCATCGGCCTTTGTATGAATAAGAATTACGATCAGGCTATTCAACGGCTAAACAAAATGGTGCAACGTGGGGATGATTCTTTTCTCACCAATTACTATTTAGGAGCAGCTTATTTTGCCACCGAAGATTACATAAGTGCTTACGATCAACTGAACAGTGCTTATCACAAAGACTCCGCCAACCTGAACCTGCACTATTATCTGGGCAAATCCGCCATCATGAGTGGACATCACAAAGAAGGCATTTATTTTCTAAACAAAGGCCTGAGTATGATGATTTCCAAAGACTCCGTATTGTTCAACTATTATTACAATATATCCAAAGGGTACAACCTTCAGGCTATGTATACCGACGAAATAAAGTATATGAGACTCTGTTATAAATGCAATTCGGATAATAAGATTTTATACAACATTGCCAGCACTTACGACTACTCCATCAAAGATCCCGAAGAAGCACTGGTATGTTACAATCAATTTATGGCAACGCGTTCAAAGACAAAAACCAATACTACTAGTTCCACACCAAGCGTTTCATATTATAATATTGCCGACAACAGAATAAAGGAACTAAAAACAGAACTGGAAACAAAGAAAAAGAAACCCTGAGAGATCAACACTAAGACACTAAGGACACATAGATACACAGAATTTCAGAAGGTTTGAACTATGTCCTTAGTGTCTTAGTGGTTACTCTTATTCTTTGCTCTTTATTCTTTGCTCTTTATTCTTTGTTTTCTTTCCTGCTATCATTTTTCTTGGTTAAATCGGAAAATTATTTATACATTTGCCACCAATTTGAATTTGCACCATTTATTTAATCTGAAAAATATAAAGTTCTCATCATGTTCTTACAAAAATCTACAAAACCGGGCATCATCAAACAGCTCTTTATTGCATCGTTCGCAATTTGCTTTAGCGGAAATGTGCACGCCACGCAGACTCCAACAGTTCAACCAATTCTTACCAACGTACAGGCAGTAGCTGAAGACTCGGTTTACACTTTTGCCGAAAAGATGCCGGAATTTCCGGGAGGCGAAAAGGCTTTAATCGAATTTTTGAGAAAAACAATTGTTTTTCCAGACGAAGCCATGAAAAATAATGAACACGGAAAAGTATATGTTCAGTTTGTAGTACGCAAAACCGGAAAAGCAGCTGATGCCAAAATAATAAGAAGCGTCTCCACCAGCCTGGACAATGAAGCGTTGCGCGTTATCGGGTTACTACCCGACTGGACACCGGGCGAACAAAACGGTGAAAAAGTATCGGTTACGCGGGTTATCCCAATTTCGTTTCAGCCCGCAGCACCCAAAGACACAGTTGCCGAATGGGAGCCCAACGAAAGAACCGTGGTGTTGATTAACGGTGTGAAAATGCCTGAAAGTTTCAATATTGGTATTATCAATCTCGGTAAAATGGCTACCGCTTCAGTGCTAAAACCATTCCCCGACAAAGAGAAATCAACTCTGATAAAGAAATACGGTAAACAAGCTGCCGACGGTGTGATTTTGCTAACCAGTAAAAAAGAAGGAATACAGTATCTCCTAGCCGATTCTATAGCCAACACCACCTCTTGCAAAGATGCAGCTATTATGCCATCATTTCCGGGAGGTGAAGCCAGCCTTACAGCTTATATAGCCGACAGCATTCAATACCCATTCGTAGCCAAACGTCTGAAAACACAAGGCAAAGTTATCGTTCAGTTTTTGGTCGACAAAACCGGTAAAATAAATGACCCTAAGGTTATTCGTGGAACTGATTACTTTCTGGACAAAGAAGCGCTACGCGTTATAGGCACCATGCCTAACTGGACTCCGGCTACCAAGTGTAACGAAAAAGTAAATGCCTACGTGAGCCTGCCTGTTGTATTTAAACTCGATGTTCTGGCCAAAGAAAAAGCCTGGGAACGCGATGCTAAAACTATTATATTGCTTAACGGAGAGCGGTTACCTGCCACATTTAATCTGGATTGGTTGAACTATACCGGCCTGACGGGCTATCAGGTACTACAACCCAGCACAAAAGAAGTTACCAAAAAACTAACATCGCAATATGGCAAAGATGCTGCCCACGGTGTGATATTGATTAGCACTACCAGCAACAAGAAATAAAGGAATATACATTATTCCAACCCTGCGTCCGGCGGCTTTCCCGTCGGACGCTTTATTTATACGCGCAAGCGGTTTAAAACACTACGAACTCCCCGATAATTCATTTGCTTTGCTGCATTCCATTCTTTATGCCGGCTATAAAGAAACAAAGCATTTTTACTCCCCAAACAAATACATATATTTAAATACAATACGTTTCTAATATCTGTATTTCATCATTTATTAAAATACAATTATAAATTTATTCATGTAATAATATAATTATACAATATGATTCTAATATAAGTATAACTACAAAAATAAAAAATCATTCTATCTTTAAAATATGTAGTAATACATCAAATAAAAAACAATCATATTTTATAATACGTATTATTTCGGTCATTAGAATACAACTATTTCATCTTATTTGTATATTTGTACACAATAAAATCAACTTTAAAAATACTATCCGATGAAAATAGCTCTGTCGCGCCTAAGAACAAGTACTCTTTCGTGGTTAGCCAATGAATTAATTACAGAGTCGAACCCTGAGAAATATCCTTTTATTAAAGATAATCCTCTACTCAGAAATCTGCAAACAACCTACAATGAATATCAGCAAGTATTCGGGAAAAAGAGTTATAGCGGCAAGGGGAAATTGGTAGCCAAAGCCAATCTGGTGCAAAACGACGCTTACAATGGTATGAAATTTTGTATTTACGGACTCACTAGAGTCAGCGGAAACAGCTTGCAAACCGACGCTAATGATTTATACCATCTATTTAAAATAGCAGGAGTGAGTCTTAGTCGACGAGGATATATGACTAAATCGACCAAACTTAGTAAACTAATAGAATCATTAGAACAGCCCGACAATAAGGCAAAAATAGAACGCATACATCTGACTGAAGTTTTTGAAATATTGAAAGCTGCTTATCTCAATTTTGAAAATCTGTTGTTGGAACAAATTAGTGCCAATGCTCAACTCAGACGTATTGGTACAGCCAGTGGTTTGCGAAAAAAATTGGAAAAAGCCATACACTATTACCTAACAACAGTTACTGCCATGTCGGAATTTGACGAGTGGAAACATTTCTATTTACTCTTAGACGAACATGTAAAAAGTGCAAGAAACTCGCACCGAAAATCCGACAAAACCACGACAGAACAAGACACAGAATCCTGATTCAACACCCGCTATCACGAAGAAAGCGCCAACACCGGCAAACCATTTTCCATTCTTTGTTGTTATGGTAGTTCAAAACGATAGAACAAATAAGAATATTAAAACAACAAATTTAAATTATGTCAGAAGATCCAATAATATGTTCATGTAATAATGTCAGTCGTTCTACCATTCTAAAAACCATTAAAGAAAAAGGCCTCAAAACAGAAGACGAAGTATATGATGCCACCGACGCAGGGATGGTCTGCGGTTCCTGTTGTGCGGACATTCAGGAAATAATGGAGGAAAATTTATAAGCATATCGTACAACACCACGCTGAAAAATACGAAATTATTTAATTTTACTCCTTATGATGTAAAATTGTTCCTCCTTTTTTTATGTTGTAAACAGAGAATCGTCCCGATTATAATATCAGGGCGATTCTTTTTTTATTTCTACATAATAAATTCATTCCTGTATAATAGCATTTTATAGCTAAATAAAAAGTAAACTAGAAATTATAGTTTAAAACTAGAAGAAATAGTTGCGTAACTAGAAATAATAGTTTATGTTTGCATCGTAATAATAGAAAAATAGAAAAATGAAAGAACTAACCGCCAAAGAAGAAGAAATCATGCAGTTTTTTTGGGATGAAGGACCCTTGTTTGTAAAACAATTAGTAGACAAATACCCCGATCCAAAACCGCATTTCAATACCCTCTCTACTTACGTGCGTGCTTTGGAAGAAAAAGAGTTTCTGGCTCATGAGAGCTTTGGAACAACCTACCGCTATTTTCCCATTGTTCAGGCAGCAGAATACCAAAGCCGGACATTGAAAAACGTGGTAAAGAAATACTTCAACAATTCGTATCTGAATGTAGTCAATTCATTTATCAAATCGGAAAATGTATCAATTGATGATATAAGAAAGTTGCTTGATGAAGTTGAAAAATCAGCCGAAAAATAAAAACGAACTTCTAATGCGCTAAGATATGGAAACATCCCTTTTTTATCTGCTACGTGTAAGCATTGCCGCTGCAATTCTGTATCTCTTTTTCAAGTTTATCCTGAGTAAGAGAACATTTCATGCCATCAACCGAATAGTGGTACTAAGTATAGTGGTAATGACGCTGATACTACCTCTATTTACGGTACAGTTGCCGGAAATAAGCTTTTTCAAACCCAAGGTTGAACAACCGACAATAGAAGAAATACTTGCTTCATTAAAGGGTATAAACCATGCCAATACAATCACCATCGCACAAACTACTGCGGTAAAAATTCCGTGGATTAAAGTTATCGGATTGATTTATCTGTCGGGTTTGATCATTGCTTTGCTACGGTTTAGCATCAGTTTTATCCGGATGGGCCGGATAATTAGTGCGACAAGAAAGGAGCGTATGACTGATAATAGTCTGCTGTGCATTTCCGATAAAAACATTTCGCCATTTAGCTGGATGAAGTATATCGTTCTATCAACTACAGATATCGAAGCTGATAATTTAGATATTATTCGTCATGAACAAGCCCATGTGGCTTTCAGACACTCTTTTGATTTGCTATTCCTTGATCTGTATTCGCTCGTTTTTTGGTTCAATCCCTTTGCGTGGTTGCTTCGGCTGGAATTGCAAACCATTCACGAATATCAGGCCGACGAGAAAGTGCTGGCGGAAGGCGCAAATGCGAAAAACTATCACCTATCATTAATTCGCCAGTGCGTAGGAGAATACAAGTTTGCTTTAGCTAATAATTTTGAGTACAATAATTTGCACAAAAGAATTAAAATGACCATGAAAGCCAGATCTTCCTCCAGACAGAAATGGCTCTATAGTACAATTGGGCTATCGGTAATGCTTTGTATTGTCATTTTATCTCTCAATGGATTAAAAGCCAAGGTATCTATAAATAAACTAAATGAAACCATTAAGTCTGAGATTTCAAAACTAACAACAAATCAAACTTCCGACTCTATGACAGTGAAAAGAGAAGTTGAAAAAATCACTTCTCCAACCATTGCTGCAGCTACTCAACCGGCAAAATTGAAAGAAAATGAGCAGAATAACGAAAAGAAAAAAGAAAATATTCGGGAAATCAGCTATGAAGCGCAAACCGGACCAAAACCGTTGATTATTATAGATGGGGAGGAATATGATCTAAGCATTGAAGCCATCAATCCGAAAGATATCGACCGCATTGAAGTTCTGAAAAATGCATCAGCTACTAAAAAATATGGAAAAAAAGGTCAGAATGGCGTAATATTGATTACTAAGAAGAAAGTTGATGCCAACTCGGCAAATAACGAAGGTAAAGTGAGTATAAGCGAACCGGTAAAACTTCATGCCGAAATTGTTTACGACAAAGAAAAAGATGCAGGCTCGGCATTGAATGAAGTCAAAATCAATAAAGGTCTTCAATTAACCGCCGAATTTTATAAAAGCATACCTCAACCACTTATATTGGTTGATGGAAAGGAAGCCCCTGCTAATTTTATGCGAAATGTTTCTCCGGTGTCTATTGAAAGTATTACTGTACTTAAAGATACTGCTGCAACCCGTATTTATAATACCAAAGGAAAGAATGGAGTGATATTGATTAAGATGAAAGGAAAGTTAAATATATAATGATTATAAAAATATGAAAACGACACACATTCTGCTAGCTCTTTCTGCCTTGCTATTTTCAACAACAGTACACCCCGTAGCTGCGCAATCCACTTTCAAGTTAGATCCTCAGGCATCTACGTTTATAGATAATGCTCTGTTGGAGTGTATTTACAATTATACGATCAATGTACCTCTGCAAAACAGTCCAACCAATGAAAAACAGTCTGAAACGTATACTACCATTTTGCAAGCCAATGGTTCAAGTTCGAAATTTTGGGACTGGAATTCTTTCAAAAAAGATAGTATTATCTACTCTTCTGCCAACTTACCGGCAGATAGTCTGAAGAAATTGAAAGAGAAGTACTACTCGATAGTAAAATTCCTGTTTATGCCGGTAGTTTTGAAAAACTATCCGAAAGAAAAAATGACCGTTACAGATGACATAACCCCCGAAGATTATATTTACGAAGAAAATAAAGCCGATCTCAAATGGACATTACAGGATGGCACACTGACGGTTTGTGGTTATGAATGTAGCAAAGCCGTCGCCTCGTTTGGCGGAAGGGAATGGACAGTATGGTATGCTCCCGAAATAACAATAAGTGATGGACCGTGGAAACTTTATGGCTTGCCGGGACTGATTTTGAAAGCAAGCGATGCCACAGGCACTCACTCATTTGAAGCAATTGCCATTCGAAAATCCAACCGACCCATTTACCTGGATAAAAATATCACGCAACTAAAAATTGGGAAAGAACAATTCATTAAAAACAAGAATAAATTTGAGAAAGATCCGATGAGCAACATACCCATGGCGCAGATTAAATCGATTAATGTCAATAAAAATCTAGACTTAATATTAATAAACGACAAACGGACTTCGGTACGGATGAATAAGAAAGTGATGTATAGTCCGCTTGAGCTTGAATAGTAGTTGATAAAGATTAATTGATAGTAACTAAAAATCAAAATATGCTGAATTTTAGATTTAGAAATTGATGACGGAGATCTTTATCTAACTTTAATTGGAAACACTTAATCAAATGAATCATAATATCATGAGAACAAAACACATTCTGCTAACTCTTTTTGCCTTGCTATTTTCAACAACAGTACATCCCGTAGCTGCGCAATCGACTTTCAAGTTAGATCCTCAGGCATCTACATTTATTTCTAATTCACAGATTGGGTGTATTTATCAATACAAGGTTGCATCACTAAAACGCGAGACAGCGGCAAATCCTAATGAAACCGGGACGATAATAGATACTTATAATACCATTTTGCAGGCAAATGCTTCTGTTTCGAAATTCTGGGATTGGAACTTACTTAAAATGGATAGCATTCAGTTCTCATCCACTATAGAATTATCGCAAGACAGTTTAGAAAAATTAAAATATATCTATGATAGAAACATAAGATGCCTGTTTTTGCCTGTAATTTTCAAGAATTATCCAAATGGAAAAATAACTGTTACAGATAAAATAGTCCAGGATGACTATATTTATCAAGAAGATAAAATAGAGCGACAATGGACATTAATAGATGATACATTAACAGTATGTGGCTATCGCTGCAACAAAGCCGAGACAACTTTTGGAGGAAGGAAATGGGTGGCTTGGTATGCTCCCGAAATTGCAATTAGCGATGGACCCTGGAAATTGTACGGTTTACCCGGCTTAATTCTAAAAGCAATAGATTCTACTAAAACACATTCATTTGAAGCAGTTGCTATCCGAAATTCTACAGATCCAATATACCTAAGAAAAGACATTACCCTATTGAAAATAGCTAAAAAAGACTTTTACAAGAATAAAAAATATTTTGAGGGTGAAAAACTCAGAACAGAATACCTTAGTGATGATCAGAAAAAAAAGATGTCTATTTATAAAGGAGTGTTTTTTGTAGGTAAACAAAGAACTGGTTGGAACACAATAAGTAAGAATAGTTCTCTGGAATTTGAATAATAACAGTGGTATTTGCGTAACTTATTAATTTTTATACAGGGGTTAATTTCGATAAATGACTAAATTCGCTACAAATATCTTCTTTCTATTATTATACTTATTTTTTTGTCAAACATTACTCGCACAAAAGACAGAAATAAGTGGAATAGTGGCTGATAGTGTAAGTCTTAAGCCCATCGAAGGTGTTGTGGTGAAAGCATTGTTGGGAAAAAAAATGATAGCTTTCGGTACAACCAACAAATCAGGAAAGTACAATCTGGAGTTTGAAAACCGGACAGGGATGCTTTCCGTCTGTTTTCAACACATTTCTTACAACGCAAAAACACAAAGTACGGCAAACCGTTCGCAGCAATTAAATGCTTCGTTGAGTTCAACGGCTTTAATGCTGAGGGAAGTGAGTGTTTCTGCCCCCAAAGTGTTGATGAAAACTGACACAGTTTCGTTTAATGTAGGCTCGTTTAAAACAGCGGGCGACCGTTCCATAGAGGATGTGATAAAGAAATTGCCAGGCGTAGAGGTGAATAGCGATGGGAAAATTGCCTATCAGGGCAAAGACATCAGTAAATTCAACATTGAAGGACTGGATATGCTGGGTGGTAAATACACGTTGGCTTCGCGCAATATTCAGGCAAAGGATGTGAACCGGGTGGAAATGATTGAAAACTATCAGGAAGTAAAGCAACTGCAAGGCAAAGAGTATAGCGATAAAGTAGCCCTGAATCTGAAACTGACCAAGGAAGCCCAAATGCGGTTACTCGGTACTATGGAGCTTGGTGGCGGTTATAGGGAAGGTGAAATGCTTTATCAGGGGGTGCTTACGGGAATGACATTTGCGAAAAAAATGCAATTCATTGGTACGCTCAAAGCCAACAACTGGGGTAATTCTCTGTCGAACGAAACCTTCAATTTTTATGGTAACGATAATATTACAAATGTAGCGGATGAACTAATGAACAAGGATTTATCATCACCTCCACCCTTGTCCAACAACCGTTTCCAACAGAAGAATGACTTGATGGCCTCGCTCAACTCGTTGTACAAAATCACCAATGATGTGATTCTGCACGTCAATGCAGATTATACCCGCGATCAAAAGGAATTTCGGTACGAAACAACTTCAAACTATTTTGTAAACAACAGCAATATTGAAATAAAAGAAACGCAAGCACCTGAATTCCTGAAAAACACATTGAAAGCAGTTGTTGATTTGCGAATCAATAGTCAGAAAATCTATCTTAGCAACACCACTTCTTTTGTGGCGAGCAATGTGGACAATCATTTCGGACTGACTACCAGCGGGAATCCGATTCAGCAGAATAGTTCTAATAATATGACGGGCATTCAAAACCAATTTTCGTTACTGAAAAAGACGAATAAGAAGCAATACAACTTTAGTTCGCTGGTTGGTTACAGCGAAATGCCTGATAATAAAATGACATTTGTAGGTGTACCGGGGGTTACAGGCGAATTTTATCAGGCGGGCAGTGGCAAGTCGTTTTTTACTTCCAACAGTAGTTCTTTTGGGTACGATGTAAGCCGGTTATCTCAATTGAGTTTATCGCTCGCCTTGCAGGCAAACTACGATCAGATTCATACACAACTCCAACGAGGTGACAGTTCTGTACTAAACCGGAATCAAGGGTATAAAATAACGACCTCGATATCGCCGGAATACCGTTTACTTTCGCTCAATCAGCGTTATGGATTTACTTTAGGGTTGCCTGTGCACTTTTATAATTTAGACTATAAAAACCGAATCAACCCGAATGCCGATTTTAATTACAATAAACCCTTTTTCAGTCCGAAGTTGAGCGCGCATTATATCTTTTCGGCTTTTACAAAGCTGGAGTTGAGCAGCGGAATAAACAATAGCATCGGTGACATTACCGATTTCGTGGTGAATCCCATTCAGTTGTCGTACAATCAGCAAACAAGTAAATCGGGCATCTTGGCTAAAAACCGTAACTTCTCGTCCCGGATAAATTTTGAGTTTAAGAATCCGGTGGAACTCTTCTTTTCCAACTATTCGGTTTCTTACAGCAATGTGGAGCGTAATATTCTGGGCAGCCAAACCGTCAATACCGGAACAACCAGCGTAGGAATAACCACGTCGGGCGTGTCCGATAAAAATACGTCGCAAAATATTGCTGTTTTGGGCAATGCCAGCAAAGTGATTAGTACCATTGGCACAACTCTGTCCTTACAATCCAACTATAGTTTTTCAACAGGAACCCAAATCCGGCAGGGAATAAAAACGGATATAAATACGAATTCTTTCTCGGTTACTCCTAATCTGAAGACACAAATAGCCAGACTGGAGATAAGTTATTCGATTAATTACAGCTTGTCGTCGCAGAAAGCCACTAATTATACGACTACTTATCATCAGCAATCGCATGTAATATCATTATCCTACAATCCTATTGATGCACTGGTAATTTACAGTTCAATGGATTTTAGTCGCCGCGAAATAACAACGGATAATTATAAAAACATGCAGCTTTTCGATGCCGGTGTACGTTATAAACGCAAAAAGTTTGAGACTGAACTAAAGCTGAATAACCTACTGAATACGAAAAAATACAGCTATACCGTAGCCAACCAACTGGATGTGTTCTCCTATACATATTACCTCAATCCGCGTGAAGTTATCTTGGTTTGTAAGTTCAATTTATAATGGCGTTTTTTGAAAAAGAACTCATCTGTATGAACGGGAGTGTGTGTAAAAACCACACTCCTGTTTTTGTATGGAAACTTATTCGTATTTTTGTTTTCGCTATTTTAGTGGGAGCACGATTTTAAGTCGTACTCCAATTAAAAGCTATCCAAACCATGCAAAAATACCTTTCCATACTCAAACAATACTGGGGCTACGATCAGTTCCGGCCCTTGCAGGGTGACATTATCCAAAGCATTGCTTCGGGAAAAGACACACTGGGACTCATGCCTACGGGTGGAGGAAAGTCCTTAACTTTTCAGGTGCCCACTATGGCCATGGGAGGTATTTGTGTGGTGGTTACTCCACTTATTGCCCTTATGAAAGATCAGGTAGAAAATCTAAAAAAGCGCGGAATCACTGCTGCCGCCATTTTCTCAGGCATGTCGCACAACGAGATATTGATGACGCTCGACAATACCGTGTTCGAAGCCTACAAGTTTCTGTATGTGTCACCCGAACGGTTGGCTACTCCGGTTTTTATGGAGAAAATAAAACAGGCTAAGGTGTGCATGATAGCCGTAGACGAGTCTCATTGCATCTCGCAATGGGGGTATGATTTCCGTCCATCGTATTTGCGCATTGCTGATATTCGGGAATTACTTCCCGACGTTCCGGTGCTGGCGCTTACTGCCACCGCTACGCCGGAAGTGGTAAACGACATTCAGACACAACTGCACTTCAAAGAACCAAATCTGTTTCAAAAAAGTTTTTTCCGTTCCAACCTGGCTTACGTGGTGCGAACAGTGGAAAATAAAGACGAGAATCTGCTGAAAATACTAAACAGTGTTCCGGGGACTTCGGTAGTGTATGTCCGCAACCGAAAACGCACCAAAGAGATTGCCGACTTTCTGAACCTGAATGGCATTTCGGCCGAGAACTTCCATGCCGGACTGAAAAATGAAACAAAGGATGCCAAACAAAGTCGTTGGAAAGCGGGCGAAACGCGGGTAATTGTCTCCACCAATGCCTTCGGGATGGGGATAGACAAAGCCGAAGTGCGTACCGTGGTGCACATGGATCTGCCCGATTCGTTGGAAGCCTACTTTCAGGAAGCAGGGCGCGCGGGACGCGATGAAAAGAAAGCCTATGCAGTTCTGCTTTACAACAATGGCGATGCTGTAAAAATGCGTAAGCGTGTGACCGACTCCTTTCCCGGAAAAGAAATGGTGGTAAAGGTATACGAGGCATTGGGAAACTACCTGCAAATGGGCGTAGGTTCGGGACTCGACAAAGTGTTTGCTTTCGACATCGGCGATTTTTGTACAAAGTTTAAACTTCCCATCCTTATAGCTTACAACAGTCTGAAGATACTCCAACAAGCCGGATACATTGAACTCACTGACGAACAGGACAGCTCGTCGCGCCTGCTTTTTACCGTGGGAAAAGATGATTTATACAAACTAAAGCAAACTCCCGAGCAGGAACGACTGATCCATATCTTGCTTCGCTCCTACACCGGTCTGTTTACCGATCTGGCTTCCATCAGCGAAGAAACGATAGCCAAACGACTGGAGTGGACGCGCGACAAAGTGTACGAGCAACTGATAGAACTGGCAAAGGAACGCATCATTCAGTTTATTCCCCGAAAAAAAACACCTTACCTTACTTTCGTCCGCGAACGGGAAGCCACCGAACGGGTAGTACTGGGCAAAGAAGCCTATGACGACAGACGCGAACGATACATTGCACGAGTAAAAAGTGTGTTGGATTACGCACAGGAAGAAAATATATGCCGAAACCAGATACTGCTTACTTACTTCGGCGAAAAAGACAGCAAACCTTGTGGCAAATGTGACATCTGCCTGAAAAAGAAAGAAACACAAGTGAGCGATGAAGATTTTGAAGCTATCAGGCAGCTTATTCAGCAGGAACTGCATGTAGAAGAACTAACCGTAAATGCATTGATCAAAAAGATACCGTTCAAAGAACCGAAAGCATTACAGGTTATCCGGTTTATGATAGATAACAACCAGATAGAGGAAAATGAATTGATGAAATTGAAGTTGAAGAAATAAAGTTAGTCTTTTATATTACCTCTCTTCCAAACGGTGTTAATGCCAGTCCTGCCAGTTTGAAATGCTGCAGAGCAAAAGGAAGTCCGATAATGGTTATGGCAAACAGAATACCAAAGGCAAGATGTGTCAAGGCTATCCAGATGCCGCCAATCAGAATCCATATTACGTTCATCAAAGTAGAAAAACATCCGGGGTTTCCCGGTTTCAGGCGTGTTTCGGTACCAAAAGGCCACAAAGCCAGCACGGCCAGCTTCAGCGTTTGGAGTCCAAATGGAATACCAATAATAGTAAGCATCAAAAGTATGCTCGCAATAAGGTATTCGGCAGAAATAAGAATTCCACCGAAGACCAGCCAAATAATATTTCCAAGGAGTTTCATGATATTAGTTACGAGGAGTTAGTTACAAGTTACAAGTATTTAGTTATGAAGGTTGAGTAGTAAAAGTTGAAACTAATCCCTAGATTTCAGGTTTAGATTTCAACCTTCTTCAACACCTGAATTATGAATTGTGCATTATCAATTATGCATTATCAATTATGCATTATCAATTATGCATTATCAATTATGCATTGATTCAAAATCCATGCAAATTGATATTCTCACTATCAATCATCGTAACCCATTTGCCCATCTTTTTCTGAATAATCCGAAAGTGATGTTTTTCTTCGGGTGAAATAAGCGAAATAGCTTCTCCCGGCGACTCTGCCCTACCCGTTCGTCCGATGCGGTGAATATA
>Ga0209540_10001312_pt1 | contig 19263 bp, 21 predicted proteins | sample BarGraIncu01121A_FD_184501 | JGI IMG/M metagenome (GOLD analysis project Ga0209540, IMG submission 184501) | Arctic peat soil microbial communities from Barrow, Alaska - Barrow Graham LP Incubations 011-21A (SPAdes) (version 2) | ecosystem: Environmental > Terrestrial > Soil > Wetlands > Peat... | reverse complement strand
TACCCGAAAAGAGGTGCCTTCTGTACCGTCATCGCGTTTGTAATTGACCGGCATAAGAACACGGCATCCGTTTTCGCCTTTCTTGACGGATCGACCCTGTGCCTGCCAGTCTTTGAAGGTGGCCATTTTAGTGACTGACCCGTCTCTCTGGGCGAGAATTAGAATGGTGTTTCCGACACTCATGGCGGGAATGCGGGCCTGAAGTTCCAGATAGTCAAGAAGCTTGTGCGGATCAAGAGAGACCTGCTGTGTATGGTCATTTAGTAGCTGAAAAGTCTCTTCCATCTCATGTTGTTTCTGTTCTTTCCATTGTTCCTTGTCAAATTCTTTTCCAGAACCGTTTTCAGTGTTGTCTTGATTTTCTATGATTTGATCCAGTGTATTCATAATTTATCGTTCCTTTCTAATGTTGGAGGGAAGAGGGGGAACCTGAATTGTGTTTCGCCCCGGCTTTCTTTCTTTTGGACGTATGATGTTTTGAAGTTTTTCAAGACTTGCTCTCACAGAGGGACGGTCAGTTGTCTTGCCGGTAGTTGTTCTGCCATTCCAGGAAGCTTCGGACGGATAATCGCTCATCCGCCCCTTCGTAGGGTTTTCGGGTGCGTGACCTCTCGTGTCGGATGTACGGATATCGGCTGTTTGGAGAGAACTCATTTTCAGCTTCTCCAAAACGCGGGCCACTTTGGATGCATCCTCAAGCTTAACCATCAGATCCAACGTTCCGTCCGGATTCTTCCGGTCACGAAGTACGGTAAAAAGAACACCGTACTTTTTAGCCATCTGTGCAAACTTTTGAGCATCCGTTGTGCTAATCTGAAAAACTTTAAGCTCCTTTCCTTCTTTTAGCATGCGAATAAGCCGCGTCTTGCCTTTGGTCTTTTTGGAATCTTTGGACAGAGCCGTTAGATATGCGGCTAAATTCTTGGCCGCCGAACCGCTCAGACGCACGGCAATTTCTCCAAAACGAAGACTGTACTCGACCATTTTGTCTGCAGTCTCACCGCCATTGATCATTGTGCTTCACCTCCATTTCCTGTTTGTGTGGAATTTGTTGCGTGTTCTGGATTTGCTGGAGCTTGTCGGTCATGCTTTCAGACCGTTTCTCGATGGAGTCACAAAGCCGCACCTCCTTCCGGCATGTTTTGAGTTTCTGTGTGGTTTCTGCGTATTGTGTTGCCAAAGTGGCAAGTGCCACTTCGTCGGGGGCACGTTTCTTCTGCGTGTTCAGGATCTTTCGTTCGGACATGAGGCTAAGAATATTGTCCTGAAGAGACTCTCGACATAGGGAAAGATCCGGCAGATTTCTAAGGTTTTTGTGTCTAATAAACCAAAACTCTTCCTGCATGTCGTCAATCTTTCGAATATCCTCGCGCAATAAAAAATGCGTCCGCCGGGATGATGGCGAACGCTTTTTCATAAGACCCATTTGAAGCATGTAGCGGAGGTAAAGGGATTGGAATCTTGTACGTTTGGGTGGCTTTTTACTTGGAAGAGAAAAATAACGACTTCTGTAGATGCGAATTGGAATGGAATCTGTGGATGGCGTTGAGGGGCGTTTCGAACTCGCGCGTATGATATTTGCGTGCTCAGGCGATGAGGGTATGTGTTCCATATCATGGACGGGAGGACCGGTTCTTTTCTGATGACGGGCAAGGATCCGTTCGCGGAGAGCTTCTTCGGAATATTCTTCGCCTAAGCTTCGAAGTCGGACATAGCGTTCTTTGCCAGGAGGCCGGACAGCTATGTGTTTTACATTTGTTTTGATATCATATCCTTTTCCCTTCAGCCCGGCCAGAAACTGACTCCAGACAGTTGATTTTTGCAGAACATCATCAACATCCTCACGGACAAGTCCTCGCCACGTGGATTTATCGTCCTTGTCATCCAGCCATTCCTTGTAGTCTTTTGTAGAAGAAATGGGGGAAGGATTATCGATGACCGAAAGGCCATACTCCTTACAGAGGGCGTCGGATTGTGTGCGCATGTCGCCAAAATAACTCTGACAGGAAGAGTGAAACTTCTTCCCATCAACAAATGAAACAGAATTAATCACAAAATGATTGTGGATATGTGCCTTATCCAAATGAGTAGCAACAATGACCTGATAATCGTTGCCCCAAAGTCTTTGCGCCAGTTTGACACCAATTTCATGAGCGATTTCGGGAGTTGTTTCACCAGGGGCAAAAGACTGATATCCATGGTAGGCTGTGCGTCCTGTGAGCTTATCAAAACGCTTCTTGGTGATGAGCATCTGCTGCCGGGCAATCGAAGGTTCGCAGTTAATTCCAGTAACAAATTTCTGGCTCTCTGTTTTGTCCGGATTGGCGGCATAGTCCATGACATCTTTGAGAGACTGAAGCTCTCCCTGAGAATAGTTAACAGGTGAAACCTGCACCGTCTTATCCTCGTTGGATATATATTTGATGACATTGGACAGGTCACCGGAGATGGGCCAGATGGACGTTGTTGCCATAAAAACCTCCAGCGATATATTGTATTTATTTGGGCGGAATCTTTTCGGGTTCCTCGCATTTTTTCTGGATGGATAGGAGAATATTAAGAAGTTGCCGATAATTCTGCTGATATTTCTCTGCATCCAGCATGTGCAAAGAATTTGCCTTTGCAGCAATCTGATTTAGGCTGTTTCCAATGCCGCAAATCTGCCGGATCAGCTCGCGAAATTCCATCGGCGGAAATTCTTTGACTTGGAATCCGTTCAACACCTTGCGAAGAAAAGCTTCCTGGGAGAGACCGGATTTTTGGACTTGGGTTTGATATTTTTGAAGTTCTACTTCGGACATGCGAACCATAACATAATGATTTCGTTTCCGCATGCGAACCTCCTTGGTTTTAAGGCTAATTCATACAATTCATATCCTCAACAATAAAATCTGAGAGTTATGAGGTAGTTTGCCAAAAAAAGTCTTGACTATGATTTTGAGAGGAACAATAGGAAAAAACTTTTTGCAGCAATTTTCTCTCTCGCCAATCAAAAGAAACTTCGAGGTAGGGCCTAGCGACGAACAAGCATTGCCAAGCATAAATTCCGAAAATATATGGATAAGGTATCGATTCTTTGATGTATAATATTTATATATTAGTAATCAAAAAATTATGACTGAAGGAATGATGTGTTAAGGCAAAGAAAGAGGTCCTTATGAAAAGAGACCATGAAAAAGAGAAAATAGGATATTATTGCGGCTCTTACAGAAAAAGTTTGATTTCTAAAAATATTAAAATTGAATTAAATATTACAAAAAGTTATATTTATGGAATCGGATTATTTGAATATGAAAATGGTATTAGCAATTTGCCAGCGAATTTTAATTATATTATTCAAGATGTCTTAAACATAGGGTTTACCGAAATTAACCATCAGCAAGCAATAAGAATTGTTTTGAAGCACAATTCGAATAGAAATGCATTAAACAGTGATATTCTCATTCTCTTGGGTTTTGACAATTATGCGGATATTTCTAAGCAGATATTAGACGCCCGCGACAAGAAAATGGAACAGTTGGCAGAAAAGAAAGAAAATTCTGAAACATCTAAAATTAATCAAGAAGAGTTCTATGAAAACTGTTTTTCGTATCACATTTCTCAAAAAAACAGACCTGTATATTTTTTTGCCAAGGAATACGTTAAGTGTATAGCACTTTATATTGATGAGTTAAATTGTTTGAATTTTTTAGTAATTGATGGAGTTGATCAGCGGGAAAACAACGCGATAATACCATATTCTCAATTGCATTATTACGAAAAGGCGGGAGCAATACATTTTGCTACTGAAATCAATGCAAACTGTACTAGTTTTGGAGGGAGTTTTTCAGATGGAACTTTTTCGAAAAAGGCTATTGTCATAGGAGGGTTGTTGTTGGGACCGATGGGAATGGCTGGAGGCGCACTTTTAACACATAAACCAGCGCAATACACTGCTCCGACTATCAATTTTGATATTTCTTCAAAAATTAGTAAAATTGACGACAGAAGCGTGATTTTGAACTACTTCTCTGATAAGCACAACCAATTGATGGATATTGAATTACCTGAGGATATCTATAATTTTTTGCAGACTCATATTCCAGACAAGAGATATAATATTGTTATTGAAATGGAAAAAAATATAGCGCTAATCAATGCTGGCGACAAATTCCAAAAACAAATTGAAGACAAGAAAACCAATAATTTAAAGAATGATTCAATCGACTCGGTTTCACTATTTAAAGAAAAAATCAGCAAACTGAAGCTTATGAAAGAAACCGGTTTGCTTTCTGATGAAGAGTTTGACCAAGAACGCAAAAAAATACTAGAAACATTGTAAAATACGTCTACTATTTTACATGTGAAATTATTTCCTGATCCAATTTAGGGACGACCTATGCAAGTATTTGAAGTAGAAAGTCATTGCAAAGTGATTTGGATTCCCAATAAAAACATCCTTGGGTCTTAGGGCCAGCCCTAACAAGAGGCATTTGGCATGCCAAATGCGATGCTTGCTAATTATTTTCTGGGCATTTACTTTTCCATGCATGTGCTGTTTTTGCATCCTGCTGAAAAGTCCCCCAAATCTCAAGTACAAAAAATATCGGCCGATTATACCAAGATAAACGCCAACAAGTGCTTTACGAAGTGCTGATGGAATAATATAATTATATTTGTGATCGAGTTGCAGTGACTTGCGAGTCCTGTGACCAAAGGAGTTCCTGCGGGGGCTCTTTTAATATTCATGGGATTCCCTGAGAATTGAGAAGACGTGAGCTGTTGAGAGACAATTGAAAATGTAAAAAAAAATGCAACAGTGTAACGAAATTTGCAATACTGTTGCAAAACATATGACTAATAGTATTTATGACTAATAGTATTTATTGAGATACGGTGAATTCAGTATAACTGTAATGAAGTGATAAGGTATATGTTTTTGAAAAATATTTATATATTGTATAATAAATAAAATAGTTTATAATATAATTAAAAAATATGGGGGAAAAAATAGTGTCTCTAGTCGTGTGCAAAACCTGCAATAAAGAAATATCTGACGAAGCAATGAAATGCATTCACTGCGGGGCTTCGACACAACGAAAGAAAAAATATCAAAAGAGAATTATCGTAAGCGTATTTTCAATTGTTATTGTGTGCTTTTTGCTTTTTGCAGGTAGTGAAGTTTATAAAAATTATCAAAATAACATGCAAAAGCAAGCCGAAGAATCGAGACAAGAGAAACTGTATAATTCAGTTGTTTTTTATAACTATTATGATCATGAGACTTTCGGGGAATTACAGAATGTTACTCAAGAATATGAGTTTTTTTGTGATTTTATTGCATCGTCCATCTCTATGCCTGAGGAATTATATGAAAATGCATCTGTGACTGTAGCAGAAATTGCAAAAGAAGACCGTGATGGAAATGAATCCAAATTTATAAAAAAAGATAGTATATATTACTACATAGTCTCAGATACCAAAAGTGAAAGCAAAATGGTTTTGAGATTCGAAACCGAATCATTAAATCAAGACAATGCAAAAACACAAGCCGAGGGGTTATGTATTCTTTATACGAGTTTGTTTAATAATGATAACAAATATTTATATGGAGCAATTTCTTCTTGTTCATATAAAGGATATTCATATGTTTATTTTGGGTTGACTAAAAATGCTTGATTTTTTATATATTGCTTATGAAAAAATTGTTTAATGCTAAATCTTTGATATCACAAACCGCAGAGGAGAGAAGAACCATGGCATTGATAAATTGCATTACGTGCAATCAGGAAATTTCTGATGAAACAAGATCGTGCCCACACTGCGGAGCACGGACACAAAAGGGAAAAAAGTTACAGAAAAGAATGTTCATTGGATTGGGCATTGGTGCAGTTATTCTTATAATTACGGTTGCTATTATTTTTGTATTTGAAATTGGCGCAAAAAGAGATCCAATTTATATTGAGAAATTTGAAAATGTTTTGGAAGAACATAATTATGATGTCACCATTAGCGACGTTATAGATCTTGAAAAAGGACAGGAGGCCGGTGCCTGTGGTAGTTCTGAAGATAATCAAATATATTTTATATATATACAATACCAAAGTGATGCGCTAGCAATAGACAGTTATACCGAAATAATGGATTCCGTTAAAACGACGGATAAAAATGACGCAGATATTACGGAAAAACATTCCAATAACTATGGAAAAATCACAGTAGCTTCAAATGATCCGTATACATATTCAGTTATATATCGTGTAGGAAATGATTTTTTGATTGCTTACAACTTAGATGACAGCAAAGAAAATATTGCTTCATTTAATAGTATTCTGAGAGAGTTTGGATATTAATATTGACTATGTAAAACAATTATGAAACAAATATAGTTAAATAGGACGCGATGGTCATATGTTTTCATACATGTTTTGTCTCATAGTATGACAGGTGGTATGTGAGGAATCAACAATTGTGATTAATGCAAATATTGCACACTACACGGAGATACAGACTATAGGTGTTGTGCAGAGTGCTTTTTTGCAATAAATACTATATATTTTAATTGAACTTATACTAATAAATGAATAATTATATATGGATTTTTTATATTTGAAATTTCTTGAGTGGAGGGATAAAAAACATGGGTATTGATATTTTTGGGCTATTAGTTTATTGCGTTTTAGCCGCCATTGGTTTGGGCATATTCTATTTGCTTATAAAATCTGCGGTAAAAAATGGTGTCAAAGAAGCGGTTTCTGAAATGAGACATATTTTCCCGGTACAACAAAAAAACACAAGAGAAAGCGCGGAGTCGGATTCAGACGAGTTGAAAGAAAATATAAAGTGGTAGACATGAACAGTGATGTAATGACACTTTACGTGGTGAACACATGTGGTCTGTGATTTTAATCACACTGTTATCTTAAACTTAAATAAGAATTGGGAACCATAGTCAATGTAACTCAATTTGTTCGGAAAAAATGGCGGTCTACCAAGCGCGGGCAGACCTCCATTGCCATTTTGCTATTCAGCTTTCATTCGAAACAAGTAGGTCTGATCTTGATGCTCCGAGTAGTCGAAAGTGCTCCCACCCGTATTTACAGGTAAACAATTTGAATTGTAATAACCCTTCATTTCATTACAGAATGAATTGTACTTCCATATGAGCAAGTGCCGATAAAGGGAAATCGCTCATAACAGCGGATCAATCTAATGATTATCTGCTCACCACCTCAGTTGCCGTCCTGCCTATTAATTTATCAGTTTCGGAATATACTGACAGATCTTTTCGCCGTTCGGATCATCCTCTGGAGACCTTGCTTTCTAAACGGAAATCCAGACGGTTTTGTCTAATACCCGAAGCTTAGGTGTGTGAGGAAATACAAGTCCTTCTTCACCATAAGGAAATCTTTCTTGAATTGGTAGACCAAACTAAAAAGGGCAACTTTGCCCTTTTCAATTGTAGCCTTCTATTACTCATTTTGTTTTTTGAAGAAAATCATATGATATATTTGGTTGTTCCACGTAAATCCGCTCTTATGCATATGTAACTAACAAGGAATGAAAAAAAATAATTACCTTGGATTTTTCTCCATTGGATCCATACAAAATACATTATCCTTAACTCTATACTTTCCATGTCGTTCACTCAACGCACTTGTCACAGGCATCACCCCCAACTCCTTCATCGACACAAACGAATTGTCCCCAATAATGATGTGATCAATAATTTGAATCTCAAGCCCTGCGAGAGACTCGGCAAATTTCTTTGTGGTCTCAATGTCATCGCGGCTGGGCTTTGAGTTGCCTGAAGGATGATTATGTGCCAGGATAACAGACTTTGCGTTATAGAGAATGGCGCCTTTTGCAAGTTTTCGCGTTGATGTGACTGCCGAATCAAGCGTGCCTTCACCGAGTGTCAGTTGTTTGATGACGTTATTTCGAGTGTCGAGAAGCAGCCCAACGGCGATTTCAAATTCACGATTAGCGAGTGTCGGTCTCAGGTATGCTGCAGCATCGGAAGGACCACAGATCTGATACTTTTTCTCGAAATGATCCAGTGTTGTGTAGAGACTTCTGAATTCCTGCAGGGTTTGGATCCGGCTGAGCTGCGAGACGGTCGGGGAGAGAAGTGCAGGATTTATAAGTATCTGCCGGATGTTGTTTTCTTCGAGTGCGGTTTCGAGTTTTTCTTTGGGGATCTTGGTGATCTGAAGGAAAAGATCAGCCAGCCGACGTTCATCTTCACGCATTGGCATTGTGGCTCACCTCCTCATAATTCAGAACATAGGCCTGCAAAGCGTTGAGTTTTTCTTTGAGTTCCGGATTCAAGTCAGTAGCATCGATTTTGGCGAAAAATCCACTGACTCCATATTTGGCAAGGTAGCAATAGATGTCATATTCCTCTTCGCCGATCAGTTCGTGAGTGAGGGCAGCCAGAAGAAGATACTGTTTTTTCATAGGGGATTCTTTCTTGCTTTTCATGAGATTTGCCTCCTTCAATGTTTAAATCACGTCACGCTTTTTCTTGCCGGTGGATTGATCGTTTTTGATGCCGTCCAGATGGACAATCGGGATGGAGAGTCGCTTGGCTTCATTGATTTCGGTCAGCATGCTGTCGGTTTTTTCCTTGCTGCAGACAATCAGGATGCGGCATTTTTTCAAGTGGTTAAGGCCCATCTGTGTTCCGGCTTTTCGCTCATCAACAATGTTGTTTTCTAGAAAGGCCGAATAGAAAAGATGCGGAAGAAAAGGCTCGTATCCGGCATCAAATACTTTTCGCGCATATTGTTTGTCTTGGAGCAGTCGGGCAGAGGCATCTCCTTTCATTGGAGAACAGACATAGGCAAGAGGTCGTTCATACATAATCGGATCCTCCTATTTTTATCGTGAGAGAAAATGAGAATAAGAGTTCATGCTTTTTGTAGGCGAAGAGATGGATCGGGACCAGTGCTGACATAAATATTCGTTGTAGTCTTTTCCGGTTGGCGGGGGTGTATCCTGCACCTGAAATCCAGAAGATGTCAGGTTGTCAGTGAAAAGCTTGGATGCAGATCTGCCAGGTTCGTCGTTATCAAGACACAGGGTGATGTGCCCAATCTCATGGTGATCATTGAGGTACTGATCCATTGCCAGCGGTGCAAGACCGCCAAGGCTGACTCTATGAACCTGCTGCCAGTCTTTTCCGGTCAACTGATCGATAGTTGCGTGGGATAAAAGATCGATAGCTCCCTCAAAAACAAAAAGCCTGTCAGACGGTGATCTGGCAGGCAATGAGAAGGTGTATCGCTTATTGCTTTTTGAGGCATCCCTTCGAAAATGACTGTCTGGGCTGATGCCTCGCTGCGTTGCATGTCGGGGAATTTCCTGCGGATCAAAGCCAACAAAAACAGCGTTATGGTAGCGGGCACTTTCGTACATTAAATCGTGATCAATACAGTATTCTAGGATTTCTTGACTGATCCCGCGTTTGCGTAGATATGACTCGACCAGGCGCGTATTGGCATTTTTTTGGGGAAGAACAAAGCCTGTTTTGTCGGGTGCAGTGATCGACTCTTGAGCAACGATTCTGGGAGTAGGCGCTACTCGTTCCTGATACCGAATTCCGGTCAGGTGCATGACGGCATCCGTGAAGCGCATGCCTTTCACATGAATCAGATAATCCAGTGCATTTTTTCCGCCGATTCCTTTGGAAAACCAGTGCCACTTGCCATTGGAGATTTTGAGACTGTCGTGTGTACGTGTGGTATATTCCTGGCCGCCAATATGAACCAGTTCGTCCGGCTCATATCGCTCGAGATAGGCAAGCAGATCTATTTGTTTGGCTTCTTGAATGACGTCTTTTGATAGAATGGGGATCACCTTCCTTTCGGAGTTCGGATGTCTTATCGTTCCGGATAATTTTTCTTCGGTTTCACGGGATCCGCTTTGGTCCGGAACATTGATCCCATATACAGCTCGATAGGTCGAAACATCGCCTTGTATTTCTTCATCTGGTCATCGGAGAGAGACGAGAAACTAGCGTTTCGATCATCGGTTCCGCACACAATGAAGTTTCCGGCGATGATGTCCTGACCAACCTGTCGATTAAGCGGCAGGCCGATCAACTTGCCCTCTTCATTGCAAATGAGTGCGACGGTGTCTTCGAAGGGATATATTGCCTCGATTAAACCGCCAACAATTTTCTGTTTGGCCTCCAGGGTATTTGGAATCACAGTTTCCTGAGGCGATTCCAAGGGCTTCACAATCAGCACGCGGATCTGTTTCTCTGGAAGCGGCGTTACTTCGAATCTCCCGGCAAGATATTCGCTGATCGTGGCGCAGGACATATCGTCTACGCGAAAATCATCAGGGCTGATGGATCTGCATGGAGAATTTATTACGGTATTTGCCGTGGGTGTCTGACCATTTGTCAGATCAATAGAATCCTTTGATAGAACAGTTCCATAAAAATGATTCTGGACATGATCCTCAATGTGAGCGGGCGTTGAGACATCGTGTTTGTCATACTGAAGTTCATAAACGTGGATGCTATCGGGAAGATTCTCGCGGCTAATACGTTTATCCGAGAAAAGAACCGGCTGGTCGAAAATAACGGCAAGGTCAAAGGAACTCTGGGCAGAAATATACATGGGGATACCTCCGTAGAAAATTCGGATATAATATGTAATTGCGTATCAATGTTGAAATAGCAAATTGATCAACTCAATTAAGGAGAAATTGGATGAGAGTTTTAGATTTAGACATGGATTATTTTCTTTATACAGTTCCTTATAACATTTCCGCTTCTTCGACAGAAAGAGCAGATCCATCCTATTTACCTTGGAAGGAAGTTGAGGTAAGAGACTTTTTAGAAAACCATTTGAAACTTGATAAGAAAAAAAAAGTAAAGGGAAAAATTGTCACACATCATCAAGAAGCAATAGAATACTGGGATAAACTAATATCAGATGGTGAATTGATAACACCTTTTGAAGTTGTCCATGTAGATTCTCATGCTGATTTGGGTCTCTGGTATACATCTTGGGTATTTATTTTTGAAAAATTACTTGGTCTTGATGTTTCGAGTAGAAGCAAGATACAAAAATACCCAGAAATTTTTGATTCTTATGATCTTCCGGGTATGGGAGACTATTTGCTTTTTGCGATAGCTTTTAGATGGATAAATTCACTTATATACATATGTAATCCTTCAGAAAGAGGGGATGATTATTACCCACATATAATCAAAGGTCGTGGGTTAATTGGCGACATCATTCAGTTACCTTATAATCCGAAGCAAAAGGCAACAACACTAAATACTAGTTACCAGTATGAAGTAGATCAATATTTAGAAAATTCAGTCTTAGAACCTGAAGTACCGTTTCGTGTGATCAACCAAATTGAAGATGTATATGAAATTGGTAACTTTAACTTTGTTTCCTTTTCAATTTCACCAAACTATACACCCAAGAGTGCTGATTTTATTATTGATATCATTAATGAATATATTGAAAATGCATAAGCCCAATATTATTTGAAGGCTGGGGTGACATATTGATTTGCAAATATACAACTGTATAGCTACATATTCCGTTTACAACAGGTAGTAAGTGCATAAACATATTTTTCTTTAAACAAAACGCCGACATTTTCTTGCAGATACTTCAGGGATTTAGGAACAGACGAGGTATCTTTATAGGATCGCTGACTGGTCATCGCATCAAAGACATCTGCTATGGCTGTAACATTTACGGCAGGACTGAGATCCTTTCCTGTTTTGCCGAAATATCCACTGCCATCCAATCGCTCGTGATGAAGCAGGGCGACATCGGCAATAAGTTCGAAATGGAGTGGCTTTAGGGATCTTATAAAATCATGACCATACTGCACATGCTCTCGAACCCAGTGGTATTCACTTTCCGTCAACGGACCGGGCTTTAAAAGAATGTGTGCTGGAAGAAAGATTTTGCCAATGTCGTGATAGAAGGCAGCATCACCGATCAGTTCTGCCGTTTTACAGCTGTGTCCTGCTTTTCTGGCAATGCAAAAGGCAAGATTTGAAACCCGTCGTGCATGCTGACAATCAAAAAAACTTTGTAATATGAAACTGCTATTTGTATTCATTTTGTTATCTCCAGATTTTTTGGCACAAAAACAATGCTCTTATTGTGATGAATCGGTATCGCGAAAAAAATAGTTTCGCTTAACGGATGAAAAAGGTACCAACGATGGTTGCCGCACAGGAAAAGGCGATTACCGGTCCGAGCGGGATTTTTGTCTTTAAGTTCCTGCCAGTGAAGAGTAGGTAAATTGTGATCCCGAACAGGATGATGAGCATCAGTCCTGCCGAAATTAATGCAGCTGGCAAACCTTGAAAAAGTCCGCAAACCAGCATCAATTTGGCATCTCCGGCCCCCATTTTGTTATTTAGCCAGGACAGGATAAAGGGGAACCCGATTATGAGACCTGCCGGATAGTACCACCAGATTTGGCCGGCCGCAGTACAGACGAAGGCATTCAGTATTCCAACGATCAGTATCAGCAAAATGGCCCGATTAGGGATTTGTCGCTTTCTGATATCGCTGACACTGCACCAGCCAAGGAGAAGAATGAAAAAGGCATCCGCAAGGATGCCCCAGATCATAGTCATTTCATGCATAAATTATCTCCTCACGACGGTGACCCGATCATACATGTCTCCAACAATATTTACGGAATTTGTCTGATAGGAATAGACTTGACCGACCGGCGACCAGGCATAAAATGCCTGTGCCAGAACGGTATAGGTTCCGTCTGGAATCCATAAAGGAGTAAAATGCAGCGTGGATCCAATACTTGAATAAGGACTTTCAGGATATTGCCAGCTGTTGGTTTTATCTCCCAAATCTCCGGAGGCTATGCTCATCGCATCCGCAACTCTGAGGTAGGGAGAACTTCCGTACAATGTTTCCGGATAGAATAGCCAGACCATCTGCGTTCCTACCAACTTTTCAGGTCTGTCATAATTTGTGGTAATCGTGCTTGCTTCTGTAATGCTGATTCCAAACCCTGACTCGATCTGATCAGGCTTGTCTTTTATCGCTATTCGCGAATCGGGATCAGCGGTAAATACAACAGTCAAGCGCATCCAATAATTTTTGAGCACATATTTTCCATTTTCCAGCCGGTACTCCTGCCATGTGTGATATGTGGAGGAAGAGGGGACAGTAAGTGCGGGCAGTTTTTTGCCGTTGCTGATAAAAGTCTTCTGCAACGATTCTGCGTCCGGATCCGGCACAGAGATTCGATTTTCTTGTGAAACTGTACTCGTCTTGATCCGGTCGTTATTTGCTTCATTGCTTTCACTGATCAGGTTGTCAGGATCTGCCTGTAATCGAATGGAATAGTTGCCGGACACAGAGGGTACTTTGACTCGGAAAACAGCTAAATTGCTGGCATTTCCCGGAACTGGGATACTCTCTTCATAGACAAGAGGAGAAACGGATCCTGAAGAAGATGTTATTGTCATTTTGATTTTTACGGACGGTACCGGCTGAGGAGACAAGTTACTGATTTTGGCAGAAATAACGACATCTTTTCCTGCATAATAGTTGGTGATGGTGTCATCTGTGATCGTCAGATCGGGCTTTACCGCATTTATGTTGACGGTTATGCTGCGCGAATTATTGTTTTCATTGCTTTCCGCAATTACATTGGTGGCATCGGCTAAAGCGGTGACAATAATAGTACTTGCAGATAGATTATTGGGAGCGACAAACGTGTAGTTTTGAGAAATTGTTGCATTTGAAGCAAGAGAAGAGATCGTACGATCCTGTACGGATAGTCCTGCAGGGCTTAGGCGCAAAACAGAACTGCCAGCTGTTGTGTTGCCGATATTTTTTACTGTCGCTGTCACCGTCACGGTTTCGCCTGCTTCATAAATGGATTTATCAGTCGAAAGAGCGGTAACTGTCAGGTCCGGTTTTCCGGCTTTCACCGTTATAGTCCGAAACGCCTGATTATTTCCTTCGTCATATTCTTGAATTTCAAAACTGGCATCTGCATAAAAATCCAGCACAATAGCTGTATCGACTGGAAAATTGCTTGGAGCCGAAAATTGATATGTATAACTACCGGTAGCACCGGCTCCCAAAGATCCCCATCGCACCCAGTTCATTTCGCCCAAGGTGTCAGAACGAAGACGTACGTTAAAGGCTCCACAGCCGGCAGTGGACTGATTTAAAACAACGGCGTTTACGGTAACCGTTTCGCCTGGTTCATAGACGCTTTTATCTGTTGTCAGACTAATGACGGTAAGGTCCGGATATGCCGGAGTTGTTAGTGTAAGGCTGCCGCTATACGCCTGCGCCATATATGGTTTTCCGATAGTGACGGTTACAACGTTCTGATAGGTTGAACCAATGGGTGCATACGCAAAAACGTTGCTTCGAGTCCGGTCGTCATAACCGGAGACGGAAAGAGAAAAAGATTTGCCTCCGTTGGCTGCGGATACCGGGATATAAAAGGTCAGAACATCCCCGGCATTTCCGGTATATCCGCTGACCCATGATCCTGCGGGCAAAGAGCTGGTGTTTAGCGTATATCCGCCCTGACAGTTCGTTACGGACACGGTTGTTGATCCAACAAAATAGCTACCGCTTTGTGACATGGACAAAGAAGACGGGCTAAAAGACACGGCGTGCGGAATAGCCGCCTGGCTTCGTGCCTGAATCAGAAGGTTAACGGCATACTGTAGAACGTCATTATCACTTGGGCGAAGATTGGCTCGAATTTTTGAACCAATTGTACCGCTTGGCGCCAAAGCACGAAGCTGATCATCGGTGTACATATGAAGATCGGTAAAATTAAAGAAATCATCTCGTCCGCCTTCATAGAATTCGCGTTCGGAAAGCCAGAAGCGAATGGCGTTTGCTGTGGCATATCGTGCTTCATCGGCCGATAATCCGCCCGGAGTGACATACGGATATCCATTTTCCAGAATGATCATAAGTCCGGAAAGTGTTATTGGTGAGTAGCCACTCAGAACATCTATGTCTGTATAGGTGGTGTTTGAAGACGGGGATGTTTTCCTGTGCTGCAGGCAGTAAGCAATTTGCTGCGGGGACGTATCCATAAGATAATGCTGTGGCGTCGATAGATCTGTCCATCCGTTTGTCTGATAAGCCTCAAAATAGGATGTGCCAAATACCGTTGCGACTCGAAAAGATGCGGCCAATACATCTTGAGAAAAAAGCATAACAACAAGCAGCATGACAGCCGCACTGGCTACAATTATTTTTTGTTTCATGTGCTATTCCTTTCCAATAAAAAAGCCGAGATATTATCCCGGCTTTGTAAAAGTGTGAGTGTTCTGACTTGTGTTATCTGTCTCCGAGGACGCTCAAATAGATCGTTCCGTCCGGTGTTTTAACAGCCCCAACACCGAGGCGAACAGTTTCCGGAAGCAGCAGATTATCGGCGTGTACGCCTGCTGCTACACCTTCTAGATAGCCATCAGATGAAGCGTACATGGTAACTGATTCAGGATGTCCTGCTTTGGCATAATCGGAATGAAAGATATCTCCGGCATTTGCCATAGCAATGGCATGATCTTTTGCCCTGGCACACAGATCTGCATCCAGAACCACAATAACATCTGTAGACCAGTCCCCATTGTTTTGCCGCTTATAGTTCAAACCATCACAAACGGCTTGCAGGTACTCCTGAGGCATAGATGTAATTTGTGCGGCAGTCGTTTCCGTTGTGGTTCCAGTAGTGGTAGCTGTGGTAATAATAGGCGGATCAGTGACCCTTTCCTGTGCTGTGGTAGACGTAGATGTGCTTGCAGCAGTTGGTGAACTCACCTTTGTTTGTGCTGCAGTCATAGCTGCTGTGGTTTTTGTATCAGTAGCAGTAGCAGTTGATTCTGATGTTGAAGTTATGACTTCTGCAGTCGGAACAGTGACTTGTGTTGACGGAGATGTTTCATTTTTTTCAGCTACGGCCGGGAAGGAATAAGCAGCGCTTTCTGTGGAGTCCAATAAAGTGAGTGTGGAAACATCTGTTGTGGCGGCTCGGGTACCGCATCCGGATAATAGAAACATCATCAGAATCAAGCCTAAAAATATTTTGTATTGGTGCATGGATCATCCCTCCCGTTGTTATTGATCTATCTATCATAGAATCACTCATTTTTCTTGAGGAATCAAGTCTGTCAATTCAGGAAAAGAACCTTATTTTGGAAAGTGATCGGAAGGGAAATGACTGCTGCATCAATATGCCAGGGTAACGGAAGGGAGAGATTGGCCGAAACATACAAATGATCACCTGTGACGGATAGATTCAAATCCTGAAAACTGCAGATCCATTTGCCATTGATTTCTTTTCGCCATTCACCGGATTTTGCCTTGTGATAACCGACTTGTATCAGATTGTTTTCAACGGCTTGTATCAGTTTCGAAGTTGATACGTCTGTTATCAGATCCCGGATTGCTGGATTTTCAAGGGTTTCATCTACAGAGACTGTCGCCGCTCGTTCCAGCTCCGTTTGGGCAATATGGTATTTGGTGTAAATGGTCGCTCCTATATAGATCAGGATAGAGAAAGTGCAAAGGATCAGGCAGAAAAATGCTGCCCAAAGGGACGAACTGCCGCGGGTATCGTGCCAAAATTTCTTCATTTCCAATACACCTCCGAAATGCCACTGGCGGAGGCAGTGATCTGTACCTGTATCGCCAATGACTTTCCAAAACTGGGGCGCAGAATGACAATGGATACCTTCTTGGAGGCCGTCACTGTAAAGGGCGTTTTTAACTGGATTGTTTTCTTATTTTCATCCAGCCAGTCTGTCTTGTATTGAATCGAATCCGGCACCAGACCGGGACAGGTATCTAAATAATCATCGACTTCCGGACCTGCTCTTCCGGTAACCTCAACTGTCCGGGCGATTTGCCGGGCGGTGTTGTTGAGTGACTGTTGTGCCGTGAAAATTGGGAAAATTGCCAGAAACGATGCCATCAGGGCAAAGACAATCAGGATAACAATCGCTACGTCGATGTATCCGTCTCCCGTCTGGTCACGAACAAATGCAGATTTTGTTTTCATGATGTGCCTCCAGAGGTGTATATTTGTATTTTGCTGTAAAAATTGAGGAGAGGTCCCTGCTTCCGGTAAGCAGGGATCCTCTTTTTCAACCATATTTAGATGGGATTGGTCTTAACCTCAGTGCAGAACATCGATTCCAGTCAGTTCAGAGGATACTTTGTTGATCAGATCCTGAAAGAGGGCGGGCATAGCGTTGTTCAGAATCAGAAGAACGGCGGCGCCGATGACCACAACGATCAGGATCTTCATGGCTACATCCAGAAATCCTTCACCGGACTGCTCTTTTACGAAACGGGTCATCTTTATTTTTGCTTTCATCATTTGTATAATCTCCTTCAGTATTTTTAATTTGGAATATATGAAAAAATCGCCCCCGGAAGGCGATTCGTTCAGCAAATAAATGGATTGGAATAGAGTTAAAGACCGACGGACTGCAGGTTTTTCAGGATGAGAAGTACCAGCGGTACCATGAACATCAAGATCATGAGGATAGTCAGAATGAACGATGCTACTTTGATTCGTCCCGGGCGCTTTTCCATTTCACGCCGCAGCATCTCGCGTTGAGTCGTTCGGATGTCCTGTTCAAGAATCAAAAGACTGGTTCGCTGATCGACACCTTGATGTACACCACATAGCACGGAGACCAGAGCAGACAGCTGCGGAATAGAAATTCTCGCTTCAAAATGTCGAAGGGCAAGTTCCTGATTTCCTATCTTCATATCCAAAATCAATTTATCCAGCTCCCGGCCTAATGCTTTTCCGGATACTCGTCTGTATTTTTCAAAAAAACTCACCAGATCACGGCTGTCCTGCATCGCATAATTTAAACTTTCGACCAGTCTGGGAAGTTCCGCTGAAATGGAGTGATTTACTTTGTCTACACTCGTTCGGATTTCTTGAGTAGCCCGAAAATAGGCAAGTATGGCAGCGACGGCCGTCAGAAGAGAGAGCAAAGGGATTCCCAGAGGAATGAAGAGAAATCCTGCGCCTGCTAACAGCAGGGAGCGGGTAAGTATCATGGCAATAAAGTTTTGCGGGGTGTCTTTTCGCTCTAATCGGTCAAAGTCGGCCTGCATCTGTTTTTGCTTGAATTCACTTAAGAAAATGCCTTTTGCAATGAACCTAGAGATAGGAACCAGTAGCTTGTCATCGAGCTTTTGTCCAAATTTGAGACGGCCAGAAAGATCTCGGATGGCCTCATGCATTTGGGATCGCGGCAAAGAGAAAACGACTTCCGCTGTACGGAACAATCCATAAGCAAGGAGAAAAACCGCTAAAAGAGAAAGAAAGAATATAATCATCCAGCATTTCCCCCTTTATCTAAATCAATGGGAAGATTGACTCGAGCCACCCAGATTGCCGTCGATATGACAGCAAAAAGAATCACAGACAATGTAATTTTTCCGGCCAGTGTATTCATCAACATGTCGTACCAGTCCGGCATCATAAATCCCATCAGCGGGATGCTTCCCAGAACGATCAGCACGGTGACAATATAGTCCCCGAAGTGTTTTCGAATCGTAGTATCTACTTCCATCTGTGCCCGACGCATTTCGCCTAACCGCTCAACAATGCCCGGCAGGGCAAAGCGAAGCTGACGGTCGTTCTGGCATTGTATTAAAACGCTGCACCAGTCTTTCCAGTAACGGTTGTCGATTCTGTTTCTCAGTTGGCTTATGGCGCGTTCCAGATTGGCATCGACAAATTGTGTTTCCGCCAGTAAACGCCCGAAAACTTCATCCAAGGGAGCCGGCAGTAGATGTAGGACTTCTTGCACAGTGCCTATCAGGTCTCCGGATTGAATATAGGTGTTGGTTACCATTCCCATGCCGGTTTCCAATTTAGCATTGAGCTGACGGATGTATTCACCGGTTCGGATTCGGATGATGGCGAGTGGTGCTATGGCAAGACCTGCACCTAAAACAACGGCCGCCAGAAGATTATTGATGATCAGACCGAAGACAAAGCCCAGAAGAGCAAGAAGAATGGACAACCATTTATAATAGGCCATCTGCTCGCTCATCCCGGAAGCATCCAGCATTTGCTGAGCTTCCTGCAGATGCCTTTGTATGTACCCCGGTTTTTTACCGGTAATGGATCGGATCCGCTGGAGGTGCGCCGTTTTCCTGAGATAAGGTTTCAACAGAACAGCAGTAATATCGGTGGGCCGAAGCCCCAAAAGAAGGAACAGTCCTGTTATGACAAGAAGAGAACTGGTCA
>Ga0209540_10001311_pt1 | contig 19301 bp, 17 predicted proteins | sample BarGraIncu01121A_FD_184501 | JGI IMG/M metagenome (GOLD analysis project Ga0209540, IMG submission 184501) | Arctic peat soil microbial communities from Barrow, Alaska - Barrow Graham LP Incubations 011-21A (SPAdes) (version 2) | ecosystem: Environmental > Terrestrial > Soil > Wetlands > Peat... | reverse complement strand
GAACGGCTGGTTCGGGTGGTTCGCATTCTAGGGCGGGAGCCGGTCCGGTGGAGGCGTGAGCCTTGTGGATGATCCTCTGCAGCCCGCGCCCGAGGGCCTGACGGCGCAGACTCTCCGCGGCGCCAAGTGGAGCTACCTCTCGACGTTCGTCAACGCGGGGCTTCAGATCTTCGTCACTGCGATCCTCGCGAGAGTGCTCGCACCTTCGGCATTCGGGCTCGTTGCGATGGCCGGTGTGGTCCTCAGCTTGGGCTCGTACTTCGCCAAGTTGGGCATCGGGCAAGCCATCGTCCAGCGTCGAGTGCTGACGCGCGAGCACATCGCCGCAGGGCTGTGGGCGTCGGTACTGATCGGTGCGGCGTTCTCTGCCCTCGTCTGGGCGGCCGCGCCATTCGTCGCCGCAACGTTCAAGTCGGCCGAGCTGACTCTGGTGTTGCGCATCATGGGGCTGACGTTCGCTGTCGGCGGCACGTCCAACGTGGCGGGTGCGATCCTCCAACGCCAGATGCGCTTTCGCGAGATTGCAATCTCCGATATCGGCGCCTACGTCTTGGGCTACGCCGGCGTGGGTGTGTTCATGGCTCTGTCAGGCTACGGAGTGTGGAGCCTGGTCGTGGCCGCGCTATGCCAGAGGTTGATCTCGAGCATCGCCTACAACGCCCTCGGCCGGCCGTGGGCGATCCCTGTGTTGTCCTGGAGGCCCTACGGAGAGATGCTGGGTTTCGGTTCCACGGTCTCGGTCATCTCGTTTCTGGAGTTCGTCAATGGGAATCTGGACACCATGGTCGTCGGCCGTCTCGCCGGATCCACGTCGCTCGGCTTCTACTCTCGGGCCCAGAACCTGACCGCCCTGCCGATGTACTACATGAGCACGAGCCTTTCGAGCGTGCTGTTGCCTTCGTTCAGCCGGGTCCAAGCCGATACCGTTCGGTTGCGCAAGGCGTATCTGTCGGTGATCACGGTCTTCGCCGGGATCGGTCTTCCCATCGCGTTCGGGATGTGCGGTGCGGCGCGAGAGGTCATCGCCGTCCTGCTCGGCCCCCAGTGGGGGGAATCGGTCCCCGTAATGAGGATCGTCGCTGTAGCCTCGGCGGCGTCCATGCTGTCGCACTTCGGGGGCGTGACCATGGAGGCGACGGCACACCTCAGAGACAAGCTGGTCATGAACATCGCCAGGCTCATCATCTTCGTGTCGCTCCTGGTGGGGCTGTCACGGTTCGGTCTCGTAGGCTACGCACTGGCGTTCGCGGTCTCAGAAGTGCTGATGCACGCCGCATACGCGACGAGGGTCGGCGTCCTGTTCGAGGTACCCGTCAGCGAGAACACACGCGCGTACGTGCCGGGACTTGTGTGCGGGGTCTGCGTCGGCGTGGTCCTGTACTGCGAGTCGCTACTCGGCGCACGGCTCGCTGTGCCCGACGCGGCAACCCTCCTCGCGCAGGTCGCGACCGGGGCGCTCATGCTCGGGTTCGTGGGTCTGCGGCTGGGACGCGGTCGAGTCTTCCGGGCGATGCACGAGCGGATGGGGTCTCCCGCGGCGTCGGGGTTCGTTTCGGTCATCGTCCGCATCGCAGCACGCATGTCCGGGAACGCGCTGGAACCAGGTGCCGCATGAGGATCGGGATAGCGGGACCGATCGATCCGCGCCGAGTGGCGGCGGCCCTCGGTGTGGACGACGCGGGGCTGCCGGCGGGGCTCGGCGGCTCCGCCGCGACATCGATCGTGGTCGCACTGCTGAGGGCTGGCCACGAGGTCTGCGTTTACTCCCTGTCTCCTGACGTGGACGAGGATGTTCACTACGAAGTGGGGCCGGTACGCATGCACTTCGGAACCTATAGGGCACAGCACCGAGCGCGAGACTTCTTCAAGGTCGAGAGGGCCGCGATTGAGAGGTTCGTGCGGCTGGATCCGGCCGACGTTGTTCACGCGCACTGGACGTACGAGTTCGCACTGGGGGCTCTTGCGGCCCGGCCTGGCACCATCGTCTCAGTGCACGATTGGGCCCCGACTATCCTGCGGTTGAACAAGAACCCGTACAGGCTTGTCCGTTTGCTGATGAACCGCCGTGTTCTGCGCGCTGCAAAGCGCGTGGTCTGCAACTCACCCTACACGTTCGAGAAGGTGAAACGGGTGGCCACCGGTAAGGTGTGCATGATTCCGAACATGCTGCAGGCCGAGCAGTACGCCTGCGGCCCGCGAACAAGTCGCGCCGGATACCGCATGCTGGCAGCGGCGTCATGGGGGCGTCTCAAGAACGGGAAGACGCTCCTGCGGGCCTTCAGAACCGCGCGTCAGGAGCTCCCCCGAGCGGAGCTGTTGCTGTGCGGTGACGGATTCGGACCGGGCCAGGACGCCGAAACCTGGGCGCGGGCGCACGGATGCCACGAAGGCGTGAGCTTCATCGGTCACACGTCTCATTCGGACCTGAGTCGGCTAATGTTCCGATCTGATGTCTTCATCCACCCATCGCTGGAAGAGTCGTTCGGAATGGTGCTAGCGGAAGCGATGGCACAGGGCACACCCGTGATAGCGGGTGCAAGTTCGGGTGCGGTCCCGTGGCTTCTGGCCGATGGCGCTGCGGGTGTTCTGACCGACATTCGGGATCCGGCAGCGATCGCCCGCGCCGCGGTTGGGCTGTTGTCGGATGCGGAAGCGTGGCGCCGCTATTCCGAGGCTGGCTTCGCCCGCGCGCGTGATACGTTCCATGAGGGCGTCGTCGTTCCCGAGTTGGAGCGCGTCTATCGGGAGATGCTCGACCGATGAGGGTCCTCCACATACTGAACGCGGTCGAGCATTCCGGTGCCGAAGTGATGATCAGGCAGGCGGCACCTGACCTGTTGGCGTTGGGGGTGGAGACCGTGGTCTTGGCCACCGGAGAGAACCTGGGCGCCTACGAAGCGCGGATGAAATCGGCCGGGGTGCCCATCCTCGAGCTCCCATTCTCCAAGTCCCCCGCCTTTGCTCTACGTCTGTGGCGGGTGATCCGTGGTGGTGCCTTCCGAGTCGTGCATGTGCATACGGAGCGAGCCTCCTTCTGGCTTGAGGTGATCGCTCGGTTGGCGGGCGTGGGACGAGTCGTGCGCACCGTTCACAGCTCGTTCTCATTCGACGGCGCGCTGCGGTTCCGTCGTTCTTTCCAGAGGCGGATCGCGTCACAGGTGCTCGGCGTGCGCTACGTATTCATCTCGGCTGACGTGGCCCAAAACGAGCAGACGCGGTTCGGGACGCGTGGCACGCTCGTCAACAACTTCGTCGATGAGCGCGAGTACCGCCCACCTCAAGACGGTGTGGAGCGTGCGGCGGCGCGCAGCGCGATGGGCGTGGCGCCGGACGAGTTCGCCATCGTGTCTGTGGGACGATGCAGCCCGGTGAAGCGTCACGGAGACATCGTCAGGGCGCTGCGGCTGCTGACGGATGTCGGAGTGAAGGTTCGGTATCTCCACGTTGGTGACGGTCCCGAAGGTGATTCCGAGTTGACGCTCGCAGGGGAACTTGATCTGGTGGATAGGGTGAGCTTCCTTGGCGTTCTCGACGATCCGCGGACTGCGTTGATAGCTGGGGACGCCTTCGCAATGCCGTCCGAATATGAAGGCTTGGGCATCGCCGCTCTCGAGGCGGCGGCGTGTGGGCTGCCGCTGGTCCTGTACGACTCGCCTGGACTACGGGAGGTCGTCGATCGCGGGACCTGCGGGCTGCTCGCGCGCGATGTGCCGAGCCTGGCGGATGCGCTGAGGCAGCTGGCGGGAGACGGCGCAGCGCGAGCATCATTGGCCATCGCGGGTCGCGAGAGCGTGTTGCGAAGGTACAGTCGCGAGCACTGGGTCAGGGCGCATGCGACACTGTACGGGGCGGTTGAGGAATAGTGGCCGAAATGCATCCACCGGCCGTGATTGCCGATTCGCCACGCCGCTGGCTCCGGGGCCGGTGGGTTGGCTTCATTGTAGTCACAGCTGCCGCGCTCGTTCTCGGCGCGCAGGTCGGACGCGGCTCCGGGGTCGTGATCGCGGGCGTGGCTGCCGCGATTGCGGTCTCATGGGCGGCTTATCGTCTCCCGCAGACGTTTGTCGTAGGGGCTCTGCTCACAGGCATGGTGCCGCAGGTGCTGCAGATGACCACGGTGTTGCCCACAGAATGGATGACTCTCCCCGGGGGGGCGCGGCTGGAGGACCTCTTCCTCGTCGGCATGGCAGGCGCCGCTGCTTGGTGTATTGCCTCTCGCGGCTGGCGTGCAGGCACGAGCCCCTGGGCGCGTGCGGCCATCGCCAGCGCGGTCCTGTTCTTCGGGTGGGCGCTACTGGAAGTTGCACGGAACCTAGGGACCTACGGCATCTCCGCATTGGGCGAGTTCAGGTTCAGGTACCTGATCATCGCGCTGCCCCTGTTCGTTGCTGTCAGGTTGAGCGATGAGGGGTCGCGGAGGCGCATGGCGACGTTCCTCTGGGGTGCTTCGGTTCCGTTGGTTCTGGCCGCGATACCCGTGATCGGAGCGCTGAAGGGTTGGGGAATAGGCGCCGAGAGCAGGTACCTGCCGGCGTCTATCTCTCTGGCGCTGCTCTACGGGGTCGCTTGGATGCTGATCGCCTCGCGCGCGGGGGTCTTGCGAGTGCCGACGTTCCTGATTGCGCTTATGACCATTCTCGGAGGGGTCATGGTGTTCGTCGACAGCCACCGGTCGGTGTGGCTCGTCTTGCTGGTCTTGGTCCTCGCCTTCTTGCTTCTTGGCGAGCTTCAGCTTCGGCGCGCATGGGCGTGGGGTCTGGCCACGGTGTCCATCATTGGTGTCGTCGCGATCGTGGCCATGTCGGGAGGCGTGGATCCGCTCGCCTACCTGTCGACTCGAGGGGGCGCTCTGGTCGATCCGCTGTCCGATCCGACCAGCGCATGGCGAATCTATCTGTGGCAGGCGAATCTGAATGAGCTCGCAGCTAGCCCGTTCCTTGGGAGCGGACTCGGCGGCTTCTGGAACGTCTACGTGCCTGAACTCGCTGCGAATGTAACGGTCTCGCCGCATAGCCTGTTCGTCCAGACCGCCGTAAAGCTCGGCGCGGTCGGGCTCGCGCTCTATCTCTGGGTGTCCGTGACCGCTGCCCGCGTCCTGATCAAGGCGCGGTCTGTCGCCGACAGGCTCGGGGCAAGTGACCGGGTTCTGGTCGTAGCAGGCATCGCCGCCTGTGCGGGATCATTGGCCTTTCACCTCACATACTCGCTCGAGTATGCGGGGCTGACATGGATCGGCCTGGGTCTCGCTGCTGCCATGGGTGCCGAGGCGCAACGATGAACCGCCCGCACGTCTACGTGGTGATCCCGGCTCACAACCGGCGTGAGCTCACGCTGTCGTGCGCCGAAGCCCTCGAGGCGCAGTCGTACAACTCAACGACCGTAGTCGTCATAGACGACGGCTCGACTGACGGGACCGCCGCCGCTCTCGAGAGGTCGTTTCCGAACGTCGTCGTGCTTCACGGTGACGGCAACCTCTGGTGGACCGGCGCGACGGCGGCCGGCGTCGAATGGGTACTGGGCCGGTGCTCCACCGAGGACTACGTCCTGACCCTGAACAATGACACGACGGTGGGTCCAGAGTATGTCGAGACGCTTGTGCGCGTTTGCCGGCGTGAAGGCGACCGTGCGGTGGTGGGGTCCGTGGGGATCGATAGCCGAGACCGGGACACCATTGTCGACGGCGGACCGTTCGTGAACTGGTTCACAGCCAAGGGTGGTTCCGCGCACACCGGGGAGTCGCTCAAAGGGTGCATGGGACGCGGTGTGCTGGAGGTTCTTCCAGACTTCCTGCCAGGGAGAGGAACCCTGATACCGGTGTCCTGCTTCCGGACTGTAGGAAACTTTGACGCAAGGCGGCTACCGCACTATGCGGCCGACTACGAGTTCTCCGCTCGCGCGGGACGAGCGGGCTACCGCCTGATCATGTGCTACGAGGCGCCAGTCTACAGCGAGGTCGAATCGACCGGCATCACCACCCGTCACGGTCGCCTCCCATGGGGGCAGTTCTTCAGGATGTTCGTGTCTCGACGGTCGCCCGCTTGCCTTCCGTACCGTTGGCGGTTTGCGCGCATGACTGCGCCCCGTTACCTGGCCCCGACCTTCATCCTGGCAGATAGCGTTCGCGTCATTGGTGGCGCTCTACGTGATCAGCTAAGCGGAGCTGCCCGATGAGCAGACAGGTGACATCGGTGCCGAGGGTAGTGATCGTATACCGCTATGTGCCTCACTATCGGGTGCGGTTCTACGAGCTGCTGCGCGAGAAGCTGGCCGCTCGCGGCGTCACGTTGGATGTCGTCTACGGACAACCACTGGGGGAGGATGCGTCGAAGGATGACGCGGGCGCACTCCCGTGGGGGCATGTCATACGCAATCGAGCGATAGGAGTGGCGGGGCGGGAACTTATCTGGCAGCCCTGTTTGAATCACATTGCTGGCGCGGACCTGGTGATCGTGGAACAGGCAAGCCGGTTGGTCGTGAACTACGTTCTGCTGATGCGACAGGCCATCGGTCGTCAGCGGATCGCGTTCTGGGGACATGGGAGGAAGTTCCAGGACACATCGGCAATTGCCCCTTCCGAGTGGGTGAAACGACGGGTCTCCAAGTGGCCGGCTTGGTGGTTCGCCTACAATGAGACAAGCGCGTCAGTGGTGCGCGACCTCGGGTATCCGCCTGACCGCATCACGGTGGTGCAGAACTCGATCGACACGAAGTCGCTGGCAGCCGCACGAGATTCCGTTGTCGCAAGCGAGGTCGAGGCGCTTCGGGACGAACTAGGCCTCTCGGGCCACAACGTGTGCGTCTACTGCGGGGGAATGTACGCAGAGAAGCGACTAGGTTTCCTGCTCGAGGCCGCAATCCTAATCCGCGAAAGCGTGCTCGATTTCGAACTCGTACTTGCTGGAGCCGGTTGCGATGCGCATCTCGCAGCCGAAGCCTCCGCGACGCATCCATGGGTGAAGTACATCGGCCCGGTCTATGGGCGGCGCAAGGCAGCGCTGTTCGCAGCCGCGAAGCTGCAGCTGATGCCAGGTCTCGTGGGGCTCGCAGTGCTGGACAGCTTCGTCATGGAAGTACCGCTTGTGACAACCGCGGTGACCTACCATAGCCCAGAGATCGAGTATCTGAGTGATGGAAGGAACGGACTGATTGTCGCGGGAGCATCCTCGCCCTCAGCGTTCGCGGATGCGACCGCATCGCTCCTCAGGGACGATGTCCGCCTTGAGTTGATGAAGGCCGAGTGCAAGGTGGATGCGAAACGGTACACGGTCGAGAGCATGGCCGCTCGCTTCGCCGAGGGAGTACTGCGAGCACTAGGTCTGAGCACGGGGTAGGCATTCTCCCGTTTGCTGGGCTTGGGCGTTGGTGTACTACGCGCTTGCGGGCCTGGCAACGCGCGGCAGGGCTGGGCCGGCCCGCAGCGGTAGCGCCGCCCGCGAGGAATGGGCGGCACGAATGTGCGCGTACAATGACACCGGTTGGGGCTGATCGCGCGTCGGGGGAGGCATCTGGTGGAGGGTCTGGACGTGTCCGTCGTGATGCCGACGTACAACGAGGAGGCGTGCATCGAGCCTGTCGTTCGCTCGTGGTTGAGCATGCTGGATTCCCTATGCATCTCGTACGTGGTGACCGTATGGGATGACGGTTCGACTGACGGGACAGCGGAAGCCTTGGCCTCATTCGCGAACGACCCGCGGGTCCGGGTCGTTCGCAAGCGCAATTCCGGTCACGGTCCCACCGTTCTGCTCGGTTACGCGACGGCCTGCCGCGAAGCAGAGTGGGTCTTCCAGTGCGACTCCGACGACGAGATGCCGCCAGAGGAGTTTCCGGGGCTGTGGGAAAAGCGCGAGGAGTACGACGCGTTGTTCGGATATCGCGAGGCGCGGGTGCAGGGGGCGGGCAGGCGCTTGATCAGCGCGGCGTCGCGACTCATCGTTGGCTTCCTATACGGGCGGAGCGTGCGCGACGTGAACACTCCGTATCGCTTGATGCGTTCATCTGTCCTCGCTCCGCTCCTCGACGTCATCCCGGCCGACACGTTCGCGCCTAATGTGGCCATTGCTGGTGGCATAGCTTTGGCCGGGCTGCGGGTCCTGAACGTGTCCGTCGAGCATCGGCATCGTAGAACTGGGTCTGTCTCCATCGTCAAGTGGCGCCTGTGGAAGTCCGCGCTGCGTGCGGCTTGGCAGACTGTGCAGATCAGGCCGTCTCTCGGCCGCGTAGCCCGGCGCATGGCACAGCAGTCGTGAGCCGCGTCCTCATCATCGGGGGCGGTCCGACCGGGTTGGGCGCTGCATACGCTCTCGAGGCGTCCGGACACCATGACTGGGTCCTTCTCGAGCGCGACACCGTAGCCGGCGGCCTCTCGCGTAGCTTCGTTGACGATCACGGCTACACGTGGGACATCGGCGGCCACGTTCTCTTCTCCCACTATGAGGAGTTCGATGCGGCAATAGCCCAGGCGCTGCAGCCCGATGGTTGGGTCGAGCATGTGCGCGAGGCGTGGATTCGTCTTGACGGCATGTGGGTGCCCTATCCGTTCCAGAACAACCTCCACAGACTGCCGGCTGCAAGGCGGGCGGACTGTCTTGCCGGGCTCGTGTCTGCCGCTCTCGACAACACCCCCGGTCTGCCAGACAACTTCGCCGAGTATCAGCAGCGCACCTTCGGGCCCGGGATAGCGGATGCGTTCATGAGGCCGTACAACGAGAAGGTGTGGGCGTATCCGCTGAGCGAGCTGGCGTGGCAGTGGACGGGTGATCGAGTGTCAGTCCCGGACCCTGTGCGAGCGGTGCGGAATGCGGTTCTTGGCATCGACGATGTGGGATGGGGACCCAACAACCTGTTCCGGTTCCCCCTTGAGGGCGGTACCGGCGGGCCGTGGCGCGCGGTGGCGCAGATGCTCCCCCAAGATCGGATCAGGTACGGGGTCGCCGTCGAGAGCGTCGATCTGCAGGCCCACCTTCTGGAGCTCAGCGACGGATCGGGACTGGGCTACGACAGCCTCGTGTCGACGATGCCCCTCGATCTGCTTGCGAACTCTTCTGGTGAGGACGACCTGTCGCGAGCTGCCGCTCCGCTGCGTCACTCATCGGTCAATGTGATCGGTATCGGGATGAAGGGCGACGCGCCGGAGTCCGTGCGGGGCAAGTGCTGGATGTACTTCCCGGACCCCGCAGTGCCGTTCTACCGCGTCACGCACTTCAGCCACTACAGCTCGAACAACGTGCCGGCGGGCGGCAATCGCTGGTCCTTGATGGCCGAAGTCTCAGAGTCTCCTCACCGGACGGTCGATCAGGCGGTGCTCGGCGAGCGGTGTGTCGAGTGCCTGCGACGCGAAGGCATGATTCCCGAAGGCACCGAGGTGGAGTCCATCTGGACCCATCGAGTCGAGTACGGCTATCCCACACCGAGCCTCGGCAGAGACACCGCTCTGGCATACCTCCTCCATGCCCTCGCGCGGCACGATGTGTTCTCGCGTGGCCGTTTCGGGGGCTGGAAGTACGAAGTAGGCAACATGGACCATTCGTTCATGCAGGGGGTCGAAGTCGCCCGGCTTCTAGTGGCTGGCGACGTGGAGAAGACGCTCTTTGACCCGGAGTCTGTGAACACGCATCGGTGATCGGGCCGAGGGACCATACGCGGGGGAGGACGACGATGGCGAAAGGACGGATCGGCGACGGGTGGGTTGCGTTCATCGTCGCCGCGGTTGTGGTCCTGGTAGTGGTCGGTGCGGGTCTCCTGGTGCCGAAGGTCTACCCGGATGAGACGCAGTACTGGGAGGTCGGACAGACCCTGCTCCGGACGGGTTCGTACTCCGGGTTCGGCTCGATCTTGACCGCGTACAAGCCACCGATGATGGCCTGGCTCTCCGCAGGTCTGCTCGCCGCCGGTATCCAGATGTCCGCGGCGAAGCTGATGATGAGCCTCTTCGCCGGGATACTGGCAGCGCTTGTGTTCCTCGGGATCCGAAGGCTTGCGCCGGATCGATCACCTTTGGTTGGGGCGGTGGGCGCTCTTCTCGTGTGTGCCAACCCTGCGTTCGTGTACACGGCATCGACGCTGTATCCGCAGGGCATCCTGACCGTTCTTGGCGTGCTGATGATCTGGGTTCTGACACTCCCGGTAGGGGGGATCGGGCGGCGTCCGACTGCGGAAGGCCTGCTGTTGGGCTTGCTGATCGGTCTCGGGATGCTCACTTCGGGTGACTTCGCATTCGGGCTCCTGGGTGCCGCGATCGTTGCAGTACTCCTGTGGATCAGGCGCCACCGCTCCAACCGCGCAGCGTGGCGCTCGGCGCTCACGTTGGCTGCGGCGACGGTCCTAGTGGCGGCCATCGTCCTCGCGCCGTGGGTCATCCGCAACAACCGTGACGTACACCCAGGCATCTACATCAGCACCAACAGCGGCGACAATCTGCTTCGCGGGAACAACGAGAACGCCAAGGTCGACTCCGGTCCGGACGTGGACCTCGGCGCGTACTTCGCTCGCATACCGCCCAACACCGGCGAGTATGCGCGAGACCAGCTGCTCCGCGGGTTCGTATTCGAGAACTGGAGGTCGAACCCCGGATACTACGCACGCTTCTACGTCGAGAAGCTGCTGTTCGGGCTCGGCAACTCGACGAAGACCTTCACTTTCGGATCGGTGCCTATCCTCGATCTGATCCTCTGGGCCTACTACATCCCCCTGTGGTTTGGCGTGCTCGTATGGATGTGGGTCGCGGCACGACGGCCCGACAGACTGCGCTCCATGTTCGGGCACAACGCGCGACGTATCGCTGACTACGGGTGGATTGCGCTGGGGGCTTGGGTGGTCAATTGGGCCGGTCATGCGGTGTTCTTCTCGCGCCTGCGTTACCGCCTGCCGATGGACGTCGCGCTGGCGCCGATCGCCGTCTTCGGATTCCTAGTCATCTTGTCGATGGTCGCGGACCGGCGTGCAGCCAGACGGGGTGTCGCCGTCGGTTCGACACTGTCCTCTCAGCCGGAGGGCACGACCTCCGCTGATGGCAGTACCTCGTGAGCCTGACCAGGCGTCTTGAGGGCCGAGGGCTTCCCCCTCTCGTCCGTCAGATGATCTCTTACGGCGTCATAGGCGTCATCAGCGCGTCCACGGATGCGGCCATCTTCTGGCTGTTGATCACTCGGGCGGATTTGGCACCCCAGGGTGCGAATGTCGTGGGGATCGGGTGCGGAATCACGATGAGCTTCTGGCTCAACCGTGCGTTCACATTCGGAGTGCGCGATCGTGCTCTAGCGCGATTCGCGGTCTTCTGGGGTGTGGGACTCACCGGGCTGGCGCTGTCAGCGCTCGTGCTCGAGGTGGGATTGCGCCTCGGGTATCCGGCCATGAACGTGAAGCTTTTCTCGGTGGTCATTGTGGCCGCGGCGCAGTTCGTCCTGAACCGCTCGATCACGTTCCGGAGCAAGGAGACGGGGAAGGTGGGAGTAGACCGGTGAGCTCTGTTGAGCTCGACCGAGAGGTACGCGTGCTCGAAGTTCCCCTCGCGACTGTCGACAACGACGGCGCTGTCTCCCTGGTTTCGGACTGGGCGCATTCGGGACGGACGGCGTACGTCTGCGCCGTCAACGTGCACTCGACCATGGAGGCGGCCCGCGATCTCGGGCTGCGCGACGCCCTTCAGCATGCCGACCTCAATGTTCCCGACGGCGTGCCGATCGTGTGGGGTATGCGGCTGCTGGGTGCGCCCCAGCAGGAGCGCGTCTTCGGCCCCACCCTCATGTGGGAGGTCTGCCGGCGCGCCGCCGAGTCGGACATTCCGATCGCGCTCTACGGTTCCACCGACGAGACGCTCGCCGCGCTTCAGGTCACTCTCGCGCAAGCATTCCCCGGCCTGCGCATCGCCGACGCGATCTCGCCCGCGTTCCGCCCCCTCACCGACGAAGAAGATGCCGTGATGGTGGCCCGCCTCAACGCCTCGGGCGCACGCATCGTATTCGTAGGACTGGGAGCCCCCAAGCAGGAGAAGTGGATGGCGCAGCATCGCGGCCGGGTGCAGGCGGTCATGCTGGGAGTCGGTGCCGCGTTCGACTATCACGCCGGGAACATACGCCGGGCTCCGGTCTGGATGCAGCATGCAGGCCTGGAGTGGTTGTACCGGCTCATCCAGGAGCCGCGCCGGCTGTGGCGTCGGTACCTCTTCAACAACCCCGCCTTTCTCATCCGGCTCGGCGTACAGATTCTGCGCGAACGCAACCAGTCGTGAAGCGTCGTCCAACAGCTCGGGGGCCGATGAGAACAAGCGCGCGCGATCGCTCTCGCGAGCTCCACAGTGACGAGCCGCTCCAGAGCCCAAAGCAGGGGTCAGGCTACGTGCATGAGGGTAGTGTTAGGCGACCTCTGCAGTCGCGAGTTGTCGGAGCGTTGAACAGCGCGCTACGGGCTGGGACTTCCTCCTACGTTCGGGGGCTGTTGCGCACGACGACGTGCGACACCGCTCGCAGGCAGCCTCGCGGAGCGGCGGGCTGAGGGCCGGAATGGAGGCGCGACGTGAGCATGACAGATAGTAGGCCGAAGATGCCGCGGATTCTTGTGCTGGTCCTCTCGGTGGACAGCGAACCTTGGCGCGGTATCGAACTCGAAGGGCAGCGACGCACGTGGGCAAGCGCCGACGCTGTTCCGGCGGGATGCAAGGTTGTGTTCTACTACGGCACTCTGGGTATCCGGCGCTGGTTCGCGAGGGTCGCTGGGCGACTTCAGCGTACTGAGGGTTCGAGCGCACCCCGTCGTCTTCTGCGCCGAATCGGGATGTCCACGGTGGCCGCCATCTCGGTCTTCTCACTCAGGAAGCCCGCAGTTCGCAGAGGCGATCGACTCTGGACCGATGTACCAGAGACATACTGGTTCACTCTGCCGAAGACAGTGAGCGCACTGCGTTGGGCAACGGTCGCGGGCGAGCCCCGATTTGACTACGTCTATCGCACAAACGCATCGTCGTACATCCGACTGCGCACGCTCCAGGAAGTGGCTAACGAGATGCCGAGAACAGGGTGCTATGCGGGGTTCCTCGGCCGGCACCCCCTGACAGAGTGCTCGTTCGTTTCCGGTTCGGGTGCGCTGATGAGTTGGGACGTCGCCAGTGAAGTCGGCACGTGCAGGACTTGGGACTGGGGGGTCGTGGATGATGTGGCGATGGGGGAGCACATGAACGCTATCGGCATCCGCCCCCTCGCGCTGCCGAGGGTGACACTCGCGGATCCTTCCGCGGCTGAGAGCCTGACCGATGAGGGGCTGCGTGGCAATTTCCATTTCCGGTGCAAGAGCGGAGAGGGCCTGCGCGCTGATGCCGCCGTCATGCACACACTTCACGCAAGGTTGGTGGGCATCGGAGGGGGTCCGGCTGGAGCATGAGGGCGCGCTGAGGCTGCAGCACACGCGCCGTGCGGTTCGATGAGGCGCGCAATGCGCTACATCTTCAACAACCCTGCCTACATGGTGGCGCTGGCGCGTCAGGTGGTGCGCGAGCGGTTCTTGCATCGCCCGTAGAGGTAGAATCGGCGCGCGAGGCGGGAGCCGACGAGGCGCGACACAAACGGGGGCGGATGGTTTGAGAAGCTCTGAAGACACTCGCGTGCTCGTCACAGGGGGCGCCGGGTTCCTGGGCTCCCACCTGTGCGAGCGGCTGCTCGACGACGGATGTGACGTGCTGTGCGTCGACAACTTCTATACCGGCACGAAGGCGAACGTCGCACATCTGATGGGCAACCCTCGCTTCGAGCTCATGCGGCACGACGTCACGTTCCCGCTCTACGTCGAGGTCGACCAGATCTACAACCTCGCCTGCCCCGCGTCCCCGGTCCACTACCAGTTCGACCCGGTGCAGACCACGAAGACGAGCGTCCACGGCGCGATCAACATGCTGGGCCTCGCGAAGCGGGTGAAGGCCAGGATCCTGCAGGCCTCCACCAGCGAGGTGTACGGGGACCCGGAGGTCCATCCTCAGCCCGAGTCCTACTGGGGCCACGTCAACCCGATCGGCGTCCGCAGCTGCTACGACGAGGGCAAGCGCTGCGCCGAGACGCTGTTCTTCGACTACCGGCGTCAGCACGACATGCCCATCAAGGTGGTCCGCATCTTCAACACCTACGGTCCGCGGATGCACCCCAATGACGGTCGCGTCGTGAGCAACTTTATTATGCAGGCGCTTCAGGGGCAGGACATCACCATCTTCGGCGATGGCTCCCAGAGCCGCAGCTTCTGCTACGTGGACGATCTCATCGAGGGGTTCGTTCGCATGATGGCCACGCCTCCTGAGGTGACCGGTCCGCTCAATCTTGGATCGACCTTCGAGTTCACCATCAAGGAACTCGCCGAGACGGTGATCGCCCTGACCGGGACCGGGTCCAAGGTGGTCTACGCCGACCTCCCGTCCGACGATCCCGCCCAACGGCGTCCCGATCTGACGCTCACCCGTGGGACGCTGGGGTCATGGGAGGCGACGACGACACTCGAAGCCGGACTGGCCAAGACCATCGCATACTTCAAGCAGACATACGACCTCTAGGCGCTGGCCACTGACGCATGCATTCTCCCGGCAAAGCAGCACCTTGGAGGACCAGAATGGATATCACCGTGATCGGGACCGGATACGTCGGCCTCATCCAGGGCCTGTGCCTCGCCGACGTCGGTCACCGAGTCACGTGTGTCGACATCGACGGACCGAAGATAGAGGCTCTGAACCGGGGCGTGAGCCCCATCTACGAACCGGGCATCGATGATCTGATGGCGAAGATGACCGCATCCGGGCGTCTGCGCTTCGCCGATACCGCCAATGGACTGGGCTCGCTTCTCGGCGATGTGGTGTTCGTGGCGGTGGGCACCCCGATGGCCGTCAATGGTGCGGCCGACCTCAGTTACGTGCGCGCGGTCATCGAGCAGATCGCTGAGAGCGCCGATCACGATCTCATCGTCGTGATGAAGTCCACTGTCCCGCCCGGGACGGGGCGCTCTCTGGTGCGTCGCCTCCTCTCCTCGGTGCCGGTCAAGATCGACTACGTCTCGAATCCGGAGTTCCTCCGCGAGGGACGGGCTATCGAGGACTGGTACAAGGCCGATCGCATCGTGCTCGGCAGTGACGACGACGACGCCTTGCGCACGGTGGCGGGCCTGTACGACAGCATCAATGCGCCGTTGGTTGCAACGGACGTGGCGAGTGCGGAGACGATCAAGTACGCGTCGAACGCGTTCTTGGCCACCAAGATCAGCTTCATCAACGAGATGGCGAACGTCTCAGACTGCGTCGGGGCGAACATCGACGACGTCTCCCGGGGGGTTGGTCTGGACAGCCGCATCGGCCCGCAGTTCCTCCGTGCCGGTATCGGCTACGGCGGATCATGCTTCCCCAAGGACGTCCGCGCCCTCGACTTCATCTCGGCCATCCACGGCTACAGTTTCGAGCTGCTCAAGGCGGTCATCGAGGTCAACAGTCGGCAGCGCCTGCTCCCGCTCATAGCGCTCTCGCGAGAGCTCGGGACACTCGCAACTCGCACCGTTGCGGTGCTGGGTCTGAGCTTCAAGCCCGAGACCGACGACGTCCGTGACTCCCCGGCGCTGGACATCATCCCGATCCTTCTCGAGGAGGGCGCGGAAGTCCGCGTGTACGACCCCCTCGCCGCGCAGACCCCGCTCGGGCGGGCCGTCCGTACTGAAGACGTGTGGACGGCGCTTGACGGTGCCGGCGCCGCGGTGCTGGTGACCGAGTGGTCGGAGCTCATTGGCCTCGACTGGGCTCGCGTCGCAAGCATGATGAGCGATCCGAAGGTCATCTACGACGGACGTAACGCACTCGATGCGGACGCCGTCCGTGCTGCCGGTCTCAAGTACATGGCAGTTGGACGCGACGGTCTGCACCGCGATAGGCTCTAGGGGAGCGCGCTTGCGTGGTCGCCCGACATCTGGCGCTCTCTTGCGTTCGCGCACGCGGACCTCGACTGGAACGACCACGTGGTCACCGAGGACGCGCTCCTGCGTCCTGCGGAGGTCGTCGCGATGATGGTCGACGCCGACACGGCGTAGCGTCAGCTACAATGCATGTCACCACTCGCGGCGGGGGCTGCGGGTGGACCGGCGCGCAGCACAGGGCGGCATAGGAGCCAGACACAAATGGGGGAGTCACCGCACTTTCCGACGCGAACGCGGCGTCGCTGGACGATCCGACTCGCGCTGCTCTCCTCGGACATCGTCACGCTCGGACTCGCCACCATCGCGGCGACCCTCATCAGGTGGGGGCAGCTCCGCCATGTTCAGGTCCTGCAGGAACTGGGCCCGACATTCACCTACATCGACCTCTCGCTGCTGATCGCCGTGATCTGGATCGCCGCGCTGTGGCTCGAGCGCCTCTACGACCTGGACCGGGTGTTCTGGGGCACCGGGGAGTACAAGCGCGTGGCGCGCGCGCTGTCGCTCGGCGTGGTCGTCTTCATCGTCGCCACCTTCGCGCTCAAGCTCCCCGGTCTCTCCCGCGCGTGGACGCTGATGGCGTGGGGCTTCGCGATCGTGTTCGTCGTGATCGGTCGGTCCCTGGTCCGGATGGCCGTGGTGTCGGCGCGCCGGCGTGGGCGATTGCTGCGTCCGACGCTGATCGCCGGCTTCAACCAGGAGTCCGCGGACATCATCCGCGCGCTGCAGGCCAACCGGTCCTCGGGGATGGTGCCGCTGGGGTGTCTGGCCTCCGAGCACGCCGACTACCCTGTGCACGACTACTGTGGCGAATTGGATATGCCGTGCCTCGGCGGTGTCGACGACATCGGCGAAGTGCTAGACCGCAACGCGATCGACACGGTGGTCATCTCCTCGACCGCCTACGACCACGACGTGCTCGCCCGGCTGATCGACTCGCTCCGCGACCGCAACGTTGACATCCAGATGTCGACCGGCCTGCTCGACGTGATCACCAGCCGCGTGCAGATCCGCGAAGTCTCGGGTATCCCGCTGATCTCGCTCAGGGGCGTCGCGTTCTCACCGGGCAGGCGCTTCGTCAAGCGCACATTCGACCTGATCGTCGGAGGGCTCATCGTTCTCGTCGGCTTGCCGGTGTGGCTGCTGATCGCGCTGGCCGTCAAGATCGACAGCCGCGGGCCTGTCTTCTACCGACAGATGCGCGTGGGCCGGGGCGGTCGCGTCTTCGGCATGTACAAGTTCCGCTCCATGTGCGACGGGGCGGACGCGCGTCTCGACGACCTGGCCGAGCAGAACGAGGCCACCGGCCCGCTGTTCAAGATGCGCAACGACCCGCGCGTGACCCGTGTCGGCCGCTTCCTTCGCAAGTTCTCGCTCGACGAGTTCCCGCAGATCCTCAACGTGCTCAAGGGCGAGATGAGTCTGGTGGGGCCGCGGCCGCTGCCGACGCAACAGACGGTGGACATGACGCCGATGCAGTCGCGTCGGCACGAGGTGCTGCCGGGCATGACGGGCCTGTGGCAGGTCTCCGGGCGCAGCACCCTCACCTTCGACGACATGGTCCGCCTCGACCTCCTCTACATCGAGAACTGGTCGGTGGGCTTTGACATGTCGCTGATGCTGCGCACGATCCCCGCGGTGCTGCTGCCCGAGGGCGCGTACTGACGACGGGCTTCGGTCGGGCACAGGCGGCGCGCATCTTGGGCACCACCCAGCCCAAGATCTCCGCGAGCCTCCCGAGTGAATCGCCCCGGGATTCCCGGAGACTCCATCGTTTGAGAGGATGGTGGAACGCCCCGGGTTCCACGTCGGTTCGACTGCTTGGAAGCCACGGTCTCCCGGTCGGCTTGCTGAGTGCGGTGCTCGCGCAGCTGCAGCCTCCCCGAGACCCCACCTTTGATTCCAGCTACGGTGGATTGATTCCGCTTGCTTTCTGTTCCAGGTCAAGCTCGGGTGATGAGGAACAAGCTACTTATCTCCGGCTGCTCCGATGAACTCGGCGTGACATCTGCCGAACTCCGTCAGCGCTGACCTGCATAGTCACGGGGATACCGTATCCTCGTATCGGGCGCCGAGGCTGGGCGCGAGTCGCCGGTCGCGGGCGATGCTGTCCTAGAGCTTGCTCCATATCGCGAGTCCGAGGACCGCAACGCCGACTACGAGGAAGATCGTCCCGGATATCCGCCTGAGCATCCGTTGTGGGAGCCGGTGACCCAGCAGCCGTCCGGCGAGCACGCTGAGACCGTCAGCTGCCATGATGCCGACCACGGCGCCGAGCCATACTCCGAGGAAGTTGGCGACGGGGGAGGAGCCGCCTGCGGTGATTCCCAAGCCGGCGAGCGACACGCCTATGCCCGTTCCGAGGGCGCCGAGTGATCCGAGAGGACCTGCCGGATTCGCCGCGATGGCCATGGTGATGAGCTCGGCTTGGTCGCCGATCTCCGCCAAGAAGAAGAGGCCAGCCGTCGTGAGAACCGGCCCACGGCCGCTGAGGCGACCGTCGACGCCGGCCTCCTCGTCCTTGGACCGAAGGGTGGCGACCCCGAACGCCACGAACGCGATGCCGCTGACGACCCAGAGCCAGAACTCGGGCAGTAGCGAGCCCACGAACCGTCCGACCAAGGTGAACAGGAACAGCACCACCAGGTTGACGAAGAAGATGCCGAGCAGTACCTCCCACGCTTTGTACTTGGTCGCGAGCGCGAATGCGAGGATCTGCGTCTTGTCGCCCTGCTCGGAGATGAAGATGACGATCGCGGCGACGAGGAACGAGTACAGCATCGGGCGGGGCCCTTCTGTCTGGTGCCGCCGAAAGAAGAGAGACCCTCGACGGACGGACGTCGTGTCCGAACCGTCGAAAGTCTCGTACAGGGTCGCGCGGCCCGTCCGCACCGGGGCTATCGCCCAGCATGTCGACGCGGACTCCCGAGCCGACGACGGCGCGGGCGTACTACTCCCTCTCGACAGCGTGACATTAGCAGTCGATCATGGCAGGGTCAAACGCAAGCGTTCCCGCTGCTCCTATCTCGGCAGATTCGCGCAAGACGTGCGTCACACGGATCGCGTCGGCCAGCCCGACCAGCGCTTCTCGGCTGACGGAGAATCCCAGTGTCGGCGGCTCAAGTCCGTCTCTGGCCACCGTCGGACTCCATCGGAAGCCCTGTCCTCGTGGCGGGGCTTCTGTGCAACGCTTGCCCACGGCGTCTGACCTCCCCGAGACCCCACCTTTGATTCCAGCTACGGTGGATTGATTCCGCTCGGGACCCAAAGTCCAAGCTCGGGTGACGAGGAAAGGAAGCTATATCTGCGCAGCGTGCCGCATCCACTTCTTCAATAGAACAGGCGACGGGATGCTGTGTCCTCAGCATACCGCCCACGATCGC
>Ga0209540_10001308_pt1 | contig 19313 bp, 15 predicted proteins | sample BarGraIncu01121A_FD_184501 | JGI IMG/M metagenome (GOLD analysis project Ga0209540, IMG submission 184501) | Arctic peat soil microbial communities from Barrow, Alaska - Barrow Graham LP Incubations 011-21A (SPAdes) (version 2) | ecosystem: Environmental > Terrestrial > Soil > Wetlands > Peat... | reverse complement strand
CAAGAAGCTATCGCCGTGAAATAATAATAAGGAGATTGTTCCGCTTAATTTTTATTTTTACTGTCTCCATTATATCATTTAAACGGAATCTGTGGTCATTTTGTGGTCAACAAAAAAATAAAAATCCCCCAAACTCCCTGATATCAAGGGGTTTGAGGGATTACTTTTTGAAAAACACTATTCCCACTCTATAGTCGCCGGCGGCTTACTCGTTATATCATACACAATCCGGTTGATGTGTCCGACTTCGTTTACTATTCTTCTCGAGCAGATATCAAGCACGTCATACGGAATTCTTGCGAAGTCCGCTGTCATGAAGTCGCTCGTGGTTACGCCGCGAAGGGCAAGCATATAGTCATAGGTACGACCGTCACCCATAACACCAACCGAGCGCACATTAGTAAGGACTGCAAAATACTGGTTGATATCACGTCCAAGGCCGGCCTTTTTGATTTCTTCACGGAAAATATAATCGGCATCACGAAGGATAGCGAGCTTCTCTTCCGACACGGCTCCCATGATACGAATGGCAAGTCCGGGACCGGGGAACGGCTGACGCCATACCAGATCGTCCGGTATTCCGAGCTCAAGGCCTGCTTTTCTGACTTCGTCCTTGAAAAGATCACGGAGCGGCTCGATGAGGCCTTTGAATGCGATATCATCAGGAAGGCCGCCGACATTGTGATGACTCTTGATAACGGCGGCATCGCCGACTCCGCTCTCAATAACGTCCGGGTAAATCGTACCCTGGACGAGATAATCAACAGTACCGATTTTTATAGCTTCTTCTTCAAATACGCGGATGAACTCTTCGCCGATAATTTTTCTTTTGGTCTCAGGATCGGACACACCGGCCAGTCTTGTCATAAAGCGTTCCTGGCAATTGACGCGGATCAGGTTCATGTCGAACTCGCCCTTAAAGACTCGTTCCACATCATCCCCTTCGTTTTTCCGAAGAAGACCGTGATCGACAAAAACACAGGTCAGCTGTTTGCCGACCGCCTTATGGATCATAAGCGCGGCTACAGAGGAATCAACTCCTCCGGACATAGCGCAGAGTACCTTCTTGTCGCCGATCTGTGCGCGAATCTTTACAATCGATTCCTCGACAAAAGACGACATCACCCAGTCACCGGAACAGCCGCAGATATCATAGAGGAAGTTATGAAGCATAACCGGTCCCTGGGGAGTGTGATTGACTTCAGGGTGGAACTGGACGGCGTAGAACCCAAGTGCTGCATTCTCCATCGCGGCACAGGGGCAGTTATCGGTGTACCCTGTAACGGTGAAGCCTTTCGGAGGCTCACTGATGTAATCCGTATGACTCATCCAGCAGGTATTTTCTGCTGTAACATTGTTAAAAAGCTTAGAGTCCGTAGACAATACGATGTTTGTCTTGCCATACTCACTTGCAGGTGCAGAAGTGACGGCTCCGTCAAGCATACATGTCATGAGCTGAGCTCCGTAGCATATTCCAAGAAGAGGAATCCCTAGATCGAGTATCTCTTTGGTGTAGTGCGGCGAGTGCTCAGCATACACACTGTTGGGTCCGCCTGTGAAAATAATTCCCTTATAATTGCCTTCTCTGATACGGTCTAAGCTGGCCGTGTAGGGAAGAATCTCAGCATATACATTCTGTTCGCGTACCCGTCTGGCGATCAGCTGATTATACTGTCCGCCAAAATCCAGAACAAGAATCTTCTCGTTGACCACGTATTATTCCTCCTGTAGATATGAACTGCCTGCTGCTATGAATGTGATGCTATGAATGTGATGCTATGAATGTGATGCTATGAATGTGATGTTATGAATTTACTGCTTTGATTTTACTACTTTGATGCCGGTTGCAAAGAACCGGCATCAACTACGTAAATCTCTTCACTCAGCGGAACATTATCTCTCCGCGCTTAGGTCCTGTAGACACCAGAGAGACATGAACGTCAAGCTCTTTTTCGATGAAAAGAACGTAGTCCTGCGCTTCTTTGGGAAGCTTGTCAAATGATGTTACGCCGCGTATATCCGTTTTCCAACCCTTGAGTGTCTGCCAGATCGGTTTGGCACGATCGAGCTTGGTGGGATTTGGGAAATCCTTTGTGATTTCACCGTCGACATCATATGCCACACAGACCGGAATCTCATCGAGATAAGCCAGGCAGTCGATAGCGGTGAGTGCAACATCTGTTGCGCCCTGTACACGGCAGCCATAACGTGAGGCAACGCAGTCGAACCAGCCCATTCTTCTCGGGCGTCCTGTGGTAGCACCGTATTCCCCGGCATCTCCGCCGCGCTGTCTCATCTCATTAGCCTCATCGCCGAAGATTTCACTTGTGAAAGCGCCCGCGCCGACTGCAGAGGAATATGCTTTAACAACAGCATAGATTTCCTTGATCTCATAGGGAGGTATTCCTGCACCGACCGTGCCGTAACCGGCAAGTGTCGAGGAGGAAGTAACCATCGGGTAAATACCATGATCAGGATCCTTCATCGACCCGAGCTGGCCTTCAAGAAGTATTTTTTTGCCGTCCTTAATAGCTTGGTGCAGATACGCCGTGGTGTCCGCTACAAAAGGAGCAATAAATTCCCGGTATTCCATGAGTTCCGCAAAAAGAACATCGGCGTCAAGAGTCGGTTTATGGTACAGATGTTCAAGAAGTGTGTTTTTGAGAGTAAGTATGGAGACGAGTTTCTCCTTCAGTGCGGTTTCTTCAAAAAGCTCACAGACCTGAAACCCGATTTTGGCATATTTATCCGAATAAAAAGGAGCGATTCCCGATTTGGTAGAGCCAAAAGCTTTACCGCCGAGACGCTCTTCTTCGTACTGATCAAATAGAATGTGATATGGCATGACAATCTGTGCCCGGTCCGAGACCATCAGGTTGGGCATCGGAACACCTTTGGACAAAACATGGGCAATCTCTTCCTTGAGCTTGGAAATATTAAGAGCGACACCGTTGGCAATAATATTCATAACACTGGCATGACAGACGCCGGATGGCAGAAGGTGAAGGGCTAATTTGCCGTATTCGTTAATAATGGTATGTCCGGCATTTGCTCCGCCTTGAAAACGGATGACAATATCAGACTCGGAGGCAAACATATCGGTGATTTTGCCTTTACCCTCGTCGCCCCAGTTCGCTCCAACAATCGCTTTAACCATCTTAAATGATCCTCCTGTCAATACGAAAGGCAACATTTATAGGTCTTCATTCTGCTGCCTTGCATTTCGTGCCGAATTGATATGTTTCCATAAAAAAAGAATCCCCGAGCAATACTCACTCGAGGAATCCTTGCCCTTACCATTATATAAGGCGCTTCCGGCAGTGTCAATTTATATGGACCTTGCAGGAGATAAAATGCTTTGTATTCCATCATTCGCAACTCCAAATAATATCATCCAAGTGTTGCAATACGGCGCAGCGCCTCTTCCGAAGCTTCTTTTGATCCGAATGCAGTCAGACGGAAGAAACCTTCGCCGCAGGGCCCGAATCCAGAGCCCGGGGTACCGACTACACCGACCTTTTCGAGCAGGTAGTCAAAGAATTCCCATGAGGTCATTCCATTTTTGGTTTTCATCCAGATATAAGGGGCATTCACACCGCCCGACACTTCAAATCCGAGGTCGGTGAGGCCCTCTCGAAGAATTCTCGCGTTCTCCATATAGCCTGCGATTACTGCCTTTGTCTGTGCCTTGCCCTCCGGCGTATAGATTGCAGCAGCACCGCACTGTGTGATATAAGATACACCGTTGAATTTGGTGGCCTGTCGTCTGGCCCACAGATCCCTTACGCGCACGCCGTCTCTGACAAGCTCTTTGGGAACTACCGTATAGCCGCAGCGGACACCTGTAAAACCTGCTGTTTTGGAGAAACTTCTGAGCTCAATTGCACATTCTTTGGCACCGGGAATTTCGAAAATGGAATGTGGAAGGTCTTCTGATATAAATGCTTCATAAGCGGCATCAAAAAGGATAACGGCACCGACCCTACGGGCATATTCCACCCAGGCAGTCAGACCGTCATAACCGATAGCGGCACCGCTCGGGTTGTTCGGGAAACAAAGATAAATCATATCCGGTGTTCTCTCCCCGTCCCTGATTTCCGGAACCTGCGGGATAAAGCCGTTCTTCTCCTCACATTTCAGGTACATGAAGTTCGACCAGAGGCCGGTCTGTACATTATATTCCCCTGCACGGCCTGACATGACATTGGAATCGACATATACCGGATACACCGGATCACAGACCGCAACATAATTATCTGCTGCAAAAATATCACCGATGTTGCCTGAATCACTCTTGCACCCGTCACTGACAAATATCTCATCCGTATCAATTGTCACGCCGCGGCTTGCATAATCATTGTCCGCAATGGCATTCACCAGGAAATCATAACCGAAATCAGGTCCGTATCCGTGAAAAGACTTCTCATCACCCATTTCAAGTACAGCCTTCTGCATGGCGGAAATAACAGCCGGAGCCAATGGCCTTGTAACATCGCCGATCCCCAGACGAATAAGGTTCATGTCGGGATGCTCTGCAGAGAATTCTTTCACCTTTCTGGCGATCCCCGCAAAGAGATAGTTCCCGGGTAATTTCTGGAAATTGTCATTCAATTCAAACATTGCGTTATCCCTTTCTCATATCAGCCCCTTACACCAGGGGATCTCTCTAATGGAAAAACGGACCTTTCGGTCCGCGCTGGACTATATATATTTTGCAGAAAAAATGCCTAAAAATCAACCTCTCCTTCAAAACTAATCTCAGCGGGTCCTTCCATGATCACATCGCCCGAGTCTTCGCGCCATGAAATACTGAGCTCTCCTCCGTTTAGAATGACAGTTACCTTACGGTCGGAAAAGCCGTTAATAACAGAAGCGACGACTGTTGCGCAGGCACCGGTTCCGCAGGCCATTGTCTCACCCGATCCACGTTCCCAGACGCGCATACGAAGATGCGTCCGGTCGATAATTTCAACAAATTCCGTATTCACACTTTCGGGAAACAACTTGTGCTTCTCGAAAAGCGGCCCCATTTTTTCAAGAGGCAGCGTCTCAACGTCTTTAACATACACAACAGCATGCGGATTGCCCATCGATACAGCCGTGATGTTATAGAGCTTACCGCCGACAGCAATCGCTTCATTGAATAAGTTCTTATCACTCCAGAGAACAGGGATGTGATCCGTCTCAAGAATTGGTTTGCCCATGTTCACTGTTACACGTACGGCTTTTTTGTTCTCAACAGTGATTGAAATCTGCTTGATTCCTGAAAGCGTCTCGATGGCAAGGTCAGTCTTGCCGGTAAGGCCTTTGTCATAAACATATTTAGCAACACATCGAATACCATTGCCGCACATTTTCCCGCGCGAGCCGTCCGCATTGTACATATCCATGAAAAAGTCGCCCTTATCAGAGGGCTTGATAAGTATTACACCGTCTGACCCTATCCCAAAGTGCCGATCGCTGAATTGAATCGCAAAGGGTCCAATTTCGTCCGGTCTTAGTATTTCTTCTTTGGTACAGTCAATATAAATGTAGTCGTTTCCGATTCCCTGCATTTTTGTGAATGTAATTTTTCTCATATCGAACCCTCTCTGACGATGCGTATAAGCACTTAGTTCTCCTGGCTTTTTAACACGGAAACTGCCATATCAATAAGCCTTGATCCAGTATCCATACTCTTTTTCTGCAAAAATCTGTGTGCTTCTTCCTCCGACATGTTGTTGCGGTTCATAAGAAGTGCTTTGGCCTGATCAATGATTCTCTTCTCCTCCGCACCGCGTTTTGCAGGGGCGCAGTCAGATTTCGATGCAGCTGGCTTCGATGCAGCTGGTTTTGATGCGGCCGCGCGAGAGATATTACTGTACATCTGACGCGTCTCAAGAAGCATCCGGACAGAGGATATAAGATCCTGTGAATGCAGCGGAAGTGCAAGTGTATAAACGCCTTCCTGCTGTCCGAAGGTCAGATCCATATTTCCGGAAGCAACAAGCATAAGCATATCGTAATCATCCGGCAGTAGTGATTGCAGCTGCACGGACGACATGTCCGGGAACTTCGATCCGCAGACAACGAGTCCGCCTCCGTCTTCCGACTGAATAAACCGGAGTGCCATGGACCCGCTGGTTGCAAGGCCCCGTACAGGAAAGCCGTGATTCTGCAGGATATCCCTGATTTTGTGTGCGATAGTCACATCGGGAAAAGCAACAATGATGCTTCTCATCTTTTCCCCCTCTGATTTATTCTGTCGTATCCGACGAAGCCCGTCATGCTTTTTCATAGTCCGCGGTATTGGGGCCGGCCGGAATACCTGATGTCATTTAGTGTCAGGAAGATAGGCGGGATTTAGTAGCGAAGGAGAGCAGGATTTAGTAACGAAGGAGAGCGGGATTAATAGCGAAGGAGATATGTATCAATTTCCCACTGTGTCACCTGCATTTTGTACTCGTTCCACTCGTCGTCCTTTGCTTCAAGGTACCTGTCATAAACATGCTCGCCAAGTACTTCTTTACCCAAAGGATCTTTCTCGAATTCATCGAGGGAATCCCGCAGGCTGCCGGGAAGATTATCAATTCCTGCAGCTGTTCTCTCCTCGGGCGACATCGCGAAAATAGAGTTATACACCTGCTTGGGAGGTGTCATCTTGTTCTCGATTCCATCGAGTCCTGCGGCCAGACACAGCGCAAGGGCAAGATACGGATTCGCTGAAGGATCCGGGCTTCGCAGCTCAATACGGGTTCCGATACCGCGGGTGGCCGGGATGCGGATCAGTGCAGAACGATTGGCTGCAGACCACGCAAGATAGCAGGGAGCCTCATAACCCGGAACGAGTCTCTTATATGAATTGACCAGAGGATTGGTAACAGCTGTAATTCCCTTCACGTGCTTCAAAACACCTGCGATAAACTGCCTTGCCGTCTCAGAAAGCCCGAGATCATCATCAGGAGCATAGAAAGCGTTCTTTCCGTCTTTCATCAGAGACATATTGATATGCATTCCGGATCCATTAATACCGTAGACCGGCTTGGGCATAAAAGAAGCGTGGAGGCCATATCTCTTGGCAATCGTCTTGACGGCAAGCTTGAATGTCATAATATTATCTGCTGTCATAAGTGCATCGCCGAATTTGAAATCAATTTCGTGCTGTGCATGCGCTACTTCGTGATGGGATGCTTCAATCTCAAAACCCATTGCCTCAAGTGCGAATGAAATTTCGCGGCGGATGTCTTCGCCCTGACCAACCGGCTCCAGGTCGAAATATCCGCCCTCATCGTTAGCCGTAGTAGTCGGCTTGCCGTTCTCATCGTAATTGAAAAGGAAGAACTCAAGCTCAGGACCTACATTAAAGATGTATCCCATCTCTTTTGCCCTGACTAAGACATTCTTAAGTACATAACGCGGATCGCCGACAAAAGGCGCGCCGTTGGGCGTGTAAATATCACAGATAAGACGCGCTACCTTCCCGGACTGAGGTCTCCACGGAAAAATGACAAAAGAATCATAATCCGGGTAAAGATACATGTCGGATTCGCTTATGCGGGCAAATCCATCAATGGATGAACCGTCGAACATGCATTCATTATCCAGCGCTTTTCCCATCTGGCTAGGTGTAATCGCAACATTTTTCAACATTCCGAAAATGTCCGTAAACTGAAGTCGGATGAACTTAACATCCTCTTCCCCGATAATTCGAATAATATCCTCTTTAGTATATTTAGGCATTTTACTTCCTCCTTCTGGCAACTCGAAATAAAGAGTTCGCAATTGGAAAAATAACGAAAAAAGACGGTCTTCCCGCCTTCGTTTCCGGTTTAGATTATTGTAATCAAAAGATAAAGTTGTGTCAAGGGTTTTTGCAAGTCGGAAGGGCTTTCCTTGCAAAATTTTCAACATCGCTTGTCAGAGACGGCAGGATATACGGCTTCCCTTTTTGGACTTCGAGTGCTTGCTTTATAAGAAAGTCCGTCATCGCCGGATTCTTAGGTAAGAAACTGCCATGGGAATACGTGCAATATACATTCTTATAGATTGCACCCTCTGTTCTGTCTTCCCCATTATTTCCCGACCCTGTCAGTACTTTTGCAAGTGGCTTTATATCGTCTCCCAGATACGTTCTCCCGCTATGGTTTTCAAAGCCATAAAGGATCTTCGATTCCCCAAGCAAATCACAGGAGTAGACCGTATCACCGATGAAACGGCTCTTTTTTCCGACTGTCCATATGTTAATGGCCCCGAGACACTCTATTTTATGTCCGTCTTGTTCTTCGTAGTAATGCCCCATCATCTGATATCCGCCGCAAATACAAAGAAACACCTTGTTCATCTCCACGGCTTCCTTTATCTTGTCCCCTTTGACCGACACAAAATCGCTGCGAAGTATGTTTTGCTCCGCATCCTGACCGCCGCCCAGAAAAATAATGTCGTATTGATCCGGATCGAAATTCTCCCCAATCGAGACGGCCTCGACTTCAAGCTCAATTCCCCTTAAGGAGGTTCTTCTCTTCAAGGCCAGAATATTGCCGCGGTCTCCGTATAAATTCAGAAGATCCGGATATAAATGACAGAGTCGGATTTTTTCCTGCATCTTTGAAAAGCTCCTCTCCTCTATTTCCAGAATTCCCTGAGATGATAACGCTTCACCATTATCTTGCGAAGCGCCAGCATGGCGGTATAGTTCGGGAGAATATAAAGGCACTTGCCGTCCGGGCACTGCGCAAGCGCCTCGTCAAGTAAGTCCCCGCAGCAGGTCATCGGCTGTGCCTGCATCCTGTCTTTGTCTATACCTGCATAAGCCAGCCGCAGATACATGTCGCCATATCTTTCTCCGGATACAAATACCTTTTCCGGATAAGACCTTGATTCAAAATCAACATCCCAAATCCAGGATACATCTTTACCGTCAGCATCATTGCTGTTCAAAAGCAGATACATGCCGCCGGCATCCGACGCTTCGGAAACAAAGGACAGTGTACGCTCAAGCCCGACCGGATTTTTGACGAGGAGCAGACAAACCGACTTCGAGCCGACCGGTATTTTCTCCATACGGCCAAAAGCCGGCAGGAGATTCTCTGCTTCTTTTGAACATCCTGCAAATGTGAGACTGGTATCGCCGCACTTCTGCCCGAATAGAACGCAGGCCGCAACGGCTGCTGCCAGATTATAGAAATTATGGATACCGGGAATCGGGAGAGCGACGGTAACCGATTCGCCGGCATAGGTAAGCGTTACCGGAAAGCCTGTGTCTGCAGGTCCTTTAAACGGCACGTCACCATTGCGTAAAGCAGCTTCTTTTTCTTCTTCGGAAGGGATGTTGTATGATACGGCAAAATCCGGAATCTTACGGCTGTAACCGCAGGACGGGCAGAAAAAAGCACCCAGATGTCCGAAACTTCTGGCGCGGTATTCATACTTTGTCTGACAGAAGCTGCAGTACGAAGCATCCGAAGTAGTCTCGCTAAGACCTGATTTCAAAGGATTTGTAACAGTGTTACGCGTCATGGAAGACTCGTCCATTCCGAAAAAAACGACCCTTTCATCGCGGCCCCGTTCAAGAGCCGCCACAAGTGAGTCGTCTGCATCCAAAAGGATCTGTGCCGTTGTTGCATCAAGTCCTTTTGCAATGAGGGATTGTGTGTGGACCAATTCTCCGTAACGATCCAGCTGATCACGAAACAGATTTGTCACAACACAGACCCGGGGATTCAGCTGACCGCTGATTTTGGCAAAAGCCGCTTCATCCGCCTCAATAATATATACAGACCTGCCGCCTGCTTTTTCAGCGTTTTTGCGAATACGGATGCCTTCAATCATCGTTGTGGTAATACCGGTCGCTAAATTCGCGCCCGATACATTAGTAATAACCGTATAGCCGCGGACCTTAAGAATGCCTGCAGCCATATGGGTGGTAGTCGTTTTTCCATTGGTTCCTGTAAGAACAATAATATTCCTGTCTTTAGACAACTCGGAGAGAATCTGCGGATAAATCTTCAGGGCCGCGCGTCCCGGGAGGGTAGTTGCCCCCCTGCCAAGAAGCCGTAACCCTTTGGAGATTCCTTTTGCGGCGAGAACAGCTAACCCCGCGCGAAAATGTGTCATACTTATTCCTTCGCCTTCTTCTTTGTGTCATTAATCAGGGTTATAAACTCATCAAAAAGATAATTGTTATCCCTGGGTCCCGGGGCACCCTCAGGATGATACTGAACTGTAAAAACAGGCTTGTTCAGGTAGGTAAGCCCTTCAATAGAACCGTCGTTCATGTTGAGATGGCTGATTTCGCAAATCTCGGGAGACAGCGTCTCGTCCGTAACCACGTAGCCGTGATTCTGTGATGTTATATAGACAATATCAGCCCGTAGATCTTTGACGGGATGGTTAATTCCTCTGTGTCCGTAACGAAGCTTATGTGTATCAGCACCTGTTGCCAGTGCCATCAGCTGATGACCCAGACAAATTCCCATAACAGGAATACCGGACTCATAAAGTCTGGCGATCTGCTCAATGGCCGGTCCGCAGTTCTTCGGATCTCCGGGGCCGTTGGACAACAGAATTCCGTCCGGATGCGCCGCAAGAATTTCTTCCGCTTTAGTGTCCCACGGATAAGTAGTAACTTCGCAGTCTCTTTCCACAAGATTCCAGATAATATTCTGCTTCACTCCGAAATCGATCAAAGCGATCCGGTAGGAAGGTTTTTTGGAATCACCGGAAATATCTGCCGCCTGCATATGCGCCGGCACAAGAGATGTAGGATTGCCCGCTGCTGCATCCGCTGCGTATTTAATCTTATCCCAGCCTTTCCTGCCCGCAGGAAAAACCATTTTGTTTTTGCTGCTAACCATAGGGACAAGCTTAGAACCATCGTATTTTTGTATTTTTTCAAGAGCCGCCTTTATGTCGATTTCTTCTTTACTGCCGTCGGTAAGAAGGCCGAGCATCGTGCCGTGCTCTCTGATCAGAAGCGTAAGCGCACGTGTATCAATTCCATAAATACCGGGAATGTCATTTCTTGTAAGGTATTCAGTTAAATCCTCCGCCTGTCTTAGATCTCCCTCAACAGTAGTCAGATCACGCAGGATGAAAGCCTCCACCCACGGACGCGTCGATTCGGAAGTATCTTCAAAAACACCGTAATTCCCGATAATCGGAGAAGCCATAGTAATCGCCTGACCGGCATAAGAAGCATCCGTAAGGAGCTCAACATACCCTGTAAGGCCCGTATTAAAAACAACCTCACAAACAGCGTCTCTCTTTGCACCAAAGCGAACACCCTCAAAAACACTGCCATCACTTAATACAAGACACGCTTTCTGCATAAAATCCTCCCATTATGTCCGTGAAACCCACTGATCTCTTCAAGGCAGACGTCCCAAAACACAGCACACATCCATCCCCAAATTCATTTAACACAGCATTTTATCATGAAAGCAAACAAGTTTCCAGATAAGACCCCCACAAGTCCACTTCCCCGGCGCGCAGCCACCCAGCAACCGAGCGATCTTACGCAGGCGAAGCCGAGTAAAGGAGCCGCGCAAAGTATAGTTCCTTGGCGCGAAGCGCCCCACCCTGTGAACCCCTAACATCTTACCTTGGGCGAAGCGCCTTATCCGGAACCAAGGGCATATTTCCCGAGCGACCTTACGCAGGCGAAGCCGAGGACAGGGGGAGCGAAGGAAAAATGCCCTTGGTTCCCCGACAGGTCGCGCAAAGTATAGTTCCTTGGCGCGAAGAGCCCCCCCCGATGAACCCATGACATCTTTCCCGAGCGCGAGGCGCTGTATCCGGAACCAAGAGCATATTTCCTGAGCGACCTTACGCAGGCGAAGCCGAGGACAGGGGGAGCGAAGGAAATATGCTCTTGGTTCCCCGACAGGGGAGCTCGGGAAAGATGTCATGGGTTCAGATGTGCTATAACGATAATTCTCTCTGTCCCCACTCCGACAGGCGTGCAGGTAACCAGCGTAAGCTGCTGCCCTCCTGTTCCGCTGTCGCCTTGTATGTAATTGACAAGCTCCGCCGGATCCAGTTCGGGGATAACAGTATCCACAATATACGTAAGTATCGTTCCGTCGACGGCCGTAATCACAATGCCGTCACCGACAGCAACCTCATTGAGACGATTAAAAAGGCTGCCGTAAGTTTTCATCCTGTGACCGAGGATAACGCTGTTGCCCACTTGTCCCGGCAGAATTCCATTCTCAAGTATTCCTGCCCCGTAACGCAGAGGCACAATACCTGCGCCGATCCACAGCGGAATATTCAGGTCTATCTTATCAATGCTGAAGGTGCCAAACGCGGTTAACGTAAGCTTTTCTGCAGGATCATACTTCGTAGGAACCGGAGTAATTTCCGTGGCTGCGGTGGTCGCGGCTGGTATCGTCGTATTCTTCGTGGTATCTGCTGTATCTGTTGAAGTCACGATCGTTTCAAGTTCTTCCCCGTTTACGGGAAGTGCGTTCGCTTCCACTACTACGGTGACATTTCCCTGTTCAATCTGACCAAGCATTTCCTGGGTCTTTTGTCCGCGCAGGTAATTCTGAGCCGGATTCCACAAAAAGAGTATAATTGCACCGATTAGAAGTAGAATTGCCAGAATGAGAAGTATTTTATCGGTAAGAGAGAACTTTCTCCTATTTCCTGTAGTACTATGTAATTCGGGTTGTCCTGTATCTATCTTGTTTTTTTTCATATTTTCACCTCTCAGGAGAGTTTATTTCTATCCGAATAGTATTCTCTTTCTGATTATAGCAAAACCGGTGATAAAATACTTTTAGTATTAGGTATTTTCTGCTATCATAGTTGTACTTTTTAGTTGAAAAAAACCCAAAATTCAGTACATTATGTACAAGATTCAGGAAAGTGGGCGTTATGCAGGATTATGAGATGAATGGGATCTGGAAAAAGGTAACTGACCTTTTGGCCGGGGAAATCTCTGAAGTCAGTCTTAAAACATGGATTCTGCCGATGAAGCCCGTGTATGCCGATGACAAGATTTTTATCTTGTCTGTCCCGGACTCTTTTTCGTATACGTATGTAATCCAGTGGCAGAATCTGATAGTTAATACTTTTAGTATTGTCTGTTCGCGTACCTACGAGGTTCGAATGGCTGTCAAAGATTCTCAGGAAATTATGGAAGCACTTCGCAGGCAGACATCTCCAACTTCTTCCGATGTTTCCTCTGCCTATCCGGAAGAGATTCACCGGACAGCCGCTCAGATGAATCCTCAATATACTTTTGAAGCTTTCGTTGTCGGTTCCGGCAACCGTTTTGCCCATGCAGCATGCGTAGCTGTTGCAGAGAAGCTCGGCGGCCGCAATTATAATCCGCTTTTTCTCTATGGAGGTTCCGGATTAGGCAAAACACACCTGATGCACGCCATCGGTAACTATGTTACGGTCAAGCATCCGGAGAAGAAAGTCGTATATGTGCAGTGTGAGCAGTTCGTGAATGAATTCATCTCTGCCATTAAAGAAATATCGTATGATGATTTCCGTGAAAAATATAGAAATGCCGATCTTCTCTTAATAGATGATATTCAATTCATCGAGGGAAAAGAGCAGATGCAGATCGAATTTTTCCATACGTTCAATGCGCTCCATGAGTCCGGCAAACATATTGTTATGACTTGCGATAAGCCGCCTCAGAGTCTGGCTTCCCTTGAAGAACGGCTGCGCACACGTTTTTCATCCGGACTGATCGTTGATATTCAGCCGCCGGATTACGAGACACGTGTCGCTATTTTGAAAAGACGCGCCCAACAGAATAATGTTAATGTGCCTGAAGATGTTTTTGATTACATCTCTGCCAATATTGCCACAAATATCCGGGAGCTTGACGGTGCCTTTAATACAGTGCTCGCATACAGCCTTCTGGCCGGCTCCATTGATCTGGAGGTAGCAGCTGCGGCGCTTAAAGATATTATTCAGCCCCGTCCTATCCGACAGCTTACATCACAGATGATTATGGAAATCGTCGCACGTTATTATAATGTTACTGTTAACGAGATTCTTTCGAGCCGCCGCAGCAAAGACATAACAGTACCAAGACAGATAGCTATGTATCTGTGCCGTTTTGTTCTGAATATGACATTTCCGAAAATCGGCGATGTATTCGGCGGAAAAGATCACACTACTGTTATTCATGCTTGCAATAAGGTTTCAGCAGATCTCAATGCTGTTACATCTTTGTTTTCCCGCGACGTGGAAGAACTCAAAAAACGCCTGTCTACCTAAGAGTTATCCACAGTTTTCTGTAGATATGTGGATAACTTTATGTGATTTCATACGTACTAAATTGTGGATAAAATTCAAATGTGAACTGTCGTTATAACCCTCTTTTTATCCCCTCTTCCAATCACATGTAATAAACAGGGAAAATCCAGTCATATCAGCGCTTTTAAGACTTTTCCACGATAATCACACACCATAATAAGAGGGCGGAGATTTCTTTCTATTTATTTAGTAGATTTCCGTCTTCACAATTAGATAATTCGAACATTATTTTTACTTATTATAAAAAGCTGTGGAAAACTCAGATGACAAATAGATTATTAATTTATTTCAATTATATTACAAAACATATATTCTCTATGATATTGTTTTGTAACAATTTTATTACAAGGAAATATTGTCATTTTAACCCTATATCCTTATTTGAGGCTGATTTTTTTAGATTTTTATGTATAATAGAGGTATTACTAAATAAGTACGGAGGTAGTCCAATGAAATTTATCTGCTCCAGGGATCGTCTGATGGAAGCTATAACAATTGTCCAGAAAGCTGTATCAACACGTTCTACGCTTCCCATTCTTGATGGTATTCTGATTGAGGCTTCTTCTTCAGATGGAGTAAAGCTTACTGGATATGATTTGGAGACAGGAATAGAGTCCCAGCTTGAGTCTGATGTAACAGAGGGAGGATCCATTGTAATCAACTCCCGTCTTTTTGGAGATATAGTTAGAAAACTTCCTGATAATCAAGTTTCTTTTGAAAGTAATAATCAGATGCAGATAAGTATTGAGAGCGGATCTTCTGTTTTTTCAATTAAGGGAATGTCTGCAGACGGTTATCCAAAGATTCCTACTGTCGCGGATGCCGAGAAGATTACACTTCCGCAGGGACTTTTCAAGGATATGATAAGACAGACTATATTTGCTGTTTCTACTGACGAAAGCCGTCCTACACTCAATGGCTGTTTTTTCAGTTGTGATGGATTCTCTATTGAAATGGTGGCCATTGACGGATTCCGTCTTGCTCTGCGCAAGCAGCTGTTAGGTCAGGATCTTCCTGTTATGAAGTTTATTATTCCAGGCAAGGCGCTGCATGAAGTTGGACGGATTCTTGGCGGTAAAGAGACGGAAGTAGCTGTGTATTCATCTACCAATCATATTCTTTTTGATACAGGCAAAGTAAGAATTGTCTCTCGCCTCATACAAGGCGAGTATATGAATTATCGTGCTATCCTGCCAAAGTCCTCCAATACGACTCTTCTGGTCTCTCCTACAGCTATACTTGATGCTATCGAGCGTGCATCTCTTATTATCCTTTCAGAAGATAGAAGATGCCCTGTACAGCTCTCCATGCCTAATGATGATACACTGGTAATAAGCGCCAGTACGGAGCTTGGAACATTGAGAGAGGAAATATCCGTAAGTATTACCGGAGATAAGATTGATATTGATTTTAATCCGCGTTATTTTATTGATGCCCTTCGAGTAATTGATAAGGAAGAAATTTCCATTATATTCAACGGAAGCAACGGTCCGTGCGTACTTAAGCCTACAGAGGGTGAAGATTTCTCTTATCTTGTGCTTCCTCTGCGCCGCTGATCATAAAGGAAGGCATATGTTAATCAGATCCATCCATATTGAGAATTTTCGTAATTATAGAAGGCTTGACCTCGATGTTGAGCCTTCTATTAATGTTTTCTATGGAGAAAATGCTCAGGGAAAGACAAATATTATAGAAGCTATATACCTCTGCGCCTGTGCTCGTTCACACCGTACGTCAAAAGACAGGGAACTGATATATCACGGAGAGAGTGGTTATAAAGTACAGCTGGATATGCTGGCTCACCGTTACCGCAATATGATAGTCTGCAGAGAAGATGAAATATCAAAAGAGACAGATCAGCCTTTTCCTGTGCGCAAAAAGAATGATTATTATGAAGAAAGTCTTTCCATCTCTTTTGTTGATGCCTCAGAGACCCCTGAGGGCCTCAGAAAGGCCCGCCGTATAGCAGAACATGATCATGTCCCACTTGAGAGAATAAGTGATTTTATGGGCCTTTTCCACGCCGTAATATTTGCACCGGAAGATCTTCTGCTCATTAAAGAAGGGCCGTCGGTAAGAAGACGATATATGGATCTTTTAATATCCCAGGTCAGACCTTGTTATTTTTATGATTTGATGACTTATTCGAAGCTGCTGCAGCAGCGAAACCGCACACTTAAGCATTTGCGTCAGAAACAACCGGTTCATACACTCAGCCAAATGGAGGAAAGTGAACTGGAGATTTGGGATTATCCAATAGCAAAGGCAGCTGCAAGGATTCTTGCAGAGAGAATTCTCTTTTCAGAGCGCATAAGATTTCTCGCCAAAGAAAAGCATGAGCAGATATCCGGCGGAAAAGAAAGCTTATTTGTGCGTTATCGGACAGTTACCGGAATTCTTAATGATGAAATACAAAAGAATCCGCATTCTCGTATTGAAGAGATAGAGAAGCTGCTTCTGAACCGTTGGAAATCGGGTCATCAGGATGATTATGAAAAGGGGAATACTTCAATAGGTCCTCATAGGGATGATCTTGAATTATCGCTGGACGGCGATGGACTACGGGCTTTTGCATCGCAGGGACAGCAGCGATCGGCCGCACTGGCTTTAAAGCTGGCAGAACTTACCATTCTGCGTGAGGAAACAGGGGAAATGCCGGTACTTCTTCTGGATGATGTTTTCAGTGAATTGGATTCAGGCCGCCGTGCCTGTCTGATTTCCAATATGGGTGATGCACAGGTATTCATCACTTGTACGGATCGTTTATTTATTGAAAAAGAGCTTACAGCAAGGACAGATATATTGTCTGATTCTGCTGATAAAAAGACAAGTATTTCTTTCTTTGAAGTATCTGAAGGAACCGTCTCACCGCGCTGATATGAGAAGTATGGTATAATTAACTAGTGTTTTTGTGGACTTTTCTCTTAGAAAAGCCACACATTCGGAGGATAGTAAAGATGTATGTTCACCTGGGCGGAGAGTATTCCATATCAGACCGTTTTATTATCGGAATATTTGATATGGATTCAATTACGTCCAGACAGACTGATATGATCAGGTTTCTTACAGAAGCGGAGAAATCAGGACGTGTTGAATATGTGTCGGAAGAGATCCCCCGGTCAGTAGTGGTTTCTGTTGATCGTGTTTATTTTTCACCGATATCAACAGCGACTCTCTTAAAACGGCTGACGGATATGTATTCACATACAGACAAGATATTTATGTGATAAGAAGCACGTTGTAACATTGTTACAAATCCTGTTATTTCAACACATTTGGTAATTTGTGAAGGCTTATGACGATGAATTGCCAATACAGGGAAAGGATACAGAAATGAACGAAAACAAGAAGAATACAGACAGTCATTCTGATGGCAAGGAAGCATATTTCGCTTCTATGGCAGAAGAACACGACGACCTCGATGCCATTTACAATATGGCGGAAAATCCAAGAGCACTGACGGATGATTATATGGAGGATTCACTTGATGAGATAGCGGGCGCCGCAGCCGGTCAAGATGAATTTGATACTTCGAATTCTTCATCATACAACGAATCCGACATACAGGTCCTTGAGGGTCTGGAAGCCGTCCGTAAGCGTCCCGGAATGTATATCGGTGATACCTCACTTCGTGGTCTCCATCATCTTGTATATGAGATTGTAGCCAATTCTGTTGATGAGGCCCTTGCAGGCCGCTGCGATACTATATGGGTGACAGTTAATAAGGATGGATCAGTGACAGTCATTGATAACGGATCAGGAATTCCTGTCGGAAATCATCCCAAAATGGGCATTCCGACGGTTGAAGTTGTCCATACCATTCTTCATGCCGGCGGTAAATTCGGCGGCGGAGCGTATAGTGTATCCGGCGGACTCCATGGTGTTGGTGCTTCTGTTGTTAATGCCCTTGCATCGAGTATGGTGGTTGAAGTTAAGCGCGAAGGTAAGATATATTCTATAGGATTCGAACGCGGAATTACGACAAAGCAACTGAGTGTAATAGGTAGCTGTAATATCAACGACACAGGAACTACGACGGTTTTCATGCCGGATACAGATATATTTCCTGATATTATTTTTGATTTTGCATCTATGATCACCCGATACAGAGAGATGGCATTCCTTAATCGTGAGATAACTATCATTCTAAAAGATGATCGGGAAGAGGAACCAGTTGTCAAAAACCTTCACTATGATGGTGGAATAATTTCGTTTGTTGAGTACCTTAACCGTCATCGTGAAGCACTTCATAAGCCGCCGATCTATATCGCGCAGCGTTCAGGCGATAGTTTTGTTGAGGTTTCCATACAATATAACGATTCCTTTGCAGAAAACGTCTACTCATATGCTAATAATATAGCAACTGTGGAAGGCGGAACACATTTAACAGGATTTAAGTCGGCTCTTACTAAAGCTATGAATGACTATGCCAGAAAATACAAATACATCAAAGAAGGCGACAAGAACCTGCAGGGTGAAGATGCCAGAGAAGGACTCGGAGCCATTATCAGCGTCAAACTCCCGGAACCGCAATTCGAGGGACAAACCAAGACAAAGCTTGGCAATTCAGAGATTAGAACGATGGTTGAGTCAGTTGTTGGTGATAAACTTTCACAATACCTTGAAGAGAACCCGTCAATAGCTCGAATTATTATGGACAAATGCCTTTCTGCCTCAAGAGCCCGCGAAGCTGCCAAGAAAGCACGCGATCTTACACGCAGGAAGAGCGTATTTGAATCAAGTGCTCTTCCCGGTAAATTAGCTGATTGTCAGGAAAAGGATCCATCTCTGTGCGAGGTTTTCATTGTTGAGGGAGACTCAGCTGGAGGCTCTGCAAAACAAGGACGTGAACGCAAATACCAAGCTATTCTTCCTCTCTGGGGTAAGATGCTTAATGTAGAAAAGGCAAGAATCGACAGAATATACGGAAATGACAAACTGCAGCCGGTGGTGCTGGCTCTAGGAGCAGGAATCGGCGAAGATTTCGATCAATTGAAGCTTCGTTACCACAAAGTAATCATAATGGCAGATGCTGACGTCGACGGTTCACA
>Ga0209540_10001305_pt1 | contig 19366 bp, 22 predicted proteins | sample BarGraIncu01121A_FD_184501 | JGI IMG/M metagenome (GOLD analysis project Ga0209540, IMG submission 184501) | Arctic peat soil microbial communities from Barrow, Alaska - Barrow Graham LP Incubations 011-21A (SPAdes) (version 2) | ecosystem: Environmental > Terrestrial > Soil > Wetlands > Peat... | reverse complement strand
AAAATTATTCTGAATCAAATAAACGAAAAGAATATAAATTCTTACTTAGATTAATTTTAATGCAACATTGAGAAAATAACTAAATATGGATAAACCATATATATACTTTTCTTTATACTAATAATATGATATACAGAGTTTTTAAATTCATTTTTATTATATTTTTTTGTCTGAGTTCAATACTTTTTTTTGATCCAGTTTTTATACCCTCTTCATTACTATACTATATATATTATGCACTTTTCCTTGTGACGTTTTTATTAGTCATTATAAGTTACAGAAGTTCCTATAATAATATATTTACCACCCCAATCTTTTTGCTTTTAATCGCAATATTGATATCTGGTTTTTCTGCAACGTTTTCCTGGGGACAGGGTTTAATAGATTCGTTTAAGGTACTCACCCTTTACTTAAGTTATATTCTTTTCTTTCTGTTACTCAACTGGAAAATGCGTGCTAAGGATTTAGAAAAAATTATCCTCATTTTTGGAGTTATTTATATTCTTGTATTTTCAGTTACCTTTTTGCTTTATCCTATGCCAATATTTGGTGGTATCCAAGGTTATTCTGATGACCGTGGTTTTCAAAGAATAATGTTGATAGGATTAGGTTTTTTGTTCCTTTTTAGTTTTTATTCATTAAGTAAGTACTTAAAAAAACGACAATCTTTGTGGTTAATTATTTTTCTTATTACTGTGATTTATATAATAATGCTGCTTACGAGACAATTGATTATAAGCTCATTTATTTTTTTGACGGCGTATATTCTTCGTAGGAGTAGCTTTTTCAAAAGAATAATAGCTATTTTATTAATTGGTTGTTTTGTCTATATTGTTTCTCAGATGAATTTTTTTCAATTATTGGTAGGACAGACTAAGGCTCAAACCGAAAATATGGAAGATGATATTAGAGTTCTGTCTGCTATTTTCTACTTAAATGATTTTTCTCCGGATACCTTCACCCGGATTTTTGGTAACGGTGAATCATCTGATATATCTAGCTATGCAAAGTATAAAGATTACCTTGAAAAAGGACTAGGTTTTTATCAATCCGATGTTGGCTATATTGGTCTTTATTCCAAATTTGGGATTCTGGCAATTTTGGCATATTTAATTGTCATTTTTAGAACAATTAAAGTTTCAGTTCCTGAAGAGTATTTATATTGCAAGTACTTTTTGTATTTTGTTTTTGTAACAAGTATATTGGGTTCATGCACCTTTTCCAGAGATTTTATTATTCCAATTGTTTTAGCCTTATATATCCTATCTTCTAATGATTTATCACATTTGCATATCGATGAACCATCAAAATCAGCATCTCTTAATAAAATTTAGGATCCTTGCATTTAAAATTTTAAAACAATCAATATGAAAGTAGTAATACTTGCTGGTGGTCTAGGTACACGACTCAGTGAAGAAACCGAATTGAAACCAAAACCAATGGTAGAAATTGGAGGAAAGCCAATCTTATGGCATATTATGAAGATATATTCCTTTTATGGATTTAACGATTTTATAATATGCTGCGGTTATAAAGGTTATATGATAAAAGAGTACTTTGTAAATTATTTTATTCATCAGGCTGATATTACGGTTAATCTTGTCAATAATAAAATGGAGGTTCATCATTCAAAAGCTGAACCATGGGAAATAACAATGGTTGATACAGGTATAAATACAATGACTGGCGGCAGAATAAAAAAAATTCAGGAATATATTGGGAATCAAACTTTCCTGATGACTTATGGAGACGGGGTAAGTAATATAGATATAAATAAGCTCGTTAAATACCATCAAACAGAAAAGAAACTTGCAACACTCACAGCAGTAGAACCTTCCGGTCGGTTCGGAGCAGTAAAATTAAAAGATGATAATAGTATATCTTCTTTCATGGAAAAACCGACAGGATTTGGTGCCTGGATTAATGGAGGCTTTTTTGTACTCGAACCCGGGATTTTTGATTATATAAATGGTGATGCGACAATTTGGGAACGCGGTCCATTGGAAAACCTGGCTAAAGACAACCAGTTACAGGCTTTTAAACATCTGGGTTTCTGGCGTCCCATGGATACATTGAGAGATAGAATAGAGCTTGAAAATATGTGGACTTCTGGTAAATGCGAATGGAAACTATGGGAATAAATTTGCCGACCAGAGAATTCTGGACAAATAAAAAAGTATTTATTACCGGGCATACCGGGTTTAAAGGTTCATGGCTATCCCTGCTCCTGCACAAGCTTGGTGCTGAAGTTTATGGTTATGCCCTGGACCCTCCAACTAATCCAAGTCTATATGATAACGCACGAATTGCGGAGCTGATCGATTCAACAATCGGCGATATAAGAGATTTCGATTACCTGCTGAAATCTTTGCACAGGATAAGTCCTGAAATTGTCATCCACATGGCTGCACAACCATTGGTTCGTGAATCTTATAAAAATCCACGTGAAACTTATGAAGTAAATGTCATGGGCACGGTTAACCTGCTTGAAGTTGTCAGAAAGTTACCTGGAATAAAAGCTGTGGTGAATGTTACGACCGATAAATGTTATGAGAACAGGGAGTGGGATTGGGGTTACCGTGAGATTGAACCCATGGGTGGCTATGATCCTTATTCAAATAGTAAGGGCTGTTCTGAACTTGTTACTTCTGCTTTTAGAAACTCTTTTTTTAATCCAAAAGAATATCAGAAACATGGTGTAGCCCTTGCTTCAGCCAGGGCTGGGAATGTCATTGGTGGAGGCGACTGGGCGGAAGATAGGTTAATCCCAGATTTTTTCAGGGCAATTTTTAATGGTGAAAAAGTTAAGATCCGTAGTCCCTATGCAATTCGACCGTGGCAATTTGTATTGGAACCCCTTACAGGGTATCTTTTGCTGGCAGAAGGGCTTTTCACAAAAGGGTCTGAATATGCTGAAGCATGGAATTTTGGCCCTGATGACCAGGATGCTCAGAATGTTGAATGGATTATTGACAACCTTTGCATGTTATTGGGTGAGGGTGCTTCATATGAGATAGACAAATTTCCTCAACCGCATGAAGCTCATTTCTTAAAGCTTGATTGCTCAAAATCAAAAGCGAGATTAAACTGGCAACCCCAATGGAAGGTTGAGGTTGCTCTGAGAAACATTGTTGAATGGAATAAAGCGTTTATTAAGAATGAAGATTTAAGGCAAATGTGTTTCAAACAAATTGATCGGTATTACGGTTTTGATTAAATTAATCAGAAATATTGATTACTGATTTGAATAAATTATAATTTTAATTATTATGAAAAATTTGGTTTCTCTCAGACAAGAGATAATAAAAAAAACAAAAGAATATTACAAAGCTAAATTTGAAATCATAGAGTTCATCCCTGGTAAGTCCAGAGTAAATTATGCCGGGCGTGTTTTTGATGAAAAAGAAATGATAAATGCTGTTGAAGCATCTCTGGATTTTTGGCTAACGGAAGGTCGTTTCTCTGAAGATTTTGCTGGAAAAATTTCCGATTTTCTGGGAATTGAGAATGTTTTACTAACCAATTCAGGATCCTCAGCAAATTTACTGGCTATTTCAGCGTTAACGAGTGAAAAGTTAGGTGAGAAAAGACTCAAACCAGGGGACGAAGTGATTACTGTTGCAGCTGGTTTTCCAGCCACAGTTACACCCATTATTCAAAATGGAATGATTCCGGTTTTTGTCGATGTTGATATTCCTACTTACAATATCAATGTTGACATGATGAAAAAGGCCATTTCCCCAAAAACACGCTGTATTTTTATTGCACATACTCTTGGTAATCCATTCAATCTTGATGCTGTAATGCAGTTGGCCAGCCAGCATAATTTATGGATTATTGAAGACAACTGCGATGCTTTTGGGAGCACATATAAGGGTCAATACACAGGTGCATTCGGGCATTTATCAACAATTTCTTTTTATCCGGCTCATCACATTACTACCGGTGAAGGAGGAGCTGTCGTTACTAAGGATTTTAATTTAGCCCAATTAGTCAGGGCATTCCGTGATTGGGGCCGCGACTGTTATTGCACCGGAGGTGAAAATAACACTTGTGGTAAACGATTTTCCCAACAATTTGGCAATTTACCAGTGGGATACGATCACAAATATGTCTATTCAGAGCTTGGTTATAATCTGAAAATGACTGATATACAGGCAGCAATAGGAGCTGCACAAATTGATAAGCTTCCTTTTTTTGGGGCAAGGAGAAGAGAGAATTTCAATGAGTGGAAACGCATTTTCTCGAGCTATCATGAATATTTTATCTTACCGGAACCAACTGAGGGAGCTGATCCTTCATGGTTTAGTTTTATTGTCACACTAAAGGACAATTGCCCATTTAAGCGTGATGACCTAACACGTTATTTATCAGATAACCTTGTTGAAACACGAAATCTTTTTGCCGGGAATATAGTAAAACAACCCGGATTTGTGAATAAATCTTACCGGATAGCCCAACATCTTAAGAATACTGATTACATAATGAACAATACCTTCTTTCTTGGAACCTATCCTGGTTTAACAAAGGAAATGTTTGATTTTGCCGAAAAGGTTCTGAGAGAGTTTATAATCAGATTTTGAAGCAAGATTTAGAATAATAACCTATACAATTTTATTTTGATAAAGAAATACAGATCAAGGATTATTTCTATCAACAATCCATTGGAAGATATCTTTACACTTGAATTTGAATCGCTTTCAAGTCCATTCAAATATCATCCCGGCCAGTTTCTTCATTTTGCTTTGGATTCAGCTTATGATGGTTCAGGACAGTGGCCTGAATCGCGTTGCTTTTCTATGCAATCCAATCCGTCAGAGTCTACTATTAAAATGACTTATTCTCTTAAAGGCTCTTTCACCAAACTTATGGCTCAAACTTTAGCGGTTGGTTCTGAAGTCTGGCTGAAACTTCCTTATGGTGACCTCTTTTCCCAAAGCCATATTAAAGAAAATACTGTCTTTATTGCTGGTGGTACAGGTATTACCCCATTTCTCTCCCTCTTTACAGATCTGTCGTTTGCAGAATACAAAAAGGCTCGTATCTATCTGGGATTCCGCTCCCGTACATATAATATTTATAAAAATGAACTAGCAAGAGTTGCAAATTACCATTATTCTGATAACTCACCCTATATCTCATACTACTATCAGGATGAAAATGGTGCCATCGATATTGCTCATATCCTCAATGAAAACAATCGAAATGTCTCTTTCTTTATCTCCGGCCCGCCGGTTATGATTAAAAAATTCAGAATTTTTCTAACTGAAAATGGGATAAGCAACGACCAGATTAAGACAGATGATTGGGAATGACTATGAAGATAGAAGAAGCGTACATTGAAGGACTGAAAATAATTCACCTGGACAAATTTTCGGATAACAGAGGTAGTTTCCTCAAAGTATATAACATCGAATTCTTTAAAGAAAATTATTTGCAAACTGATTTTAAGGAAAGTTATTTTTCTGTGTCCAATAAAAATGTTTTAAGAGGAATGCATTTCCAAATACCTCCTTGTGAACATGTCAAATTAGTGTATCTAAACCAGGGAAGAATAATTGATGTTATATTGGATATACGAAAAGGATCAGCAACTTATGGGCAATATTTTTCTACAGAGTTATCACAGAATAATCCAATACTGGTTTATATCCCTGTTGGCTGTGCTCATGGGTTCTTGTCTCTGGAAGATAATTCGATAGTCTCCTACCTTCAGACATCATCATATAGCAAAGAATTCGATACAGGAGTTAGATGGGATTCTTTTGGCATGAAGTGGCGCATAAAGAATCCAATCATATCCCAAAGAGATAATTCGTTTACGAGTCTTGCTGATTTTAAAAGTCTTTTTATAAAATGAGAATCCTTATCACTGGATCGACAGGATATGTTGGTAGACATCTTGTCCCAAAACTTTTAAGTAATGGACATGCTGTTTTGGAAATGACAATTGAGCCGGAAGTGTCTGAAAAACTATATGGAGCTAAAACCTTAAAATATGTAATTAATGACGATCAAGGATGTTTGAAAAACAAAATAGCAGAATTCAAACCTGAAATCGCGATACATTTAGCTTCCTATCTAACTTCTGAAGATGATTATAATACATTACAGAAGTTAATAAATACCAACATCTTATTTTTTTGCAGGCTACTTGATGCTTTGAAGTTTACTGCCCTAAAGCTTTTTGTAAACACAGGTACTTTTGCTGAATATGGTAAAGGTGACGGAGTATTTGATCCTGCCTATCTCTATTCTTCAACTAAAACAGCATCCCGCTCGTTTTTAGATTATTACTCTAAGATATATAAATTTAAACAAGTGACTATTGTGCCTTATACAATATATGGTGGAGAATATATTCAAAAGAAAATTATCGATATAATATTTGATTCAATTAAAAGTAATACCGCGATAGATCTTTCCCCCGGAGAACAAATACTCGATTTTATACATATAGACGATGTAGTTGATTTTTACCTGAGTATAGTTGAAAAACATCGACATCTTCCTGATAAAATTAATTTTCAATTAGGTACTGGTAGAGGTACGAGCTTAAGACAATTGGCTATGTTGATTGAAAATGAAACAGGCTATAAAACAAATATTAACTGGGGTGGTAAACATTATAGGCAATCAGATGTGATGTATGCCGTTGCAGAGATTTCTAATATTGACTTTTGGGCACCTTCAATTAAGCTTGAAAAGGGGATAAAGTTATATCTTAATATAAAACCAGCTGATTGTGATTAAAAAAATAATCAATTCATTCGTAAATAAAATCAAATTTATTTACTGCCAATTAATTAAAAGATTAAGATTGTTAAAATACCGATTTACATTTGGTTCTGTTGGGTATGGCACAAAAGTATCAAAACAACTAATACTAAGAAACAAAAGAAACATATTTTTGGGTAAGAACGTAATTTTATTTCCCAATAGCAGAATTGAATTAATTGACCAATATGCCGGGAAATATTTCAAGCCAAGACTGGTAATTGGTGATAACTCTCAAATTCATCAAAATTGCCATATCACTTGCGCTGATTCCATCAAAATAGGTAATGATGTAATTATAGTTTCCAATGTTACTATTACTGATATAATACATCCTTATGATGATCCAATAAAACCAATTAATCAACAAACCATTATAACTCAACCAGTTTATATTGGTGATCAATCGTATCTTTACAATAATGTAGTAATTCTTCCTGGGACGAATATTGGGAAACATTGTGTAATTGGTGCTAATAGTTTAGTGAAAGGAAAAATTCCAGATTATTCGATTGCAGTAGGTAATCCTGCTAAAGTAATCAAACAATATAATTTTAACTCTAAAGTGTGGGAAAAGGTATAACCAGAGTATGAAAAAAGAATACAAATTTCCCCTGGTGTCGGTAGGTGTTCCTATAGTTAAAAGTGATTTTTTAGAAAAATGTTTGAATTGTATATTTCATCAGACCTATAGTAATATTGAAGTCATAATTATAAATAATGCTAAGGACCCTCAGGAAGGGGATAAAATTGAAACAATTTTGACCCGGTTTAAAGATAATAAAATCAGATATTTCCGTAATGATACTCAATTACCTATTATTGAAAACTGGAATAAAACTCTATTCTTATCTAATGGTAGCTTTTTTGCTATCTTATGCGATGACGATTACTGGGAACCTGATTTTATTGAAACTATGATGAGCCTCGCTATGAAATATCCCGGGGTAAATATTTTTCATAGTAGATGTTTAATAATAAATGAAAACGATGAACCGATTGACATAACACCGATATGTCCCGAATATGAAGATGTAACAGACTTTATTTATCACAGAATAAAAGGATTCAGACTACAATATCTTTCTGATTTTTTTGTCAGAGCAGGTGCCATTAAAGGAATTAGTGGATTTTTCCCGGTACCTGATGGATGGGGAAGCGATGATTTGACATGGTTCCATTTATCTTTGACAGGCGGAATTGTTTATTCATCAAAGACACTTTGTCATTACAGGGAAAATCCGGCTTCAGTGACCAATACTATGAAATCTAAAAATAAAATTTTGGCAACAGAAATTTATATTAATGGTATTATAGACATAATAAGTAAATCTGGAGCTTATAATCCGCTGATTGTCCATCTGATTTTAAAACAATTAAAAGCGCTTAAAAAAAGCAGGCTACTCAATTATAAAGCAGAATATTTTAAAAAAAAATTCATGCTAAATAGTTTTTTCTATCAAATTGTCCTGAATATTCTTAAAATAAAATATAAAATACTAAAGCATTATTGACTTTCTAAATATGGATTATGGATTTGATTTTAAACAGATCCATCTTTAATAAATTTTGGACTTCCAAATTTTTAAAAAACATTGAATGATCAGACGTCTTTTGTCAATTCAAATTATTAAAAATTTTTCGGTATTAACCGGGACAAATATCGCTATTCAATTTCTTTCGATTATGTCGAGCATTCGCCTGGCAAGGCTTTTACAACCAGCTGGATATGGACTTTTTAATTTGATGATGATTCAAGCCGGTTTATTTTCAATTATTGCGGTTTTTGGATTGGGTGTAGTAATAATAAGAAATGTCGCAAGGAATAAATCAGATTCTAAGTACCTTTTTAATGTTTCAAACCAAATCCGACTAGTAACTACATTGCTAGCTGTAGCAAGCTTGCTGATTTATAATATTTTCATCAATAAAACTTCTATAGGACCTCTGTTTTTATTTCTCCTTTCCATATACATCATATTTCAATCATTATGGGATTCAATTCAATGTATTGCATTTGGAAATGAACGCATGGAGGCTACCGGGTATATCAACCTACTATTTACAGGTCTCTGGGTAATAGGTGTTTATGTCATTCCAAAACTAAGTTTCAATATCGAAAATTTACTTACTATTTATGTTATTTTGCAAATTATCAAAACTATTTCATATTATTATTGGCTTAACAAGAAAATTTTCAGGAAAGATCATCCGGCCACTTCAAATCCGGATATAAACTTTAAATCTATTATTCTACAAAGCAACTACTATTTTGTACTGGCAATTTTCACCGCTTTTCAGAATCAGGTTCCGGTTCTATTGCTCGATCACAACTCCACATTAGAACAGGTAGGAATTTTTAACCTTGGATATAGAATATTATTACCGCTGCAAATGGTAATGGGCGTGGCTCTTACGGCATTATTCCCTAGTTTTTCAAGATTAGCCAGTGCCAATAAGGAGCTGTTTGCCACACGAGTAAGAAACCTTTTGAATCTGGTGTTGTTAATTGGAGTTTGGGGATGTCTTTGTTTTACTTTATTTAGTAAAGAGGTGGTTATTATCTTATATGGTAAAGCTTATATTGAATCTGTACAAGTTATATTAATTCAGTGTTGGTATACATTATTATATTCGATTTTCTGTACGGTAGGCACTGTGCTAAGTGCCTTTGACAAGCAAAGAGCTCTTGTGATAATTACAATAGTATGTTCTTTTATTGCCCTCCCATTTTACTTAATAGGTACCCGCTATGGAGCTATCGGATTAGCCTATGCTTTTGTTGTCTCAGGTTTTGTAAACCTTACAATTCCATGGAGAGAATTAAAAAAATCATTAAATCCTTATCTGGATTACAGTTATTCATTGAAATTCATCCTAATATTATTTGCTACAGCTGGCTTATCGATATTATTCCCAATAGAGTTCAGTTTTTGGATTAAATTAGCCTTGGGTTTATTGATCACTATCTGTGTCGGATATTACATAAGAATTAAAGTTTTAAAACAAATCATTGCTTAGTTGAAAATTTGTTATTATAATTTAAACTATCCAAATCTAAGACCACTGGTCAAGTTCAAATTTGATAACTTTAAACCAGTATATTACGAAAGCAAAAAGGCAAAAACATTAGCTTCGTTGAGCGCGGGCAGCAATCTGCCCTTCTGTTCTGGAGCCTTTAAGCCAAAAGTAGCAATTGAAACTTTACAAGAACACGAGGCGCCAAGTGAGATTTTAAAGAAGTATCCGGATGAAATACCCGTCTTTCAGGCAGAAACAATTGAAGAGTATCAAAAACAAATTCGTGCCTTACTTCAATCTGGGAATAGTATAATTAACACAAAGGAATTAGTCTATAATTATATGAAAAAGTACAATGATCTTGTCAATATTTGAATGTCTAGAATCGTAAACTTAAACAACTAATTTTAATGAAAATACGTTCTAAAGCGCCGCTACGTCTTGGACTTGCAGGTGGAGGTAGTGATGTTTCTCCTTTTAGCGATATATATGGAGGATTGATACTTAATGCAACCATAAACCTCTATGTTTATTGCACTATTGAAGAGAGGAATGATGGAATAATACAAATATTCGCACCTGATATTGAAGAAATTCAGACTTATACATCAACTGATAAATTACCTTTAAATGGACATCTTGATTTACATAAAGGGGTATATAATAGAATTGTGACCGAATATAATCTTCCATCTCTCTCATTCAATATCACAACTTATTCCGATGCACCTCCAGGAAGCGGATTGGGCTCATCATCAACAATGGCAGTAGCAATATTAAAAGCCTTTACAGAATGGCTAAGTCTTCCTTTGGGTGAATATGACATTGCAAGATTGGCTTATGAGATCGAAAGACATGACCTAAAACTAAGTGGAGGAAAACAAGATCAATATGCTGCTACTTTTGGCGGATTTAATTTTATGGAGTTTTTCAAAGATGAAAAGGTAATTGTTAATCCCCTAAGGATAAAACAATGGATAATTGATGAATTAGAATCGCACATGATACTATATTTTACAGGTGCCTCACGCTCTTCGGCTAAAATAATTGAAGAGCAAAGAAAAAACACCTTTGAAGGGAATATTGGTGCAATTGATGCTATGCATAGAATAAAGCAAAGTTCAATAGAAATGAAAGAAGCTATTCTGAAAGGTGACATTTTTCACTTTACTGAAATACTTGGTCGCGCATGGGAAGACAAGAAAAGAATGGCAAATTCAATCACCAATGAAAAAATCGACCATATATTTCAAATAGCTTTGGCTGCCGGGGCAATGACAGGTAAAGTTTCAGGAGCAGGGGGAGGCGGGTTCATTATGTTTGTTGTTGACCCTGTAAAAAGAATAGGAGTTGTAAATACGCTAAAAAAACTCGATGGGAAAGTAGTAGACTTTCAATTTAGTTCGGGTGGGTGTCATGGTTGGAAAATTTACCCCCTTGTTAAAACTGAACGATTTAATATTATTCAAAGACAATCAATCTCAAATAATGAGGATAATGGAAAAGTTAATTAGAGAGCAGATTCAAGCTTCGATAACTGTAAAGCAAGAAATATTGCAAAATTCAACACTTATTGCTAAAATTGAACAAACCGCTTCGATTATTACTGGAGCATATTTAAAGGAAAAAAAAACACTATTAGCAGGTAATGGCGGTAGCGCAGCAGATGCCCAGCATATAGCCGGGGAATTTGTAAGTCGCTTTTATTTTGACCGCCCCGGAATAGCATCAATCGCACTTACAACAGATTCTTCCATATTGACAGCTATTGGAAATGATTATGGTTACGATAAACTTTTTGAACGTCAGATTCAGGCATTAGGCTCGGCAGGTGATGTATTTATTGCTATTTCGACATCGGGGAATTCTCCTAATATTGTTAAAGCTTTAGTCGCTTGTAAGGAAAAAGAAATAATTTCAGTTGGTTTATCCGGTGCCGCTGGAGGAAGGATGGAAGAACTTTGTGATATCTGCATTAAAGTACCATCCGCCAATACCCCACGTATTCAGGAAGCGCATATATTAATTGGGCATATTATCTGTTCCATAGTAGAAGAAAAATTATTTGGACATTTAAAACCCAATCAATAATGGAAGCAATAATACTGGCAGGAGGAATGGGGACAAGAATACGTAGCGTAGTTAGCGATTTGCCTAAATGTATGGCACCAGTGGCTGGGCAACCTTTTATTTTTTATCTCTTCAACTATTTGCAGCGAAATAATGTGAAGAAGATAATTCTTTCATTGGGGTACAAACATGAGGTAGTAAAAGAATGGATTGAACAACAAAACTTTCCATTTAATTTTGCTTATAGCATTGAAGACGAACCATTGGGAACAGGTGGAGCGATTAAGAAATCAATAGAACTTGTAGAAAGTGAAGATGTATTTATTCTAAATGGGGATACCTTATTTGAAATTGACTTAAGAGTATTTAAAGATATACACAAAAAAAGCAATTTACCGTTATCTTTGGCACTTAAACCCATGACTGAGTTCGAACGCTATGGTAATGTAGAAATAAACGATAAACACATAATAACAGGTTTTAAAGAAAAAATTTATTGTAAAGAAGGAATGATTAATGGAGGGATCTATCTATTAAAGAAAGAGAATCACCTAATGGATAATCTTTCCAAAAAATTTTCTTTCGAAACTAAAATATTACAACAACAAGCGGGGCAAGGAATTATTCAAGGCTATATTAATACCGGTTATTTCATTGATATCGGAATTCCTCTTGATTATGAAAAAGCAAATAAAGAATTCAAAAGGATGTTTAAATGACACTTAACGATATTGATTTATCCAATTATGATAATACTCTTTTCTTAGACAGAGATGGAGTAATCAATAGATTATGCCAAAATGATTATATAAAATGCTGGGAAGAGTTTGAATTTTTGCCGGGAGTATTTGATGCAATAGCAAAATGGAATAAACAGTTTAAATATATAATCATCTTTACAAATCAGCGTGGTATTGGAAAAGAGATAATGACAGAAGAGAGTTTGCGTGCTATTCATAGTAACATGTTAACAGAAATTGTAAAGCACGGAGGCCGTATAGATAAGATATATTATTGTACTGCTTTAACCGATTCAGATCCTAACCGCAAACCCAATATTGGAATGTTCTTAGAGGCACAAATTGATTTTCCAGATATAAATCTTTCGAGGTCTGTTATGATTGGAGATAGTGAGTGTGATATGAAATTTGCAGAGAATGTTGGAATAAGAGGAATTTATTTAAAATGATGTAATATGAAGATTGCAATTATTGCCATTTACCATCCGGAGAGCTCACTTTGTCTTGCTAAAAGTATAGCAATTAACAAATGTGAAGTTGACTATTATTACATTACAGATATAATTAGAGATAAAAATAAAGTATCTGGATTTGAATATCTCACTGCTTCACGTAAACCAGGTATTGTAACACTTAGCACAGAAGTAATTCCTGAATTAACAGCTGACTCCATAGGTCTTCCTATTAAATATCACCTTTTACGTCTTTTCCCCTTTTCTAAAAAATTCTATTGGGTGAATAAGCTTATAATTAAGTATAGCATTAGAAAAATAAAAGAGAATCATTATGATGCAATAAATATTATTGGACACCATCCATTGGTGCGAGATATTCATAACTATTTGAAAGATGAGAATATTATTCATACTTTGCATGAAGTCGGAAATCATTGGAGCAAGCAATCAGAACACTCACCTCTTATAGAAACACTGATAAATGATAAAACCAAGGTTATTTTACCATCCATTTCCACTTTTAATCGTTATGTATCATTAATTGGATTCACTGAAGGTTGTGCGGCAATAATACCAGTAGGAAAACATGAAACCTATAAATTATATGAAAAGGATTTGAATTTTAACCTTTGTATTAAATCTAATAATATATTTCTTTTTTATGGTTTTATCAAACCTTATAAAGGACTTGCCTTATTAGCAAAATCAGTTGATATTCTATTGAAATCAAAAAGAGATTTTCATCTAATTATTGCCGGTGGAGGTGCTGACCCAAATTTATCTTATTTTGAAAAATTACCCAATGCGACTGTAATAAATAGATTTTTAAGTAATAATGAATTGATTTCTTTAAATAAACTTTGCTCCTGTGTTGTTTGTCCATATAAATCAGCTTCACAAAGTGGGATTGTTTTGACCTCATTTTTATATGGAAAACCAATCATCGCAACAAAGGTAGGCGCCTTCGTGGATACTATTATTGAAGGAGTTAATGGGTTACTGGTAAAACCCGATTCTCCTGAAGATTTTGCAAAAGCAATGGAAATGTTAATTTTAGATAACATATTGCTAACTAATTTATCAAAAGGTGCATTTACCTTCGGGCATGGAGATGAGTATGATTGGGATATAATCGCAAAAAAGACCATCGATTTTTTTTCTAAAAAATGATGAAATGAAAATACAAAAACACATTGATTATTACACAACGATTTTAAAGGCAAAATAGCCTTCTTAATCAATTGATTAATACTCTCTGTCACCATTTCCTTTTGGAATTTTGTAAAAACTTAAACTAAAAGATATGCATTATAGAAATTTATCCTATACAATCAATGTGATCAATCGAAAGCTGCATTTTCTGATTGGCAAAAGAAACCAACTATATGCACTCTGGTGGGGAGTAAGGCTTGGCAAAAATATTATGTTTGATGGAAAATGTAATTTTGAGCGGTTTCCTGGAACCAAAATCACTATAGGAGATCATTGCAAATTCAGATCAAGAAATAACTCTAATCTGATTGGTATCAACCGACCGTGCATTATTTCCACGCATATGTCGGATTTTAATTCTAAAATTGAAATTGGAAATAATTGCGGGTTTAGCGGCACTGTTATTGGTGCTTTTAAATACATAAAAATTGGTAATAATGTTCGATGTGGTGCCAATACCCTGATCACAGATTCAGATTGGCACCCTGATGATCCCCGCGCTGGAAAGGCAAAAGATGTTATAATTGAAGATAATGTATGGTTAGGTGTAAATACAGTTGTTCTTAAAGGTGTGACAATTGGAGATAATACTGTAATTGGAGCGAATAGTGTTGTTACAAAAAGCATTCCAGCTAATGTTATCGCCGCAGGAAATCCTTGTAAAATAATTAGGCATACAATAAATAATTAATATTTAATAAAATAAGTTTCATTATGAAAAAAGAAGCATTAGTATGTGGTGCAGGTGGTTTTATCGGCAGTCACCTGGTAAAAAAACTAAAAAAAGAAGGTTTTTGGGTACGGGGTGTTGATTTAAAATATCCTGAATTTTCGAAAACAGAAGCGGATGATTTTATTATTGGAGATTTAAGAGATCCAGTTTTATGCAAGAATATTTTAGATCGGCAATTTGACGAGGTATCTCAACTTGCTGCGGATATGGGGGATGCTGGTTACATCTTTACAGGAGAACATGATACCGACGTTATGCATAATTCGGCCACTATTAATTTAAATATGCTGCATTTTGGCGAAAAAGCAAAAATTAAAAAAATATTTTATTCTTCATCTGCTTGTATTTATCCTGAATATAATCAAATGGACCCGGAAAATCCAAAGTGTTCTGAAGAGTCAGCATACCCTGCTGCACCAGATAGTGAGTACGGATGGGAAAAATTGTTCAGCGAGCGTTATACATGGCAATATACCGCAAACAGCACGGAAATAATCAATTAACAAAAAATCCAAAAGAAAAGATTAAAAAATGTGATTTTGTGATTTATTCAAATGCAATTGATCGTTATTACCAATTAGGATTAGATGATCCCAATCGATTTTTTGAACTTAAACATTTGGTATTACATAACAAATACCGTGATGCTACATTGCTTTATGCAATTAGATATATATTCTTAATAATTAAGTACCCTATTCCTTTTACAAAAAGGATTTCACCTTTTTTTTATAGAATGATCCAAAGAAGGAAAAGCAATGATTGGTATGATCTATCATATTTCATAAAAACTAAATCATAGAAAAGTATTTATTTAAATTTGATCTGCTGAAATAAATTCAATTGTAATTATGAATTCTCCTAAACATAATATAGTAGTGTTAGGTATTTCTTGCTTCGAAGGAATGGCTAGCTCAAAGAGAGTGCGCAATTTAATTGTACCCCTGATCAGAAAGAATCTAATAAATGCAAATGATCTTATTTTTAAAGAACAGATCAGAGAGCAAATAGCGGAATACGGTAAAATTGACAATATAAATTACAAAGTAATTGGTTATAAATTAACAAATATATTTACAGTGTTTAGTTTTTATTTCCGTGGATTTATATTTCTTAAGAAAAGCAAACAATCCAATCAAAAAAATATCATCTACAACTATGGAGGTCCTAATATCCAGAATATATTATTTTTACTATATGGAAAGTTAATAGGATATAAGATAATATGTGATATTGTTGAAGATAATCGTTATGAACCAATAGAAAATTTTATTAATAGGATAAAAGCAAAATCCTCTTTATTACTGCTAAGATATTCAAGGTATTTTTCTGACTCTTTGATTGGAATATCTGAACACTTATATAGGAGGTTGCAGATATTATCAAAAAACAAAATTCCGGTATTTCTAATCCCAATTTCAGTCAATCTTGAATATTTTAATAAATATTGTTTTATTCAGGATAACAAAGATTTGAAAATATTTTATGGAGGTTCTTTCAATGAAAAAGATGGTCTTGAATATTTGATTAGAGCATTTGATGAGGTATCTAAAGAATACATGAATGTAACGCTTGTTATCACAGGGATAGGTGTCAAATCAGATATGGCTAGAGTTAATGATTTAATAAATAAAGCGGTTAATAAAAGTAAAATTCTTTATAAAGGTTTTTTAAATACAAACGACTATTATTCACTACTTAACGAATGTGATATCTTTTGTATGACAAGAATTAACTCAAAGCATGCAAATTCTGGCTTCCCTTTTAAACTTGGGGAATTTTTAGCTTCAGGTAAAGCTGTAGTTGCGACGAATGTGGGTGATGTTTCTAAATATTTAATTAATAATGTGAATTCCATTTTAATAAAACCCAATTCAATTCACCAACTTATTAATGCCTTATCATCCTTAATTGAAAATCCAGATATTATAAGATCATTAGGTATTGAAGGAAGGAAAACAGCGGAATGTTTTTTTGATTCAGAAAAAGTAAGTATGAAATTGTATTCAATACTGCAATCTGTTTAATATCGTTTCATTCAGTTGGATTTTATAATCTATCTTTCTTTAAGTAAATTACTAAAAAATATATCTTAGGCTTGAATGTAATGAAAATCAGAATAGATATAATGAGCAAGTGTTACAAGGAATATACAAGTAAAAAATGTTAAAAACCAAAATGGCAAGATTTTCATAAGTGTAAAATTAACTCAAAGTCAAATATGAAGTTAAATGAATAGAATATATATCCATAATTTACGGGAGTTATTGGGATTAGTTTTATTTTTGTTTAAGGTGTTTGTTCCTGCAAGAAAGTTTAAAACACTTTCGATATACTTCCATGATCCGCCGGCTAAACTTTTTTTAAGCATCATTAAATTCTTATATTCCAATAATTATAGAATAGTTTCACTAAAACAGTTTACTGATAAAATTGGTGAAAAACAATTAAATGAGAAAATTGCAACAATTTCTCTTGACGATGGTTGGCGAAATAATATGAAGCTTCTTGAGGTAATTAGAAAGTATAAGGTTCCAATCACAATATTTATCACTACATCAGCTATTGAGCAAGGTAATTTATGGGTTGAATATGTTAGAAAAAGTAAAAATCAAAAAAAAACATCTATTAAGCGAGAAAAGGTACGCATTAAAAAATTGGATGAAAATAGTTTTAACGCGGAAATTAATAAACTAAAGTCTTCTAAACAATTAATTAGAACAATTTTAACCAAGGAAGAACTAATCCAATTAAGTAAAGAACCTTTGATTTCCATTGGATCACATACTGTTAACCATCTTTCCTTACCAAATAAATCATTTGAAGTTCAAAAAAAAGAATTATTAGATTCGAAGAATACTCTTGAAATATGGACTGGTCAAAGAATTGTTTATTTTTCCTATCCTATGGGAGATTATACAGAGGAGCTTAAACGATTGGCAGAAGAATGTGGTTATGAGCTTTGTTTTTCAACTGAGACATATCCTGTAGAATTAAATAAAATTGATCGCTTTTCCATTCCCCGCAGATGTGTAAATGATGAAGCAGGACTATATGAAGCGCTATCAAAGATATTTGGAATATGGTATAAATTTAAAAAATTAAGCTTCACAAAGTGAGTAAAATATATTTAATTGAATTATGCAATTTTGAAGACTACCCTACAGGTGGGCAACTTAGTTTTGCAAAACATTTGTTAAAAGCTTTTGGTAGTCAAATTGCTTTAATAGGAATTTCAACGGGTTGTGAACCAATTAAAAAATGGATAAAAAAGGAAATTGATGGTATTGAATATGATTTTTTTTCAGTGAATAAAGTATATAAAAAATTTGTTAAACCAATTATCCCTAGTAGATTGAAAAATTTCTACTATTTATCAAGATGCCGTAAAGAACTAAAGTTCCTTGAAAAGGAGAACGTGTTTATACAAACACCTGAGGTACTTTTTGCTATAAGAAATTGGAATATAAAAAACATTTGTTTCAGGTCTCCAGGAGTTGAGAATATGCTAGTTAGTTCAAGATTTTGGTATGCAAAATATTTTAAAAATATTTTCGAAGGGGTACTTTTTAATAATCTACAAAAGGTTAGCATTATTCTTGCTTCAGCAGATCAAAATTCAATAATTGATTTCTGTAAAAGAAGTAAAAATAGAATTCACTTTAGTCAAATTGTCCAATTTCCCACAAGAATTGATGTGAGAACTTTTAAACCAATTGAGAAGATAATTGCTCGTAAAGAACTTAATTTTGATTTTCAAAGAAAATTAATAGTAACCACCGGAAGATTAGGTTCTCTTAAGGGATGGAAATTTATGATTAATTGTTTTGAATTATTTAAAGCATCTCATCCTGATTCCCATTTTTGTTTTCTAGGTGACGGTGAGGATAGATCGCGTATTGAGAAATATATAAGTGAAAAAAATTTAGGTAATGATGTATTCCTTATAGGTAAAAAAAATCCCCAAATTATTGCGTTGTACTTAAATGCATGTGATTTGTATATTATGGGTTCATACATTGAAGGTTGGTCAACATCTTTGGTGGAAGCAATAGCTTGCGGAAAACCTGTGTGTATTACAAATTTTAGTAGCGCTAAAGAATTAGTAACTAATAATGTTAATGGCTTTGTTTGTGATAATCGAAATGAAATTGAATTTGCAGGAAAGATGAGTCAAGCTTTGAATATTCCCCTAAAGACTTTATTCGAAAAATCTCTTGAAATGAATAAATTTTCTGTAGCTAATTTAAGAAATGATCTTTTAGGATGTTGGAAGCTAAAATAAAAAAAGAATTTATTTATAATCTGTGTATCTTCCAATGTTGTAGCAATGAATTAACAATCATATTTTGATTTCT
>Ga0209540_10001304_pt1 | contig 19369 bp, 15 predicted proteins | sample BarGraIncu01121A_FD_184501 | JGI IMG/M metagenome (GOLD analysis project Ga0209540, IMG submission 184501) | Arctic peat soil microbial communities from Barrow, Alaska - Barrow Graham LP Incubations 011-21A (SPAdes) (version 2) | ecosystem: Environmental > Terrestrial > Soil > Wetlands > Peat... | reverse complement strand
CTCCCTCTTCCAGCGGCTGCCTCAGAGCTTCCAATGCATTTCTTTTAAACTCCGGTAGTTCGTCTAAAAATAAAACACCTAAATGCGCCAGGCTTACTTCACCCGGACGCGGAGTCTGCCCTCCACCGACCAAGCCGGCATCCGATATCGTGTGGTGTGGTGAACGGAAAGGCCTCGCGGCGATCAGCATTTCATTTTTGTTCAAAGAACCGGCGACGGAAAATACTTTGGTTACCTCAATTGCTTCATCAAAAGAAAGATCGGGCAGAATTGTGGGTAATCTTTTGGCCAGCATGCTTTTGCCGGAGCCGGGCGGCCCGATCATCAAGACATTATGGCCGCCTGCTGCGGCAATTTCCAGAGCTCTCATGGCTTGCTTTTGCCCTTTGATTTCATTGAAATCGACATCATATTGCCGGGTTTCCTGAAAAATTTTGCTTACGTCCAGAGTAAGAGGTTCGATATTACTTCTGCCACTTAAAAATTCTACTACATCAGGCAAAGTATTTACAGGGAAGACATTAACCCCTTCGACCATTGCCGCTTCGGCGGCATTTTCCTGGGGAACAAAAACTGACTGAATTCCCATTTCTTTTGCTTTTAAGGTAGCGGGTAAAACACCTCGCACGCCTTTGATGCTGCCATCAAGAGACAGTTCTCCAATAAAGAGACAGTTCTGCAGAGCATCTTTTTTGATTAATTCTTCCGCCGCCAGAATTCCCACAGCAATGGGAAGATCAAAGCCGGTTCCTTCCTTTTTAATATCAGCAGGAGCCAGATTAACTGTCACATGACTCCGGGGGAAACGATAGCCGGAATTTTTTATGGCGGCCTTGATCCTGTCCCTGCTTTCTTTGACGGATGTATCGGGCAGGCCAACTGTAGCAAATTGGGGCAACCCCTGGGATATATCTACTTCCACGAAAACAGGATAAGACTCCATACCAATAACACTCATGCCGAATACTTTAATAAACACACTATCGTCTCCCGTAATTATTTGTAGCAAAATACTAGCTAATATGAATATTTATATCAAGATTTTTTAATTGCAACCATTTTAAAGGAGATTTTGTGATGACCATAACTGAAATCATCAAAAAACGCTTTTCCTGCAGAACATATTCGGAGAGATCCATCGAAGATAAAGTACTGCAAGAGTTTCTGACTATAGTTAATGATATTCACAAAGGGCCCTTCGGCAATCAGCCAAATTTCAGATTAATTCACCTGACTTCTTTTACCATTCAGGAAGCCAAAAAACTGGGTACATACGGTATAATTAAAAATGCCCGGTTATTCATCGTGGGAACAATTAAGAATGGTCATCTGGCAATGGAAGACTACGGCTACTGCAAAGAAGAAATAATTCTGAAAGCGACAGCCCTGGGTTTGGGAACATGTTGGCTGGGCGGAACTTTTCAGTCCAGTAACTTTGCTCAGGCAGTTGATTTGCAAAAAGATGAATTACTACCCACAATAACTCCAATCGGCTACCCGGCCGGGGAAAAATCATTTACAGAAAGAATAATGCGCCGTGTTGCCGGATCCGATAACCGGAAGCCCTGGTCTGATATTTTCTTCACCGGAAATTTTTCCACACCTTTGACGCCAAAGCAGGCAGGGATTTACGCGGAAGCGATGGAAAATGTCCGTCTGGCCCCTTCTGCTTCCAACAAACAACCCTGGCGCATTTTATATGACGCGCAGCAGAATATCTTTCATTTCTTCATTGCGCGATCTTTTAGCTACAAATTAATAGGGACAGTTTCCTTGCAGGATATTGATCTGGGTATCGCGATGAGCCATTTTGCCTTGACCCTGCAGGAGCTGGGCATTAAAGGAAAATGGCGAGTTGATTCCACTGCTCCAAAAGAAAAATCACTGGATTATATTGTCAGTTGGCAAGGCGAAAATTAATCCCATCATAAACTATTACCATTATTCATAATAGACCAATTTTGATGAAACCGTAAAAAGTCAGAAAATCCCTGTTTTGTCATTCCGGACTTGATCCGGAATCCAGTAATTTATTCAGAGTGCTGGTTCCCGGCCTGCGCCGGGACGACGTCTGGATACCGGCCTTCGCCGGTATGACGATTATTGGACTTTTTACGAAAGCATCAATTTTTATACCGGTGCTTCAGCCTTAAGAGCCGCAGGAAACTCAATTGGTACATCCAGCGGCTGAATATATTTTTTCAAAACATCCTGCGTTGAATTAACTTTCAGTTTTTCAAATAAAAAGGAAAACTGTTTTTCCAACTCCGCGCATACCTTATTGCGTTTATCCGCCGGTAAATGCCATAATTCCAGTTTAAACAGGCCAAATCCTTTTTTACGTGTCTTGTAAATAAACTGCTCTGCGGTATCCTTTTCTTTCCACTCGCCTTTCATTTTATTTTTTAAATGTTCGTAAATTTTTTCTTTCAAATCGGGAGGGAAATTTACGCTATCGTAAATAATATTTTGAAAACCGGTAGCCAGATGAATCTCAGCGGTACCTATTGCCGGGAATTTATCAAAAGATTCATCCGGAAGAGTGGATGCTCCGTGCTGAACAGCCCCGGCAAGACCGTATTGAGAACGCGCCAACTGAGATAACTTTTCCAAAACATCAAAATCAATTTTAACTTTGGCCACAGAACCATCGGCCAGAGGTACTCCACCATGTGTTGTCCCTGTTTGAATGCTGATCTTGCTTATACCCTTGAGCGACTCGCCGCTTTTTTGAAGTTCTTCTGAATAGCCTTCCATGAAGGCTTTTAATTCTTCTATTGTACTGTTTTTCCCGCCGACCTCACCAATCTCACCACCAACAGAAACGTTAATTCCCTCCGGCTCCAAATCACGAATCATTGTTGTGAGTTCTGCGGCCAGAGAATAGTTTACTTTTTGCTGTTCCTTCACAGTTGCTTTGGTCAAATCAACCAGCGTGGAGGTGTCAATGTCAATATTGTAAAACCCGGCTTCAATCGCTTCCCAGATCAAGTTTTTAACCGTTTGAGTTTCTTTGGCTTTATCTGCGGCAAATTTTTTGGCGTTTATTTGAAAATGGTCTCCCTGCAGGAAAATCGGTCCTCGATGACCGGTCTTAATTGCGGCAGCCGTAACGGCGCAAGCAAATTCCGCAGGACGCTGCGATGTGTAATCGATTTCCGAACGGGCAATTTCAAAGATAACCGGCCCTACCTGTCCTTTAATTGCCGCGCGAAAAACAGCTTGAGCCACATCGTAAGTTATCCCCCGAATATTAATCGCGGGAACAGTAAACCCCTTCACTTCTCCTCGCCCCATAGCCTCATAGAGCGATTGAATAGAAGCGGGCATAATACCAAGGACTGAGGCCGCGCGGCGAATCAGCCAACTGGCAGCGGCCTGCGTTGCCGGATCAGGGCTGAATACCACCGTATAAATCAAATCATCAATCAATTTATCTTTTAACTTTTCCTCATTCAATATACGGATATCGTTGCCATCCACTTCCAGTATCCGCGCAACCCCCTTTTTTAATTGATTCTTGTTTTCGTAAATCATCTGTACTCCTTATTAAACAAAAATTATTGCGATAAGAACTGTCCGGCCATTTGCACTTCTGCTTTGCTGCCGATATAAACCGGCGAGCATTGATTGACATTTTCCACCTTCAGAGCAAGGATGTCTTCCTTACCATCGGTAGCTCTCCCACCGGCTTGCTCCATAATAAAAGCCATCGGCTGCAATTCAAACAGCAAACGTAGTTTTCCCTGGGGCGAGTTTCGCAAAGCGGGATAAGAAAACAAGCCACCTCCTTTGATTAACACTTGGTTGATATCAGGAACAAAACCGCCGCTGTAACGCAGCTTATAACCATCTTTTTCCAGTTGTTCGACAAACTTAAGGTGCGCCGGTGTCCAATCGCGGCGCAGGCCTCCCGGTGAAAAGATGGAGCCCTTCTCTTTCAACTTGATCTTTTCCTGTGACAGGAGGTACTCACCTTCCCGATTGAGGACGAACTCATGCGCACCATTGCCTGCCGAATAAACCATCGTGATCAGGGGACCGTAAGTAATATAGAGAGCCGCCACCATTGTATTTCTGCCCGTGTCCAGAACAGATTCTTTGTGAATGCCGATAATAGTGCCAATAGCCAGGTTGGTATCCACGAGTGAAGAACCGTCAAGCGGATCTGCTGTAACTATATATTTTTCTTTGCCGGAACCGATCTTAACTATATCTTCCAGCTCTTCTGAGGCATATTCCCGAACAAATCCGGAAAATTGCAATTGACTTTTTAATATGTCATCGGAAATACGGTCCAGATCAAGCTGCTCTTCGCCATAAACATTTTGAAATCCGGCCAGTTTCCTGTTGGACTCGTGAATTTTTGCCGAGATATACTTGCCGACAGTGGCAATTTGCCAGATAAGACGGCGTAATTCCAGTTCCACACCGGCCATCCACATGTGCCTTCTTAAGTCCACCATGTTTTTTGTGTAATCACTGATGCCTTCACCCATAATTACCCCCACAGTATTTTTTATCACTATTATGGCTTATTTGACAAGGTCATTGTTCAGGTTAAAAGACTGACAAATATATTGAGTATTTACTAGCTAATATTTACTTTCATTACAAGCTAATATTTACTGATACCATCCCACATTTTGGGGTAAAGATCAGGTTTGGGTCAATATTCCGCTTGACATGATCAAAACAAATCAATTCTTGCTTCCGGCCAAAGGTGAGGCATTATTCCGTCCTGTCTATGTGGATGATCTTGTGCGTGGTATTGCCCTGGCGGCTTCTGTGCCGAATATTGGAGGACAAATTTTTAACCTTTCCAGTGACGGATATGTGACAACCAAACAATTTTTTACCTATCACTATCAATGGTTAGGTAAATCATCACCAATTTGTTTACCAACAGGGCTGGCCTGGTTTATAGCTGAAATGACTTTCCGATTAAAATTGTTATTTGGTATTCGGAGCGAAGGTTCTGGCGCGTCTATCCTGCAACTGACCAGCCGGGCATGGTTCTCCATCAAAAAAGCACAACAGATGTTGGGCTGGAGACCTGAAGTCAGTTTAGACGAAGGCATGAAACGTACAAAGGAATGGGCAAAAGAGCAGGGTTTGCTATAGGGGTTTTATAGAGACTACGAAATGCACGGAGAATTTGTGATGTAACCGACAAGCGATTTTTCCCCCTTCATCTACAACTGTTCAGGTCTTGCGTGTAAAATATTTTTATGATTTACGTTTGTAAGGATTGATCTAACGAAGAAATTTATTGACTGAATTGATTTATTTGAGGTCTTTATCCTTTTATCCTTGGAATTTTACCTCTGCTTATAAAAAGAGTAAGATACCCACATGCACCTATAATGCCCCAAACAAACAAAAATATAAGTAAAATTATATGGCCGATACTGATGCTGTTTATTTCCAAACTTAAAAGCGTGTAGTTGTAGATGAAACAAATAATCCCTTATTGTATAGTTAATGTATAGTGAACAGGACAAAACAAGGCACAATACCACCAAATGATACTGTGCCTTGAAATGTAGTTTACCACCAGTAACAACTATTAACAAACAACACGGACACCATAAACCCCTTGTTGTGTAACTACGAATTTGGATGTCGCAAGTTCGAATCTTGCTGGGCGCACCAATAATTTATAGGCTTTAGCGAATTTCGCTAAAGCCTATTTTTCTGGATCATCAGGGAAGCATCTTCTTGTAAAACGCCGCCTGATTCTCCCCCATGATCTTCCGGATCTCGGCTTCGGAGAACTCTTCCTTCATGAGCGCGTCGGTGAGCAGCACCATGCCCGAGATTTCAAATGGCATGGGCACGCTTCCGTCGGAGTCCGAGCCCAACGCTACGCTGTCAATGCCCGCGACCTTCACCGCATAACGAATGGCCCGCACCGTCGCCTTCAGATCGGTGATAGGGCCCACCGCCTCCTCCCAGAACCCGATGCCGATGAGCCCGCCCTTCGCGGCGATACGACGCAGTTGGTCATCGGAGAGATTGCGGTTGTTGTTGACGGTCCCCTTAACGCCAGTGTGCGAGATTATCACAGGCCGCGTGGAGAGAGCGAGGATATCGTCGATTGTTTTGACCGAGGAGTGCGCGATGTCGATGATCATCTTTTTCTGCTCCGCGAGCTTGAGCATTTCCTTACCCTTCTCCGTGAGCCCGCCCTTCTGCATCCCGTGCATCGATCCCGCCATTTCGGTGTCGAAAAAATGTGTAAGCCCGATCACGCGGTAGCCAGCGTCAAAGATTGCCTCGATGTTTTTAGGATCACCCTCAAGCACTTGTGTGCCCTCGATGCCGAGCACCCCACCGACGATGTCCGGCTCCGTCCTGCGCCGCTCCCGGAATTTCGCGAGATCGTCCGCAGTCTTGATGACATAAAGCTTTCCGTTCGAGCGCGCGGCAAAATCGTGAAGTTTGCGCGCCTGATACAGCGCGCGCTCTTTCAGGCTGAACCAGGAAGAAACCGGCCAGAGCTCAGCAATGGCGACTATGGTTATATTGTCCGTCGTGCCGTCGTTCCTGTCGATGTTCATTCCGCGCGGCGTTTTCGTGACGGCCATGAAGTTCTGGAGCGCGATGTTCCCCTCCTGCATGCGCGGCAGGTCGATGTAGCCGCGCGTGTTCTTCTTTAAAAAGTTCCTGTTCCACATCAGCGAGTCGTTATGCATGTCGGCTATAAAGAGCGTCTTATGGAGCGCGGCAGCCTGGGGCGAAACCTTGTAAGGAGGCTTCGCGTATCCATAATTCCATTTACTATCCACGCTTGACGGAAGGTAGATGAAGAACACGACGATGAATATAACGAGAAGCACGCCAACGCCGATGAGTACTTTTTTCATATAGAATCCTCCTTTGATTTTGATAAGACGTTACTTTCTATGTCCCGAAGTATAGTGTCGCTGTTTTTGCTTGTCAAAGGATATTTTGGCTGTTTTCCTTCGGCAATAAAGAATTCAATAAAAGCACATTTTTCTAGTAAAAAAGATGATTGAAACCAACTGAGAAATGGTGTATTTGCCAAACATAAATTATCGGATAGTAATTTTAGCAGGGGATAGAGATCGCCTGGCCAGTCTAAGCAAGTGTTTGCGCTGAAAGAGTAAATTTCGACTCCGAAAATTATATTATTTAGCTTGTCACTTCTTAAATCCTTTAGGAAGAAAACGGGTTAATTGCTGAAATATATACTCGTTATTACGAGTATATTAATATTTATATTTTCCTTGGGAGGAACTATGGCTGAAGAGACAAAAAAAATGACTAGAGCGGAACGGCAGGAAAGAGACAAAGAAGTCAATCTGAAACATTGGGAAGAGCAGGATTCTCTTTTATTGAAGCATCGGGAAGAAGCCTATAATATCGGCGGGGAAGAACAGAACGCAAGGCTGTTAAAGCAGGGTAAAAAGCCGATGCGTGACCTGATTAAAAAGCTTATTGATCCGGGCACAGATTTTTTTGAGGTTGGTCTGGATGCTGGATATAATATCGGCGAGAAAAAACTCTATGGCGGTGTTATTTATGAGGAGGAGAAACGCGGTCATATACCAGGCGGCGGAGTTATTACAGGAATAGGAACAATTCATGGCAAAGACTGCATGATTTTTGCCAATGAAAACAGATTTGCCGCAGGAACGTATTTCCCGATTACTTTAAAAAAACATATGCGCGCTCAGGCAATTGCCGAACAATGCGGGATCCCCTGTATTTATATCGCCGATTCCGGCGGAATAAATTTGCCAATGCAATTGGGTGGTTTTGCTGATGACGGCCATTTCGGGACAATGTTTTATAATATGTGCCGCATGTCCTCAAGGGGTATTAAACAATATACACTTTCTACGGGGGGAAATACAGCCGGGGGCGCCTACATGGTTTATCTTGCCACCGAATCGATTATGATTGAAAAACTGGCGTTTGCTTTTTTAGCCGGTCCACCAATGGTTAAATCGGCTATCGGGGAAACTGTTTCTCAAGAAGACTTAGGAGGAGCTTACGTTCATACGCAGCATTCCGGTGGTTGCGACCATTTTGTGAAATCGCAGGAAGAAGGAATAGAAAAGCTGCGCGCCATGATTGAATTCGAACCATCACAAAAAATTTACATCGACAAGCGGGAATCCCGCGAACCAAAATATGATTTCAAAGAAATGATGCGCACAAGTCCTGCTGATACATATCAGCAGATCAATATCAAAGACACGATAAAATGTCTGGCTGATGACAGCTACTTTCATGAATATAAACAAATGTATGGTCCGGGACGAGGTGATTCCATCATCTGCGGCAAAATGTGGCTAAAAGGAATGCCCATAGGTGTGCTTGCCTCCAATGCCAGTGGAATTATCTATATCGAGGCAGCCAGAAAAGCTACAGAGTGGATGATCCGTTGCGGTAATTCCAAATTACCTGTTTTATTTTTGCAGGGTTCGCCGGGTTATATGGTTGGTAAGGATGAAGAATGGGGTGGCATCGGCAAATACGGTTCTGATATGGTTCGGGCATGCTCCTGCCTGGAAGCACCGAAAATCACTTATGTTATCGGGCCTGATCATGGCGCTGCCAATTACGGTATGTGCGGCCGGGCTTTCAAGCCGCGGTTTGCCTTTACTAACATGAGAGGAAGAACATCTGTTATGTCCGGCAATACGGCAGGATTTGTTGTGGAGACAATTCGAAGGAAAAACATTGAAGCTAAAGGGGGTGTCGTCAACGAGGAGGACATGGAAAAATTCCGCCAGATGATGCGGGATCGCTATAGCAATGAAGGCCATCCCTTTTATACAGGATCTCTTGTGTTTCATGATGGAGTAATCGCGTTTAGTGAGGCGCGAGATAAACTGGCCCGCGCTTTTGAAATTGCCTTACGCATCCCTATAAGAGAATCCGATTGGGGAGACTTGAAATTTTAATCGTAAATTACAAGGAGAAATAAAATGGCAGATGTTTTATTACAGGAGAAAAAAGGCGACGGGATTCTACTATTGACATTAAACCGTCCTGAAGCCATGAATTGTTTTAGCTTTGATTTGCTCGCAGCACTCGGTGAGGCAATTCGTGAAGCCAATTTCGATGCTGGTTTGCGCTGTTTGATTATAACAGGTGCCGGTGGCGATAACCCTAAGAAAGCATCATTTTCTACGGGTGCGGATTTAAAAGAGCGCAGGACTATGTCTCCAGATCAAGTTCGACGTTTTATTTATACTATCCGCACGGTTTTTACTTCTGTTGAGCAATTACGGGTACCCGTGATTGCGGCAATTAACGGGTTTGCTTTTGGCGGCGGGATGGAATTGGCTCTTGCCTGCGATTTGCGTATTGCTGCGAATAACGCCGTTATGGGGTTGACGGAAACTTCTCTGGCAATTATTCCTGGAGCTGGTGGAACACAACGATTGCCACGCATAGTTGGCATAGCTAAAGCAAAGGAATTGATTTATACAGCGCGAAGGATAAACGCTCAGACAGCACTGGAAATTGGATTGGTCAACAAGGTTGTAGAACCGGAAAAATTAATTGATTCCGCCTGCGCGATGGCTCAGGAAATTGCTGCTAATGGACCGATTGCCGTGGCTCAGGCGAAATTTGCGATAAATTGCGGAATGGATGCATCATTGTCGGTTGCCTTACCTTTAGAATCGAAAGCTTATGAAGTAATAATTCCGACCAAAGACAGAGTGGAGGCATTAACCGCATTTGCTGAAAAAAGGAAACCAAATTTTAAAGGCGAATAAGCCATAATATTATGAACAAACGGAGAATAAAATTATGACTGAATATGATTATTGGAAAATATTTCCCCGGATGCCAAAAAAGGTAACAATTGGAGATATAACCATTAGAGATGGTTTTCAACATTCCGAAAAATTCATATCCACCCAAGCGAAAATATTTTATGGGCAGGAGATGATCTTAGCCGGTTGCCGGGAGCTGGAAGTGACCAATCTGGGATCGCCAAAAGCAATGCCCCAGTTCAGTGATGCGGATGAGGTCATGAAGGCCATGCGCAACGACGCATTTAAAAAACGCTGCACAAAAGCCGGCATAGATGCAGACAAGGACATCACATTAACATGTGTGACAATCCGGGAAGCTGCTGTGGATCGGGCTATTGAGATGAAAAGAAATGGTTATGGTCCCGATAGGATTTTGATGATGGTTTCTACCGATCCGGAACATCATTTTGCCAATTCCGGCACTACTTTGACTCAGTACTGGCATGAGGCTGAAAGGTGTATTAAAAAGGCGCGTGATGCAGGTATTCAAATGTGTGGTACGGTAAGCACAATTTGGGGCAGTCCAATTAGCGGTGCCACAAAAATGGAGGATGCGGTCGAATTCACCAAACGATGGTTTCAGATAGGAGCTCATGATGTTGAACATGCTGACCATGACGGTTCTGCCAATGCCGCCGATGTTTACCGGTATTTCTCCATGGTCATGGACGCAATGCCCAATCCGGAGGCGCATCTGTGTCATCTTCATGAGACTAAACGGATTGCCTCTTCTTCTATCTTGGCGGCCCTGCAGGCTGGTATTTGCCGCTTCGAGGCAACGCTTGGAGGTTTGGGCGGACAGCCGGCCAATTTCCTTGATGACTGTCCGATTAAAGGTACTGGCGAATATTATTATGATCCACGTTATGTCGGTCTTGTCTGCATGGAGGATCTGCTGGTACAAATTGACGAACTTGGCATAAAACATGGATATGATGTAAACCGTGTTCTGTTGCTTGGTACAAAAATGGAGAAGACAATGGGTGGTCGGCTTCGTTCAGAAGCAATAATTAACGGTCGTACAGTTAAAGAAGGACATTTGAACCATGCACGTCCCGGATTGAAAAAATTGATTGAAAAAGAGGGAGAAAAAATAGGGCAGCAGATTCCGCCGGACTGGGCGGGTGAAATGGTTCTTCCTGACAAGTGGGGTCCTGCAGATCCCATTTGGAAAAGGTGAGATCGCATTTATATTAATGATGAATTATTGAGGAGGATAATAAAATGGCAGTTGATATTGTGGCACATATGCCGGGAACGATTACGGAGATTCTGGTTAAAGTAGGCGATAAGGTTCAGGCTGATGATGAGTTGATAATTTTGGAGGCCATGAAAATGGAAAATCCCATTTGTGCGAAGGCCGCCGGTGTTGTCAAAGAAATAAAAGTTAAAGAAAAAGACAAGGTCGGCACCAACCAGGTACTCATTGTATTAGAGTAATCATTTCTTAATATAAGAAAGTTCTCTGCTTACCAGAGCAGGGAGCTTTCTTATTCGTGAAACTGTAATTTCCGTAACGAAGTTTATGAAGCACCTTAAGTATTTCTAATAACCGCCGTTGGATATTTTTATTTTCCCCCTTATACTCGAATTATAAATTGGGAAATTCATTATGGAAAAAGTGAAAATTATCGAGGTCGGGCCGCGTGACGGCCTGCAAAATATTCAAACATTTGTCCCCGCGGATAAAAAAATTTTATTGATTAAAAAGCTGGCTGCCTGCGGCATTAAAGAAATTCAGATCGGTTCTTTTGTCGCGCCGCGAGCCATTGCGCAATTTAAGGATATAAAAGAAGTTGCTAACGGAGTCAGCTCGTTGCGGGGGGTTGTTCTTTCGGCACTGATTCCTAATAAGCGCGGCGCAGAGGAAGCAAATACTTGCGGCATCAAAAAGCTCATCTTTTTCTTTTCCGTCAGCCGCGAGCACAATTACTGCAATGTGAGGCAATCGCCACAGGAATCATTAAAGGAATTGCAACGCATTTGCCGATCTTACCTGCCCGATCCATCCATAACATTGCGCGTGGATTTAGCCACTGCTTTCGGCTGCCCGTTTTCCGGCAACATTACAACTGCTGCTGTTTTGCGGATGGTTGATAAAGTTGCCGCCTGCGGCATCAAAGAAATAACTCTTTGCGATACAGTAGGCTTTGGCAATCCCCGGATGGTTGAAGAAAAATTCAGCGCGTGCCGTAGGCTCTTCCCCCAGATAAATTTTGGGGCACACTTTCACAACACGCGTGGGCTGGCGTTGGCCAATACACTGCGCGCCTATGATACAGGCATTCGCTCCTTCGATTCGGCAGTAGGAGGCTTAGGCGGTTGCCCTTATGCACCTGGTTCTTCGGGCAATGTCGCCACGGAAGAAATGGTTTTCATGTTTGAAGAAATGGGCATTAAAACCGGGGTTGATTTAAAAAAACTCCTCGATGTTTGTTTCTTTTTACATAAAACATTACCGCAGGCAAAACTGGACAGCTCCCTCTACCAGGCCGGCTTGCCCAATATTAGAGATAAAGGATAAATCTCATGCTCAACCGAGCTTCGGCAATCCCTATTTTCGCTGCATAATATCCCTTGACAAGCAAAAATAGCCAGCATATACACGCACCGATCGAAAGCAATAGCTTATCAAAAAACAAAAAAGATATAATTAGGTGGAGGATTACAATGGATTTCTGGCTGAACAACGAGCAGAAGATGCTCCGCTACAATGTCCGCGAATTTGCCGAAAAAGAGATCGCTCCGCTGGCGATAGAGTTGGACGAAAAAGAAGAATTTTCCTATGACCTGACCAAAAAGATGGCCGCTCTCGGTCTTTTCGGCATCTATATACCTAATGAATACGGCGGCGCCGGCATGGACTATCTATCCTATGTTGTCGCCGTTGAGGAAATATGCAGGATTGACGGTTCGCATGGCGCGACGGTTGCCGCCGGCAATTCCCTGGGCATCGGGCCAATTTATTATTACGGGAATAAAAAACAGAAAGATCAATGGCTGCCACGCCTCTGCAGTGGTGAGATATTGGCCTCTTTCGGACTTACCGAACCGGATGCCGGTTCTGATGCCGGCGCGAGCAAGACCAACGCTAAACTCGATCACGGGCAATGGTTGATTAACGGAAGTAAAATTTTCATCACCAATTCAACCAGTAAAATGGCCGGCGTCTGCACAGTACAGGTCATTACCGGGATAAAGGGAGAGAAGATCGGCCCTTACGGCAATATCGGCAGCAAGGAAGTTTCCTGCATCCTGGTTCCCAACGGAACCCCCGGATTCACCACTAAAAAGATGACAAAGAAAATGATGTGGCGGTCATCCGATACCGGTGAGCTTTATTTCGACGACTGCAGGGTGCCCGAGGAAAATCTGCTGGGGAAACGCGGTGAAGGTTTTCACCAGATGCTCCAGACTCTGGACAATGGAAGGCTGGCCATCGCCGCCATGGGACTCGGCGGAGCGCAGGGGGCCTACGAGCTGGCCATGAAATACGCCAAGGAACGCAAACAGTTTGGAAAACCAATATCCACTTTCCAGGTTAACGCCTTTAAGCTGGCCGACATGGCCACCGAGATCGAAGCGGCGCGCAATTTATTGTATAAGGCATGCTACCTGAAAGACCAGAGCAAGCCTTTCAGCAAGGAAGCGGCCATGGCGAAACTCTATTGCTCAGAGGTGATGGGGCGTGTGGTGGCTGAAGCAGTGCAGATTCACGGCGGGTACGGCCTGATGAAGGAATACAACATCGAACGATTCTACCGCGACCACAAACTTCTTACAATAGGTGAGGGAACCTCTGAAGTCCAGCGTATCGTCATTTCGCGAAAAATCGGCTGCCATGACGTTGATTAATGAAACAGTGCCCTTAACCGGGTACTGTTTTTTTATAGTCGCAGATACAATGCCCACATCTCTATTCCACCTTCAAATTAATATTTGTTCTTGTCCCAAATATATGCAGGCAGAAATTATTCAAAAAATTGTCTGTTTTTAACAACAATATGTTCCTTAAAATATTTCAGGGAATTAGAGCACAACTCATTTATCCAGAATAAAATGGCTTCTGTTTTTTTAATCCTGCTTGACACTTACCCAACTATTTCGCTATAAGTTTTCTACCTAATTTTTCAAGATTGGAAAGATATGCTTCTGGATTTAGCAAACTCAGCATTCGCCATGATTAAGAGCATAAGGATTCCTGATGTTCTGGACATGGCCATCATCGCCTTGATGATTTTAGCTCTTTTGACGTGGTTTAAAACTCGCGCTTCCCGCTTTGTGCTCATCGGCATAATACTTCTCGGAGGCGTCTATATGGCGGCTCGTTTCTTCCAGCTTTATCTCACTACTATTGTTCTTCAGGGATTTTTTGCCATTTCACTTTTTGTTTTAGTCGTTATCTTTCAGGAAGACCTGCGCGGCTTTTTCGAAAGATTGGCTCTGCTCGGGAATATCGGGAAAAAAAATACGCCATTATCCGACCTCGAAAAAATGGCGGCAATAATTGCGCAAACCGCATCCAACCTGGCAAAAAAGCGGATTGGCGCTTTAATAGTTTTGCAGGGAAGTGATCCTCTGGCGCGTCACATCAACGGCGGAATCATTGTGGATGGTCTTGTCAGCGAACCTCTCCTGGAAAGCATCTTTGATCCCCACTCCATCGGTCACGACGGCGCTGTAATAATTAGCGGCACACGCATTAAAATGTTTGGATGCCATCTGCCGCTTTCCATGGACACAGCGAAATACGGCAACATAGGTTTGCGTCATACAGCAGCGCTGGGACTGGCACAGCGGGTCGATGCTCTGAGTATAGTTATTTCAGAGGAGAAAGGCACGATTTCAGTTGGTCAATCGGAAACACTGACAACAATTCCCAACGCCGCCGCACTGCACGAGGTAGTGGAACAATTTTATATTCGGAACTCACCGACACCGGAATCTCATCCCGCCTTTAAGTGGGTTAAGGAAAATACCCGGGAGAAAATTATTGCTTTAGGCCTGGCCTGTATTTTATGGGTTATTTTCGGATACCAAAGGGATATCGTAAGACGCGATTTCAACGTTCCGATTGAATACAAAAATATCCCGAAAAATTGGCAGCTTAATAAACCACAGGCAGCCGATGTAATAGTCATTCTTCAGGGACCGCAACAGGCATTTTACCTGCTTGATGAAAAATCTTTAAAATTGTCTCTGGATCTATCACCGCTCGCCCTGAAAAAGAACGAATTTACCTTGAATAAGACGATGATTAATGCCCCCTCGAATTTATCAGTTACCGAGATTAACCCTGCAAAGATATATATTAACGCATCCAAACTTGTCGCTTTGACTTTACCTGTCAATATTAAAACTCTCAATTCTCTGCCAGGCAACGTATCACTGCAAAAAATTAATTTCAACCCGGCGCATTTGCGTGTTTTGGTGGATTCGAGAATAAACCCGGAACAAGTTAATATTGAAACGGAACCAATTGACCTGCAAAAAATATATTTTACGACTTCATTTGCTACAAAAATTGTCCTGCCATCCGGTGTATACCTGCCGGACGGAAAGACAGCCACTGTCGATGTAACGATAAAAGTAAAAAAGAAATCTGCCTCATGAGGTAAATATGAAATCTATCCATCAAAAAAGATCAAAAAAAGCCGGTCTCTCACCCGGCAGCTTGATTCATGTGGGCAGGAAATATGCGGAAAAATCAAAAATTACTCTTATCCGTTATAATGAAACTTTTTTTGTAGAAAAGGAAGTCGCTTCAATAGCCGATTTACTCAGTGAAAAGAACAATGAAGGCATAACCTGGATTAACATCGATGGTCTGGATGCTAAATTAATCGAAGATGTAGGTGGCATCTATGGCTTGCATCCTTTAATTCAGGAAGATATTCTCAACACCGACCAACGTCCAAAAACAGAAGATTTTGGCAATTATATCTACATTGTCCTGAAAAATTTTTACAATCAGAGCAATGGAAGTTTGCCTCCGGAGCAAGTGAGCATAATCTTAGGAAACAATTTTATACTTTCTTTCAAGGAAAGAGAAACGCCTCTTTTCGAACCGATTCGGGAAAGACTGCGCAAAAATAAAGGCCGGACCCGGAAAGGCGGGGCAGATAACCTGGCCCATGCCATTATGGATAATGTAGTCGACAATTATTTTTTTGTACTGGAAGAGCTGGAAGAAAGAATAGAATGTCTCGAAGACGATCTTGTGAAGCAAACAACTCCTGTAAACCTCCAGGTCATCCATAGTTTAAAAAGAGAACTTATCCTTTTGAGAAAATCTCTCTGGCCATTAAGAGAGACCATAAGCACGCTGGAAAGATCTGAGTCAACATTGATTACCGAATCAACACATATTTACTTCAAAGATATATTTGATCACGTCATCGCTATTATCGATACCGTGGAGACTTTCCGGGACATGATCTCCGGCATGATGGATATTTATCTCTCTACAATAAGTAACCGGCTTAACGAAGTGATGAAGGTCCTGACCATTATTGCGACTATTTTCATGCCGTTGACATTTCTTGCCGGAGTTTACGGCATGAATTTCAAATATATGCCGGAATTGGAATGGCGCTTAGGTTATTTCGGAGTTTTAGGTTTCATGCTCTGCATTGCCATATTAATGTTAATCTACTTCAAGAAAAAGAAGTGGCTCTAGCGGCAGTAAATATATTGCATTAGATAAAAAAATATGCTCAATTTGCCAATATATTATTTAAATTAGGAGGCAGTTAGTATGCAGGTTTTTCAAGCAAGCGATATAGTTGAAATTGCTGTCAGGATTGAAGAAAATGGCGTTAACTTTTACCGGTTTGCCGAGCAATTGGCCAAGCAGGAGGAGGCAAAAAAGCTTTTTGCCAGCCTGGCGGAGGATGAAGTAGCTCATAAAAGAACGTTTGAAGGTATTTTTGCCAAAATGGATAAATCAACACCGCCGGAAAGCTACCAGGGCGAATACGCGGCCTATTTGCGCGCATACGTGGACAATAATATAATTTTCACTAAAGAGGTTATGGATAAAGAACTGGCTAAAGTAAAGGATACACTTGCCGCCTTTGATTTTGCCATCAAAAGGGAGTTGGATTCCATTCTTTATTATCATGAGATTAAGAGATTAGTGCCGGCGGCCCAGCATGGCACTATAGAGCAGATCATTGAAGAAGAAAGAAAACATTTTTCTGCCCTCACTGACATGAAAAAACGTTTCTCTTCATAAAGATCAGGGTGGATGAAGCGTAGCGCATCCACAATATATTACATAGGGTGGAACCGCTGCGCTTGTTCAACCCTACGACTGGAACGGCAGACTTAGATAAATTTTTTTAAGTTAAATTTTCCGATCGTATTTTTTCAACTTATAGCGTAGCATACGTTCCGACATGCCCAAAATCTCCGCAGCTTTTGTTTGATTATTTGCAGCTCTCCACATTGCCTGATCAATTAATAGTTTTTCCCTGTCTTCTAACGATTCGCGTAGTGTGCCGGACAATTTCATGCTGGAATTTTCAGGAAGCGATGATGATTTGAATGGTAAATCTTCTGTGGTTATGTCTTGGTCGCGCGCGATTACAACTGCCCGTTCTATAATATTAACAAGTTCGCGCACGTTTCCCGGATAATCGTAGTTTAAAAGCAATTCCCGCGCTTCTGGCTTCAATCCTTTATTTTTAAAATTTTTCTTATTAAATTGTTCTCTGAAATGATCTATTAAGATAGGCAGGTCTTCTTTTCTTTCTCTCAACGGGGGCAGGGCCATTGTAACAACCTTCAGACGGTAAAATAGATCTTCGCGAAAAGTTCCTTTTTTAACCTGCATTTCCAAATCGCGGTTAGTAGCGCTGATGATCCTGACATCAACCTGGATATCAACATTACTGCCAAGCCTTTGAAATTCCCGTTCCTGCAAAAAACGCAAAAGTTTAACCTGTATGGTCGGACTTAATTCTCCTATTTCATCAAGAAAAAGCGTGCCGCCATCGGCTTCTTCAAATCGGCCGATTCGGTGGGAAGACGCTCCGGTAAAAGCGCCCTTTTCATGGCCAAATAATTCACTTTCCAGTAAATTTTCATTCAGGGCACCACAATTGACCACGATAATTGACTTTGGAGAGCGTGGACTCAAGTGGTGGATTAGTCTTGCCAGCATCTCCTTTCCGGTTCCGCTTTCCCCCTGAATCAAAACAGATGCCTGGCTTGCTGCCACCTGGCTGGCCATATCAATCAAATCCTTCATTTGCTGGCTTTTATAAATAAACTTCTCGGCAGTGACCCCCTTTTTGCCCAACTCTTCTTTTAACAGTTCGTTTTCCCGAATCAACTTTCTTCTGTCCACCACTCGGGCGAGAATTAATAATACTTGTTCCAAATCCACAGGTTTAGTTATGTAATCGATTGCCCCAACTTGAATGGCCTCCACCGCCGTTTCAATATTGCCAAAGGCAGTTATAATAACAACGTCTATTCCCGGATTGAAGCGTTTTACTTCTTTAAGAACCTGCATGCCGTCCATGCCGGGCATTTTGTAATCCAAAAGAATTAAATCAAAATGACCATTTTGGACAAATTTGATAGCTGTTTCACCGTTCTTCGCCTCCAATACTGTGTGACCTTTAGAACGCAAAAAATCTCGTAACAGTTCTCTTTGTGATTTTTCGTCGTCAACAACAAGAATGCTTAATTTTCGCATTGGTATTTTATCCTTTATGATGAAGACTTTTCATTAAAACTTTCCAGGGGTAAAACAACTTCAAATGTTGTTCCTTCCCCTTTCCGGCTGATTACCCGGATTTCTCCGCCATGTCCACGGATAATCTCATTGGCCAAAGGTATACCTAGACCTACTCCCTTTTCTTTAGTTGTATATTCGGGATTGAAAATCTTTTCTATTTCTTCTGTGGTCATACCGCAACCATTATCAGAAATTTTCACCACGATATGATTTTTCCCTTCCTTTTCTACAGTAACAAAAATTTTGCCGTCTGTTGTTATGGATTCCATAGCATTTTTTATAAGGTTCAGAAACGCCTGCTGAAGTTTATTTACATCCATTGAAATCAAAGCCGGAACATCCCGCCATGTTGTTTTAATAATAATTCCACGTATTGACGCTTCTTCCCTGATAAGATTGACAATTTTTTGCAATACTTCCGTGATAGAAAATTTACAAAAATCCAACCTACGGCTTTTGGAGAAGTTCAGAAACTCTTCAATTATTCCGTTGAGGCGCTTGATTTCATCCCGGATAACGCCCGAAAGGTTCTGAAATTCAGTGGCCTTACTCTGGTCGGCGGGGACAAAATCCATCTTTAATCTTTGCGTGGCCATACTTATGGCATTTAAGGGATTACGGATTTCATGCGCCACTCCAGCCGCGAGTTGTCCTAAGGAAGAAAGTCTTTCCGCTTTTTCCAGTTGTCGCTCCATATCAACAACACCGGCTAAATGGCGATTTTGATCGTGATACAAAAGCCACATTGACAGAAGCGCGATAATAACCACAAAGATCATAAAGACAAAAATATTCTGGCGGTTTTCGTCAATGATTT
>Ga0209540_10001302_pt1 | contig 19413 bp, 21 predicted proteins | sample BarGraIncu01121A_FD_184501 | JGI IMG/M metagenome (GOLD analysis project Ga0209540, IMG submission 184501) | Arctic peat soil microbial communities from Barrow, Alaska - Barrow Graham LP Incubations 011-21A (SPAdes) (version 2) | ecosystem: Environmental > Terrestrial > Soil > Wetlands > Peat... | reverse complement strand
CATAATTGAGAACAACTACGATGACCCGGATTCGGCATACATGAGCAAGCCTTTCCAGGGCATCCGCGAAGGACAGAGTTTCTCCTTCAGCGTGGAGGAAGGCCTGAAAATAATATTGGATGAAAAAAACGACGAATTTGAAGATTTGGGATATCCCAACACCGTAAACATTCCGCTTAGTGTGATCGGAGATGAACTGGCTGTATTTGACAGGTATTATGACGGAAACACAAACCTCTTCGATAAGAATGGAATTAAGAAGCTTCTGCCAAATCTTTCAGAATTCAAGGTCAACAAGCTGTTGCAGGAATCCGGGGAGAACTACAACATTTATATAGAAGAGGGCGAGTTCATAAACATTGCCGATGAAGGGATTAAAACCATGCTGGATAATCTTGCTGTGAGCAGACTTGACGTGGAGGGGTTCAGGAAAAGGGCAGCGGCTCAAGCGGCCGCCAGTCCCGGGGAACACTTCGGAAGCATAAGTCATGATGTAAGCACGATGATGAATTCAGGAGGCTACATGAGCATCGTTGTGTGGGATTCGGTTTATGAGAACGGTGAAGCAAAGGAAACCGCAAAATATGTAAACTACGACTTCAACAAGAAAAGCATGATGAAGCTCAAGGATGTTTTTTTTGGAAATTTTGATTATAAGACTGCAATTGCAGTAATCATCAACAATCAGTATAAAGATTACAATCCAGACCACTTGGCGGATATTTCAAAGGATGCGATTTCGGAGGATGATTTCTTTTTTGATGAGAGCGGCTTGGAAATCCACTTAAATCCTCAGAGTGACAAATCATACAGATCTTTTTGGATACCCTATGAGAAGATTGGATGGGAGAACTTAGCCCTTTATGGAGGAAGCCCCGTAAAAGCAGAGATGGATGAATATATTGTTAAAGGAAGCGATACCAGATATTTGACGGATTCTGATCTTTCGGCTTTAACAAAGGAGCAGCTGGCAATTGCAAGAAATGAAATATTTGCAAGGCATGGTTTTGTTTTTAAAACTCAGGATTATATTGATTACTTCACTTCGAAAAGCTGGTACAAGCCAGATCCGAATTATTCCGGCAATCTGAGTGCTATTGAAGAATATAATGTGAATTTGATCAAAAAGTATGAAAGCGCTCATTAAGTGCAATGCAAAGCATTCTAATTTCAGTTCAGGATCGAATACCCTCCTGTCATCGGAATTACAAAGCCCTGTAACCGAAAAGATTGCAGGGCCTTTTTTTCGACATCATAAAAGCTCACTTTATTGCAAACGAAGATATTGACATTTGTCTATGTATTGATATACTAGATATAGAAGATTATCTATATTATATATGGACGAAGGTGAAATTAATGGACAAAAAATATGAAGAATGCTCCCGGATGATGAAGGCGTTGGGCGATGACACCAGAATCAGAATATTTGACATGCTGTCCGAAGACGAATTATGCGCATGCAAGATACTTGAGGAGTTCAGCATCACACAGCCTACGCTTTCTTACCACATGAAGATCCTCTGCGACAGCGGGCTTGTTGCTGGCAGGAAAGACGGTGTCTGGATGAAGTACTCCGTAAATAAAGAAAATCTGGACTGTCTCAGGGAATTCCTGGACAAAGGGAGGGCTAAGAAATGATAATATTTGAATTTCTCAACAACCAGGTGCTTAAGATGCAGTGGCTCAGCGACCTGGTTAGGTATCTGGTGGTAAATGTATTCGGGCTGGACATGAGTTCACGACTTGGAGGAAGCATCCACTTCTTCATATACGACGTGATCAAAATATTTATCCTGCTCACAGTGCTGATATTCACAATATCATATGTTCAGAGTTATTTCCCTCCTGAGAGGACAAAGAAGATTCTCGGTAGATTCAACGGCATATGGGGTAGCATATTGGGGGCTTTGCTTGGAACGATTACACCATTCTGCTCCTGTTCATCCATCCCTCTGTTCATAGGGTTTACCAGCGCAGGGCTCCCGCTGGGCGTCACATTCTCATTCCTAATTTCGTCACCTTTGGTTGACCTTGCATCGGTGATACTTCTAGCCAGCATATTCAACTGGAAGATTGCGATAGCATATGTAGTGGTGGGGCTTGTCCTCGCGGTCACCGGAGGCACTATAATAAGCAAGCTTAAGATGGAGGAGTACGTTGAATCCTATGTGTTCAGCAATAAAATGCAGGAAGTTCAAGAAGAAGAACTCACACGCAAGGACAGGATACAGTTCGGGAAGGACCAGGTCAGAGACATTGTCAAAAGGGTCTGGAAGTATATACTCATTGGAGTAGGAATCGGTGCAGCTATACACAACTGGATACCTGAATCAGTGATCTCGGCCGTCCTGGGTCAGGACAAGTGGTATTCAGTACTTGTAGCATCACTGGTAGGCATACCGATGTATGCCGATATTTTCGGGACACTCCCTATAGCTGAAGCGCTTGTAGGAAAAGGGGTAGGGCTGGGAACCGTGCTGGCATTCATGATGAGCGTAACTGCACTTTCGCTGCCGTCGCTGATAATGCTGAAGCAGGTCGTTAAAATGAGGCTTCTGGTTACATTCACAGGGATCGTCACCATAGGTATAATTATAATTGGGTATGTATTCAATGCTTTCGGTTACCTATTTATATAGGGGTAAATAATATAAAAAGGGGTGTATATTATGATAGTAAAAATTTTAGGTTCAGGCTGCAGCAAATGCAACCAGCTTAAGGAAAACACAGAGGCTGCATTGAAGGAAGCGGGTTTGGAGGCTGAGATTGTGAAGGTTACAGATTTCAAAGACATCATGGCATACGGTGTCATGCAGACGCCGGCACTTGTAATTGACGAAAAGGTGGTATCCTACGGAAAGGTGCTTAAGCCTCAGGATATTGTAAAATTTTTGAAAGGTTAGGATGGAATACATGACAGAGAAATCAGAATCATACTGTTCCTGCGGCAGCAACTGCTGCCAGCCTGAGCAGAAGAAAAAGGAGATAATCATAGAGTTCCTCTACCTTGACCTGAACGTCTGTGAAAGGTGCCAGAATACTGAAAGCGGCCTGGATCAGGCAGTTGAAGAGGTTTCCTCAGTGCTCAAATCAGCAGGCTATGATATTGCGGTAAATAAGATAAACATAACTTCAGAGGAGCTGGCCGTAAAATACAGGTTTGTGAGTTCGCCGACAATAAGGGTTAACGGCAGAGACATCGCTATTGAGCTAAAGGAATCCTGCTGCGAGGAATGCGGTGACCTTTGCGGAGATAATGTTGAATGCAGGGTGTGGATATACGAAGGCGAAGAGTACAATGAGCCTCCGAAGGCAATGATTGTCAACGCCATACTCAAAGCAGTATACGGCGGAGGTTCGTCAGCAGCTGAAACTCCGGGAGAATATGTTCTTCCGGATAATCTAAAGACGTTTTTCGATGGCTTGAACAAGTGAATATAGAGAAAGGGGTAGAAGGTCAACTTCTACCTTTTTGATTTTTCAAAACCTTGCCACAATATCCAATCAAAATTGGTAAGCCCGCTTTATAAGCGTAAAAGTTGTAAATTTACTGAAAATTGCTTATAATTAATGTAGAACGCAATATACTGGCAAAAAGGACATTTTCTAAAAAAAGGTCTGAATCAGTTCAGAATAAATATATTGATATAGCTATTATGAAGGAGGTACAAGCTAATGGAAGTATCGAAAACGAGTTTTGGAGATAAAGATGGCAAGGATGGCAAGGAGTTTATTATTCATAAATTGATAAGTCAGTCCACAACATATGGCGATGTTTTTTTGAAAAATGCAAAGGTATCATTTCCGCCTAACAGCGATAAAATCATGGTTAACGGCGAAGCCTTTTTTTTCAATGTAAAGCGCATCGACTATGGCGGATACGACGACAAGGATTCCCTTTACAAGATTTCTACTTATGATTTCAATTTTTGGGTAAGGCGGAAGAGAACCTATAACGACCTTAAAATTGTCTTAGAAAATATTCATAATGAATATCTGAAACAGGTTGAGCTGGAAAACCAAAAAATCAAAGAAGAATACCTGGAACCCTTTAAATACGACACTATAGACAGCGACATTTACAATTGCTTTATTGCCCACCAATTAAATTATATCGAATCAGATGTTGGCAATTCTTATGATTTTACATTGGTGGAGGAAAAATTAGCTGAAATTTGCAAAGAGCATGGCGGTAAGTATTATAAAAATGCAGCCAAGTCAGCCAAGTTTGCAATAATATTCAGCTACAAAAACAGAACTGCCGAAAGCATAAATAAGCTTAGGAATAAAGGATATAAGGTTACGAGTTTTGAAAATATGATAGATTATTTTGGATTACAGGAAATTTTTGATACAAAGGGGCTAATAGAAAGAGTGAAAAGTCACAAAGCAGGAATCATATAATCCAAGTGTAAAAAAAGTTCATACAGAAAAAGGAATATTTCTTTATATGTAGAATAATAACTAGGAATACAGGGGGTGGATTTCATGGAAAAATATCAAGTATTTCTAAACGCATTAAAAACGAAATCGATTGTAAAAGTAGTATTTGAAACGGAAGGGATAAAGAGGCTAATACAACGAACCTGCGTACCACTTGACTACGGCCCAAGCTTAGATCATCAAGACAAAATTGAAAGATATAGATTTTATGATTTGGATAGTCCGGCAGGTGCACATGATCTCTTTATTTTACCAAAACAGATAATAGAGATTAATTTGACCGATAGAATCTTTAACCCGGCAGATTACGTTGCTGATAAACCAAAATGGTATACTAAAAGGGATTGGGGTTCTTTCTCCTAATCAAGTAAGCAGGATTTCCAAAGAACCTTTCAAGAGGGGTGTTTAATGGATGAAGAGTTTCCGTTTGGAACTGGATAATGCATTTGAAGCAGATGTTTTCACAGCAATGCTTGAAGATGAAGGCATACCTTATAATATCGTCAACCACTTCAGCCTGGCTTATGGCAATTTATTTCAGATGACTACTGGGTGGGGACATATTGAAGTTCCGGAGGAATATCAGGAAAAGGCAGAGGAGCTGTTCCAGAACTATAAAAAATCCATGACGGAATGAACTAACCCGAATTATCAAGAAATCTAATCTCTCTTCTAAAGGGAGATTTTTTTGTTCAAAAGTTAGCTTGGATGAAATATAATTGTAGATTTATACTTATATATATTTATTTGATACAATTAAATAAGGTGAAAAATGAAATCTTTTCAAATCTATCCTGAAGGGGTACAAACATGGGAATGTATTTGGGTTTAATAATCTCTTTCTGCCTGCTTATTTTCGGTGCATTCAAAAACATACCAATAGCTTATATGATAATAATCTGCTGGTGCATATTTGCGGCTATATGTTTGGGAAGAGGATTTAAAATAAAAAAAGTCCTTGAAGTAACCTACGATGGCGCAAAGCGTTCGTTTGTCGTTTTAAGGATTTTGATTCTAATCGGTGCGCTTATGGCAACCTGGCTTTCCTGCGGCACGATACCTGCAATTGTGTACTATTCTTCAAAGCTGGTAGTTCCTGGTGCATTCATCCTCTCCGTATTTTTGATCTGCTCAATTACTTCATTTTTGATAGGGTCATCGCTGGGTACCGCTAGTATTGTTGGGATTCCAATGATGATCATTGCCAGGAGCGGAAATGTTGATATGAACATGGTGGCCGGAGCTGTAATTGCCGGTGCCTACTTCGGTGACAGATGCTCACCTGTTTCCTCAAGCGCTGCATTGGTTGTAGCCTTAACAGATACAGATCTTTTTACCAATATTAAGAACATGCTAAAAACAGCAATCGTTCCTTTCCTGCTTGCCATAGCAGTTTATGCTTCTATATCAATTTATCATCCAATGGCGACAATGAACAGCAATCTCTCAGCCGAACTCTTGAGTGAATTTCACATCCAGCCGATAATGCTGGCTCCGGCGATAATTATAGCATTCCTTTCACTTTTAAGGGTTCCGATCCATATTTCAATCCCTGTAAGCATAATCTCAGCAATATTTGTAGGTGTATTTTTTCAAAAGTATCAGCTGAGTCAGATAGCATATCAAATTATATACGGTTTCAAGATGGAAGATGGGGATTTGCTTCGAAACATCATTAAAGGCGGAGGCATTCTATCTATGCTTAGAACCTGCTTGTTGGTGTTTGTATCCTGCGGACTTGCAAGGATATTTGATGAAATCAAGATTTTCGACGGCATCAAGAATGTATTGTCGAAAAAACGATTAGAAAAATATCAAATATTTGGCGCCACTGCAATCATAAGCATAATAGCTGCGGCTTTTGGATGTAATCAACCAATTGCATCTGTGATGACTTGTGAAATCGTGAAGGACAGCTACGGCGAGGCTGAAAAAAATATATTCGCACTGAACTTAGAGAATTCTGCCGTCGTATTGCCCGCTCTGATACCATGGACTGTTACACCGCTTGTAATAACAAGCTCTATGAACTTAGGAATGATCGGTTATATCCCTTTTGCATTTTACTTATATTTGCTGCCTGTAACATATATCCTATATTTGAAATATTTCAGAGGAGTTTTGAAACTTCAATTATCTGAATGAATAAAACCGGATTTTGTTTTTGGATTTGAAGGGAGTATAATTATGTAAAACAAAATGCTGAAAGGAGAGAGCATGAATAAGTATATTATCGTAACAGAGAGCGGAGCGGATCTTCCGATAGATTTAGTGAATTTACATAAAATAAATGTGCTTCCTATGCATATAGTTATAGACGGTGTGGATTATATGGACGGGGCTATACCGGTCAGTTCGGTATACGAATATCATGAAAGAACGAAAAAAATACCCACAACGTCAGCCATAAATCCAAATGAATACCAGGGCCTGTTCCAAAAAATAAGCTCAGAAAATCCAGGCTGTATTATCATTCACATAGGGTATACATCGAAAGCATCCTGTACCTATAATAATGCGCTGCTTGGTGCCGAAGATATGAAAAACATTTACCACGTTGATTCATTGAATGTATCAGGCGGTGAAGCCGCAATAGTCCTTAAGGGAGTTGAGTTGATAGAGAAAAACCCGGATATTCAGCCAGGTGATTTGGTGAAAGGGATCAACTCTTTTGCGGAGGCAGCAAGGGTTTCGTTTATCCCAGGTGATCTCAAGTATCTGAAAGCTGGAGGGCGTCTGTCTAATGCTGCTTATATTGGAGCGTCTATTCTTCAGCTAAAGCCACTGATTGAAATTCTAGACGGAAAGCTCGTTGCAACCAGAAAGTTTCGCGGTACCATGAGCAGTATCGCTGAGAAATATCTGAATGAATACCTGGGGAGATACAATTTTGATAAAGAAAAAATTTATTTGATCTATTCCCTGGGACTCGAAGAAAAAATAAAAATGCGTATGGAGGACATCGCCAAGGAAAAAGGTTTTAAGAAAATCATCTGGATTCAAGCGGGGTGCGTAATATCCACGCACAGCGGTCCCGGAGCCGTTGGAATAGCAGGATTCGAAGTCCAATCTTAAGATAAACAAACGGCCCAAGCTCTATAAAACAAGGAGCTTAGGCCGTTCTGTATTTATTACTTTATAAGTTGGCAAACATCATTTGCAAATTGAACCGGATCATCTATTGTGAGCCGTTCAATCAGCAGAGCCTGATTATAGAGCAGGTTTGAAAGCGTCTTTAGCTTTTCTTTATCCTCTGCGTATGCCTGCTTGATGGTGCTGAATATTTCGTGGTTTGTATTGATTTCAAGAATCTTGTCAGCCTTGATGTTCTGGCTGTCAGGCATCATGTTGAGAACCTTCTCCATCTCGATGGACAATTCGCCTTCATTTGTAAGGCAGACTGGATGGTTCTTAAGCCGCTTTGATGCTCGAACGGCTTTAACCTTGCCGCCCAGGGCTTCCTTCATGGAATCAAACAGTTCCTTGTTATCCTCTGTGTCCTTATCGCTTTCATTTTCATCGGACTCAAGGCCAAGATCTCCACTGGAAACGGACTTGAATTCTTTTTCCTTGTAGCTCATCAGCATTTTGATAGCGAATTCATCGATCTCGTCAGTGAAATACAGTATCTCAAAGCCCTTGTCATCGAGAAGCTCAGTCTGAGGAAGCTTTTCGATCTTATCTATGCTTTCACCAGTTGCATAATAGATGAATTTTTGATCCTCCTTCATTCGGGCAATGTACTCATCGAGGCTTACAAGCTTCTTCTCTGTTGAGGAATAGAAAAGAAGAAGATCCTGAAGCTCCTCTTTATGCATCCCGAAGTCGGAATAAACGCCGTACTTAATCTGGCTTCCGAATTCCCTGAAGAACTCGTCGTATTTTTCTCTATCGTTCTTCAGCATGGAGAGGAGTTCATTTTTGATCTTGTCCTTTATTTTCTTTGCTATAAACTTAAGCTGCCTGTCATGCTGCAGGAGCTCCCTGGATATATTCAGCGAAAGGTCTGCCGAGTCTACAAGGCCCTGCACAAAGCTGAAGTAGTCAGGCAGCAGGTCGGCGCATTTCTCCATTATCATGACTCCATTTGAATATAGCTCCAACCCTTTCTGGAATTCCTTTGAGTAATAGTTGTATGGTTTTCTGGCCGGGATGAACAGCAGTGTATTGTAGCTAACAACACCTTCTACACTTGAGTGTATGGTCTTAAGAGGCTTGTCGAAGCCGTAATGCTTCTCCATGTAGAAGTTGTCGTAATCATCCTGTGTCAGCTCGCTTTTGTTCTTTCTCCAGATAGGAACCATGCTGTTTAATGTCTCGTATTCATAGTAGTCTTCATGCTCGTTCTCGGTTCCCTCTTTCGGCCGGCTTTTCTTAACGAGCATTTTTACTGGGTATTTTATAAAATCTGAATACTTCTTTATCAATGCCTTCAGCCTGTACTCATCCAGGTATTCATCGTATTTTTCATCCTCTGTATTCTCTTTGATTCTCAAAATAATTTCAGTTCCTGGTGCGGCTTTTTCAGCTTCCTCAATCTCAAAGCCCTCTGCGCCTCTGGATTCCCACTTGTACGCCTGCTCCGAATTGACTGAACGGCTTATTACAGTAACCAAATCAGAAACCATGAAGGCGGAATAAAAGCCGACTCCGAATTGTCCTATAATGTCTACGCCTTCTTTCGACTCGTTTTCACTTTTGAATGCAAAGGAGCCGCTCTGCGCTATGGTGCCAAGGTTTTCTTCAAGGTCCTCCTTGGTCATGCCTATGCCGTTGTCAGCAATCCTGAGAATCCGGTTTTCCTTGTCTGCGGTGATCTCAATATAGAAATCCTCCTTATTAAAGACAACGTTTGGATCTGTGAGCGAGCGGTAGTAGTTCTTGTCGATCGCATCGCTTGCATTGGATATGAGCTCCCTTAAAAATATTTCCTTGTGAGTGTAAATCGAGTTGATCATCAGATCGAGTAACCTTCTAGACTCTGCTTTAAATTCCGTTTTTGCCATTCTTATCGTATCCTTTCATGAAAAATTTATTAAAAAATAAAAACCGCGCCTATCATTGCAGGTGCGGTTATCTCAGTAAATATAGCCGTTCAATAGCTCTTACATCTACAACAATATAGTGCGTAAAATCTGTGAAGTTTTAGCGTTTGTTAGCACTCTGCATGAATGAGTGCTAACTATATTTTAGCAATTACAATTCATTTGTCAATATGTTTTTAGCTATTGCCATAAATTTCCACTTACATCGGCCGTTTGAAAAATGGTAAAATCAAGTACAGCATATAGTTTGTGATAAAGAAAATTGTAAGGGGTGTTGATATAAAATGAACATTAACAACGGCAAGCAGGCGGGAATCGACGCAGCTATGAACCAGATAGAAAAGCAATTCGGAAAAGGGTCGATCATGAAACTTGGTGAAAACACACAGATGGATGTTGAGTCTATACCTACCGGCTGTCTCGCTTTGGACCTGGCGCTGGGAATCGGTGGAGTACCGAGGGGCAGAATAATTGAGATATACGGCCCAGAATCCTCTGGAAAGACAACGCTCGCCCTTCATATCGTGGCGTAAGCGCAGAAAAGAGGAGGAGCGGCGGCCTTTATCGATGCTGAACATGCCCTGAATCCATCCTATGCGGGCAGACTGGGAGTCAATATTGAAGACCTTGTAGTCTCACAGCCGGATACAGGTGAGCAGGGTTTGGAAATTACAGAGGCTCTTGTCAGGTCTAATGCAGTAGACGTTATTGTTGTAGATTCCGTGGCAGCACTTGTCCCCAGAGCAGAAATAGAAGGCGAGATGGGTGATTCCCACATGGGCCTGCATGCAAGGCTTATGTCCCAGGCGTTGAGAAAGCTCACCTCATCGATAAGCAGGTCCAAATGCGTCGTTATATTCATAAACCAGCTGAGGGAGAAGATCGGCATCATGTTCGGCAACCCCGAAACTACGACAGGCGGACGTGCCCTGAAATTCTATGCATCCGTAAGGCTTGACATCAGAAGGATCGATTCAATAAAGAATGCCGGAGGCGTCATAGGAAACAGGACCAGGGTGAAGGTCACCAAGAACAAGGTAGCTCCGCCTTTCAAACAGGTAGAATTTGACATCATGTACAACGAGGGCATTTCAAAAGAAGGAAATTTGGTAGATATAGGAGTCGAGGAGGGAATTGTCCAGAAGGGCGGATCCTGGTTCTCATACGGAAATACGCGACTCGGTCAGGGCAGGGAGAACTCGAAACTCTACCTTAAAGAAAATACTGGCACAGCTCTTGAGATAGAAAATATGATCAGGGGAAAACACAATCTGCCATTAATAGAAATAGAAGCACCCTTAATGGAGACAGAAGCAGCAAAACACTCATAATCCGTTCCGATTTTAAGTAAGGCTAGAAAATTTAAAGCCAGTGGCACAAAACTGCCACTGGCTTTAAATTTGAAATGAATTTTAATAATGAGTGGAAAATTATAGACAATAGCATTATAATATAATCCAATTCCATCGTTTTTAGTCGAAGCAATTATTTTTATATAAATACAGTTTATAAATTGGAGGAAAAATGGAACAGAAAAACGATTATAATATAAATTCGCTGGTCAAATCCATGAAAATATTAGAACAGCTTGTAGAAAAAGGGGAGATGAGCATACTGGAGCTTACGGAGTCTTCGGGTATGGGGAAAAGCACCGTTCACCGCATACTCGGCACATTCAAAGCAATGGGCTATGTGGACCAGAACAAGGAAAACCTGAAGTATTTTCCAACCCTCAAGATATTCCAGCTCGGAACAAAAGCATCCAACAGGATTCCTCTGAAGAAAATAATAAGGCCTTACCTGCAGGAGATATACGATAAATGCCATGAGACCGTAAATTTCGGGATTGTGGACAGCGGGGAGCTCATCTATCTTGATAAAATAGTGACATCGGAACCGCTGAGAGTCGATCTTGAGATCGGGAACAAGGTAAGCGCCTACTGCACCGGGATCGGTAAAGCTATCCTGGCATTCACTGACGGCCTGGATGTATCAAAGATCGATTTAAAAAAGATGACTGAAAATACGGTTGACTCTCCTGAAAAATTCATGGAACAACTGGAGTTCATCAGAAAGAACGGATACATAATAGAGCACGAGGAGTACATCCCCGGACTAACCTGCATAGCAGTCCCTATCAGAAACAAGGAGGACAAAGCCCTGGCCGGCATAAGCATATCTGTTCCAAGCCTCAGGCTGAACGAAAAAAGCGAGAAAGAGCTGGTGAAGCTGCTGCTGGATGCGGTCAACAAGATCGCAAAACTAGGCTACTAAAACTCAAAACAGCCCCCGGATTCAATTTTGAATCCGGGGGGCTGTTTATACGCAAAAAAATAAATAAATTTTTTTCAAAAAAAGAATGAAATATTTTAAAAATGTAGTATAATATAAGCGAAGTCAAGAAAAACAGAACCGAGTTCCACAATGTAGAATTCAAATAATATGAGGTGATATAGTTTGAGTAGAATCAGAGTTTTTACTGGACATTTCGGCAGCGGCAAGACAGAGATAGCGATCAACTACGCGATCTACCTGGCAAACCAGGGACACAAGGTTGCCATCGTCGATATAGACATTGTAAACCCTTATTTCTGCACAAGGGATATCAAGGGAATCCTGGAAAGCCATGGGATAAAGCTGATATCTGCGGATCCCAAGCTGAGCAACGCTGAGCTTATGGTGGTGCCGGCAGAGGTCAAGGCAGTATTCAACGACAAAAGTTACGAGGTAGTCATGGATATCGGAGGGGATGACCAGGGCGCTGTAGTACTTGGAATGTACAACAGATATTTTAAAGAAGAGCCATACGACATGTATTTTGTTGTGAACAACAACAGGCCTTTTACTGACAATGCTGTCAGTGCGGCGGAATACATGGAAGCCATAGAGAGGGTTTCAAGGCTCAAGGCAACACACTTGATTTCAAACACCAACATGTCCTATGAGACAACACCTGAGGATATCCTAAGGGGTGACGCCGAGACGGTGAAACTGTCCGAAAAGACAGGCCTGCCCTACGCGTACACCGTATGTACCACCGACATGGTGGCCGAGATCGAGGGAAAGGTTCATGGGGATATATTCCCGATAGATATTTACATGAGACCGCCCTGGAGAGCCAAAGGTATATAAACATGAGGGTATAGACTGGAGATTTAGCACTAAATTTTAAGGAGGGGTCATTATGCCAAGAGCAACATTTAGAGAGGAAATATGCAAAGGCTGCGGTCACTGCGTCGTTGCATGTCCTGTACACATCATAAGTTTTGCTGACAGACTTAATGCAAAGGGTTACAAGCCAGCAACAGTTACTGAAGACAAAATGAACGACTGCATAGGCTGCGGATCATGTTACAGAATGTGTCCGGACTGCGTAATCACAGTTGAAAAATAGTTAGGAGGGGTTTCTACAATGGGAGAAAAAGTATTAATGAAAGGTAATGAAGCCATAGGAGAAGCAGCTATCAGAGCTAACTGCGCAGGATTCTTTGGCTATCCAATTACCCCGCAGACAGAGGTTTCTGCTTACATGGCTAAAAAAATGCCTAAAATCGGAAGAATATTCCTGCAGGCCGAAAGCGAAGTTGCAGCCATAAACATGGTTTACGGAGCTGCGGGCACAGGAGTAAGATGCATGACTTCTTCAAGCTCACCTGGAATAAGCTTGAAAGCAGAGGGAATATCCTATATCGCAGGCGCTGAACTGCCATGCGTTATAATCGACATAGTAAGAGGCGGCCCTGGCCTGGGAAGCATCCAGCCGGCACAGTCGGACTATCACCAGGTAACAAAGGGATTGGGTCACGGAGACTACAACATGCCTGTTTTCGCACCTGCTTCAATACAGGAAATGGTTGACCTGATCACAGACGCATTCGACATCGCCGATGAATACAGATCCCCTGTAATGGTAATGGGAGACGGCATGATGGGACAGATGATGGAGCCTGTTGAATTCAAGGAAAGACCGGCAAAGGTTCTGCCTGAAAAAACCTGGGCAGCAAACGGACTTAACGGAAGAAAAGAGCACAATGTAATAAACTCACTATACCTTGAAGCAGAGCTGCTTGAGCAGCACAACATACACCTTCAGAAAAAGTTCAAGGCCATGAAGGAAAACGAAGTCAGATACGAGCTTTACAACTGCGATGACGAATGCGACCTTATATTCGTCGCTTATGGAACAACTTCAAGAATCTGCAAGAGCGTTATAGGACTTGCAGCAAAAGAAGGAATAAAACTGGGCATGGTAAGACCGATAACAGTATGGCCTTTCCCTACAGAAGCTTTCGAGAAGACAATAGGCAAGACCAAGAACGGATACCTGGCAGTAGAGATGAGCTGCGGACAGATGGTTGACGACGTAAGGGCAGCCGTTTTAGGAAGAAAGCCTGTTGAATTTTACGGAAGATCAGGCGGTATGATTCCTGAACCTCAGGACATACTGGACAAAGTTAAAGAACTAGTAGGGGGTGCAAAATAATGGCTGTAGTTTTTGAAAAACCAAAAGCGTTAATAGATGTTTCTACGCATTATTGCCCTGGATGTACTCATGGGATAATCCACAGGTTAGTTGCAGAGGTAATAGACGAATTAGGGATAATTGACAAAACAATAGGAGTTGCTCCTGTTGGATGTTCAGTCCTGGCATACAACTACTTTGCCTGCGACATGTTCGAGGCTGCTCACGGAAGAGCTCCGGCATGCGCTACAGGAATAAAGAGAACAAACCCTGACAAGGTTGTATTCACATATCAGGGAGACGGAGACCTTGCAGCCATAGGAGCAGCCGAGATAGTACATGCTGCTGCAAGAGGCGAGAAGATCACGACAATATTCGTAAACAACTGCATATACGGAATGACAGGCGGACAGATGGCGCCTACAACCCTTCCGGGACAGAGGACAGAGACTTCGCCTTACGGAAGAAACGTGGAAACAGAAGGATACCCTATAAGGGTATCAGAAATGCTCTCAACACTTGACGGAGCATACTATGTTGAAAGAGTGTCAGTTGACACTGTTCCAAACGTAATAAAGGCCAAAAAGGCGATAAAGAAAGCATTCGAGAACCAGCTCGCAGGAAAAGGATTCTCAATAGTTGAAGTATTGTCCATATGCCCTACAAACTGGGGACTCAGCCCAATCGAGTCAATGCAGTGGCTGAAAGACAACATGATACCATACTATCCTCTTGGAGTTAAGAAAGATAAATCAATTGGGGAGGTGGTATAAATGGCATCACAGCAGATAATATTTGCAGGTTTCGGTGGACAAGGTATACTTTCAATGGGAAAATTCCTTGCTTATGCAGGAATGGATGCTGATTTAAACGTTTCATGGCTGCCGTCATACGGCCCTGAGATGAGGGGAGGCACAGCCAACTGCTCGGTTATCGTTCAGGATGATCCTGTAGGATCACCGATAGTTACCAAGGCTGACTCGGTAGTTGTAATGAACAGACCTTCGCTTGACAAGTTCGAAGAGACGATAGTCCCAGGCGGCTTGCTTATACTGGACGCCGACCTTGTTGACAGAGCGCCTGTAAGGTCAGACATAGAAATAATCTCAATCCCTGCCCAGTCAGTGGCAGAGGAAATAGGAAGCAAGACAATAGCCAACATGGTTCTTCTGGGAGCCCTTGTTGCCAAGACAGGCATAGTGTCAATGGACACACTGCTCGCTTCGCTTAAAGCTCACGGAAAAGAGAAATTCTATGAGTCAAACAAGCTGGCCCTTGAAAAGGGTGCGAGCTACGTAAAATAATCGTTTGGAATCTACACCCGGGAAATTATTCCCGGGTGTTATATTTTAATAGGGCAAATGCTGGTTTGCGTTGTTACAATATATCAATTATAATATAAGGAAATACATATTTTTGAAAGTAAATAGAAACGAGGTATGATTAGATGGGAAGAATGTTCGGAACCGATGGGGTAAGAGGTATAGCAAATAAGGAATTAACAGCCGAGACTGCATACAATTTAGGAAGGGCAGGAGCTTTTGTATTTACGAAAAGCACTCACAAGCCGAAAATCATTGTTGGAATGGATACCAGAATATCCGGAGACATGCTGGAAAACGCTTTAGTTGCAGGGATACTTTCAGTAGGAGCAGAGGCGATTTGTCTTGGTATAGTGCCTACTCCGGCTGTAGCGTATTTGACTAAAAAACATGGAGCTGATGCAGGGGTTGTCATATCGGCATCACACAATCCTGTTGAATACAACGGAATAAAGTTCTTCAACGGCAAGGGATATAAGCTATCCGATGAGTTGGAGGATAAAATCCAGAGCATCATAGAAGGCGGATTTCAGGGAGTGCCGCTTCCTACAGGAGCAGATGTCGGCAGAAGAGTGGTCGAGGACGGTGCTGTATTGGACTACGTCAACCATTCGAAAACATTCATAAAAGGCGATCTCAGGGGCCTTAAGGTGGCTTTGGACTGCGCAAACGGGGCAGCGTATATAACTTCTCTTCAGACATTCAGGGAACTGGGGGCTGAAGTGGTGGTAATCAATAATGATCCTGACGGAGTGAATATCAACAAGAATTGCGGATCAACACATCCTGAGGAGCTTATGGATTACGTCGTAAAAAAGGGCTGTGATCTTGGTCTTGCATTCGACGGGGATGCTGACAGATGCCTTGCAGTGGATGAAACAGGAAAGCTTATCAATGGCGACTTCATAATGGGAATCTGCGGGAAATTCCTTAAGGAAAAAGGAAAACTGAATAAGAATGTAATCGTGGGAACAGTCATGAGCAACCTTGGTCTGCACATGGCGCTGGAAAAAGAAGGAATCAAGCTGGTTAGCGCAAAGGTAGGAGACAGGTATGTTCTTGAGGAAATGCTCAAGGGGGGATATGTACTTGGCGGAGAGCAGAGCGGACACATCATATTCCTTAAGCAGAACACAACAGGTGACGGCCTGGCTACAGGGCTTATGCTTGCCAATATAATAAAGAGCACAGGCAAAAAGCTGTCAGAGCTGGCATCCTTCATAAGGGAACTTCCACAGGTGCTGGTCAATGCTAAGATTCCTAATGACAAGAAGAACATCTATCTTGAAGACAAAGAGATAATGGACGAGATCAAAAAGATCGAAGACAATCTTAATGGCAGGGGCAGAGTGCTGATAAGGCCATCAGGCACAGAGCCGCTCGTAAGGGTAATGCTTGAGGGAGAGGACCAGAAGGCAATAGACAAGCTTGCGCATTCACTGGCAGAGCTTATAGAGTGGAAAGCTAACGCTTAACAAACAAGGTTACAATAAATGAGTGCCGGCATTTTCTGGAATGCCGGTTTCTTCTGTTAATATTCTATAAATTGCATAAAAACCATGTACTATGCAGGCTCTTTAAAGTATAATTAATATGGGAATACTGTCTAAATTGACTGAATCTTAATTTTTTACTATAATTAAGATGGTAAGCCTTTAAATGTTATTACAAAGGAGGGTAGTTGTTAAAAATTAAAGCGCCAGGACTAAAGTGATAAGAACTAAATCAAAGATTTATGTAGTTAGATGAAACTCCGCAAGGCGGAGTAAGTTCGACTTACCAAATCAAAGATTTGGAGTCTCACTTAAGTTGACGAGGATGGGGAGTATCGATTCTTCGGCGGGTGCCCCACGGTATCGCACTACCGTTAACGATTGATAAAACCAGCAAGAGATTGCCGGCACAAGTTCAATCAGGTGTTAAAACCTTAAAATTTCAAAAACGAAAGGAAGATTTTTATGTGCGGAATAGTTGGTTACATCGGTAAAAACGAAGCAGCACCAGTGCTTATTTCAGGATTAAGCAAATTGGAGTACAGAGGATATGACTCAGCAGGAGTCGCAATATTCAACGGAGACAAGCTGGAGATAGTGAAAAGAAAAGGAAGACTCAAGAATCTGAGCGATGCTCTGGATGCAGAGCCTGTTCACGGAAACGCTGGTATCGGCCACACAAGATGGGCTACTCACGGAGAGCCTTCAGACGTAAATTCGCATCCTCACAGCAATCAGGATGGAAGCATCAGTGTAGTACACAACGGTATAATAGAGAACTATATAAAACTTAGGGAGTTCCTTATTTCAAAGGGATATAAATTCGTATCAGAGACTGATACAGAGGTTATTCCTCATCTTATCGACTTCTACTATGACGGAGATCTGCTGGAAGCTGTAAGAAAAGTCTTAGGCGAAATTCGAGGAAGCTATGCATTTGGTATAATTTCTTCAAAGGAGCCTGATAAGCTTATTGCGGTAAGAAAAGACAGCCCGCTTATAGTTGGACTTGGCGAAGGCGAAAACTTCATAGCATCCGACATTCCAGCTATACTAAACTACACTAGGAACGTATATCTCCTTGATGACAATGAGATTGCTGTCTTGACTAAAGATGACATCAAGTTGTACGCATTGGACGGTAAAGAAATAAAGAAGGAAGTATACCATGTAACATGGGATGCAGAAGCTGCTGAAAAAGGCGGCTATGAGCACTTCATGATGAAGGAGATCCATGAACAGCCTAAAGTAATCAGGGATACAATGGCATCAAGAGTTATGCTCGGAGAGCCAATAAGCCTAGACAAGATAAAGCTGACAAAGGAAGAGATTGCAGGAATAAACAAGATATATATCGTTGCATGCGGTACCGCTTACCATGCAGGACTTGTTGGAAAATACGCTATAGAAAAGCTTGCAAGGATTCCTGTAGAAATCGACATTGCGTCTGAATACAGATACAGAGATCCCATAATAGATAAAAACACGCTTGTGATCGTTATAAGCCAGTCAGGAGAGACTGCAGACACACTTGCAGCATTAAGGGAATCAAAAGCTAGGGGCTGCCGAGTAATCGCAGTTACAAACGTTGTTGGAAGCTCTGTCTCAAGGGAAGCAAGCGATGTACTGTATACACTTGCAGGTCCTGAAATAGCGGTTGCATCCACAAAGGCATACATCACACAGCTTATAGCAATGTACATGATCGCTCTCTTCTTCGCAGAAAACAAGAATATAATATCAAAGGAAGAAATAGAGAAAATAAAGACTCAAATGCTGAATCTTCCTGACAAGGCTGAAATGGTACTTGAGCTTAAGGAAGAAGTTAAGAGGCATGCAAAAGACATATACAAGAACGAGAACATGTTCTTCCTTGGCAGAGGACTCGATTATGCAGTCGCAATGGAAGGCTCACTGAAGCTAAAGGAGATATCCTACATCCATTCCGAAGCATATGCTGCAGGTGAATTGAAACACGGCCCTATAGCCCTCATAGAGGATGGCACAATAATGATAACTCTTGCGACTCAGGGTTACCTGTTCGAGAAAATGGTAAGCAACATAAAAGAGGTTAAGGCAAGACATGCACATGTTATAGCATTGGCATTCGAAGGTAATGAGGATATCGAGAAGACAGTGGATTCCGCAATATTCCTTCCAAGGACTATAGACCTGCTTGCGCCTGTTCTGTCAGTAATACCGCTCCAGCTTCTTTCCTACTACATTTCAGTAATGAAGGGTTGCGACGTTGACAAGCCAAGAAACCTGGCAAAGTCAGTTACAGTGGAATAAGACTAATAATTGCCGAGACGATCTTGTGAGATCATCTCGGCGCTTTTAATATCATCATTTTTAGCTTAATCGTGGGGAGTTTATTATGAAAACATGCAATTGCGATATAAAAAACGTTGAAATTTACCCTCTAGATATTTCAAGATGGAGAGATTTCGAGACGCTGTTCGGGACGAGAGGAGCCTGCGGTGGGTGCTGGTGCATGGCCTGGAGACTTAAGAAGGCTGATTTTGAAAAGCAGAAGGGAACCATGAATAAAGAGTCGATGAAAAGCTTGTAGAGGCGAACGAGCCAACGGGTTTGCTTGCTTATCTGAACGGGGAAGCCGTCGGATGGTGCGCGGTGGCTCCGAG
>Ga0209540_10001301_pt1 | contig 19422 bp, 16 predicted proteins | sample BarGraIncu01121A_FD_184501 | JGI IMG/M metagenome (GOLD analysis project Ga0209540, IMG submission 184501) | Arctic peat soil microbial communities from Barrow, Alaska - Barrow Graham LP Incubations 011-21A (SPAdes) (version 2) | ecosystem: Environmental > Terrestrial > Soil > Wetlands > Peat... | reverse complement strand
GAGTAAATTATATCAAAAATTAGTTCGAATTGACTTTTATTCAAAATACTTGGCGTTCCACCACCAAAATAAATGGTATGAATTGTCTCGTTTTGTAGATAATCTTTACGAATTTGCAGTTCTTTAACGATAGATTCAATCAAATTTGGAATTAATTGGGGTGCAACTTCTGTGTAAAAGTCGCAATATGTACATCTTTTTTTGCAAAAAGGAATATGAATATAAATACCTGCCATTTTTAAGTTTTTAAGTTTCAGATGTTTGTATAATAAGTAAAAAAAAAGTGCTTATTTTTTCTACAAATTTACTACAAATAGTTTGTATAATCGGAAAAAGCGCGTATCTTTGCACTCGCAATTGAGAAACAACAACACATTTAAAGTTGACCAATTGGAATGACAATTTCGGGGTGTAGCGCAGTCCGGTTAGCGCACCTGCTTTGGGAGCAGGGGGTCGTGGGTTCGAATCCCGCTACCCCGACAGAAAAAGGATTTACCGTTTATTCGGTAGATCCTTTTTTCTTTTTTTACGAAAAAAAAACATTCATATAAATAGAGTGTTCAAAAATTAATCTATCTTTGAACAATAAATACGGTTAGAACAGAAATAAACTAAAAAATATACATTATGAAAACTCAAGAAGACGATTTGTTAGAATATGACGAAGATGATGCAGTTGCGTTCATTCTCGATTTCATTCCTGCTGAGGCAAAAGAAAGAATCTCTGATGATAAGATTGAATATGTACTCGATGTGGTTTATGAGTATTATGATGAAAAAGGTTTGATTGATGAAGATTCGACCGAAGAGGCTAGTATTGACGAAGAAGATATGTTTAAGTACATTCTGAAATGTTCGAAAAAGGACAAGATGGATATACAGGAAGAAGATGTTCAACTTATCTTAGATGGTGAGTTTGAATATGGAAAATCCTTGGGAATTTATCGCGACGAAGAGGAAGAGTAGTACTCCTCCTTCTTGTATTTTACATCCCTAAATAAATTAAATAAAAAACACCAAGCTTGTACATTATGGCGTGGTGTTTTTTATTTGCAATATAATAACATGAATGATCTATGTTATTGCATATTAAATATATATGACTACAGCTATTGTTATTCTTAATTGGAATGGAGAAAAATATCTTCAGCAATTTCTTCCAATTCTGACTAAATTTACCTCTGATACAGATGTTGAAATAATTGTTGCAGACAATGCATCAACCGACTCGTCGTTGCAGGTCATAAAAGATTATTTTCCGGCCATACGAATCATTGTGTTGGATCAAAATTATGGTTTTGCGGGAGGTTATAACAAAGCTTTGGAGCAGGTTGAAGCAGATTATTATGTTTTGTTGAATTCAGATGTTGAGGTAACCGACAATTGGCTGTCACCGTTGCTGAATTTCATGAACGAAAATGAAAATGTTGCTGCATGTCAGCCCAAAATTCGTTCGTACTATAATAGAACTTCTTTTGAGCATGCCGGGGCAAGTGGTGGTTTTATCGATCAATATGGATTTCCGTTTTGCAGAGGAAGGGTCTTCGGAGTTGTGGAGGAAGATATAGGTCAATATGACGATAATATCGATGTTTTTTGGGCGACAGGTGCATGTTTGGTAGTGAGGTCGAAGGTATTTTGGCAAGTGGGAGGGTTGGATAGTGACTTTTTTGCTCACATGGAAGAAATAGATTTATGCTGGAGGTTGAAAAGCAGAGGTTATAGAGTTGTGTGTGTACCCGGAAGTGTTGTTTATCATATTGGCGGGGGAACGTTGCATGTCGATAGTCCGTATAAAATTTATCTCAACTTCAGAAATAATTTATTGTTGTTGTATAAAAATTTGCCAAATGATTTATTGAAAAGAATAATGTTTTGGCGTAGGTTGTTTGATTACTCTGCTGCATTTCAGTTTATTTTGACCGGCAAATTTAAAAATGCGAAAAGTGTATTTCGGGCGAGGAGTGATTATAAGAAAATGCTGCCGGATTTTCTCGAAAAACGAAACGAAAATATACTCTATTCGACGAATCTCAATATTGCAGAAATATACCTTGATAGCATTGTTTTAAAATACTTTCTTCATAATAAAAAAACATACAACTCTTTGAAAAATAGATGGTTTTGAAATATAGAAAATAAAAAAATGCGAATCAGTACTGATTCGCATTTTTTTTATTTTAAGAGTACTGATAATTATCCACAACGTGAATAGCCACAGTTTTTACAAGATAAACAGCCTTCTTGGTACACCAGCGTTTTTTGGCCGCATTCAGGACATGGCTTTTCATTAATCTGAGTTCCATCAGGGATATATTTCTTCAATGCACGTTCAACTCCCACCTTCCATGTGTTAATCGATTCGTTGTCGAGCTGAAGTCCGGAAACTAATTTAATTACCTGATCAATTGGCATTCCATAACGCAATACCCCTGAGATTAATTTTGCATAGTTCCAGAATTCCTTGTCAAATTTATGCGAAAGACCTTCTACAGTAGTTTTATATCCGCGTTTATTTGCAAATTGGAAGTCATAACGTTTATTCCCGTTTTCATCGGATGTCTTAATGATTTTACCTTCAGTGACTGTCTTTGGAAGTAGAATGCCTTCTTCGTCATCGGCCAATCCAGTGAAAATTTCATATGGACGACCGTTTGATAGTCCTACAAATGCAATCCATTTATCTTTTGCGTTCTGGAATCGAACTACATCACAATCCAGTTCCTTTGGACGGGTAAGATAGTTTTCTTCATAGCAGAAGCAATTTTCTTTTTTCTTCTCTTCCTTTTCTTCTTTTTTCTCTTCGACTGCAATTAATACACCAGCACGTGATCCATCACGATAGACTGTTACGCCTTTACACCCACAGCGCCATGCTTCTTCGTATAGTTTGCCAACAAGGTCTTCTGTAGCGTCACTAGGTAGGTTGATGGTTACGCTAATGGAGTGGTCAACCCATTTTTGTATGCGTCCCTGCATTTGGACTTTTTTCAACCAGTCTACATCATTTGCAGTTGCTTTATAATAAGGTGATTTTGCAACCATCTCGTCAACCTCTTCCTTTGTGTATTTTACATCAATCGGATAGCCGTTAGCAGTCATCCACGTTTCGAATTTGTGGTGAAATACAACGTATTCTTCCCATGAATCACCATTTTCGTCTACAAAATCAACGCGAACGTTCTTGTCATTAGGGTTGACCTTGCGTCTTCGCGTATAAACCGGCATAAATACAGGTTCAACTCCCGAAGTTGTTTGGGTCATAATACTTGTTGTTCCGGTAGGAGCGATGGTTAAACAGGCGATGTTTCTACGGCCATATTTTACCATGTCATCGTACAATTTAGGATCTGCATCGCGTAAACGTTGGATGTATGGATTGTTTTCTTCACGTTTTGCATCGTATACATTGAAAGGCCCACGTTCTTTAGCCATAGTTACCGATGAACGGTAAGCAGCTAAAGCAACAGCTTTGTGTACTTTCTCTGAAAAGTCGGTAGCTTCATCGGTTCCATAGCGGAATCCCATACCGGCTAACATATCGCCTTCGGCGGTGGTACCAACGCCTGTACGACGACCTTGTGATGTTTTGATTTTTATTTTCTCCCAAAGTTGGAATTCAGTCCTTTTAATTACATCATCTTCCGGATCTGTTTGTATCTTTTCAATAATCTTCTCAATTTTTTCCATTTCCAGATCGATAATATCGTCCATGATACGTTGAGCCAGACCAACATGTTTTTCGAACAATTCGAAATCGAAACTTGCTTCCGGAGTAAATGGATTGTTGATGTACGAATAAAGATTGATAGCCAACAAACGACAGCTATCGTAAGGACAAAGAGGAATTTCACCACAAGGGTTTGTTGAAACCGTTTTGTAGCCTAAGTCAGCGTAGCAGTCCGGAACTGATTCGCGGATAATTGTATCCCAGAATAGGATGCCTGGCTCAGCTGATTTCCACGCATTGTGTACGATTTTTTTCCAAATAGAATTCGCATCCACTTGCTTTGTATACAATGGCTCTTTTGAGTTGATAGGATATTGTTGAGTGAATGATTCGTTGTTGATTGCTGCGCTCATGAAATCGTCGTGCAGTTTAACCGAAACGTTAGCACCGGTTACTTTTCCTGATTCCATTTTAGCGTCAATGAACGATTCAGAATCAGGGTGTTTAATGGATACACTTAACATTAAAGCGCCACGACGACCATCTTGTGCTACTTCACGCGTTGAGTTTGAATAACGTTCCATAAACGGAACGATACCAGTAGACGTCAGTGCCGAGTTTTTTACAGGCGATCCCTTTGGGCGAATGTGTGACAAATCATGCCCAACTCCACCACGACGTTTCATAAGTTGTACTTGTTCTTCATCGATTTTGATGATTGCACCATAAGAATCCGAATCTGAATCGAATCCAATCACAAAGCAATTTGAAAGAGATGCCACTTGGAAATTATTGCCAATGCCAGTCATTGGACTTCCTTGTGGTACGATGTATTTAAATCCTTTAAATAAATCAAATAATTCATCTTCGCTTAGCGGACTTGGATATCTTTTTTCGATTCTGGCAATCTCACTTGCCAAACGACGATGCATATCGTCGGGAGTTAGTTCATACGTGTTACCGTAAGAGTCTTTTAACGCGTATTTGGTTGCCCAAACTTTGGTGGCTAAATCATCACCTTTAAAATACTCCAATGAAGCTGCTTTGATCTCTTCGGGAGTATAGGTTTTAGTTTCCTTTTCAAATAAATTCATAATAAGATTAAAATAAGTAAATTAAGTTCATAAGTGTTGTTCAAAATATTAGACTACAATGTTAGGTAATTATTATTTAATTACCAATTATATTTTATAGTTTTTGTAAGTAAAATAATAAGTTTTCCAAAATAATTTTCAATTATTTGTTTTATAGGTAGTTGAATTTTTCATTTTTGGAAAAAGTTTTCCAAAATGAATTTTGTAATTTAGAATGTGTTGGTGTTAATGGAAAATTGTCAGGTGCTTTGTAAGAAAGCTAGTGCGTGCAAATAAACAACAAAAAGAAAGCAGTTATTGCGATATTTCTCCATTTTCGACCTTGAAAATGGTTGCATTCTGTCCTAATTGTTCAAGAATTAAATCTAAATGCTCACGGTTGGTGTCAGTGATAAAAATTTGTCCGAAAGTTTCACCGGAAACTAATTCTACAATTTGTTTCACTCTGTTCGAATCTAGTTTATCAAAAATGTCATCGAGTAAAAGTAAAGGTGAGATTTCGTGCGTCCGTTGTAGAAAATTGAATTGAGCCAATTTTAGCGAGATAAGATAGGTTTTATTTTGACCTTGCGAGCCTACACGTTTTATTGGATAGCCATCGAGAAGCATTTCCAATTCATCTTTATGAATGCCCTGAGTTGAGTAGCCGAGCATTTTATCGCGGTCACGAGTAGCTAGCATTCTGTCTTTAATATTATGCTCATCATGTTGAGAATGGTAGCTCAGACTTATTTGCTCATTTCCGCCGGAGATATTTGCATAGAAATTTTGGAAGATAGGAATAAATTCGTCAATAAACAGCTTGCGTTGTTCATAAATATAATTGCCATACAAGGCCATTTGCTCTTCCCAAATATCTAATAACGAATCATCGATGGGTGTTTCAATCTTTAATAATGCATTTCGTTGTTTTAGTGCATTATTATATTGTAGCAACTGATTGAGATAGCTTTTGTTGTATTGAGAAATAACGCCGTCTATAAATTTTCTGCGCTCTTCGCTTCCTTCCGAAATAAGTACCGAGTCGTCAGGCGAAACAAGTACTAGTGGTAGCAATCCGATATGCTCAGACAGCCGATCGTATTCTTTTTTATTTCGTTTGAATTGTTTCTTTTGGCGATGCTTCATTCCGCAATAAATTTCTTCAACTGAATCGCCGACTTCGTATTTGCCCTGAATTAAAAAGAATTCAGAATGATGAAGTATGTTTTGAGAATCGATAGAGTTGGAATGACTCTTACAAAAGGATAGATAATAGATTGCATCCAAAATATTCGTTTTTCCCATACCATTATTGCCAATAAAGCAGTTTATTTTTGGAGAAAAAACTAAATTTGCTTCACGAATATTTTTATAATTAAGTATGGATAGGGAATTTAGGCGCATGAAATTGAAGTTTTTATTCTATTGCAAATGTACAGATAAGCTACGAATAATTGACAATGAAAATTGCAAAATAATTATTAGGTTGATTTGTAGTTATTTGAGATGAAATGTGAACTATAATAAGTATAAGCTGATTTTTCCAAATGTGTAAATATATTTATTTTGCTTTTGTTTGAGTTAAACAAAGTAATTTGCATTAAAATAATGCCATTTATGTACTGAAATCCTTTTTCTAAATTGTAACTTTGTGGCTATTCAATTGGTAAAAACCTCATTTTTGCATGTACAGTGTTTTTACGACCCTAACGTGAATCTAATTTTGAATTATAGGTGTTTTTACCGCTGCTTTACTGCGGTGCATTATCTGTATTTTTGTTTGATTTATCATTTCTTTAAGTGTTTATGAACAAGTATTTTGTTGGTCTCGTGTTACTAATGTTTGGTGTGTTGTATTCCTGTAATTCGCCGAAAAAAGATACTAAAGTTGTTCCAAGCGAAGCAAAACAGAAAGTGATTGTAGACTGTGATTATACTTTTGAAGAAGCATTAGCGGGTACAAAGGCACCTAAATCAATACAAAAAGAGTTGAAGTTGATTGACGTGGAGTATTATTCCACCGACGACAAAATTCATGCGGGTCAGGTGCTGACGAATAAAATGATAGCGAAGGATGTGAAATGGATGTTTCGTTTCATGTTTAAAACCCGTTTTCCGATTGCAAAGGTAATTCCGGCTGTGAAGTACCACTGGAACGATGATTTGTCGATGCAGGACAATAATACCTACAGTTTTTGCTATAGGGATGCCAGTTATTCAAAGCATGCTTTAGGAATGGCCATTGACATAAATCCATTTTTTAATCCGGTACGTTGGAAAACAGGTTACGAGAATCGAAAAAACAAACCTGTCGGAGCAAAATATAATACGTCTGTAAATGGTACATTTTACGCTTTAAATCCTGTAGTAGTGGAGTTTAGGAGGCGTGGATTTCGCTGGGGTCATACCTTTACACGTAACTTTGATGATCATCATTTTGAAAAATGATAATTATATTGAAAAAATAGGAGTAAATCTTTCATATTGATATATTTTTTTGTAAATTTGCGACAATTCCCTGAAATTGAACTTATCTAACTTACAATTTATATTTAATACTAAAATTATGGCAAAACTAACCAGAGAGGATGCTCTTCTCTATCACTCACAAGGAAAGCCTGGAAAAATCGAGGTAGTTCCAACAAAACCTTATAGTTCACAACGCGATTTGGGATTAGCATATTCCCCTGGAGTAGCTGAACCATGTTTAGAAATTGAAAAAGATCCAAATAAAGCGTATGACTATACCACGAAAGGAAACTTAGTGGCAGTTATATCAAACGGAACTGCCGTACTTGGATTAGGAAATATCGGAGCACTTGCCGGAAAGCCAGTTATGGAAGGCAAAGGCTTGTTGTTTAAAATATTTGCCGGTATCGACGTATTTGATATTGAAGTAAATGAAACAGACCCGGAAAAATTCATCCAGGTAGTAAAAGCCATCGCACCAACCTTTGGTGGTATTAACCTGGAAGATATCAAAGCCCCTGAATGTTTTGAAATTGAAGAACGGTTAAAAGAAGAATTAGATATTCCACTGATGCATGATGATCAACATGGTACTGCCATTATATCATCAGCCGGATTGATCAATGCCCTAGAACTTGCTGGAAAGAAAATTGAAGATGTTGTTATTGTAGTGAATGGAGCCGGTGCTGCAGCCAATTCGTGTACAAAACTATACATTAAGTTAGGTGCAAAACTGGAAAACATCGTCATGGTGGATTCAAAAGGGGTTATAAACAAACAACGTACCGATTTGAATTCACGTAAAAAACCTTTTGCTACGGATCGTACAATCACTACACTGGCAGAAGCAGTAAAAGGATCGGATGTGTTCTTAGGATTATCTGTTGCAGGTATTCTTACCAGGGAAATGGTACAAACCATGAATGCAAATCCAATAGTTTTTGCTTTGGCAAATCCAAATCCGGAAATATCCTATGAAGATGCAATGTCTGCACGCAAGGATATTATTTTTGCCACAGGACGTTCGGATTATCCGAATCAGATCAACAATGTATTGGGATTCCCATATATTTTCCGTGGTGCGTTGGACGTTCGTTCAAAAACAATCAATGAAGAAATGAAAATAGCTGCAGTTCATGCTATTGCAGAATTGACAAAACAACCCGTGCCGGATGTGGTTAATGCTGCTTATGACCTTAAACGTTTGAGTTTTGGTCGCGACTATATTATTCCAAAACCGCTTGATCCACGTTTGTTGACTATCGTTGCACCGGCTGTGGCAAAAGCAGCTATTAAGTCGGGTGTTGCCCGTAAAGAAATTACCGACTGGGAAGGGTATAACGATAAGTTGCGCGAAATGATGGGTAGTGACAATAAGATGATTCGTCACTTCTATGATATGGCTCGTCAGAATCCAAAACGTGTGGTTTTCTCTGAGTCCAACCATAAAAACATGATTAAAGCTGCTGAATCAGCTCTTGCAGAAGGCATTTGTCACCCTATATTACTTGGAAATGAAGAAAAAATTGCCGTCATTGCTAAAGAAAACGACATTGATTTGACCGGTATTGAAATTATCAATTTGCGTCATGATCGTGAAGAGAAACGCAGAGTTGTATTTGCTCAAAGATTGGCCGAAAAACGTAGTCGCGAAGGTATGACTTTCGATGAAGCATACGAAAAAATGTATGAGCGCAACTATTTCGGTATGATGATGGTAGAGATGGGAGAAGCAGATGCTTTGATTACAGGTGTTTATACTAAATATGCTGATTCTGTACAAGCCGCAAAAGATGTAATTGGTATCCGCGAGGGGACGAAACACATTGCTGCTTTGCACATTATGAATACAAAAAAAGGTACTTATTTTCTTGCCGATACTTTGTTTAATCGTCACCCATGCACCGATGCTTTGGTAGATATTGCCAAGTTGACGCATGATACTGTGAAATTCTTTGCTCATGAACCCGTGATGGCGATGCTTTCGTATTCTAACTTCGGTTCGGATAAAAACGGTAGCCCGGCAAGTGTACATCAGGTGGTGGAAACATTGCACAGCAGATACCCTGATATGACAGTGGATGGTGAAATGCAGGTGACTTTTGCTTTGAACAAGGAATTACGCGATAAAAAATATCCGTTTTCTAAATTAGCCGGAAAGAACGTAAATACGCTTATTTTTCCTAACTTAAGTTCTGCAAATACAGCCTACAAAATGTTGATTGAAATGGGCCTTGCTGAAACAATCGGACCTATTCAAATGGGATTAAACAAACCGGTTCATATTTTGGATGTAGAAAGTTCGGTTCGCGACATTGTAAATATGACTGCTATCGCGGTTCTTGATGCAATTGTTGAAGAACAAATCAGAACAAACAACTTGGAAAGAATCGGAAAAGTGGCTGAAACTGCCGGTAAAGATGATACTTCATTGTGCTAGTATTTCTTTGAACAAATAACTTTTTAATAAATAATAAGCCTCTTCATATACATGGAGAGGCTTATTTTATTTTCATTTTCAAAGGTGTTATACCAATAAATCTCTTAACTGTTTGGCATCTAGAATGGTAAATTCCTTTTTGTTGATGCTAATGATTCCATCCTGAACCATTTCCGATAGACTACGAGCCAACGAAGGACGTGCCACCCCGAAAAAATCGGCCATTTCGGTCTGATTACGGTTTAGCGTAAATGTTTTCTGGTTATCAATTACTTGTTCTAGTAAAAAATGTGCCAACTTGCCTTTAATTGTTTTGATAGAAAGCAATTGAAGACGATTGGTAAGAAACTGCGTACGATTAGAATTGTGCGTCAAAAACTGCTTCATAAAGTCCGGATTGGTCATCATTAGGCGCATAATTTCCTCTTTTGGAATACGCATAATCTCTACTTCCTCCAATGTGGTTACATCTACCGGAAAATGATTATTATCCGAAAATAAGAATGCAGGAGCGAGTGGGCGTGGAGCTTTAATGATCTCAATACCCAACAGACTACCGTTTTCAGTTATCATTTCTGTTTTTACCGAACCTGACATTAGCATATATAATGCATCACAAACATCTCCCTGTCTGATAATCAGCTCATTTTTAGGATACGCTTTGATGGTACATTTTAAATCCAGTAGAAAGTCCTCCTTATTTTCAATATTCAACGTACTACAAATCGGACAGGCCGACAAATCGATATCTTTCATCTTTTACTATTATTTTCCACAAAAATACAAATTAAGTTCGGGAGTGTAACAACTGTTACACTTTTATTGTTCCTGTAGCTATACTTTTGCAACGTAATTAAAAACAAAAAACAATATGAGCGACTTCAAATTAGCACCTAAAAAGGAAAATAAAGCATTTCCAACCGCTGAGAAATTCAGCATGACAGATAAAGTGGCTTATGCCGAAGGTTCGGTTGTAAGCAAAATAATTATTCGCAATGAACGTGGAAACGTAACATTGTTTGCTTTCGATAAAGGTGAATTTCTTAGTGAACATACTGCCCCTTACGACGCCATTGTGCAAGTACTTGATGGAAAAGGTGAAGTAGTAATCGATGGAAAAGTTTTTGAACTAAACGTAGGCGAAAGTATTATCATGCCTGCCAACGTGCGTCATGCAGTGGTAGCCGTTGAGCAATTTAAAATGCTGTTGACAATGATCAAATAATCGACCAGTTATTCATTTACTATTTACCATTTTAAGGCTAAATAGTAAATGGTAAATAAAAAAATAGTAAATGAATTTATGAAACGAACAATAATTAAAATAGACGAAGAACTTTGCAATGGTTGTGAAGCGTGTGTAAGTGGTTGCCATGAAGGTGCACTTCAGATGATAGATGGTAAAGCCCGTATGGTCAGCGAATTGTTTTGCGACGGACTGGGTGCCTGTATCGGTGATTGTCCGGTAGGAGCTATTGCACTCGAAGAACGTGAAGCAGAACCGTACGACGAAATTGCAACCATTGAACGCATGATACCTAAAGGCGAAGCAACCATTATTGCTCACCTGAAACATTTGAAAGATCATGGTGAGATAGATTATCTGAAACAAAGTGTAGGCTATCTGAGAGCCAATGGTGTTCAGATTGATTTTGCACAAGTTCACAATCATGGTGGTGCCGGATGTGCTTCAAAACAGGTTGAAGCTCCACAACATGCACATGCAGGGGGTGGTTGCCCGGGAAGTCGTGAGATGTCATTTGCTCCGGCAGCAGGAGGTGCATCACAACTTCGCCAGTGGCCTGTGCAGTTGCATTTGCTGAATCCACAAGCCGGTTATTTCCGTGGAGCTGATGTGGTGTTAGCAGCCGATTGTGTGGCTTTTAGTTTTGCCGATTTTCACAACCGTTTCCTGGCAGGAAAAATATTGGCCATTGCTTGTCCAAAGCTTGATTCGAATAAAGAATCGTATGTTGAAAAGCTTAAAGACATGATTCAATCTTCGGCTATTAATACGCTTACGGTTATCATTATGGAAGTGCCTTGCTGTGGTGGATTGCTACAATTGGCCAATAAAGCAGTAGCCGAATCGGGTCGAAAAATCCCATTGAAATTAGTCATTATCGGTACTCAGGGCGATGTGCTCAGAGAAGAGTGGGTGTAAAATAATGGTGAATGATTAATGCTAAATTATAAATGCTTTTTATTCACCATTCCGTTTCTGCTCTTATCACAAATAATTAATCATTTATCATTCTTAATTAATCATTATATTATATGAACATGTTTTGTTATCAATGTCAGGAAGCCTCAAAAGGAACAGGCTGTACACTCGTTGGAGTATGTGGAAAAACACCGGAAGTGTCTGGTCTGCAAGATTTACTCATTTATCAATTAAAAGGTATTTCTCAATTCAGCACTCGATTACGTGCTTTGAATATCGAAATACCGGAAGTAAACAAATTCGTTACCGATAGTTTGTTTATGACTATTACGAATGCCAATTTCGATTATGATCGCTTTGTAAATAAGATAATTGAAGGATTCGAATTGCGTGATAAGGCCAAAAGTTTGTTGATCGAAAATGGGGGTGAAGTGCCTGTATCTGTCTGTGACTGCCTTACATGGAAAACTACCGACGCCAAAGAAATGGAAGCTAAAGCTGCTACTGTTGGTGTTCTTTCAACCGAGAATGAAGATATTCGTTCGTTGCGCGAATTGATAATTTATGGTTTGAAGGGAATTGCTGCTTATGGCGAACACTCATTTAATCTGGGATATGTAGACAATGAAGTAGATGCATTTATGCAACGTGCTTTGGCTGCGACTACCGATGATAGCTTGACAGGAGACGAATTGACTGCTTTGGTACTTGAAACTGGTAAAATGGGTGTACAGGTAATGGCTATGCTTGATAAGGCAAACACTACTGCTTATGGCAATCCTGAAATCACGACTGTAAGTCTTGGCGTGAAAAGCAACCCGGGTATTCTGATCAGCGGTCATGACCTGAAGGATATGGAAGAATTGCTGAAACAAACCGATGGCACAGGCGTAGATGTTTATACTCACAGCGAAATGCTTCCGGCTAATTATTATCCAGCATTCAAAAAATACAAGCATTTTGTGGGCAACTATGGTGGCGCATGGTGGAGTCAGGTGACTGATTTCGAAACGTTTAATGGTGTAGTACTATTCACCACTAACTGTATTGTTCCTCCACGCAAATCTGCCACTTATGTTGATCGTGTTTATACCACAGGTGCTTCGGGTTATCCTGCATTCAAACATATAGCCGATCGCGAAGGTGGAAAACCTAAAGACTTCTCAGCAATGATCGCACATGCTAAAACCTTTGCAGCGCCAACCGAAATAGAAACCGGCGAGATAGTAGGTGGTTTTGCTCATGCACAGGTATTTGCTTTGGCCGACAAGGTAGTTGATGCTGTGAAATCGGGTGCTATTCGTAAATTCTTCGTTATGGCAGGTTGTGATGGACGTATGAAAGATCGTAGTTATTACACGGAATTTGCCGAAAAATTACCTACCGATACTGTTATTCTAACAGCAGGTTGTGCTAAATATCGTTACAACAAATTGCCATTGGGCGACATAGGTGGTATTCCACGTGTATTGGATGCCGGACAGTGTAACGACAGTTATTCATTAGTCGTAATTGCTTTGAAACTGGCTGAAATCTTCAAATTGAATGACATAAACGAACTACCGATAGCTTATAATATTGCCTGGTACGAACAAAAAGCAGTAATTGTATTGTTAGCATTGCTTAGCCTGGGTGTGAAGAACATCCAGCTCGGCCCAACATTGCCGGCCTTCCTTTCGCCAAACGTAGCCAAAGTATTGGTTGATAATTTCGGAATTGCACCTATCGGAAGTGTTGATGAAGATATGAAGTTGTTCTTGAATTAAGATCTTATTTTCTTTGCCGAACCGATGACTTCGAGTCAATCAGTTCAGTATTCTAAAACCAAAAGCCAGTATTCAATGTAAATTTGAATGCTGGCTTTTTTGTATGATAGCGTATGTCCGAATGCTTATGAGATATTATATTCAAAAATTCCATCCCATAGTTCATCAATTCTAACGAGTGCCTGATGGATAGGAATCACATCCCATTTTCCATTCGTTTCGATACCCAGTCCAATGTTCTTTAGCTTTAATAAGGCATCTTCAACATCAAAATCAAGGTCAGTATTAAGTTTAGTCTTAAACCACGACTCTATTTGATTATCGAGTTCTTCAGCTGTCAATGGATTTTTACTTCTGTTTAAAAAGGCATAAGCGAGGATGGTTTCCTTAAATTCCTCTTCCTCCGAAGAGTTTAGTAAGGAATAAAATGCTCCGCTATTATTCCCCACATTCTTAAAGTAAAGACTATCAGAAAGCATCTTCGAATATCTTATTTTTTTGTTTACAAAGCTGCTGTATTGACGAAATAAGTAGGCGCCCAATACTCCAAGTGCTATTAATCCATGATTAAGCGATGTTTTGCTATTCAATAAATCTATTGCCTCGCCCGATTTGTAAGCACCATACATGCCAATCAGTGCAGGAATTACCTTAGTGCTTAATAACGATATGCCACCACCAATACCCGGTACCCAGAATAAAAGTTTATCTGTAGTAGACATCTTAGGGATGGCATTTGGGAATACGGTTTCGAGGTCGTTTACGGGAACGCGTTTGAATATTTTTAATATGATACAGCCCGGATCAATCGGCAGTTTATCTAAACGAACCTTTTTTTCTTCAAAGTAATTTAAATCTTTATAATTAAGATAAATCATTACACGATCGTAGTACTCAATCTCTATTTCTTTCTTCCAGAAAAGAAATTTAGGTACTTTCTCCGTAGCTTTATGATGCCCCCGAACGTACAACTCATAATCTTTAAATGCATCAAAGTCAATGGCCAAATTTAAACCGATTAAATCGGAATCTATTAAAGCTTGCTCAAGTGTTTTTTGATCTACGCGACTATATTTGCTTCGATCGAGAACTTTAATCAGAGTTTCTTTAAAAACAGGCAAATTACTTTTATCTATAAATCCGGTTCGTTCATTTGGATGTAAATCCGGGTCGAACAACGCATAATTTTGCTTTAACTGACGAATCAGGTTAAATCCTTCGTAGTGAAAATAATGTTCGAGTATCTCAAATAATTTTTTGAAATCCTCAACATCTCTTTTATCCACAGTATATTCTGCTATTTGTTGTTCGAGTAAGAATTCCTTATCAAATGGAATATACTGTTCTCGTTTCATATTCAAGTGCGTTTATGTATTAATGGCAGCAAAATTAATTAAAATTGGTGCTCAAAAAAAATATAATCTGTACTATATGCAATTTATTACTTATCAGTACTGCTTTCCAACGGTTATTTATATGCAACAAGAGCAAAGATTCAACTTCAGAATCTTTGCTCTTTATTTATAATAGGAATATCGTTTGGAAAATAAGCTTTGTTTCGTTGATGAAGCGAATGATTTACCTTCCTCTGTTTTGCCGATCCTGATTTTTATTATTATTCTGTTGTTGTTGTTGTTGTTGTTGTTGCTGTTGCCTTTGAGGAGCCTGCTGTTGTCTGTTTTGTTGTTGCTGACGAACTTGTTGCTGTTGCTGTTGGCCTTGCTGTCTATTTTGTTGCTGTTGGCGAACTTGTTGCTGTTCCTGTTGTCTGTTTTGTTGTTGCTGACGAACTTGTTGTTGTTCCTGTTGTCTATTTTGTTGTTGTTGTTGACGAACTTGTTGCTGTTCTTGCTGTCTGTTTTGTTGTTGCTGACGAACTTGCTGTTGTTCCTGTTGTCTGTTTTGTTGCTGCTGACGAACTTGCTGCTGTTCCTGTTGTCTATTTTGTTGCTGTTGACGCACTTGTTGCTGTTCTTGCTGTCTGTTTTGTTGCTGTTGATGAACTTGCTGTTGTCCCTGTTGTCTATTTTGCTGTTGCTGACGAACCTGTTGTTGTCCTTGCTGTCTGTTTTGTTGCTGTTGGCGAACTTGTTGCTGTCCCTGTTGTCTGTTTTTTTGTTGTTGTTGACGAACTTGTTGTTGCCCTTGTTGTCTTTGTTGTTCTCCCTTAGCATTAAAACTACGACCACCCACTTTATTCACTGATGAGATAGCAGGCCGTCCTTTGTTTACCGACGAAAATTGATTTCGATTTTTACTGGCGGCTTGTTGATGATTTGTTTGTTCATAGGTTGGTCGTGCATGTGTTTGACGCATAGCTACCTGTTCTCTTGCATTTGGCTGAGACCTTACACCGCCCGGTCCATTATAACTTGGACGATTTGGAGCTCTGTTGTTACGAACATATCTACGATCTACATACACATTGTGTACGACGTTTCTATTTACATTAACTACAGCTGTATTATACTGGAAGTAGTTGCCTCTCCAGCGTCCACCGTAATAACCCGAACCATTGTATCCGTATCCATAATTAACACCGCCATAGTAACCTACATTACGACCCCAATAACCATTATGAAAACCATAATAGCCACCACTAAAACCCCAATAACATGGAGTCCATAAATAGCCACGATGAGGTGGTCTTACCCAAGCACCCGGTACCCAATAATAATCATCGTATTCATTGTCATACCCCCAATAACCCGGTACCCAAAGATATCCATCAGCAGGACAATAGGGTTGATCGTAATAAGGTAATGCCGGCGGGGCATGTCGTACTCGTATCGAAATACCTACCGTAACTCGTGCTTCGACAGTTGATGGCTGTGCAAACAGCCCCAATATTAAAAGAAAAATGATGGAAATACTTTTGATTGTTCTCATTTTGTGTAATTTTATTTTAAACGATCCGATAAAAGATGTTTTTATAATATTACAAATGTAGGTGATGCTAAAGCATAAATTGTTGCATAACTATTGGAATTAGTTATATGATTCACACTTTACAGTCGTTGTGCAGAACACTTTAATTTCTGTTTCTCATTTTTGTAATCCAAAGGTACAGAGTCCACACTAGAGTAATCACAAAAAGGACGATAAGTGGTATATAGAAATTTTTCAAGTAATCGTTGAAGAAAACTCCTATCATTACGAAAATGCTGGCTACACATACCTTAAAAATGCCAAGTTCGGCATTTGACTAAATGGTTTTAATCTTGAAGAAGTTCATGATGTTTAGTTTTAAAATGGTAAGTCTGTTCTCAGTTATATAACAGTTGTAATTCAGCAAAGTTGATAGAAAATAGGAGCTAAGTCTTTAAATAAAATGAATAAAACTCCCGATATTTGGAAATAAGGAAAAACATCACGAACTTTGCATTCTATTAAAAGAAAACAATTATAAACAAAGAATAATGAAAACAGCAAAAATTATCACCGAAAAAGGGGAGATGCAGGTTGAGTTTTACGAGCAAGATGCTCCTGGAACAGTAGCAAACTTTATTAAATTAGCTACCAGTGGCTTTTACGATGGATTGACTTTTCACCGTGTTATAAATGATTTCGTTATTCAGGGTGGATGTCCAAACGGTACTGGTGCTGGTGGTCCGGGTTACACTATTCCTTGCGAATTAGATGGTGGTAATCAGTACCACGACAGAGGTGTATTATCTATGGCTCACGCTGGACGTAATACAGGTGGTTCACAGTTTTTTATCTGTCATTCTCGTAACAATACTTCTCACTTGGATCGTCAACATACTTGCTTTGGTAAAGTAGTTGAAGGTCTGGAAGTGATTGATGCTATTCGTGCGGGCGATAAAATTTTGAAAATTGAAGTTGCTTAATAAGCTTTCGTTAAACTAAAAACGGTCGAAAAGAATAATTCTTTTCGACCGTTTTTGTTTTTTAGAGCTTCGAGAATCATGGTTTAGAAAATTTTCCTTCCGATCCTTCACTGCCCGGCACCAATTCAAAAATCATATCTGGCCGTAAATCCTGCTCGTCGCGATGCGAAACATACAGAATAGCTATCTTTTTCTCCAACGCAATTGCATTTACCATTTCGATAAACAGCCTGCTATTTTCATCGTCAAGTTCGATGGTTGGTTCGTCCAAAATAAGGAGCGGAGGATGTTTCACCATAGCCCTAGCTACCATCACCATGCGTTGCTGGCCGATGGACAGTCGCTGAAACGATTTATTGCGATATGATGCGCCAAGCATTTCTATCCAACTTCTGGCAATATCTTTCTGCATATCACTTGGTTTGCTATACAAACCTATCGAATCCATTAAACCCGAAACAATCATATTTTCCACCGTATCATCGTGCGTAAATTGTTCTATCATTGATGGCGTGAAATAACCAATCTGTCGTTTTATATCCCAAATCGATTCACCCGAGCCTTTCTTACGGCCAAAAAGAATCATGTCCTGACCATAACCACGGGGATTATCGCCCGTAATCAACGACAGAATAGTGCTTTTCCCCGAACCATTTGGGCCAACCAGTTGCCAGAATTCGCCGCTTTTGATGGTCCAGTTTACTTTATTCAGCACTTTCTTTTCACCATACTTTACCGAAACATTGTTCAATTGTACCAATGGATTTATGTCTATGTGGTTTCCGTCGTACTGTTTTGGTAATCTGAAACGATGTACAGGTTTCTCTGCCTCTGCATCCGACTGTTGAAATGCTTCTGCCACTTGCTCGTTCACAATGACATTATTTTCGTCAACCGAATATACTTTCCCGATGCAGGGTAACATATCTCGTTTACGGAAAAACACCTGAATGAGTAAAGTCGTTTCGGCCAATTGCCCCAAAGTAGCTGTGATTGATTCCCGCGTCGCTTTGTCGATATTACTATACACATCGTCAAGTACCATATATTGCGGCTTTTGAGCTATCAGATAGTCCAGTAATGCCTTTTTCTGTTGCCCACTGGACATAGATCCCAAACTCGTATTCTCTGCGGTATGAATCAAATACCGATCGTGACGCAACTCATCGTCCACAAATCGGTTGATGGTTATAGCCGAATGCAAAGCACCTTGCAATACACTCAAATCGATGTATTCCCGCAAAAAATGATTATTCATAATCTGCTCCAAAATCTGATTTTTATTCGAACTGTTTGAAAGGTAAAGTCCTATGGAAGTATGTTGAGTCATTTGTATTTGTTTGGCGTAAATTGAAATAGGAGAATGGTTGCTATGTTCTACTTCAAAGAAATAGTAGTCGATAATTTGAGTGCAAAGTTATGATTAAAATCGCCAAAACAAAAATCAGCATTCAATTTTTACTTTGAATGCTGATTCTGATTTTTGAGTAATTTACCATTTGATATTCTTATCAATAAATTCAATCAAATCGTCTGCCATAGCTTTTTGTTCAGCTACTTTTGGGTGTCCGGGCGTGTCTTTGTACGGAAAGAAATGAGTGAAAATTTTAGCATCATTCAACCCTTTCGCTGCTTTTTCGATATATCCCGGCCAAGCAGAACCAACTCTGGTGGCGTCCATATTGCCTAATGCACAAATAATCGCTGAATTCGGATATTTTGCACGAATGCTTTTGATAAAATTTTGGTATGATTTAATAATGAATGCTTCTGTTGGTGCTGTTGTGCCAAAACGTGCAATAAATTGAGGGTTCTGTGGATTGTTGACTATCCATGAGTCATTTTGGAAAAGATTAATAACTACTATATCAGGTGTATATTTAGAAAAGTTCCATTTGCTGGTTGAATTGGTAGGGTTTAATCTATCATACACTTCGGGCATAATTTCAGGAAACCAACTAACCATAATTCCAATTCAACCAGCAA
>Ga0209540_10001300_pt1 | contig 19426 bp, 16 predicted proteins | sample BarGraIncu01121A_FD_184501 | JGI IMG/M metagenome (GOLD analysis project Ga0209540, IMG submission 184501) | Arctic peat soil microbial communities from Barrow, Alaska - Barrow Graham LP Incubations 011-21A (SPAdes) (version 2) | ecosystem: Environmental > Terrestrial > Soil > Wetlands > Peat... | reverse complement strand
GCTACCGGCTGGGCGTGCATGTTCCGGCCGGCGGCCCGGCCAAGGAAACCGCTGTAGAGATCGGCGGGCAGACCGTGGGCGCCGTTTTCGCCACCGGCCAGCCATTGACGCTCGACCCCGGCCAGGCCTTGTACGTGGCGCGCACCGACCAGGCGCTGCTCTATGCCGCGCTGATCGGCATCGGCATCGCCCTGGTCCTCGGCGGCCTCCTGGCGCGGACGCTGGTGCGCCCGCTCGCCGAGCTGACCGCAGCCAGCCGGGCGCTGGCCAGGGGCGAGCTCGGCCAACAGGTCGCCATCCGCTCCAGCGACGAGCTGGGCGAGCTGGCCGATTCGTTCAACCAGATGAGCGCCGGCCTAGCCCAGGCGAGCGAGCTGCGTCGCCAGATGACCGCCGACATCGCCCACGAGCTGCGCAGCCCGCTGACCGTCATCACTGGCTACCTCGAGGGACTGCGCGACGGCGTGCTCAAGCCCAGCCCGGCCCGCTTTGAGGTGATGTACGGCGAGGCCCAGCAGCTCCAGCGTCTTGTCGAGGACCTTCGCACCCTGTCGCTGGCCGACGCCGGCGAGCTGCCGCTGAACCGCCAGAGCGTGCCGGCCGGGTCGATGCTCGAGCAGGTCGCGGCCGCGTTCGGCCACCGCGCCGAGCTGGCAGGGGTGGCGCTGGGGGTGGACCCCAGCGCGACGGGCGCGGGCATCGATCTGCTGGTCGACCCCGAGCGCATGCTGCAGGTGTTGGCGAACCTGACCAACAACGCCCTACGCTGCACCCCGGCCGGCGGCCGGATCACCCTCGCCGCGCTCCGCGAGCCCGGCACCGCGCTGCGCGAGCCCAGCGCCGTCCTGCTGCAAGTCCAGGACAGCGGCGAAGGCATCCCGCCGGAGGTCCTGCCGCACATCTTCGACCGCTTCTACCGCGGCGACCCGGCGCGCAGCGCCGCGGGCGGCGAATCGGGGCTGGGGCTGGCGATTGCCCGCTCGATCGTGGAAGCCCACGGCGGCGCCGTCAGCGCGAGCAGCGCCGGGAGCGGGCTGGGCAGCACCTTTACGGTCCGCCTGCCGGTCTGAGAGCAGCACCTGCCCGATTCTGGACGGCGTGTTGAGAAGTGGCTGCCTTTTCACAACAAACTACAACCCAAAACCCACATATCACAACGAATCACAGGAATTGACAACAAATCACACCCGTGGTATGCTGTGCTTCAAGCTGCAATGTTTCCCCGTTCTCCGCAGCATTCTCACGGGAGTCTCAAGGATTGGAAACTCACAGGCGCCGGCAGACCATCCTGGCTCTGCTCAAGCAAGCTGGTGAGCTCGATGTGAATGAGCTGGCTACCCGCCTGGGGGTCAGCGCCAACACCATTCGCAACGATTTCAACGCCCTCGCCGCGAGCGGCCAGTTACAGCGCGTGCACGGCGGCGCGGCGCTCCCGGATCTCCCCCTCGAAAACTCCCACGACGGCATTGCCGATTTTCTCAAGCGACAGGCGCAGAACCAGGCAGCCAAGCTGCAGGTGGCTCGCTGGGCGGCGGACCTGGTGGAGGACGGCGACTCGATCGTGCTGGATGCCGGCACCACCATCTACCTGATGGCGCAGTTCCTGGACGATCGCCGCAACCTGACGGTGATCACCAACGGCGTGGAAGTGGGCCGCAAGCTGGCCCAAAATTCCTCCAACCGGGTCTGGCTCCTAGGCGGGCTGCTCGGCGAAGACGGGGTCCCGGGCGGCAGCCTGTTGAGTGAGGCTTTCCTCAAAGATATCCACATCAAAACTGCCTTTGTCTCGTGCTCCGGGTTCTCGCCGGAGGCCGGGCTGACCGAGGCCGGCATCCCGGAAGCCGAGATCAAGAGCGCGATGATCGGCGCGGCCGGCTCGGTTGTGGCCCTGATCGACTCCAGCAAGTTCGGCAAGGTCGACCTGGCCCCCTTTGCCCGTACCGAGCAGATCGCGCGCATCTTCACCGACAGCAACCTGGACCCCGCCTGGATCGAGCCCGTCCAGCGCACCTGCGCCGCGCTGACCATCTGCGACGAGAGCAGCGTGACCGACTACAACCGCTGCTCGCCAGAAGTACGTCACTACCGCATCGGCTTCGCCAACCTGGGCGAGCAGGTGCCGTTTGCGGTCGACCTGCGTCGCGGGCTGGAGCACGCGGCGCGCGTCAACGGCAACTTTGACCTCGTCCTCGCCGACAACCAGTTGTCGCGTGAGGTGGCTTTCCAGGTGGCCGACAGGCTGATCGCCGAGCGCGTCGACCTGGCCATCGAGTACCAGATCGACGTGAGCGCGGCCGACGTGATCATGGCCCGCTTCCGGCGCGCCAGGATCCCCGTGATCGCCGTCGACATCCCGATGATCGGCGCGACCTTCTTCGGCGTCGACAACTACCAGGCGGGCTACCTGGCCGGCCTGGCGCTGGGCCAATGGCTGCGCGCTCATTGGCAATGCGCCTTCGATCGGCTGGTCCTGCTCGAAGAGCAGCGCGCCGGCCCCCTCCCGGCCGCCCGCATGCGCGGGCAACTGGACGCCCTGCAGAGCATCGTGGGCGAGGTCGCCCCGACTCGGATGATCCACGTCGACAGCGGCAACGACACCGCCATCAGCCAGGTCCACATGGAAGAAACCCTGCACGGGCTGCCGGCCGGCCACCGGCTGGCCGTCCTCTCATTCAACGACGATGCGGCCCTCGGCGCCATCGCCGCGGCGCGCACGCTGGGACGCGCGGCCAACCTGGCAGTCGTCGGCCAGGGCGCCGACCGGCGCGCGCGCGACGAGTTGCGCCGCCCCGGCTCACCCCTCATCGGCTCGACCGCCTATTACCCGGAGCGCTACGGTCAACACCTGCTGGCCCTGGCTGGAAAAATCATGCGCCAGGAGCCGGTCCCGCCGGCCGTCTATATCGATCACGCCTTTATCACGGCCGAGAATGTCGACGGGCACTACCCGGAAGCCTGAGGCAGTGCCCTAAACCCGCGTGCGCAGCGCGTCGCGCAGACCAACCATCATCTATGCCCTACTGGGCCGCCCAGCAGGGCCGTCCGCAGGGCAAAAGGAGGAGCCCGGCCATTTCCTGAACGCTCGTACCTGGTCGCATTTCGGGATCCAATTTCACATGCCGACTCTAAGCTAATGGAGGAAGGTCCAATGTCTCAGTCTCAAAGTCGTACGCACCGCATTTGGCCGCTCGTCGCCCTCGTGCTCGTCCTGGCCATGGCCCTCACGTCATGCGCGGCCCCCACCCCGCAGGTGCTTATCCAGACCCAGGTAGTCGAAAAGGCTGTTGTCCAGACCCAGCTGGTCGAGAAGCCCGTCATCCAGACGCAGGTGGTTGAGAAGCAGGTCCAGGTGACGGTTGCCCCGGCCCCGTCCACCTGCGCGACGATTAAGGATCACTACAAGATCGGCTTCGCCAACCTGACCGAAGACATCGTCTTCGCGCAGTTGGTCGAGCAGGGCATGAAGGAAGCCGCCAAGACTTCCGGCAAGGTTGACCTGGTCATCGCCGACAACAAGCTGGACGGCGCGACCGCGCTGGCCAACGCCAACAACTTCCTCACCCAAAGCGTCGACGGCGTGGTCGAGTTCCAGACCGACGAGAAGTTCGGCAACGTGATCATGGACAAGTTCCGTGCCAAGAACATCCCCGTGATCGCCATCGACATCCCGATGCCGGGCGCGACCTTCTTCGGCGCCGACAACTACAAGGCCGGCCTGCTGGCCGGCGAGGCCGCCGCGAAGTACGCTAATGACAACTGGGGCGGCCAGGTCGATGCCGTCATGTTGCTGGAGCTCCCGCAATCCGGCCCCGTCCCGGCGGCCCGCATGCAGGGTATGCTGGAAGGTCTGCAGAACAACCTGAAGACCAAAGTCGCCGACAAGATGGTCTTCCACCTCGACAGCAAGAACACCCAGGACGAGTCCTTCAAGGTCGTGGGCGACACCCTGCCCAAGATCCCGAACGCCAAGCACATCATCGGTATGGCCATCAATGACGGCTCCGGCCTCGGCGTCATCGCGGCCCTCGAAGCCGCCGGCCGCAAGGGCCAGGACATCGTGGTCGGCCAGGGCGCCGATCCCTCGGGCCAGGCGGAAATGATGAAGCCCGGCAGCATCTACCTGGGCGCCACCGGCTACTTCCCTGAGAAGTACGGCTACAAGATCATCCCGGCCATCCTGGATGCCCTTAACTGCAAGCCGCTCCCGCCCTCAATTTACGTCGATCACGTCTTCATCAGCAAAGACAACCTGTGCAGCCTCTACCCTGACACAGACGTCTGCAAGAAGAAGTAAGCGTAGACGCGTGATCTGCGGTCCAGCCGGGTCATAACGGCCCGGCTGGATTGCAGAGTGATAGGCAGGCTGGATTGACAAGCCAGTCGACGAAGGTCGACTTCGCCGGCCCGTTTCCGCGACCTCGGTCGCCAGGCACAAAGCCGATGGCTGGCGGTTGAAACCGCGCCAACCTGCGCCAAGCCTGCGCAGGCAGGCCGCCTGCAAAGCAGGCTAGCCGGGCACAAAAGGGCAGTATGGTCAAATCAGAATCTTCTCTAGCGGGCAGCGGGCGGGCGCGCCGGCCCCTGCGCCTGAGCACGGGCATCACCCTCAGCGTGGCCTTCATCCTGATGTGCATCATCTTCATCGCGCTGTCGGCCGATTTCGCCTCCTGGGCCAATATCAAGAACATCATGCGCACCCTCTCCGTGGTCGGCGTGGTCGCCATCGGCGAGACGCTGGTGCTGCTGGCCGGCGGCGTGGACATCTCGGTCGGCTCGGTCGCCGCGATGGCCGGGGTCGTCGCCAGCATGCTCTGGGGCGCCAAGACCATGAACATCTGGGTGTGCGCTGGGGGCGGTCTGCTGGCCGGCAGCCTGGTCGGGCTGATCAACGGCCTGGTCATCACCCAGCTGAAGATCAACCCGCTCATCACGACCCTGGGCACCTTTTCGATCGTGCGCGGCTTGTCTTTCGCCCTCACAAACGGCAAAATGAACCAGATCGTCCAGCCGGATTTCCAGTTTGTCGGCCGAGGCGACGTGGCGGGCATCCCCTTCTCCTTGATCCTGATGGCCGTCCTCTACATCGTCTTTATTTTCGCGCTGAGCCAGACGCGCGCCGGCCGCAACTTATATGCCGTCGGCGGCAGCGCCCCGGCCAGCCGGCTGGCCGGCATCCCGGCCAACCGCTACTTACTGGCAGTCTACGTCATCAGCGGGCTGTTTGCCGCTGCAGGCGGGTTGATCCTTGCCTCGCAGCTCGCCGCCGGCACGCCGCAAGCCGCCGCCGGCCTGGAGTTCAAGGTCATCTCCGCCGTCATCCTCGGCGGCACCAGCCTGACAGGCGGCAAGGGCATGCTCTTCGGCACCCTGGTCGGCGTCTTTATCCTGCGCACCCTCGACAGCGGCCTGGTCCTGGCCGGAGTCTCCTCCTATTGGCAAGAGTTCGCGCGCGGCGCGGTGCTCCTGCTGGCCGTCGGCTTCGATCAGTTCCGCGTCCGGCTCGAGCGGAAATAGGGAGAGGTTCAAAAGATGACTATGACGCCCGCTGTCCGACCCCTGTTGGAGATGCGCAAGATCTCGAAGAGTTTCTTTGGGGTCAAGGTGTTGGACGAAGTCTCGATTGACCTGCTGCCCGGCGAGGTGCTGGCTCTGGTCGGCGAAAATGGTGCCGGCAAGTCCACCCTGATCAAAATCCTCAACGGCGACTACCAGAAGGACGGCGGTGAGATCGCCATTGACGGCGAGGTCGTGCAGGTCGACCAGCCGCGCGACGCCGAGGCGCTGGGCATCCGCATGATCTACCAGGAATTGCACTACGCGCCCGATCTGTCCGTCACCGAGAACGTGCTGCTCGGCCACCTGCCGGGCCGCGCCGGACCGCTGGGCAAGCTCCTGGTGGATTGGCCGCGCGCCCACCGCAGCGCGCGCGAGTTCCTGCGCCTGCTCGAAGTCGACATTGATCCGGCCGCGCTGATGGGCAGCCTGGCCGTCGTCGAGCGTGAGATCGTGGAGATCGTCAAGGCGCTCTCCACCCAGGCTCGCATCGTGGTCATGGACGAGCCCACCGCCGCCCTTACGCCGCACGAGGTCGCGCTGCTCTTCAAGATCATCGAAAACCTGCGCAGCCGGGGCGTGGCCCTCATCTACATCTCCCATCGCCTGGACGAGATCTTCCAGATTGCGCAGCGCGTCGCCGTGCTGCGCAACGGCCGGCGCGTCGCCACGCGTGACACGCGCGGGCTGACCTACCAGGACGTCGTGCGCCTGATGGTCGGCCGCGAGGTGGAACAGGAACGCGGCCGTTCCGCTCCATTGGTCACCGCGCCTGGCCTGGAGTTGCGCGGCCTGAGCAGGGCCGGCGCCTTCGAAGACATCAACCTGTCCGTGCGGGCGGGCGAGATCGTCGGCATTTTCGGGCTATTGGGCGCCGGGCACATGCCGCTGACCCGCACGATCTTCGGCGCCGAGAAAGCCGAGCGCGGCGAGATCTGCGTGGCCGGCAAGGCCGCCCTCATCGACGGGCCGCGCGCCGCGGTGCGCGCCGGGGTGGGCATGGTGCCGGTCGATCGCAAGATGCAGGGCCTCGTGCTCGGCATGCCGGTGCGGGGCAACGTTACCCTCTCGAGCTGGCCGCGCGTGTCGCGTTTCGGCATCTTCAGCCGGCGCGCCGAGCGTGAGCACGTCGAAAGCTGGATCGAGCGCCTGCGCATCCGCATGGCCGGCGGGATGGAGGTCGAGGTGCGCTACCTGAGCGGCGGCAACCAGCAAAAGGTCGTGCTCTCGCGCTGGCTGGAGGCGAACGTCAAGGTGCTGGTGCTGAACGAGCCCACCTGGGGCGTGGACGTGGGCGCCCGTGCCGACATCTACGAGCTGCTGGAAACGCTGGCCGATCAGGGGCTGGCCATCCTCATCGTATCATCCGATATGCAAGAAGTGCTGGCGGTCAGCGACCGCATCCTGACCATGTATAAGGGGCAGATCACCGGCGAGTTCCGGCGGGCAGAGGCCAACCAGGCCAGCCTGCTGCAGGCTGCCGCAGGGGGCAAAGGATGACCACGGCTACGGGGCCGGTGGCGACGACGCAGAGGCAACCGGGCGGATTGCGCCGGTACCTGCAAGGACCCACCCTGCAGGAGGGATTGGGCCTGCTGGGCATGCTCGTGCTGGTCATCCTGGTGATGTCTCTCCTGTCGCCCTATTTCTTCAGCCTGCAAAACGCCCTCAACCTCGTGCTGGCCATCTCGACCATGGGCCTGATCGCGATGGTGACCACCATGTTGATGGTGGGCGGCGGGCTGGATCTGTCGGTCGGCTCGACGGTCGCGCTGGTCGGCGTGGTCATCTCATACACGCAGGCGAGCCTCGGCATCTGGGGCGCGGCCGGGGCCGGCCTGGGCGTGGGGCTGCTGGTGGGCCTGACCAACGGTCTGCTGGTGACGCAGGTGGGCATCAACCCTCTGATCACCACCCTCGGCATGCTGGGCGTCGCGCGCGGGCTGGCCTACGTGTTGTCCGGCGGGCTGACGCAGCCTGTGCTCGACCATAACTTTGGCCACCTGGGCCAGGGCTTCATTGCCGGGGTGCCCATTCCCGTCATCGCGCTGGTCCTCCTGACCGCCGTCTGCTTCGTGGTGATGAAGTATACAACCTATGGCCGGGCAATGTACGCCATCGGCGGCAACCCGGAGGCCACCTACCTGGCGGGCCAGCCGGTCAAGCGCTACCAGTTGATCGCCTACAGCCTCTCGGGGCTCAGCGCGGGCCTGGCAGGGATCTTTCTGACCGCCCAGCTTGGGGCAGGCGCCCCGCAGGCCGCCAGCGGGCTGGAGCTCAGCGTAGTCTCCGCGGTCGTCCTGGGCGGGACGAGCCTGGCAGGAGGCAAGGGCAGCATCCTGGGAACGATCGTCGGCGTGCTGATCCTGGGCACGCTCAACAACGGCATGGTGTTGCTCAGCGTTTCGAGCTACTATCAGCAGGTGGCGCAGGGCCTCGCGTTGCTGCTCGCCGTCGGGCTGGACCAGTTCCGCCTGGGCAGCCTGGTGCGGCCGATCGCACGCAAGGGCTACCGCATCGGCTTCGCCAACCTGAGCGAGAGCCTGCCGCTGGCAGCCGAGGTGCGGGCCGGCCTGGAGCACGCCGCCGCCCAGTCCGGCGACATGGGCCTGCTGCTGCTCGAAAATGAGCTCAACGAGCGCCAGGCAATGGCTAACGGCGAGCGCTTCATCGGTGAGAAGATGGACCTGGTCATCGAGAACCAGACGGGCGACGCCGCAGGGGCGCAGTTGATGGCCCGCTACCGCGAAGCCGGCATCCCGGTGATCGCCGTCGACAACCTCATCCCCGGCGCCGTGTACTTCGGCGTCAACCATTATCAGGCCGGGCGCGCGGCCGGCGAGGGGCTGGGCGCCTGGATCGCCAGGCATTGGGCCGGGCGCGTGGATGGCCTGATCGCCCTCGAACGGCCCGCTGCCGGCAAGAGCGCGCGAGCGCGCGCCGACGGCCTGCGCGAGGGCCTACAAGCCACGACCGGCCCATTGGCACAGGACTGGACCTGGACTCTCGCGTGCGTCTACGACCGCGACGTCACCCAGGCCCAGGTAACGCGGATCCTGCGCGCACAGCCGGACCGGCGCTTCGCCGTCACTGCAGTGGACGACGAGGCCGCGCTGGCGGCTGTGGCCGCGGCGCAGGCGCTGGGACGTGCCGGCCAGGTGGCCGTGGTGGGCATGGGCGGGAGCCGCCCCGCGCGCGACGAGCTGCGCCGCCCGGGCTCGCCGCTGATCGGCACCGTCAAGTTTGCCCCGGAACACTACGGAGTGGCGCTGCTGCAGATCGCCGCACGGATGCTGAGCGGGGCCAGTGTGTCAGCGGAGAATTACGTCGAGCACACCTTCATAACCGCCGAAACCGTCGGCCAGCACTACACAGATTAAGGGTCAGGAGGAGTCAATGAATTCACGCGAGCGGGTGATGCGCGCACTTAAGCGCGACGGCTTGCCGGACCGGGTCCCCCTGCAGTTCGACCTGTGCCGGTCGCTGCTCGAAGAGGCCGGCGCGAAATACGGCCTACCGGTCGAGTACAGCCAGTCGTACTATGAGGACGTGACATACCGCATCTCGGCCAACGCGCTGCGCACCGCCATGGGCAGCGATTGCGTTGTGGTCGGCGCGGGGCTGCCGGCCAGCTACGAGCACCCCAGGACCGAGGACGGCTGCCTAGTCAACGAGTTCGGCATGGTCATGCGCCCGGGCCTGTTGTATTACGACGTCGTCGGCATGCCCCTCAGCGGCGCGACCTCGGCGGATGACGTGCGCCGCTTCGCCTTCCCCGACCCGCTGGCCGCCGGCCGGTTCGATAACGCAGAGCGCGACATCGCCCGCTTCAAACAGGATTACTTCGTCGTCGGCGACCTGGAGCTGACGATGTTCGAGATGGCCTGGCACATGACCGGCATGGAGAAATTCATGATCGACATGAGCTCGGGCGAGGAGTACATCGGCGTCCTGTTGGATCGCGTGCTCGAGTTCAGCGTTGGCGTGGGCAAGAAACTGGTCGAGCTGGGCGTCGATGGCATCTGGACAGGCGACGACTTCGGCGCGCAGAACGGCATGCTGGTCTCTCCGCGCATGTGGCGCCGGCTATTCAAACCGCGCATGGCCGAGCTCTGGCAGGAACTTAAGCGCGCCAACCCCGTCATCCTCGTCATGTACCACAGTGATGGCGCGATTGCCCCCATCCTGAACGACCTGATCGAGATCGGACTCGAGGTCTTCAACCCGGTCCAGCCCAACGTGCCCGGCCACGATCCCGAAGCCCTCAAAACGCAGTATGGCGAACGTCTCTCGTTCTGGGGCGCCATCGACCAGCAGCAATTGCTGCCCTTCGGTGCTCCCGCCGAAATCGAGGCCGATGTGGCGGAGAAGATCCGGGTCCTCGGGCGCGACGGCGGCTACATGTGCTCGCCCGCCCACATCGTGCAGAGTGACACCTCGCTGGCAAACGTCGAGGCCTTCATTGCGGCCGTGCGCAAGCACGGCGCGTATTGCTGAAACCAGGAGAAGAGGCATGAATAGTCGCGAACGATTCCTCGAAGTGATGAACTTCAACCCCGACGTGCGCACCCTCAAGTGGGAGTTCGGCTTCTGGGGCGAGAACATCGCCCAGTGGTACCGGGAAGGGCTGCCCGAGAAGTATGGCACCAACCTGCCCACCCGGCTGACCACCGTCAGCGCCTCACTCTACACCACCGTCTGGACGCACGAGTGGCGCAAGAACCGCACCTATCTGGAGAAGTATTTCGGCGAGCGCGAGCAGCGCATCCCCCTGCCCAAGGGTATCGCCATCTGGGGCGGAGCGCTCTACTGGCCCAGCCAGGGCTTCCCCCTCGCGCTGGATGTCATGGACTACTTCGGCTTCGACCATACCACTGCCCAGGTGCCGGTCGAGCAGGTCTTCTACCCCATGTTCGAACCGCAGGTGCTGGCTGAGGACGAACAATACCTGGACTACATCGACGTGGACGGCGTGACGCGGCGCTTCCAGAAGGAGGAGAGCGTCATCCCCAGCGCCACCGCCTTCCCGATCCACGATTGGGACTCCTGGCAGAAGATCAAGGAAGACCGCCTGCGCCTGGACAACATCCGCGGCCGCTTCCCGGCCAACTGGGCCGAGTGGGTCCAGGAGTACAAAACCCGTGACTACCCGTTGGCCATCGGCGGTTATCCCTGCGGCTTCTTCGGCACGCTGGTGCACCTGCTGGGTTACGAGAACATCTTCCTGCAGTACTACGACACGCCCAACCTCGTCAAGGATATCCTCAACCACTTCACCACCCTCTGGATCGCCATCTGGGAGGAGATCCTGGCCGACGTCGAGGTAGACTGCTGCCACATCTGGGAAGACATGTCCTCCACCCAGGGGCCGATGATCTCGAAAAAGGTCTTCTACGAGTTCATGGCCCCCTGCTACCGCCGGGTGACGGACTTCCTGAAGGGCAAGGGCGTCAAGAACATCCTGGTGGACACCGACGGCAACTGCGCCCCGGTCGTGCCCTGGCTGATCGACGTCGGCGTCACCGGCTGCTATCCCATGGAGGTCAGCGCCGGGATGGACGCCGTGGCGTTGCGCAAGAAGTACCCTCGGTTTCAGATGATGGGCGGCATTCCCAAGTACGACATGGCCCTCGGCCCCGCCCGCATCGACGAGTTTCTCGAGCCGGTTAGCTGGCTGCTCGATCAGGGCGGCTACGTCCCCTTCGGCGATCATTGCATCTCGCCCGGCGTGAGCTGGGAGCAGTTCAAATACTACCGCCAGCGCCTGAACGCGCTCATCGATAGCAAGGGGAAGATCTGAGCTAAGCGCTAACGCTAGGTGCGCTGCGAACCCGTCCACATCGCCGATCAGAGCGAAGGCGGTCGCGACGAGAGTAATGAACTCATCTTCTGTATACACCCGTTAACGGAGCGCCTCATCGGGGGGCATCAGACCGTGCTCGGCGGCATAGCGAGTCAGTTCTGCGCGTGTCCGCACGCCGATCTTATCCTTCAGATTCGCTCGATAGTGTTCCACGGTGCGCGCACTCAGGCTTAGCTGCGCGCCGATTTCGGCCGTGGTGTACCCCAGCGCGACCAGCTTCAACACTTCGAGCTCACGCTGCGTAAGCGGTTCTACCGGCTCTTCCGCCTCGGGCTTCGCCTCGGGCTTCGCCTGGGGCGTCGCCTCGGCCGTCAGCAGAGCACGCGTCAGGGCCGAGTGGATGTAGACCTCGCCGCGCCGGACCGCGCGGATCGCTTCGAGCAGATCCGGCTCGGCCGCCCACTTCACCACGTAGCCCGCCGCACCGGCGCTCATCGCCGCCCGGAGCAATTCCGCGTCCTCATACGCCGTCAGAATGAGCACGATTGTCTCAGGTCGTGCCGCTTTCAGCGACGTCGTTTCATCGCTAAACAGGCTCGGCAGACCTTTGACCATCGTAGCCTTCCAGCGCTTAATCTGGTTCGGGTGAATCTCGTGTTCGGACGCAATCTCGGCGATCGTCTTTTCTTCACGCAAGACTTGTTGCACGATCTCGGCCTTGAATTGAGCATCGAAATGTCTTCGCATGGCTCTCATGATACCTTAACTCTGGCCGTTTTCGTGTCTAGATTTTCCCGTCCATTATAGCGGCGGCGAGCTCAGCGACGTAGGATTAGGCGTCATACAAACTCCTTGCCTCGATTTGCCAATTCTCGGAGATTTATATATATTGTCAACAGTAAAGTTGGTAAAGTTCCAGAACCTTAGGCCAAGGAGTATTAGTCATGGCATTCGAATTATCGCCTCTTCCGTATCCGTTTGACGCCCTGGAGCCGTATATCGACGCGACCACCATGCAGATCCATCACGACCGCCATCACGGCGCCTACGTCACCAACCTGAACAACGCCCTTGCCAAACATCCCGAAATGCAAAGCATCTCGAACATCGAAGAACTGCTGCGCGACGTGCACACCGTCCCCGAGGACATCCGCACTGCCGTCCGTAACAACGGCGGCGGCCATCTGAACCACTCGATGTTCTGGACTATCATGGCACCCAACGCCGGCGGGGAGCCCAGCGGGCCGCTGGCCGATGCCCTCAAGACCTCATTCGGCGACTTCGCGACCTTCAAGACGCAGTTCCAGCAAGCGGGGATGAACCGCTTCGGCAGCGGCTGGGCCTGGCTGATCGCCGACGGCAACCGCCTGAGCATCGAGAGCTCGGCCAACCAGGACAACCCGATCATAGAAGGCAAGCACGCCGTCATGGGGGTCGACGTGTGGGAGCACGCCTACTACCTGAAGTATCAGAACAAGCGCGCTGACTACCTCACCGCCTGGTGGAACGTCGTCAACTGGCCGGAGATCGCCCGGCGCTTTGCCGCGCTGCACAAGTAACTTGCACGTAGGGACGAGGCGCCCCGCTCCGCCTGGAGGGTCCCTCGTCCCTTTCACTAGCGTTTGACGCCGCGATTGACGCCAAGCTGTAGACGGAGGAACCACATGCAGTCCGCAACCTGGCTAGACCGTGAGGCTTACCTTTTCGCCGGCCACTTCTACGACCTGCCGGCCGGCCAGATGCACTACGCCCTTTTTTAAGGTTCACCTCCTTGACAGCCGTCCGGCCCGATGCTATCTTGTGAACGCTCACGTGTTCGTTCACGTGTTCAATCTAACACCTGTCGTCTGACACCTGGCGTTACCCGCAAGACTTAGCCGAAGACCTCAAGCTGCTGCGGCGCAAGCGCATCGCCATCGCGCTGTCGGCCTCCGACGCGCCCTTCCCGGCGCCGGACGTTGACATCGTCTACCTACATTTCGAGGGCGGCTTCGTGGTCGCCCGCACGATGGGCCGGGGCGCATCGCCATAGGCGACAAGCAGCCGGTCCTGCGCGGCATACGACTCTTCCACGGCAAGGCCGGCCGCGGCGTGTCCGTCGAGTTCAAGGTCAGGCTTGGCAAGATCGAAAAACTGGCTAAACTGCTGGATATCGAACTGGTCGTAAGGAGTTGCCCGCGATGTCTCCTCAACGCCGGACTAGGCGGTCGCCGCACCGTCCACCGAATCGTCCGCCGAATATTGTCATGATCGGCATCGACTCGCTGCGCGCCGACCACATGAGCTGCTACGGCTACCCGCGCCAGACGACGCCGCACCTGGACCGCTTCGCCGCGCAGGGTGCGCTGTTCGAGCGCACTTACAGCGCTTACATACCCACCACCAGCGGCTACGCGTCTATGCTCAGCGGCATGGATGTCATCACGACGCAGGTGGTGGCGCTACGCCATCTCGGACCGATGAGACCCGAGGTAAGCACGTTGCCCGAGGTGCTCCGGGAGGCCGGCTACAACACGACCTGCGTGGGCTTCCGCGGCAACCCGGCCTCGCGCGGCTTCGACACCTACCTTGACTTCGCGGGCTGGGGAAGCTGGAACGAGGGGCGCAGCCCAAAGGCCGAGAACCTCAACGCGGTCGCCCTGCCCGAGCTGGACCGCCTGGCAAAGCAGCGCCAGCCCTTCCTGCTCTTCCTGCGCCACATGGACCCGCACTCGCCTTACCTGCCGCCCGCGCCCTTCGAGCGCATGTTCTACCACGGCAACGAGTGCGACCCGAAGAATCGCTCCATGCTGCCGGTCATGTCCTTCAAGCCCTTCTGCGACTATTTCGCGAGCTGGATGCCGCCGGGCATTACCGATAAGGACTACGTGATCGCGCAATACGACGGCGCCATCGCCTACATGGATGCCTCGATCCAGGCCATCTTCAGCGCGCTGCAGGCCCGGGGTGTGCTCGATGAGACCATCGTCGTGATCAACAGCGACCATGGCGAGACGCTGTACGACCACGACTGCTATTTCGATCACCACGGGCTGTACGATCCAACCTTGCACGTGCCGCTGATCATCCGCTATCCCGGCCACGTGCCGGCCGGGGCGCGTGTGCCGGGCTATAACCTGCAGCAAGACCTGGCGCCCACCTTGCTGGAGCTGGCCGGGCTGCCATGCGAGATCCCGTTCGACGGCCGGAGCCTCATGCCGCTGGCGCGCGGCGAGGTGCCTTCACACGCCGGCGAATTCTACATCACCGAGAGCACGTGGATGCGCAAGCACGGCTGGCGCACCCCGCAATGGAAGCTCATCCTGGCCCTCGAGCCGGATTTCCACTTCAAGCCGCCCGTCGAGCTGTACAACCTGATCGAGGACCCGCAAGAGAATAACAACCTGGCCGATGCCTGCCCTGACGTGGTGGCCCTGCTCAAGGGGCGCATGGGGGCCTGGGTGGCGCGTCGCGAGCAAGAAACCGGCCTGCAGGACCCTATCCACCACCAGGGCGACTGGCATGGGCACGAGGGCGTAGGTTCGTTCACCAGCTCGCAACAAGCCTACGACACGCTGCACATCGGCGATCCGCAGCAGGCCGCGCAGCTGCAGGCGGAGTCGAGGCAATAACCGATCGGAGGAGGAGAACTACATGTCTCTCAAAGTCGCCATTGTCGGCGTCGGCAACATCGGCAATGTGCACGGCGGCGTCTACCAGAAACGCTCGGACGTGGAGATCGTCGCCGTCTGTGACATCATCAAAGAGCGTTCGGACCGCGCGGCCGAGAAGTACGGCTGCCAGGGCTTCTACTCAGTTAAGGAGATGCTGGCCAGCGGCATCCGCATCGACGCGGCCAGCATGGCGACCGCGGGCACGGAGAACGGCGGCGACCACTACACGCCGACAATGGAGCTGCTGGGGGTGGGCATTCCCGTGCTGGGCGAGAAACCGATCTCCAACGATGCCCGCAAGGCCGCCGAGATGGTCGCGCTGGCCAGGCAGAAGAACCTGCGCTACGGCATCAACCTCAACCACCGCTTCACGCCCGCCGCGCTGCGCGCCAGGGAGTGGGTCACGGCGGGCCGGCTGGGCGAGCTGAACATGATCAATATGACCATGTGGATTAACAACCCCAACGAGACCTCCCCCTGGTTCCACATCCGGGCCCTCCATCCGCACTCGCTGGACGTCATGCGCTACTACGCCGGCGATGTCGCCCAGGTGCAGGCCTTCTTCAAGCGCGGCCCGCGCCCCGATGGCCCCAATGGACGACGGGTGTGCTGGTCCAACGTCCAGGTCAACCTGCTGTTCAAGAACGGGATCCTGGGTCACCTGACGGGCAGCTATGAGGCGGGCGGCAGCTATGGGCTGGAAACCCTGGAGGTGGTCGGCTCCGAGGCACGCTTTGTCCTGCTCGACGCCTGCGAGCATCTCACGTTCTACCCGCGCCGCTCGATGGAGATGGAAACCTACGATTACCTCGGCGGGATGATGGGCTTCGGCGAAACCTTCGCCAGCCGCATCGGTCGCTGGGTCGAGCAGAACCTGGCCGGCGCCAAACCCGAAGAGATCGAGGGCTCCGGCGAAGAAGCCCTCAAGGCCCAGCTCATCATCGAGGCATGCATCGAATCCTGGGAAAAGGGCTCGGTCGTCACGCTGTAGCGGAAAGGGCATAACACATAACCATGCCAGGCACGTCTCTGATCACCATCGTCGGCCGCGGCCACTCCGGCACGCGCGCCATATCGCATACCCTGGCCGCCAGCGGCGTATTCATGGGCAGTCCCCTCAACGTCTCCGGCGACCTGCTGCCGCCGGACGACATGTACGCGGCCTGCCGCGTCCTCGCGCGTGCCGTCGAGTGGCGCGGCGGGTTGAACTGGGACTGGAGCCGCCTCGCGAGCCTGCCGATCCCGGCGGAGTTCACCGACCTGGTACATCGCTACTTGCGCTCGGTCGAGGAGAGCCCGGCGCCGCACAAGGGCTGGAAGATCCCGGAAACGACCCTGGTCTATCCGTGGATCAGCCGCCTGTTCCCCGACGCCCGCTACATCTTCTGGATCCGCAACCCCCGCGATTGCATCCTGGGCCGGCACCTGACCGACAACCTGGCGGACTTCGGCGTCCCGTATCCGCCCACCGAGGACGTGCGCCTGCGCCGGGCGATCTCCTGGAAATACCAGTACGACCTGGTCAAGGCCACCGCCCAGCCGCGGCACTGGCTCGAAGTATGCTTTGAGGACTTCGTGCTGCGCCAGGACGAGACCCTGGCCCGCCTGGAGGACTTCCTGGGCCTCAAGTTGTTCAAGATCCCCGTCCGCCCGGAGGCGGTGGACCGCTGGAAGCTGGAGGGAGGGACCAATTACTACGATTTCTTCGCGCCGGCCATGCGCGAGTATGGATACGAGGGACAATATGCTTAGAGTGTGTGTCATCGGCCTGGGGCCGATCGGTAACCGGCACGCCGATATCTACGCCTCCGACCCACTGGCGCAACTCGTGGGCGTCTGCGATATCGTGCGCGAGCGGGCGGATGCGGCGGCAGCCCGGCTGGGCGTGCCGGCTTTCTATGATGCCCGGCAAATGCTGGCTGCGCTGCGCCCGGACCTGTGCAGCGTGGCCACCGGCGGCTACGAGTACGGCAGCGACCATTACCTGCCCACCCTGCAGGCGTTGGAGGCGGGCTGCCACGTGCTGGGCGAGAAGCCGATCTGCAATGAGATCGCGCGGGCCGAGGAGATGGTGGCGCGGGCACGCGCGCTGGGGCTCTGCTACGGCATCGACCTCAACCACCGCTTCACGCCTGCCGCCTATGTCGCCAAACAGTGGCAGAACGAGGGCCGCCTGGGGCATCTGCTCTTCATCAACATGAGCATGTGGATCATGAACCCGGCCGAAAGCTCGCCCTACTTCATGATCAAGGCGCTCAACCCGCACACGGTCGACGTGATGCGCCACTTCGGGGGCGACATCGAGGCCGTGCAGTGCTTTGCCACGCACTCGCCGCAGCGTACCATCTGGACGACCGCCCACTTCAGCATGCGCTTCAAGAACGGCGCGGTCGGCGGGTTGACTGCCTCCTATGAGATCCAGCGCGGCCACCCGATGGAACGCTGTGAGGTCGGGGGGACGGGCGGGCGTCTGATCATCGACGACATGTGGCGCGAGGCGACGCTCTACCCCGCCGGGGACCTGGTCAAGCGGGTCTACACCAACCCGGTTTTCGGCGGCATGCGCGATTTCGAGGACACGTTCCGCAACCGCATTCACCGCTTTCTCGAGCAGGTGAGCGAAGGCGTGCCGCCGGAGCAGATCGACGGCTCCGGCGCCGACGGTCTCGCGGCTCAGAAAGTCCTGCAAGCCGCCATCGAATCGCTCGAAACGCAGACCGTCGTCTGCGTTCACTAACCACGTGGCAAGCCTTAGGGAAGGCTTAGAGACTGGAGGATCGATGAAACTAGGCGCTAACTCAGTTCTGTTTGGCGGCTTCGATATGGAGACCGCCTTCAAGCACATCGCTCTGGCCGGCTATGACGGGATCGAGGTTTCGGCGATCGACGGCATGAGCCGGCACCTGACGCTGGACTCGTGGCGCGCGGTCGCGCCGGAGATCAAGCGGCTGGCGCAGGCCTACAGGCTGGAGTTACTGGCCATGGAGCAGCCCTCGCAGGACCCGGCGGTCATGGAGACGGCTTTCCAGGCCGCAGTCGAGAGCGGCATCCCGCTGATCAACTGCGGACCGGGCGGGAAAAGCGGCGCTGCGGACGAGCGGCAGCGGTCGATCGACTCGATTGGGCGCCTGACGCAGATGGCCGAGCGCTACGGCGTGACCCTGTGCGTCAAGGCCCACGTGGGCGCGGCGATCGACAACACCCCCACGACCCTGCAGCTGATGGCGGCGGTCACCTCGCCGGCTTTCGGCATCGACATGGACCCGTCGCACATCTACCGCGCGGGCGAGAACCCGGTCGAAGCCCTGGCCGCGGTGATTGGGCGGGTCAAGCACGTCCATATCCGGGACTGTAAGGGGCGCCAACAGGGGCCGGGCCGGCCAGAGTTGCAGGCCAATGGCCGCGGCGATATCGACCTGGTGGGCTACATCCGCGTGCTGCACGAGCATGGTTATGCCGGGCCGGTGGATCTGGAGATCATCGGCACGCGCGACTACAGCCTGGTCCAATGCGCCGTCATCGCCGCCGAGTCGCGCGGCCACATGCAGGCCTGCCTGCAGGCCTGTGGCGCACGCTAGCCTCAGCCGGGATCAGGAGGGTAAACAGCAATGGAGCAAAACGCACCGAAGTAGCTGGCCAACCTGGATTGGCCATGGATGGGAAAACTCAGTCGATGATCTGGCCGTCGGCGAGGTGGTAGACGCGGTCGGCGAATTCGTCGACCAGCGAGTCGTGCGAGACCATCAGCACCGTGACTTGCTGTTCGCGCACGATGCGCTGGAAGATGCCGAGGATATCGCGCGCGGTGGAGCTATCGAGCTCGCCGGTGGGTTCGTCCGCCAGGATAAGCCGGGGACCGTTGGCGAGCGCCCGGGCGATCGCCACACGCTGCTGCTGACCGCCCGACATCTCATACGGGCGGTGGTGCATCCACTTGCGCAGGCCCACCAGGTCCAGGCTGCTCTCGGTGCGCTGGTTGCACTCCCGGCGCCGGCGCCCGGCCATGCGGGGCATCAGTTCCACATTCTCGAAAGCGGAGAGGGTGGGCAAAAGCGCGAACGACTGAAACACGAAACCGACCTGCTCGCGGCGCCAGCGGGTCAATTCCCGCTCGCTCATCTTGAGCAGTTCGCGGCCGAAGATGCTGACGCTGCCCGCCGTCGGCCGGTCCAGCCCGCCGATGCAGTTCAGCAGAGTGGTCTTGCCGCTGCCCGAGCGACCCTTGAGCGCCACGAAACACCCCGCGTCGACCGTCAGGCTCACGCCCCGCAGGGCCAGCACGTCCTGCGGTCCCACCTTATAGACACGGGTCAGCCCACTGGTCTCTATCGCCAACGCGCTGCTCTCCCCCTTTTCATCTTCCAGCATCCTCTCCCTCCCTGTTTGGGAATCCGGCCTACAGTTTAGCACGGCCCCA
>Ga0209540_10001299_pt1 | contig 19436 bp, 19 predicted proteins | sample BarGraIncu01121A_FD_184501 | JGI IMG/M metagenome (GOLD analysis project Ga0209540, IMG submission 184501) | Arctic peat soil microbial communities from Barrow, Alaska - Barrow Graham LP Incubations 011-21A (SPAdes) (version 2) | ecosystem: Environmental > Terrestrial > Soil > Wetlands > Peat... | reverse complement strand
ACACGCAGCAATGGTGCTGGGCTCTCGGATCGGCGCAGTCTGGCTGGGTGGGTAGACCTGCACTTCGGCTGTCTTCCAACTGGTTGAGCATCCGGTGCCTGGGATGGATCCGTCGACGGTGCGGACGACGAACTGGGCCCGTTGCCCCGGCTGGAGTTGCACCGGGCTATATGCCGTGCTATTTCGTGTAGCGGGATGTTGGATGACTGACCCGTTGGCGAACAGCAAGGAAAAACCGGGGTATCCGACCATCGAGCAGGTGCTTTGACCGTGATTCTTCAGGTAGTAGGTGACGTAGGTGCTTCCGGCTGCCGCACCGACGCGGCCTTGCGTGAGCGACAGGTATTGGGTCTGGCAGGACGCGACGCTGGTGTTCGCGCCAGTCGTCGGGGCTGTGGAAGAGGTCGCCTGTTTTGCGGTGCTCGTCGGAGTCTGGACACTGGACGATTCAGTCGAGGTCTGCCCTTGGGATGAAGTCGACGGTGAGGGGTTGGACGTCGAGGAGCACCCCGTCAGTAACGACGTGGTGATCGCTATCAGCCCGGCGACCGTCGAAAATGAGTTCTTCATTTCGCCTACCATTCATCAACGTTGGGAGCGCTACACCAAGATGACACACTCCTGAACTGGGCAACATTGCGCCGGGCACTTTGCGGTACAGATGGTGTGTTGAGCTGCGAACTGCTCCACAATCTGTTCCCTCGTCGTCCAGAGTCCCTCCTCGGCGGGTGCCGGAGTCACGTGGTCGGCCTGGTGGGCTTCTCCGACAGCGTCTCCCACGTCACTTCGGTGCTATCCGTAACGACGTAGAACTTGAACTTGGTGCGACCCGCCGGGCCTCGCTCGACCGGAACGGGTCTGGACGTGAACCACTGCTGGTATGTCGTGTACGCCGCCTCGTCCGCGAAATGCATCTCGGCGATCCGGTAGAAGCTGTACCCCTCAGGAACGCTGGCGGAGCCGCCGGAGGCCTGAGTCACCGGCCGGAGGACTTTGTTGAACACAATGCGGTCGAGGTGCGGGTTCGCGAGCAGGTCCGGAGCGTGGACTTCGAACAGCCACTTCTCGTATTCCTCCGGGGTCACTCCAGCCTCGATGTCGTATCCCAGGATCGTCTTGATCATGGTCCGGGTTCCTTTCCGTGGGGAATGATCGTGAAGCTTTCGGCATCCAACCCGAATCCTTCGAGCCGAACTTTGACGGGGCGGATGAGAACGCCGACCAGATCAGTGGCCACCTGTTCAGAGGTCCGCATGGGCGCTTTGGTGTGACCGTGTCGTCGCTGCTGCGCAAGGTGTTCCTGGTAGTTGGCGACTGTCCAGTCGTCGGACATGAACTCGGCCGTTCCCCGAACGGAGACGAACCGAGGCGGGAGCAACCCCAGGTCGAAGACGTGCGGTCGCTCGTTCGAGGCCTTCGGTGATGGTGACCCGATCCAAGAGACCTCGCTTCGAGGGTTGGTTTGCCACTGTTGCAGCCGCTTATGGCTCCGCCGTTGAATGAGCGCCACCGACCAGTCATCGGACAGGAAGGCGGTCATTGTGCGCGTCACCGGGTACCCGTTCCGGTCGAGAGTGGTGAGCTGGGCAAATCCGGCCTCCGCCGATACGAAGGCCAGAGCGTCTTGCCCAGCCTGGGCTGACCGGTGGCCATTGCTCGCCGTGTCATTCATGGTTGCTCCCTGGTTGGATGCGCCACCGGATCTGCTCGGCCGGCGTTCTATGGACCGTCCCTGTGATCTCGATGCCCGCAGCGAGTTGGATAGGGGAGCCGAAGAACCGGTGACGAACCTGCGGGAGAACTACGCGCAGAGGCTCTTGCTCATCTCGACTGGTGACGATCATGGACGTCCGGCCTCCAATGGGTTGGCTGCAGCACGAATCGCCATACCGAGCTCTCGAGGGGTGGGCCCGCTGGGCCAGGACTCAACTGCGTCGAGTAGATCAGCACCGACGGTGTCGCCGAATCCCAACGCGAAGAGCCTCATGGCTTTGCTTTGGATTCGGGCGTTCATCAGCGGGAGGTCGGAGTCGCCGCGCGGCCGCTCCACGCGGTCGGCGTACTGGGTTCCGTCGGTCATGGTGATCGAGACTTCAGCCGGCCGGCCGGCCGGGTAGCCGGCGTCCATCGACGGATCATGGGTGACCTCCACCCGCCCGGCGAGGTCGAGGACCTCAGACGAGTTCACCCTGTCACTCGTCTGCGACATCTCGTCCAAGCGGCCGTCGAGCAATGCGAGCGCAACCGATGTAGGAATGCTGAAGCGAGCCTCGAGCTCATTGCGGGCAACCCGGCTAAACGTAGCTGCGGCCGAATAGGTGCGAACCCGGACGCTGATGATCTCGTGTCGCAAGAACTCTTGTCCCCGCGCTCGTCGTAGAATGATCAGGTTCTCGATGGCGTCATTGACCCCGTGCAGGTGGGCGCAGGTGGGATGGAGCTTGATGTACCCCCGAAGCACTTCGTATCGCGGCCAGGCGCCGGGCTCCGGGCCCGACAGGTCTTCATCGATCCGGGTGGGGTCCCAGTCCTTGGCCCCAACCGCGGCGAGGTGCCTGTCGAGGGCTCCCGGCTCCGGCTCGAGTCCGGCCACGGCACCAAGCCCGAGCGTACAACCGAGTTCGGCGGATGCGCCAAGTAAGAGGTGGCCGCCCGTTTGACCGGCGAAGATCGTCTGGGCGTCGCTGACCAGCACGGCGGAGGCGGCCAGTTCGATGGCACGACGCACAGTGTCTGCATCTCCGGGACGCAACAGCTGCGCGACTGCCGTGGCAACCGCGATCTCGCCCCAGGTCCCGATGTCGTGCACTCCGGCGGGGGTTCCGCCCATAGCGATTCCAATTCGTGCCCCCACCTCGTAGCCAGCCAGGATGGCTGAGAGTGCGGCTTCGGCGGACGCGTCCAGCGCTTCTGCGTAGGCCAGAACGGCCGGTACGACGTGCGAGGCGGGGTGGCCGCGGGCCGAACGATGGCCGTCCTGCAACTGGTCTGCGGCCAACGCTGCTCCGTTGAGGACTGCGGCGGTGGCCGGGGGCCATCCGCGTGCGGAACCGATAACGGTCGCGGATCCTGTGGAGGTGACCTCGCCGAGGGTGGACGTGAGCCGGCGTAGTTCCTTCCGGCGACTGCCGAGTGACGTCACCGCTAGGCAGTCAGCAACCAGGACGATGAGGTGTTCCCGCACAGCGGCCGGGGCAGCGGAGAACTGGGTGGCCGCCGCACCGTGGGCCAGACGGCTCGCTAATGGTGCCGTGCTCCTCGACGACGGCATATGACGGTTGAGGGTCATGGGGTCCATTTCCGGCGCACAGGGCGCTATCGCAGGAGGTCCATGAGCGTCTGGACCGTCCCACCGTTGGGTAGGGCAAAGGCGGCATCGGCCACTTGGGCCGCGGCGGCGTCGCTGAGTTTGCGGTGTGCGTTTAACCTGAACTTGGTCGACAGTTCGCTTGAGGTCAGCGGGTTCCCCGGGCCTCCTCGGTTCATGTCCACGCGCACCTCGTGTCGGGTTCCATCGGTCAGGATCGCCCGTAGGACGGCAGGGAACTGCTGCGGGAAGATCTCGTCACAACGGGCGTCCGATACGCAACGGACCTTGGCGGCCAGGGCGAGCCGGGTCGGGTCCGCAGCGGCAGCGTTCGTGAAATCCTCGTGCCCAAGGCCAAGCCCGCCCCCGCCCGTCAGGGCCGCGGCGATCGTGTACGGACCGCTGAAGGCCGCGTGATAGCCCGATTCGGGATGTGCTTTGTCTTGCGCCGGCTCGGCGATCGTGCGCAGGACGGGTGTGGGAACCCCAAGTTCCAGCTCCGCGATGTCCCCTGGTTTGACCCCTCGCGCGCGTAACTGCAGCGCGGCGTCGATCCCGGCGTGGGTGAAGTGGTTGCAGGGGTACGGCTTGAAGAAGATTCCTGGTAGTTCCCAGTGCTCGCCCAGCCGGTCGACCACCGCAGCCACATCGGCGCGATCGCCACAGAACGCGTGCAGGAAGCCGAATCGTCCCTCGATGACGGTGGGAGGCCCCGTTAGCCCGTGCCGGGCCAGGTCAGCGGCGACCACACCCGCGTGGGCAGCCCAGCCGCAGTGGACTCGCTTGACGGTGCCTCCTGTGCGGTTCGCCTCGAGGAGTCCGGAACCCATGCTGGCCGCGATGCCGGCCGCGTGACCGATGCCGTCTGCGTCTAGCCCCAGGATCATGGCGGAGGCAACCGCCGCGCCGACCGCACCGCAGATGGAGGTTGCGTGTTGTCCCCGTTCAAAGAACACGGAGTTGCCCAGTTCGCGGTCGTAGCCGCCCATGCCCAGCCGCACAGCGACCTCGATTCCGACACCGGCAGCGTCGAGCAAGGCTTCGCCGGAGGCACCGTGCGCCTCCGCCATGGCCAGCGCCGCCGGTATAACGGGCGAGGACGGATGCAGCACCGAAGGCAGGTGGGTGTCGTCGAAATCCAGGGAATGGGCCAGCGTCCCGTTCACGAGCGCGGCGGCGGGAGCGGGCACACGCAGGCCGGAGCCGATGGCGGTGGCAAGCTCAGGGCCCCCCCAGGACCGCACGACGTTCGTAACGGCCTCGGCCGCCGGCTCACCGGTCGCTGCCAGAGCGTTGCCGGCAACGTCCAGAACCCGTCGTGCGACGTCCTGCCTCAAGGCGGCCGGCAGGCCTTTGCGCTGCACGGAGGAGGCCAGTGCGGCGAGCCGCTGAACGACCGTTTCCTGCCCGTTCCCGGTCACGCCGAAACCGCGGCGAAAGGCCGGATCGGGGAACCGGTGCCGCCCACGATTCGCAGCGGGGCCATGACGAACACGAACTCGGTCAGGCCTTCCTTTGAAGCCTCCTCCAGGTTGAGGTGCTCAATTATGTGGATGCCTGCATCCACCAGGAGAATGCGATGAACTGGCAGCACCTTGTGGCCGGCGCCGGCTCGGATCTGTTCGTATGCCGTGGTGTCGGATCCAGTCGTCGTGACCCCAGTCTCAGCCAAATATCGGGCGGCATCCGGGGTCGGGCCCGGCACCCCGTCGGCCTGGCCCTGATACCGAGCCGCGTCATCGAAGTGACGTGCCCATCCCGTCCGAATCAAGGCCACGTCACCTCGTTCGAGAGTGACGCCTGCGGCGTCGGCCGCCGCCTGCAGGTCTTCCGTGGTGACTCCATAGCCAGCAGGGAGGACCTCCACGCTCTTGGTCGCGGCGACGTCGAGCAAGACGCCCCGAGTCAGCAGCGCCGGGGTGTGTTCGGCACCCAGAGCGCTGAAACGGCCACCGGTCTGCGCCTCGGCTGCAACGACCCCCCCATGGAGCAGGCCATTCTGGCTGACATGGGACAGCGCGTCCACGTGGGTCCCAACATGGCCGCCGGTCACGATGATCTCGTTCGAGGCCGACCCGCCGTCGGGGCGGATCATGTCGCCATGGCGGCGGATGAGCGTCATGCGGAACCCGGGATGGTTGGGCGAGCAGGGCATGCCGGTGAAGTGGGGATGGCCCAGCTCAATGAGTCGCACTCCCGCCCGCACCGCCGCCAGCAGGTCTGTCTGGCCATGAGTTCTCGGTGCGACTGGCGGGTTATGGACGCTCATGAGGACTCCTGATGTGGTGATGGCGTGGCTCCGGGGATGCCTGGCGAGAAGCTCGGTTGACTCGGCCCATTGCCCAGTTCCAGCACGAGTCGGGCCCTGTCCACGACGGCCGGATCGATGAAGTGGCCCTTGTCGTCCAGGACGGCGACTTCTCCGCGGAGTCGGGCTTGTTCGAATGCCTCGACGATGGCCACTGCCGCGTCGATTTCGGCCGGTGACGGGGTGAAGACGCTGTGCACCACCGGGATCTGACGCGGATGGATCACCGATCTTCCCAGGAATCCCGTTTGGCGGGCCTGTTCGGTGCTCGTGCGTAGGCCCTCGGTGTCGGCGACGTTCGTCCAGACACTTTGAATCGGCGACGGGAGCCCGGCGGCCCTTGATACCGCCACGACCCAGCCTCGAGCCCAGACCAGACCCTCCTCCGACACGACCCGCAGATCTGCGGCGAGATCTGCCTCGCCCAGCCCGATGCCCGCCACCTGGGGGTGGGCCGCCGCCAGTTCTTGGGCGTTCATCAGTCCGGCTGCCGTCTCCAGTAGCAGTTGTAGCGGTAGCCTCGAACGTTGTGCGACACCCCTGACGACGACTGCGCTTTCCGTGTGCGGCACTCTGAGTCCGTCGAGGGGCGCCCCGTGCAGGGCGTCCAGGTCGGCTTCTCCCCACGGACCCATGGGGTCGTTGACGCGTACCCACAGGCGTGGAGCTCCATCGTCCGCCGCGCGGGTCTCCGCTGCGCGGATCGCGGACTGACGCGCCAGTTGCTTGTGCTCAGGAGGCACCGCGTCCTCTAGGTCGATGACCACAGCGTCCGCGCCTGCGGCCAAGGCCTTCGCGATGCGTTCCGGGTGGTGGCCTGGTACGTAGAGCCACGAACGCGCAACCCTGGTCATGCGCCGGGTTGTCCTAATCGCGCCGGGAGTCCTCCGCGCCACCCGAGGTGCCGGGAGATCGTTTCGGCGGCATCCAGGAGCAGGGGAACGAACCGTTCCCGGGTCGCGGCATCGAACCGCGCAGCCGGACCGCACACCGAGATGGCGCCGACGACCTCGCCGTCGAAGCCGAAGACGGGGGCGGCGATGGATCCGGCTCCCTCCTGGCGTTCTCCGTCAGACCATGCGAAGCCAGCTGCACGGATCTCGCGCAATCTTTGTCGCAGGGCGGCAGGGTCGGTAACCGTCCGGCTGGTGAGCATCTCGAGGTGCCCTTCGTGGAGCAAGGGCTCCTGCTCGCTTTCTGGCAGGAAGGCCAGGATGCACGTACTGGAACTGCCGGCGTGCAACGGGAAACGCCGCCCCAGCTCGACAGTCATCTTGATCTCGCGAGTGCTCTCGACCTGATCCAGGTAGACCCGGCCACCGGGGACCAAGGCTGACACGGTGACGGTCTCGTTGGTGGCCTTCTGCAAAGACCGCAGAACTGGCAAGGCAGCCGAACGCAGCTCGGAACCTCTCAAGGCCCGTGCACCCAGTGCCGCAGCCGCGGGACCGAGCTGATAGCCGCGAGTGCGCGGGTCGCTGGAGAGCAGCCTGCGATCGACCAGCGAGTTCAGGATCCGGTAGACGACGGCCTTGGAGAGGTCGAGCTCACGGGCGATGGTGGTGACCCCTAGCGTCCGGGGCCCGTCGGTGAAAACCATCAGGACGTCGGCGACCCGGGCCGCAGCCTCGGTGCCTCTCAGTTGCGTCACGTACGCCTCTCTCAGATCCCAGCCACCGGCTGGCGTCCGCCTCATTCGGTAGTGTTTCTCTGATCGGAACAACATTTGAACACGTTCAAGAATCTGGGTCAACACTCAGCCGACATCTAACTTACTTGTATCAAACGAGATTGATGAATACCTAGACAGCCCTTGACCAATCAGAGGTCTCGGTGTCAGCATGAGGGATCCATTTCTGTTCCGCTAACCGGAACATGACAACCGTCCAGGAGATGACATGAGGAAAAGCTGGCTGGTAGTACTGGCCTGCGCCGTTCCGATGGCGCTAACGGGGTGCGGCGGGTCCGCACCGACCGGTGCCACAGGTGGCGCCTCCAGCGTCAAGGCGGGCGGGACGATCAAGATAGGGTCCCTGCACCCCCTCAGTGGCTCATCTGCGGCGGACGGCCAGCAGATGGACAACGGAGCCAAGCTGGCCGTTGAGGCCATCAACAAGGCCGGGGGCATCAAGTCCCTCAAGGGCTCGAAGCTAGAGCTGCTCAGCGGTGATACCCAGGGCAAGCCTGAAATCGGACAGAGTGAGGCTCAGCGGCTGATCCAAGCGGGCGCGGTGGCCCTGGTCGGGACCTACCAGAGCGCGGTGACGGCCAACGTGTCAAGCGTGGCCGAGCGGAACAAGGTGCCGCTGGTCATCGACATCTCCGCCGCAGACTCGATCCTGAAGCAGGGGTACAAGTACACCTTCCGCGTCCAGCCGAGCTCGACGGTTCTGGGCACCCAGGGTGCCCAGTACCTCAGTGATGTGACCAAGGCCGCTGGCAAGCCCGCGAAGAAGGTCGCGATCCTGCACGAGCAAGGCCCATTCGGCTCGGGCATCCGTGACGCGTTCGAGGCCAAGGCCAAAAGCCTGGGCATCGCGATTGGTCCGGTGATCAGTTACGACGCTGCCAGCGTCTCCGACCTGACGACCCAGATCACCGCCGTCAAGGCTTCAGGTGCTGACGTCCTCATGGTCGCCGGGTACTACGCAGACGGAGTCCTGGTCGCCAAGGCCGTCAAGACCGTGCAGCCGTCGCTGACCGCGGTGATGGGCGTCGCTGATGGCGCCTTCGACCAGCCTCAGTTCCCGAAGGACGCCGGTAAGGCGGGCGAGGGCTACTTCGACGCGAACTACCACGCCGACATGACCAAGCCCGCGATGCAGGAACTCGCCAAGCTCTACCTAGCGCGATACCACGATCAGATCCGCACTGGCGCGGTCCTTGCCTATGACTCCGTGCGGGTCATCGCTGACGCGCTCGAGCGAGCGGGTGACTCGGCGCCGACCAAGGTTCGTGACGCGATCGCCAAGGTCAGCCTCGAGTCACTGATCGCCCAAAAAGGTCCGATCACCTTTGGCGACACCGGCGAGAATATGAACGCGACACCGATCCTCATGCAGGTTCAGGGCGGTGTAGTGAAGCAGGTGTTCCCCGCGGACAAGGCTGAGTCCAAGCCGATCTTCCCGGCGAACCCTGGACGATGAGCCCGACCTCCGGCCAGCCGTCACGCGCGTCATCGGGCGCCTCGCCCGATGACGACGTGGCGGCCCACGACCACGAAGTCATCAGCCGCGGAACGACACGCCGGCGGTACGTGCAACGCGGAGTTATCGTCCTGATCCTCATCGTGGCCGCCCTCGCCTTGGCATACATGCGGTCCGGCAGCGCAGTGGTAGTGACTCAGGCCGTCGTGACCGGGATCCTCACCGGCGGCGTGTACGGCCTGGTGGCCATGGGGCTCACCCTTATCTTCGGGGTACTGGACATCGTCAACTTCGCACATGGTGCCTTTCTGGCGCTGGCGCTGTTCGTGACGTTCTGGCTCGTCAACACGGTGGGGATCCATCCCTACGTGGCCTTGGCAATCACCATTCCGGTCATGTTCGGGATCGGCTTCATGGTCCAGCGAGGCGTCCTTGCTCGTGCCATAGGCAAACCCTTGGAGAACCAGCTACTGATAACTCTGGGGATATCCCTGGTCATCGAGAACACCTTGCTCTTGTTCTTCGGAGGCGATCCGCGTTCGGTAGCGCTGCACGGTGACCACGCCTTGCATGTCTTCGGAGCAGTCGCCGATCTTTCGCGTGTTCTTGCCTTCGCCGGTGCTCTCCTGTTGGCTGGTGTGCTGTACCTCCTGCTCCAGCGCACTCGCCTGGGCACCGCGATCCGCGCGGTGGCGACCAACGACATGGGTGCCCAACTGGTGGGCATCGACACCCGGTTGATCTACGCTCTCACTTTCGCGATCGGTACCGCATGCGCAGGGGCGGCGGGCACGCTCGTCGCTCCGCTGGTGACAATCGAGCCGACCTCTGGCGACATGTTCAACATCATCGCCTTCGTGGTGGTCGTTCTCGGTGGGATGGGCAACGTCATCGGCGCCCTGGTCGGAGGACTCATCATCGGAGTGACTGAACAACTCAGCGGGCTGTACCTACCGGGACAAAGCCCGCTGCTCTTGGTCTTCATCGTCTTCGTGCTAGTGCTGTTCCTACGCCCGCAGGGTCTGTTCGGGAGGACCTCGTGAGCACAGGGACCCGAGAGACACAGAAGCTTACGAAGGCCCTTCCACCGCAGATGTGGAACCGACACCTGGTTGCCATCGCCGTGCTGACGCTGATCCTCATACCGGCGCCCTTCGTCCTACCAGCGGCGCAACAGGCGGTGGCCGTCCGCGTGCTCATCTTCGCCTTGATGAGTATCGGCTGGAATGTCATGAGCGGGTTCGGTGGCATGTTCAGCTTCGGACACGCGGCCTACTTCGGCCTGGGCGCGTACACGAGTGCGTGGCTGCTGGTCAACCATGACGTTTCCCCGTGGATCGGGATGCTCGCCGGGATGGTCGTGGCCGCGGCGTTCGCCGTGCTGGTCGGTTTCCTGTCGCTGCGCTACCGACTCAAGGGCGCGTACTTCGCCCTGGCAACGTTCGCCTTCGCCGAAATGCTTCGGCTATGGGCGACCAACAGCGACTTCGTTAATCGCGCCGTCGGCTATCACGCGCCGCTTCGCCCGGATGCATCCTGGTGGTACCTACAGTTCGACCCGGGCTCTGCCAACTACTTCTTCGCCGCTCTCGCGCTGACGGTAGCCGCCCTGGCCTGCAGTGTGTTCTTCCTGCGGTCGCGGGCCGGCCAGTTCACGCTGGCCATCAGGGACGACCAGGACGCTGCCTCCGCGCTCGGTATCCCCGTCATGCGCTACAAGCTCTTCGCCATGGCGCTCTCTGCGGCGATCACATCGGTAGCGGGTGCCTTCTATGTCCAGTACTACCTGTTCATCGATCCTGAGCTCGCCTTTGGTTCGGGCGTCTCGATCCAGGCCATTCTTCCCGCCGTCATCGGCGGTGTGGGCACCATCTGGGGGCCCGTAATCGGAGCGTGCGTGCTGGGTCCGCTCAGCGACGTGACCGCCACCATCTTGCGCAACCCACCGGCGGCGTTGAGCTTCCTCCAAGGCAGAGCCGGCCTTGACGTGATCGTCTATGGCGTACTGCTGATCGTCATCGTCTTGCTCCTCCCGCGGGGAATCTATCCAGCACTGCGCAAGAGGTGGTCACGCAAATGAGCCTGTTGCGCGTAGAAGGTCTGTGTAAGTCCTTCAAGGGCCTCACCGCAGTTTCAGACGTCAGCTTCGAGGTCACCGAGGGAAGCATTCTTGGCATCATCGGGCCCAACGGTGCGGGTAAGACCACGATGTTCAACCTTGTCGCCGGTGCCGTCAAACCCGATTCCGGGACGGTGCACCTCGGTGACCGGGACATCACAGGGCAACCCCCGCACGTCATCGCGGCCGCGGGGATGGCCCGCACCTTCCAGCTCACCCGTCCCTTCCACTCCCTGAGCGTTCTCGACAACGTCACCATCGCGGTCCTCGCCGGCGGCGGCAGCCGCAGACGTGCCCGCGATACGGCGGCCGACGTGATCGAGCGAGTCGCCCTGGAGCAATGGCGCGACTCGCCCAGTGAGGGCCTGCCCACTGCGGCGTTGAAGCGCCTCGAACTCGCCCGATCTCTGGCGATCAAACCCAGGGTGCTCCTTCTTGACGAGGTCATGGCCGGCCTCGTTCCAGTGGAGCGGGCTCCCGTCATGGATCTTCTGGAGCACCTGCGAGACGCCGAAGGGGTCACCCTCGTCTTCGTCGAACACATCATGGCGGCCGTGATGCGTCTGTCCGACTCGGTCCTGGTACTCGACCTTGGCTCCGTCCTCACGACCGGTTCGCCGGAAGAAGTGACACGGGACCCCCGCGTCATCGAGGCATACCTCGGAGAGGAACCGCCCAGTGCTGAAGCTTGACAGGGTCTGCGCCGGCTACCACGGTCTCCAGATCCTTCACGAGCTCGACCTTCACGTCGACCAGGGAGAGATCGTCGCGATCGTCGGCGCCAACGGCGCAGGCAAGACCACGACCCTGAAGACCATCTCCGGGATGCTGCACCCGACCAGCGGCACGATCACGTTCGACGGTGAGGAGGCAACCGGGATCCGACCCAGCGAGCTGGTGCGCCGGGGACTCGTGCATGTGCCGGAGGGACGCGCCTTGTTCGGCCCGCTCACTGTCGAGGAGAACCTTCGGATGGGTGGCTGGACCCGAGGCAGAGTGTCACTCGACCAAGCACTCGCCGAGGTCTTCGCTCTCTTTCCCGTCCTGGCCGAGCGGCGACGTCAAATGGCCGAAACCTTCAGCGGCGGACAGCAACAGATGCTGGCGATCGGCCGCGCGCTCATGGCCCGACCCCGCCTGCTCATGCTCGACGAGCCTTCCACCGGGCTCTCACCCAAACTGACCTGGGCGGTGCTTGACGCCGTCAAGACCATTCGGGACCGGGGAGTTGCTGTCCTTCTCGTCGAACAGAACGCGGCCCAGGCGCTCAACATGGCAGACCGGGCGTACGTTCTCGAAAGCGGTAGTTCCGCCCTCCACGGTCCCGGGCCTGAGCTCGCCCGCGATGACCGGGTACGCGCCGCCTACCTCGGCCTGTGAACGTCGACGTGACCACCGAAGTCATCGAAGCAACCCAGCAGCTCGGTGTCTGGGCTGCGGCCTTGCGCTGGGACGACGTTCCGCGCGCAGAGCAGGACCGACTGAGGCTCATTCTGATCGACACGCTAGGGGTCATGGTGGTCGGAGCCAGGGAGCCTGAGCAGCGGCGGCTGGTTGCCGCCTGGCATCCGACCCCGGGATCCGCTCCACTGGTCGGGGCCAACTGCCTCACCACCGCTGACACGGCCGCCTGGCTGAATGCAACAGCGCTCGTGCGCCTTGAACTCGACGAAGGACACAAGTACGCCAAGGGTCACCCTGCAGCGCACGGATTCCCCGCGGTGCTCGCCCTAGCCGCGGAAACCAACGCAACAGGCCCTGACACGATGGCAGCGCTCGTCACCTGCTATGAGGTGGCGGCCAGGTTTGGTCGAGCGACCCGGCTTCGATCCGGTGCGCATCCTCATGGATCTTGGGGAGTCGCTGGAGCTGCAGCGGGTTGCGCGAGGCTGCTCGCGCTAGGGCCGGATCAGGTGGCCGCCGCGATTGACACCGGTTCCGGCATGCCGATCGCGGGGCACTTCTCGACTGCACTGGACGGCAACCCGGTCCGAGACGCCTGGATGAGTGCCTCAAACATGTCCGGGATCGCAGCGGCGCGGATGGCCGTCGCTGACATCGCCCGGAACACCGGGACCGCAGCCCTGTCGCTGGGGCAGCTGCTCGGGGAGTTCGATCCCGGCGCATTGACTGACGCGCTGGGCGAACGGTGGGATCTGAGCAGCGGCTACTTCAAACGACACGCGTCGTGCTCCTTCACCCATCCAGCGGCCGACGCCGCCCTAGTCATTCGCGAGGCCATGACGCCGGCGCAGGTGGCAGGTATCGACGAGATCCGCGTCGAGACCCACTCCCTGGCTGTCGGGCTGGGACGAACCAGTTGGAACGAGAGACTCTCGGCGCTCTTCTCGACCCCGTTCGTCGTGGCCGCCGCGCTGCATCACGGAAACGTCCACCCTGCGGTGTCGAGCGAGGAACAACTTCAGAACCCGGCAGTCAGATCGCTCGCGGCCAAGGTGACCGTCCTCCTGTCAGAGGACCTCGACGCGCGCCTTCCCGACGAGCGTTCGGCCCGGGTCACGATCCGTTTCGGCGGATCCGAACACGTGGTCGAAGTCCCCAATCCAATCGGCGACAGCGCGCATCACCCGATGGGAGAGCCCGAGATCCTGTCACTGCTTCACTCGCTACTTGGCGACACCGCGGCGGTCGAGACGATTCGGTCGGTCGTCAACGCCCTGACCTCCAGCCAGGAAGCGACGCCACTGCTGCAGCAACTAGCCGCGATATGAGCGTCCCGACATCCAACCGACCGGTCAATGAGGAGCAGACATGCGCATCTATGCCGTGACACCCATTCACGTGGGTGAGGTGGAGCTGGCCCGACGAAAGGCCCGCTACGACGAACTGTCTCCGCCCGGGCTCTCCGTTGACCTCGCCGACATCGGACCGCAAGCCCCGCGCGCACTGGAGACAGCTCGGGACGTGCAGAACAGCGAAGCCCTCGTCGTCGAGGCGCTCCGCCGGGCTCCTGAGGGTTACGACGCACTCATGCCCGACTGCGTTCTTGATCCGGGAGTCGCAGACCTTGCCGGAAAGTTGTTGACCCCCGTGATCGGCATACTCCGGATCAGCCTGGGCTGGAGCATCCTCATGGGCCGACCCAGCGCGGCCGTCGCCCGGAACGATGCGATCGCCTCAGAAATCATCGAACGCGTCAAGGGCTACGGGTGGTTCGATTGCTTCCACGGCGTCGAAGTACTGAAGCTGGAGGTCGACTCCATCGCGGACACCCGTCGTTGGGCGGACGCGCTCGACGGGGCCGTTCAGCGGCTTGCGCGGGTCGGTGTCGCGGATGTCATCAACGGATGCTCAGCCGTCGACCTTCCCGAGGATCGGTCCCAACGTACCGTTCGCGTTGTCGACCCCACACAGCTGGCGCTTCGCCTTCTGGCAGCAGGAGGTGTGCAGTGAGCCGCAATGGTCCTGACCTCGTGGTGGCCGGTGCCGGCGGCGGGCTGGTCGCGGCGCTCAGGGCGGCCCAGCTCGGGTTTGACGTGCTCATCGTTGAGACCAGCCCCCACTATCGCCGCGGCAACAACACCTCCATGTCAACGGCGATGATCCCCGGAGCGGGTTCCAGGTGGCAACGGGAGGCCGGGATCGAGGACTCACCCGAGCTCTTCGTTCATGACGTCATGAAGAAGACTCATGGTCAGGGCGACGAGCGACTCGCCCGTGCCCTGGGGCAGGTCAGCGCCCGCCTCGTGGAGTGGCTCGCGGACGAGATGGGTCTGCCGATCGAGCTCGTGACGGACTTCCACTACCCCGGGCACTCCGCCGACCGATGCCACACCGTTCGCGGCCGTCACGGCTCTGTTCTGCTCGACTATCTCATCGGGCGGGTCAACCTGTCCGAACGCATCGACGTGCTGATGCCAGCGGCCCTTGCCGATGTGGAGCTCGACGCGACAGGGGCAGTCACGGCAGCGGTGGTGGAGCAGCCGAACGGGGCCCGCGAGAGCATTCAGACACGGCATGTGCTCATGGCCACCAACGGTTACGGCGCAGACCGCTCGATGGTCGAGCGATACATGCCAGAGATCGCCTCGGCCGTCTACCACGGCAGCGAGAGTTCACGCGGCGACGCGCTGCGCATCGGAACGTCGCTGGGTGCTGCCAGCGCCTTTCTCGACGCCTATCAAGGCCACGCTGCACTCGCCAAACGCGCTGCGACCCTTGTCGGCTGGGCCACCATCATGCACGGCGGAATCTTGGTCGATCTGACCGGCCGTCGTTTCGGAAATGAAACCTCGGGATACTCGGAGTACGCGGCGGCGCTCGCCTCCCGACCGCAGGCCGAGGGCTGGCTCATCTTCGACAAGAGGGTCCATGACTTATGCCTCTCCTTCACCGACTTCAGGCAGACGGTCGAGAGCGGGTCGCTGGTCTGGGCTGACACGATCGAGGGCCTGGCCGCCGCTACGGGACTGGCCGCGGATGCGCTGAAAGCTGAGTTGACCACGGTGACGGCGGTGGCCTTTGGCCAGCAAACCGATCACTTCGGCAGGGTCGTTTTCGAAGCTCCACTCACCCCGCCGTATGCCGCCGTCCGGGTTGTGCCTGCGCTGTTCCACACCCAGGGTGGTCTCGTCGTCGACGAGCATGCACGCGTGACCAAGCCGGACAGCGCTCCCATCATCGGTCTGTACGCGTCCGGTGGTGCCGCGGCGGGAATCTCCGGTCATGGCGCCGCGGGCTACCTCGCCGGAAACGGACTGCTTCCGGCTCTCGGCCTGGCCTTCCTGGCGGCCGAACACGCCGCTCAACAATCGGGCGCCAGCCCAGAGCATCAAACCGAGAAGAGGAACTCATGAAGCTCAACACCCTCATCAAGAACGTCACAGTAATCAGACCTGAGGCGCCTAGTTCCCCCGACGGTGAGGCACTGGATCTGGGAATCGTCGACGGACGCTTCGCCAGAGTCGAAGCAGACATCCCCGACGGAGATGCCGATACGGTCATCGACGGGCGAGGGCTGCTGGCCTTCCCAGGTGTAGTAGACGCCCACCAGCACTGGGGCATCTACAACCCGCTGAGCGAGGACACCACGACCGAGAGCCGCGCCAGCGCCCAAGGTGGAGTCACCACCGGTCTCACGTATATGCGGACGGGGCAGTACTACCTCAACCGCGGAGGCCCCTACTCGGAGTTCTTCCCGCAGGTTCTTGAGCAGTCCAGGGGCCGCTCGTTCATCGACTATGGGTTCCACCTCGCCCCCATGATGCGGGAGCACATCGATGAGATCCCGTCGATCATCGAGGACTTCGGAGTCACCTCATTCAAGATCTTCATGTTCTACGGGAGCCACGGCCTGCACGGCCGGTCTGCCGACCAGAGTTCGTTCCTGATGATCCCCAAGGAGGAGCGGTACGACCTGGCCCACTTCGAGTTCGTCATGCGTGGCGTCCAGGCGGCTCGCGAGAAGCTCAAGGACAGAGCTGACCACATCTCGTTGTCTCTGCACTGCGAGACCGCAGAGATCATGACCGCCTACACCCGCATGGTCGAGCAAGAGGGCACTCTCAAGGGACTTGCTGCATACAGCGCGTCACGGCCGCCGCACTCCGAGGCCCTCGCAGTCACCATTGCGGCGTTCCTCGCCGACGAGACAAACCTGCCAAACATCAACCTGCTGCACCTGTCTTCACGCAAAGCACTCAAGGCCGCCATGCTCATGGCCACGACGTTCCCCCATGTGGACTTCCGTCGAGAAGTGACCATCGGTCACCTGTTGGCAGACGTGGACACGGCGCACGGGCTGGGCGGAAAAGTCAACCCGCCGTTGCGTCCGAAGGAGGACGTCGAGGCCCTCTGGGAGTACCTGGTCGATGGGAGCATCGACTGGGTCGTCAGCGACCACGCGTGCTGCAAGGACGAAAAGAAGTTCGGCGAGCCGCGCGACGACATCTTCGCCGCGAAGTCCGGGTACGGAGGTGCTGAGTACCTGCTGCCTGGCCTGGTCAGCGAAGGCCGCAAGCGCGGCCTGTCGTACCAGCGCATCGCCCAACTGACGTCCTGGAACCCTGCGCAGCGCTACGGCCTGACATCCAAGGGAACGATCGGGGTGGGCTACGACGCGGACTTTTGCCTTGTCGACCCGAACAGATCCTGGACGGTTCACGCGGAGGACTCCGAGTCCACGCAGGAGTACACGCCCTTCGAGGGATTCGAGATTGATGCCCGGGTAACCGACACTTGGGTTCGCGGCATGCAGGTTCTGGACCGCGGCAACATCGTCGGAAGCCCACGCGGGCAGTACTGCCACCGCGGCAAGACGGGCTGACCAGCCCAGTCTTCATCCAACCCCTGACCAACCGTTGACCAGCCGTTCCACCGTGCGTGGGCCGGCCACCCCTTTGGAGCCAAGACGTGCCTGACAACGACGCGGACGGTCCGCTAACGGGCTTGCGAGTCATCGACCTCGCGACAATCTTGGCGGGCCCCTTGACCGCTCAGATCCTCGGCGACTATGGCGCCGATGTCATCAAGATCGAGCACCCCACCCGGGGTGACGGGATGCGCGGGCACGGTCTGGACAAGGCGGGGGAGCCGTTGTGGTGGAAGATGATCAGCCGCAACAAGAGGACTCTCGGCCTGTATCTAGGCGACCCGGATGGGGCCGACGTCTTTCGCCGGCTGGCGAAGACGGCCGATGTCATCATCGAGAATTTCCGGCCGGGGACCCTCGAACGGTGGGGGCTCGGCTACGACGTGCTCTCGGCGGACAATCCAGGCCTGGTCCTGTTGCGCGTCACCGGCTTCGGCCAGGCGGGACCGTACGCGCAACGGCCAGCCTTTGGCACCTTGGTGGAGGCAATGAGTGGTTTCGCGCACCTCACGGGAGAGCGGGACGGTCCGCCAACGCTCCCTGCATTTGGCCTCGCTGATTCAATCGCGGGGATCGCGGGGGCGGCCGCGGTCTCGATGGCGCTCTACCAACGGGCCAAGGACGGGCACGGGCAGATGATCGATCTGGACCTCCTTAGCCCCATTATGACGGCGGTCGGTCCGGGCGTCATCTATGCTGATCAACTGGGTATCGATCAAGAACGCAACGGCAACCGGTCGAGCAACAACGCGCCCCGAAACACCTACCGAACGGCTGATGGTCACTGGGCGGCCATCTCCACGAGCGCCGACAGCATCGCTGAACGTGTGATGAAACTCGTCGGACATCCCGAGGTGCTTGAAGAGTCTTGGTTCGCTACGGGCCGGCAACGAGCACAACACGCTGACTTGCTCGACGGCTACGTCGGCGACTGGATCAGCCAGCGCACCTGGGCCCAGGTCGCCCGGGCGTTCGAGGAGGTTGGCGCGGCCGTTGCGCCTATATACAAGCCCAGTGAATTGCTTCAGGACCCTCAAGTCCAGGCCATGCAACTGATCACCACGGTTGACGACGCCGACCTTGGGCCGATTCAGATGCAGAACGTGATGTGGAGGATGGGTCGCACCCCGGGCCGCATCCGCACCACAGGTAGGGCGCTGGGGGCTGACTCCGACGAGATTCTTGAAGGAGAAGTCGGCCTGACGCCCCATGAAGTCGCCGAGCTTCGGCGCAGGGGTGTCGTGGGCTGAAAAGGTCAACGTCCCGGCCTTCGGCGTTACCGGGACAGCGAATTGCGGAGAGTGTGGTCGCCCGCGGTGGAGATCGACGTCATAGAAGGGCCACGGACACAACGCACGCCTGCACAATTCCAATCGCGACTTCGAATGGTAATCAGGCAGGTGTCCAGTTAGTTGCACGATACGGGTTCAGTGGGGATCGGCTCTCTGACCAGATTCCTGACCGAGAGATGCTGAGACGGGGCGGGAGACCAGGGATCCCCAGGAGCCACTCAAGACGATCGTCGAAGGAGATCTGAGACGTACGGGACGCGCTGGTACGCGTGGGCTGTGGCCTTGTGCGCTCATGACCCGGAGGTCGCAGGTTTGCAGTTCGCGGAGGCGTTGTTACGGTCGCCATTTCGCACGGGAGGCGGCCGCATAGGGTGGCCGCTATGGAACTGCGCCTGTTCATTGAGCCTCAGCAGGGGGCGTCGTATGCCGATCAGCTCGCTATCGCGCGGAAGGCAGAGGAGTGTGGCTTTCCTGCGTTCTTCCGCTCGGATCACCTGCTCGTCATGGGCGACGGCGATGGCTTGCCCGGGCCGACGGACACCTGGACGACGCTGGCGGGCCTGGCCCGCGATACCAGCACGATCCGACTTGGCACTCTGGTGACATCGGCAACGTTCCGGCACCCTGGGCTACTGGCGGTGCAAGTGGCCCAGGTCGACGAGATGTCAGGTGGACGGGTCGAGCTTGGGCTTGGCGCGGGCTGGTCGCAGCGGGAGCACGCGGCATACGGCATCCCGTTCCCCGAGTCGGTGGGTGAGCGGTTCGACCGGCTCGAGGAGCAGTTGGCCATCATCACCGGGCTCTGGACGACCCCTGTCGGCGAGCGGTTCACCCATGAGGGCAGGCACTACACGCTGATCGACTCGCCTGCGCTGCCGAAGCCGGTGCAGGCTCCGGTGCCGATTGTGATCGGGGGCACGGGCAGGCGCCGGA